>Ga0181538_10003076_pt1 | contig 16634 bp, 17 predicted proteins | sample PEATcosm2014_Bin_40_FD_119773 | JGI IMG/M metagenome (GOLD analysis project Ga0181538, IMG submission 119773) | Peatland microbial communities from MTU Mesocosm Facility, Houghton, MI, USA - PEATcosm2014_Bin23_30_metaG | ecosystem: Environmental > Terrestrial > Soil > Wetlands > Peat | place...
ACCTGCAAGATCAGTTGCGGGCGGCTTCTCTCTACGCGAAAGCCCTGCGCACTAAGGAAGCGCGATGCTGGCAGGAAGAGGGATGATGGACAACGCCAACTTCACCAGCGCGTATGTGCTCACGTCACTCTTCTTCGACAGCAAGGGCAACATCACCAGCCGGAACGTGGGAGTGACCTTCAGCCTGCACGAAGCCGAGCGGCACAAGGGGCAAGGTGTTGAGAACGAGTATGAGACCTTCCAGATTTGCTCGAACTGGCAGGAGCATGCCGCCACGACAGAACTCGTTTTCGCCATGCGCGAGTTCTGCGGTATGGTCAAAGAGTTGCAGCAGGATGCGGAACTCCAGTGATTATGAGAATCAGCAAATCCAAGTTTGTTGCAGGCTGCCAGTGTGTCAAACGGCTTTACTGGCAGGTTCACGAGCCGGAACTCGGAGCGGAGCCGGATGCTGCCGATCAAGCAATCATGCAGCAGGGGCACGAAGTCGGCATCCTTGCTCGCCAGTTGTTTCCGGGTGGGATCGAAGTCCGCAGCGACCGTGGTCTCGACGCGGCGATCCGCGCCACGCGAGAGCTATTCGCCAACCCAGCGGTTCCGGCGATCTTCGAAGGAGTGTTTGAGCACGACGGAGCGTTAGTGCGCGTCGATGTCCTTCATCGCCGGAGGGACGGGCGCTGGCGTCTCGTTGAGGTCAAGTCCAGCACTTCCGTAAAGGAAGAACATCTCGACGATGTAGCGATTCAATATCGTGTGCTGTCTCGCTGTGGATTGGACGTCGGTTCCTGCTGTCTAGCGCACGTGAATCGTTCTTTTGTTTTCCGGGGCGGCATCATCGATCCTTGGCGTTTCTTTCGAATCCGAAACGTAACGCGGCAGGTAGCCAAGCTGCAACCAAAATTGACATTCCAGCTTCGGGCTGCATTCACAGTTCTGTCGATGCCCAGCGCACCCGAAATCGCTCCGGGAAGACAATGCACGACTCCCGTCACTTGCGAATTCTTCGACCGATGCAATCCGTCACTCCCTGATGACCACATTGGGTATCTGCCGCGACTCCACGCGAGCACCGAGGAGGCGCTAGAGGAATTGGGCGTCGAGTCGATCCACGACGTGCCTGCTGACTTCGAATTGACTGAGATACAGCGGCGTGCCTGCACCAGCGTGCAGACTGGCGAGCCGTGGTATGACATAGATGGACTCAGGGCGGCACTGGCGGGTCTGCGGTATCCCATCTTCTTTATGGATTTTGAGACAGTTAACCGGGCGATCCCAAGATTTCCGGGGATGCGACCCTATGACCATCTGCCGTTTCAATGGTCAGTGCATGTTCAACGAGCACCTGAAGCTAAGCTGGAGCATTTCGAGTTTCTCGCGACCGATGGCAGCGATCCTCGGCGCGAGTTCATCTCATCACTTTGCGCTGCGCTAGGTGAGACCGGGAACATCCTCGTGTATTCCTCGTTCGAGTCTCAGCGCCTTTCGGAACTTGCCGGTTGGTTTCCTGAGTTTGCGGATCGCATCGACGCGATCCAAGCCCGCCTGTTCGATCTGCTGCCCATCATTCGAGAGCACACTTATCATCCGGCATACGCAGGTTCGTATTCCATCAAGTCTGTCTTGCCCGCGCTCGTGCCGGAGATGTACTACGACGGCATGGAGGTCGCGAATGGACAGGCTGCCGGGGTCGCTTGGGAACGGCTCATGCGTGAAAGAGTGGATCAAACCGAGCGCGAACGGATACAGAAAGCACTGCTGGCGTACTGCGGGCAGGACACGTTGGCGCTGGTCAGGGTTACAAAACTTCTAATGCACCTTGCGCACTAAATCGCCGATCCTATGAACTTGGCTACCTCGGTCAGGTAGTCGTGCAGGGAAATCCAAATCTCAGAAAGCGGCCTGTCGCTCCATTCCAGATGCATGGCGGCTTCTGGCGCAGCACTCATACCCAGCTCATGGATCGACTTTGTGCCCTTCCGAAGCCAAAACTCCATGTCGTGCTCGACACGTCCGTTCCGAAAGCCTGCGACTTCGGTGTTAAGCTTCACGGCCACTTCCTGCAACTCGGACGGCAGTTGTTTCAGCATTTCGGACTCAACCAAACTGGCGTGACTCCTAATTCGCTCACCCTTGGGAATTGGAATCTTGCGAACCTTCTTGAAAAAATAGTTAAGCGTCAGCGCCACATTCGTGAGTAGCCGATTGGCAAACCAGAAGAAGGACTCCGTGTCCACTACGACCTGTTCAAGAAGATGATGGTGCGCGTTCCACTCCTCGATGGAAATCGTTATCGGCCCGGTCAGATACTTCTCACGAAAGTCCCCAACGCTCTTTCGCTCGGCAGCGTAACGTCGCCAGATAATGGCGAGAGAACCAAGCTGACGGCTGCACGCCAGTATTTGGTCGAAGATTCGTTTTTGCTTTGAAAAGGCGTTAGGGCCGAGCCAGCAGAAAATCCAGTAATCCTGCACAATGTGTTCTGGGCCTTTTGGCTTCACCCACTCTACTTTTCCACCTGCTCGTTGCACGACGGCCGGATCGGGAATGAACATCTCGCAAGTTTAATCGAACATCGCTCAAGTCAGAATTTCGCCACGGGGTACCACGCAATCAGCTCGCAGTAAGCCCCGACAACAAGCTCAAGGCACTCTACGGCTATTTGCATCCGAGCATTGAATCCCGCTTTCGACCAAGTGACTGTGCCTGAAGCCGAGCGTGGCAATGCATCCAGTACTTCCAAACGTTTGTAGACCGCGTGTTTCCTGCTGTTCACGTCATGCCTTATCATCGCCAGACCCTTCGAGGGATCAAATGAATGATTTCTGTCATACCGAGAACCGAATTGGTCAAGCACAAATTGCAGCTTCGTCAGCGGCGTTGTGTACTCAGTCTGAATGTGGGTCAACCGAACTTGAGCACCGCTGAGACGCTGCTGGAAATTCGGCGGTCGATGATTGTTTATAGCGACCTCCGGTGGACGTACGCCGCACTTGCACGGGAGAGCGGCGAACGTTGCAACCAACCGTTCGGCTGCGAAATTTAGTCGCTGTATACCGGAGTTGAAGTAGTAGCGGCAGAGCCAATTGTCGAGAGCATCCTGCTGTGCGCTCTCCCGCCCAGCCTCGAAGTCTCCCAGCAGCCCAACAATCTTGGACTGAACCAAGGGGTGGTACCTTGGGCAGTACTCTCGCCGGGAAAAGCCCCGTTTCTCGCTCTCAATGAGTGAGAATGCCGCTCCGACGAGTTGTTCAAAAGGCCCGATCCATGCGCTATCGTGAAGTGCGGGAGCCGATAGTTGGCCAAGATTACCCATTAGCCTCGCCTCATAGGTGGCACGTGCTGGCGTAGACACGAACTTCTCCTCCGTGCATCGGTCGCGTCAGGACTCGACCGAAGTGTCACCGGGGCGCAATCGCCCCACTAGGCGGTTCTTCTTGATGGCTGCCGTTCCAGAGCTTGGGTAAGTGTTTCCCCACATGTCCGTGACCCTTAAATCAAAAACCATCGGGTCAGGATAATCAGAAGCTTTGATTGCAATCCAAACGTGTGCAGTCGATGCCGTTCTAGCTGGCAGGTTCAAGGGAACGACACCGAACTCTCGGATTGTGACCTCTCCATCCTCGGTGAATGTCGTCTGCCCCTGCTCAACAGTAAACCAGTCAAATTCGTTTCTATCTTTCTTTCTACTAGCCAGTTCATACTTCAAAACGGCATTCGGAAAGGAGCTTCGATTCGTTATTGTGGCCGTGAGGATTGCGTGGTCTCCCGAACGAGATGTCTCAATGTATGACCATCCGGGATCAGTTCGTATTTCGACGGAAAGTCTGGGACGCCTGTGCCATTCATTCACTGCCCAAGCCCAGAGGCCAGTTAGCCCCCCAATTAATCCAACCAGAGGCCCGTAATTCTTAATAAATTCTTCCATGTCCACTCCCGCTGTATGCTCAGGCCTTCCATCGTGCAGCGATTGCAGCGTCGTCCAAGAATAGTCTTGCGAAGTCAGGCTCGGCGAACGCCTTCACGATCGCCAGCCTCAAAGTCTCCTCTAGCCTGTCATAGAGTGTGATGTCCGCTGCTGGCATGTCCGACAGGAAGCCGTCTCCGTGGCTAAGCCGAGAACGGTAGTCGTAAGCCGCTTCGCATTCGTCCGGGGTCAAAGCTCCCGCTCCAACATCCGTAGCAAGTGCCGGAACTCGGTAAGTGAAATGCTTAGTACTGCCCCTCGTTCCCGTATGGATTAGAGCCTCCAAGGCTGTTGCAATCAGCGTCCATCGCAGATCGGCATAGTAGGTTTTCTGAGCGTAGTCAAAATACCAGAGCGCCCTAGATACCCTGCGGGGAAACGACGGCTGGGTCAGGGGTTCTGATTTAGCATCAATCTCGACCGCAAGGTCTGCTTCTTTCTTGGTCAACCAGTCTCGTTTGTGACTGGGCGATAAGAAAGTGTCGATTGAGAGACCGTGAATCTCAGCGGGCACGATGCGCAAGGAATCATCATCCTGACGGACTCTCGCCGCATAGCGGAAGCCCACTGACGTTGGATGGATTAAGCGGGAGATTGCCACCAAGCGGGACAAGCGGTGGTCTTCATCCCACCCAATCACGCTCGTCTGTGGAGGAAACTCTCGGACGTAACCGTACATGTGGGCGAACTGTCGAACGGGAGCCATCACTCCAAGGGTCTTCGGTTCGCACGTATCCATGATGGCTCTTGCCAATTCAAGGTCGAGACGCTCTATGTACAGACCGGACACCGCTTGCACCCGGTCTGTGACTGGAGGATCGGTACCAGCTAGCTGCTGGTAATTGGGGGCAAACATACCCAAGTTTGTGTGCAGCACGACATCAAACGTGGGCATTGGATTTTCTTAACCTGCGCTTCGGGGATGGTGAAGTCTGAGCGTGATTGGCTCTTTCCGCCCGGATGCGCTCCAGCAGCAACGCCGCGGGTTCGTATTCCCGGCCTTCGCGTCGAGCCAGTTCGGCTTCGGTGGGGACGAGTTCGCCCCGGAAGGCTTTCGCAAGGATTGATTGGGTGAGCTTGTCCGCTTTTGTAGTCGTCTTCAGGAGGCGCTGCTCGATTACCCCAGCAATCTTGAGCATGGCATCAATGCGACGAACAATCTCGTCTTGTTCGATCCTCGGCGGTAATGCAACTTGCAGCACCCGCACATCGCCAATGTTGACGCCTCGCACCGCAACTCCCTTCATCGCAGCTTCGAGGCGATTTTGCGTGCTCGGGGACTGGAGATAAAACTCCACGTAGTCGGAGGACAACTCCCGGTGAATTGAGATTCGCGCTGTATCCTGCGTGATGTTGGCACCATCAAGTTGCGGCGGGACTCGACAGACTCGGCCTGCTGTCCCTCGAATTGATAGCAAGAGATCACCCTCACGAAGAGCGGAACGGCGGTACATGTCGGCAATCTGCTTGGTTGTTCTCCGAATGCCCTCTAGCTTTAAGCGATTGTTTGGAAAATCCGCAACCCGAATGTAGGGGATGCCTCCCGAAACATCGGGACCCGGCTTCAGGATGCCGTATGTGATCGACCGTCCCGGTTGGCAAAGAATCTTCAACTCCTCAACCGCCCACGTGTCCGGCATCGCATCCTGTGTCACATTATGCACATCTTCTGTGGGCGTAGCAGCCTGTCCCCCGTGACCTAGACCTTGCTCAACGTGAGACTGCCGGATACGCTCGGCAAGTTTGTGTCCAGATTCGACCGCCGGATGTTCGGCTCTCCAATCCTCCGTCAGACTCCCCGAACACGCCGCTTCCAGCACCGCTTGGCGAAAGCGTTTGAGAATCACCGGAACTCGGGAGAGATGATCGCGTGCGGAGTTGACGCTGGAGAGGAGACCGTCGATTGCGGCGATAATACAGGTTTGTTCATTCAGCGGAGCAAGACAAATTGGGAGTTCTCGAACATTGTCCAAGTTCAATACGGGACGACCAACACCGTAAGCACTTTGCTGAAGCAGCGTGCGATCATCGCCCGAACTCGGAGAAGTGAGTTGCCGCTGTATGAAGCGACCGCTAAATCCGGTTGCAAGCCGCACCAAGGCGACTGACTGGCTCACGTATGCTTCTGGTATCGGAATATCGACAAGAGCGCACTTCCCAACGTTTGCGCCTGTAATAGTGATAAGCAGGTCGCCCTGCGCGATGAGTGTCCGCTTGCCCTCGACTCGCTGCGGCAGCGCCACTCGTGCGATGTTATCTGTAGGAGCAAGTGTGTTCTGGTTTATGTCCTGCGTGCGAACGAATAGTGCGCCTTGATCGGCGTAATACTTCGACCAATCGCGTGAACCACTCGTCACATACGTAGACAAATCGCCCAACGTGGTGGTTGCCCATCCCTCCGGTAGCGTCCGGTTCAAACTTCAGCCTCCGATTCTAGTTTTGTCAGAACCTCTCGCAGGTCGCCCAGTGCGATCTCAAGTTCATTTATCGCTTCCTGTGCCAGTTCCTCCGGTTCAAGAAAACCGTCGCCATTGTCTAGCGAGTCGTCCTTCAACCACTTAAGGCTGTCAATCTTGAAATCACGAGCCTTGACTTCATCAATTGAGAACCTGCGCCAACGGTCTTCTTTCGAGTCAGTCGGCTTGCGCTTCGCTCCGCCGTTTGGATCAGCTCCGTAGCACTTCTCAAACTCCGCGAAATGCTCTGACGTGAGCGGACGGTCCTTCTTCGTGATGTGCGGCACATTGCTGCGCCCGTCGTACAGCCACACTGTTTCCGTCTTGTAGCCCTTGGAAAAGAAGATCACGTTTGTTTTCGTGCCGGGACTGTAAGGCGTGAATGTGCCATTTGGAAGCCTAAGGACGGTGTGAAGGTTGCAATCCTCGGTGAGAATCTTGAAGACTTCACCTGCCTGATCCGCAAATAAGCAGTTGTCAGGCACGACAACAGCAGCGCGGCCTCCCGGCTTCAGGATCGTCATGACGTGCTGAATAAAGTTCAGTTGCTTGTTGCTTGTGGAGATCGTGAAGTCATCGCGGGTCGGTGCCTGATTCGCACCCTTGGTGCCAAAGGGCGGGTTTGTCATCACCACATCGAACCGTTGACCGCTCGGAATCTCGTAAATCGAATCCCCAAAAGCAATGTGCGGTTCAAGTCCATGCAGGTAAAGATTCATCAACGTGAGACGGCGAGGACGTGCGACCAATTCCTGCCCAAAATAGGTATCGGACCTCAATCGTTTCGCCAGATCGCGAGGCAGTGCGCCTCCCTTGGTCTCCTCAATCAGCCACTCGTAGGACGAAACAAGAAATCCGCCCGTACCACACGCGGGGTCACACATAGTGAATTCCTTGTGAGCACGTGGATCGGGCCTCATGCAACGAACGAGAGTTTGGATCAGGAGACGCGGTGTGAAGTATTGCCCTGCACCTTTCTTGCCTTCACTTGCGGCCTTCTCAAGCAATCCCTCGAAAGCCGCAGCCTTGATGTCTGTGTCCAGTGCAGTCCACTCGATGTCGTCAATCAGCCCGAGCAGCTTCTTCAGGTTGACCGGATTGTTGAACCTCGACTGAGCGCCCGCGAAGATGTCACCGAGCAAGCCTCTTTGCTGGCCGAGTTTTCGCAGAAGATCGACGTAGTGATCTTGCAAAGCAGTCCCGGACTTGCTGACGAGGCTCGTCCAATCACAGCCCTTCGGCAATTCGATGCCGCGCTCATCCGCCATCTTCAAGAACAGCAGATAGGTTAGCTGCTCGATGTAATCGCCGTAATCGATCCCATCGTGGCGAAGTGTGTGGCAAAAACCCCAGAGTTGCTGGACTACATCGGTCATAACGCGACTGCCTCATTAAATTGGCTGATGAGTTGCGAAAGCTGTCCTGCGAAGACTTTGTTGGCGCGACCCCAGCCGCCCACCCGATTGAAGACGGGCAAGGCGTCAAAATCCTCTAGTTCAATCGTCAGGTTTTCGGTCAAGTGCCCTTCGATCCGCTCAAGCCACTGCAACTGCTCCGGCGTGAAGTTCTTGCCCGATGTGATCTTCGCCATAGCGAGCTTCACTCGTTCTTCAGCAGTGTACAAGGGCTGTTGTTCGTTGGCGGCGTGCTTGACCATCGAAATGATGTCCACGAGCGCCTTTTGGTAGTGCAATTGGTGCGCCCTCTGGAGGTTCTCTTTGTTGAACCGCTGCGGCGTTGCCGCCAGCTTTTGCTGCAAGTCGCTCAATGCTTTCGTGCTCCAGTCCTTGGGGCGCTGCAACAGGATTCGGATCGCATCGATCTGCTGCGGGTTCTCGCGGACAAACTGAGAGAACGCGATGAGGTAGTCGTCTGGTTTGTACTCTTTGCCGTCGATGCCACGCACGAGCCACGAGGATGTGACCGTGTCCTGCGTCTCGTAGGCGACGATGAACCTACGCTCCTTGCGCGGATAGTTCATCAACAAGTCTTGGAAGACCTTGTTCCGCAACATGCTCATCGTATCGACGAAGTCGCGGCTCAGATTGTGGGGGAGATCGCTAGCGTACTTTCCAACATCGCCAGCCGGAATGTGCGCCGCGAACATCTCCCGCGCCTCGCCGGACATCTCTTTCTCGATGCGCTGGAGGCGTTTGACCAGCCTGCGAATGTTGTAATCACGGTCCCGGTTCGCCCAGATGTCTTCAATGATCTCGACAATCGTGCATGGCTCACGCTCTGGCGGTTCGGCGGTGATCGCCGTAGCGCTCTTGAAGTACTCCAATAGAGTTCCGTCGAAGCAGTCGAACACCACGAAGTGGGACTTATCCGGGAAGTGCTCGCCCTTGCGGGTGCCACGACCCAGCATTTGCTCGAACAAGATGCGGGACTTTACCGGGCGCAGAAAGACGATGCCTTCAAGATCGGGTATGTCCACACCTGTTGTGAGCAGATCAACCGTCACGACGACAGTCGGCGCTGGGCGATTACGGAACTCACGGATGTGCTGAAGGGGACGATCTACTCTGCCCGTGATTTTCTGAGCGAACGAATCTCCTCGACCGAAGATGTCCCGAGCAAGGTCAACCAACTGGTCGGCGTGCGACGTGTGGGGCAAGTCGTTGGCGGCGAAAATCAGAGTCTTCGGCAGGCGACCGTATTGCTTTTCGTGCTCCAACATCCACTTCTTGACCTCTTCGAGAATCTTGCGATTTGAGTCGGGCGACGTGATGTCGTGTTCGATCTTAGCGCTGTCGAACTGGCGCTCGTCCTCCAGCAAGTCGAGTTGCTTCGCCCCGGAGACAGGATTGACGACCTCGACCTGCTCTCCCTCGTTCAGGAAGATGCCGTTCATGCGAACGTTGGAATTGACCGCAACCACGTCGTAATCGACGAGGAAGCCTTCCCGGACAGCACGCTCGTATTCGTAGCGATAAACGATGTCCTTGAAGTACGCCATCGTGTGGGCGGCGGGCGTTGCGGTCAGACCAACCTTGACGCAATCGAAGTGATCGAGAGTTTTTCTCCAAATCGCGCTTTCTTGTGTTGAATAGCCTCTGTGGCATTCGTCGGCGATGATGAGGTCGAACGCATGGATTGGGATGTTTAGCTGGCTGGCGTCTTCATCGACTTCCTCGTCGCCAGACGCCATGATCGAATCCCGACCAAAAAGGTTGATCGTCATTCGCTGGATCGTGCTCACGTAGACGAAGGCGTGCCCCGGCTGAGGGTCAGTCAGATAGGAGCTAGGCAAAACTCGCGGGTCGAACTTCTCGTCCTCGTCAAAATCTCCTCGTTGGAACCGCTGGCTGTATACCTCGTAGATTCTGTCGAACTTCAGTCCCGGTTCCGGCTCGTGCGATGCAAATGCCAGCACCGCCTGTGCCGCTAGTGCGCGACGATCCACTAAGAATAGAATCCGCAGGGCCACTCCCGCTTTCATTAGCCGATAAACTTGATTGACCATCGTAAACGTCTTGCCTGTCCCGGTCGCCATAGCCACGAGCATCTGATGCTTGCGGGCAGCAATTGCCTTCTCGACGGCAGCGTTCGCCTCGCGCTGATACTCTCGGAGTCGTGGATGGTCGTTAGGCGTCTGCAAAAGCGCCTGACAGGAGGCGTCGAAATCTCTTGCGACTAGCTCAGTTAGCGCGTCTGGGGTGTGAAACTGCGCGATTGTGTGCGAGCGACTAAGATCATTTCGGATGTCATGATGCCAAATGACCTCGCCATTGGTGGAATAGAGAAAGGGAATTCGATACCCGCGAAAGTTAAGCGGATTGCTGGTAGCACCTTTGGAATACCTTTCAGCCTGTTTCAGGACGCTCTGCGGACCGAGCGTCAACTTCTTGGCTTCGACAATTCCTAGAATCTGACCATCCACGCAGAGGGCATAATCTGCGGGACCGTGCTCCGTCTCGAATTCTTCAACGGCACAGCGGTCGTAGGACGTGAGCGGATTGCTGGGGTTGAATGGCACAATCCGCCACCCCGCTGCTTTCAGCTTTGGGTCGATCAGCCGCTTGCGCGTGAGCCATTCGGAATTGTTTTCTGATGCTTTCACGGGCGCGAATAGCGAGAAACTGCATTATACGCAGTACATTCGTGGGACGGAGCAAAGATGCGACCAGCGCAGTAGGAAATTCAACCTGATGAACTGGCTGAGCCACCAGCTTCCTAATACACCCTTGCTCGCTGGAAAGTTCTGGTGAGTATTTCGCTTTTATGGCGCGGGCGTTCGGGTGAAGAGTACCTCGTCTGGTTTGTATTTCCCACCAGCGATTGAAGCGTGTTCGACCTTGGTCACGTAGTTCTTGGCATCAGGCATACCGCCCATGACTGTCAATTCGACAACAGCAGAATAGTCAGAAAGACGTTGTCGTTCGGCGTAGGGGTAATCACTCATTGACCGGAATGTTGCAGGACTTCTGGGGTGCGGGTAGGGGCGGGTGTTCCCCGTGTTCATGTGTGCAAGCATGATGCGACTCTCGTACTTACTTACAAGCGATGACGAATCGAGTTGCAACACCGTGTGCTTCTTGCCGACGTATTCAGCCGCCGACATGAGTGTGTAGAGCCGTTCAGGGTCTAACCAAAAGAAGAGTCGCTCATTCAGAGTCCTATACCATTTCTCCGCAGAACACCCTTTTAAGCATCTCGCGAGATTCTTCGCCGACAGCGGCTTTTGGTCGCGGATGACTGCCTTTCCGTGTTTTGGATGTGTAATCTCGACAGAAGTTCGGCGTTGCGTCGTCAATAGCTCAGTTCGTTGCGGCTCGCCGACCTCAAAGAGGTCAAGCAGAGATTCTGTACTGAGCAGCCCATGTTTCGCGATGCTCGACCACGATCCGAAGGACGCCATGTGATAAAGAACCGGATACCGCTTGCAAAGTTCAGTCGCAGTTATGCCCACGGGTCACCACGCTCGCCTGTCAATGATGCTCTTCCAGTGAAAGCGAGTCGAAATCAAAGATACCGGAGCAGCGGCGACGTGTTCGATTTCTTCCGTGAAGCGGATTGTCGGTGGAGTTAACTGCTCAAATCGTCGTGCCTCGCTGTTCGTCCGGTCGATGTAATCAGCGAAGGTCAAGGCAATGTCAGTCGGCGCGTTCAACAAGGCAGCTCGTCGAAGCTGTACCCAATCGAACTCACCCACTCGCCGCTGCTTTTGCGACACGGAACCCATTTCTACTGTTTGCAACTCTTCTATCGGAATTCCCGAGCGTTCGCTGATGTCCTGCCACGAGAGTTCGCCTTTTAAGGGTCCAGACGTACTCTCAGCGGGACTTTTGACCCTAATAACGTAGCTACGGCAAACCATGACGACCTTACGGACTCGTGTTGGCGAAATACCAGCCTCAGCGAGACATCCTGCAACAGTTGTGTCCCTCGACGTGACGTACGGATAAATGCCGTGATAAATGCTTAGACCTGAACCCTGAGTTCCCTCGACCAGTACGCGGCGCTTCTTTGCGAACGCCTCTTCTAATTCATTTGCAATCGGTCGGCAGAACGGTGCTAACCGAGCATTGTCACGTGCGAGGGTGTGTTTCGCTTTGACTCGGTCCGTTATCCTTCGCGCTGCTGCTGCACCAACCCCCTGCCCAGTTGAGCCGATGGCCTCGACTAGCTTGGCCTCACTTGCCTTGTCTTGTTTAGTGATGACCATTGCCTGTGGGTCGATGGAAAGGCGGCTCGCGTCAACGTCACAATCTGCTGTCTCCTTCATCAGCGTGTCGACATCTATTACAGCGCCAGGACCTATCAGCAACTTAGCGTTGCTAAACAAAGTCCCAGAGGGAAGCTGCCGATGCGTATAAGGTTCTGGGTCCTGAAAGACTTTGTGTCCGGCATTGGGACCACCGACGCGCACCAGCGCATCATACTCGGGAGCCAAGAAAGAGCAGATGTGCCCTTTCCCTTCGCTACCGAACTGTCCGCCAACCACAACGTCCACCAACTGGTCTTGCTGCCGTCCGAACAAGCCCACGTGACTCGCTGCACGGACAAGAACATCGGAACTGTCACACCTATCTGTTGCGATGACGACATCGGCGATGCCTTCTAGTTGATTGATTCTCTTCTCAGTCTTGCTTCCGGTGCGCACGGCATCGTATGACGCGAGTTCGCGTTCCACGCTTCCTTTGCGATGCGCATAGCGTGTCGCTAGCTCAGAATCCGGAGCAGTCAGGTGGATGTGGAATACTCGCGGTCCATAAGCACGCCGAACGCCGTCCACTTGTTCCGGTTTGCGCACGGCATCGACAGCGACGATTGACTCTTCTAAGCCACGTTCATTGATGAAGCGAGTGACCTCATCTCTAATCCACAAGCCGTGGGTCTTTTTGTCGAGTTCATCGCCGAGGCGTTGAAGCTCTCGTCGCTCACTCGCAGCACGCGGGAATCTATGCTGGATTATTTCTTTGGTCTTCAGGACGCGAACACCAAATCGGTCGGAGAGTCCCTTCGAGAGAGTCGACTTGCCAGAAGCAACGGCTCCCGAAATAAGGATTATCTGTACTTGCATAATGTCATTGAACCGCGTTGCTGAAGAGGTCGCCCTGCGGGTTGGTAGGACGTTTTTGCCCCGGCAACTCGTAGACGGTCACGCGAATACCCCGAGTACAGAGTTCTTCGGCGATAAGGTTAGAGATAAGGCCCCAAGACCCACCTGCTTCCCCTGCCCCGATCTTAGGCATGTGGATAGAAGCGTTTCTCTGAACGGCAGCGTCATACAGTTGCCGCAGACAATCACGCAATGCACCATACCGTAAGCGGGTTTGTGGGGAAGCCCCATACCCTCTCTGCGCAACCATCTGAAATGCAGAGACCCGGTCCTCGACACGCGACAAGAAAGTCATTCCGAGCTTAGACCCTCGTGTCTGCTCGAACGCTTCTTTGAAAGCCTTTTGCGCTTGTGGCCATTTCGTTTGCAACGCTTTCCCAAACCCCGCGCCCCAATTTGGCGTTTGGTCATTCACAACGTGAGCGATTATCTTGTCCCCTTCTCCACGCGGTTGCAAAGCATCGCCGCGTACGAGATGTATCGGAGATTCTTGCCGAATGTCTTCGCCTATCGGCTTTACGAGTCCCACTACTCGGGGGAGTACCCGACCCGGGTAGGGCGATACGCCTACCACTTCCACACTCAACTTACCTCTGTGCGCAGTCCACTCCTCTTGAGAAGAAGCTGTAAAACCAATAGCAACGCACTCTTTCGCAGCACTATTCGCTGGCAACAGTTCGCCACGCTTCAGTCCGACATCCCAGTTATGCACCGCTTTAGCGTATTCCAATCGGTATCGAGTTTCCACCTTCCCGCCTTCCTCGGCAACAGCAGCGAAAACGGCGCATGGAGAAGAGGACAAGCCTGCAAGACGGAGCAATACAGCTTCCACCGACGCCTCGTACTTTAATCGAAGCTGCAAAGCTGTCTCGATGGACAGTCGGAAATTAGACAAGTCTTCTTTTATGCTTCCTATGGGGAGCAAAAATTCCGCAGCCGCCAAATTACAAAGCATTTCCAACTCATAAGAGACGGGCGTCGTTTCGGCATGGTAGAGCCGATTACGCACATCCCGAGTGCAGTCGGGGAACAGAGTATGGGCTAGTTCGTGGCAGATTGAGAAACGTATGCGAGCCTTTGGGCGGTTCGGGTTGTACTCGATGACGGGCGTATCGCCCGGACCACAGATGGTCCGCGCATCACGAACGTCCGTTCTTGGCACCACAGGAATTGACCGATGTTCCGCCAACTTTAGTGGGTCGATTGGCAGTGTAAGCGCCCGCGCATCGAAGGCTTCTAAAATGAGTGCTCTTGCCTTTTCAACAATGAGGTCAACGGGGTCACCATCTTCAGCAAGTACTCGAACAGACGGATGCTTCCAATGGGAAGGGTCAGGAACGTGGAGGATACGGTGCTCCACCTTACCGAGGTACTTCCCTCTGACTCCACGCGAAAAATCGTACTGGTCCTTCATTTCTTAATTTTTTCCTGTTCGTACTGCCGCTGTTCGTATCGCTCAGCGGGTCTTGCATTAATGATGCGGATGCGCTGTTTTCGGTCGCAGTGACAGACAACTAGCAGCCGTCCCGCATCCGACTGCCCCATCGTAACGAAACGCTGCTCTTGATCAGAGTGCTCGTTGTCATCAATCGTAATTGAGAGCGGGTCATCGAATACAGTCGATGCCTCCTCAAATGAGACGCCGTGCTTTTTCAAGTTCGTCGCTGCTTTTGCCGGGTCCCACTCGAAGCCGTCGTACATAAACTCTTGACATGCGTCGTCTCGACACTGTTCTGCGATTTACATTCCGCGCGACGGAAGATTCTAGCACCAAGAAGATCGTGACCTCGAACGCTTGGTCCCCTTCAACGCAAGTCTGAGCTAGTCTTCAGCGGCCAACGTTCGTCAATCGCCTTCATTATTTCCTCAGCCCAACGAACGGCGTCGGAAATGGCAGCGACGGTTGCGGGCACGCGCTTCCCACCGTCATACTGCGCCAGCTTCCGGGCTGCGAGGATGCTGGCGGCGATCAACAGCACGCGCTTGCGACCTTCGTCCATTCCGGCAGTCTAGCACTTTCGCCTTGTGTTCGCCACTGGGCGCGTGTGGCGGGAGGGAAGCGGTCCGCAACTTCGGTAGCCGGACACCAAACCGTTTTGTAGGTGGTGACAAAGCTCAAAAACAAGGGTTGGAGCGGCGGGATGATCCTGAACGCCGTCCCGCCACACTCTACCTCTTATAGGTCACTCGATCACATTGCCGCAGGCTGCCCAGACTGACGAACCTGACCATACGTCTGTCCTTTGTCAGTATCGTCTTACCCGTGAAAGGAATTTTCCTTAGAATTCCCAGCTTGTGCCGGACTGAAAACTTGCCAAAGCTGCCCAGCTTCAGGGTGAAGCCGTCCACTCCCAGATTGTTCAGCAGCGTGGCTTCCAAGCTCCCGATCACGACTTCTACGACGTGCTCGGCTTCTTTCTTCGTCGGCAGCGCCAAAGCCTGTTGAACCCTTGCTGCCAACTCTTCCCGACCTCTTAGGCTTGCTCGCATGCAGTTCAAATCCTTTCGAAAGGAAGTATCCATGCAAAGCAATACCGCCGCAGTTGAAAATCAGCCTATCAATTTCACAAATGTTTCTGTTGAAAACCGCAAAGCCGATCCGTTCACAATTGTTGACGGGCACTACGTCGGGCACGATGGCTTCATCGTGCCGAAGAACTTCGACGAATTCCATGATCGGTTTCCTCAGTATGTCCGCAACTGGGTCAATAGGCACGTGGACAGGTCTACGCCGAAAGAGGATGTAGAGGACTGGACGCAAGACCTGCTCATCCACCTGCGATTTCTGCCCGCAACCTCCAAGCACCGGGAGGCTGGCAAAGAGGATGTCGTGCAGACGTTCGATCCGCAAAAGCACTTCGGCGCGAACAGCGCCCGGTTCTTCAACTACATCAACCTGTGCCTCGGAAACAAGTTCAGAACGATCCATCTGAAACGGATAAAGAACCCACTGTGTCGCCCCGGCAACTTGTCCTTGACCATTCATTTCGACGAAATGGATCGCAATCAGATTGGGGATGAATTTTGCCATTCACATTCGGCGTACTTCAGGAAAAGGTGTGAGCGGCAAGAGAAACAGCGCGAGGACGGGCACCTGATTGGCGAGTTCGTGGATTTTGTGCGCCGCGAGGATTCGGGCGTGCTTCCGGCAATAGGTGCGATTGCAGCAACTGGAACGCCCAGCGATGCCGCTGAGTTCCTCGGCGCGACCAAACAAGGTTTCTGCCGCACGCACACCCGGTTGCGCCAGTTGGCGAGTTGCTTCGCAGATGGGAAGCCTGTCCCACGGCAGCGCAAGCCGTACAGGACGAGGTATGCAAGATGGGGAAGACTATAGACGAACGGGAATCTGCTTAGAGCAGATGAGCCAGCCAAACGAGGAGCTTCTTAACTTCTTTGGCTGGCAACAAAAACGAAAAAATCCCGATCCACACCTGATCCACAACTCTCGAAATTTGGCGGGTTTTGCAGGGACTTGGGCGGTCTTCTAAGTTTGTAAGTCCCTGTAAATCCTAGTGGAGTCTCACTGTCACGGCAGAGGTCGCGAGTTCGAGTCTCGTCGTCCCCGCCATTCTTTTGAATGGTTTACAAGGAACCAGTAAAAGCAATCTGGGTCCGTTTGGGTCCAATAAGCGTTTCTGCATCTGCC
>Ga0181538_10003077_pt1 | contig 16633 bp, 13 predicted proteins | sample PEATcosm2014_Bin_40_FD_119773 | JGI IMG/M metagenome (GOLD analysis project Ga0181538, IMG submission 119773) | Peatland microbial communities from MTU Mesocosm Facility, Houghton, MI, USA - PEATcosm2014_Bin23_30_metaG | ecosystem: Environmental > Terrestrial > Soil > Wetlands > Peat | place...
GGTCTCAGCCGTCTCCACGTTCTGCCCGTGACTTTGCGTATCCTTAACGACCGTCCGTGAAACCTCCGCAAGGTTACCTCCAGCGTCCGGAACCGAAATGCTTTCTTCGGTGGTTCGATTCTCGCCGTCTTGTTTGACTACCTTTTCACTTATCTCAGCAAGTTCCAGACTGCCCTTGCCGGAGTCCGCCGACTTTGTGGTCTTCGTCGTTTCTGTACTATCGTTGTCGCCTCGCTTCTGCTGTTCGTCTGTCTGCCGGACCGCAGCCATATTGCCGTTAATATTGCCGTCGCTGTTGATCCGGTAAGTTGTGCTTTTGGTCTCCTGCGACTCCGGACCATTCTTTCTTGTCTCGACGTCTTCGCGCTCTACGATCTGGAGATTTCCCTCGGGATTGGGCTTCGATGTGGTACGAACCACGTTGGATTCGCCGTTGGGCAAAAGGTTTGTTTCCTCTTCTGTTACCTGCACCAACTGCTTCCGCCCGTTACCATCCGGCCTGTAGCTGCGCTGGGTTGAGCGGGCAGTGGTGGCGTCTTCCTGGACTGTTTCTGTCTCGAGATAAAAAGAGGGCCGGTACCCGTCGGGGCCGAGCACCTCCACATTCTTTTCACACAGGATTTTGCCGCCGGATTTGCTGTAGTTCTCGGTCGTTCGTAAAGGGGTGCCAGTGCCTTTCACGACCGTAGTCACAGTCCATGACTGGTCTGTGTTGTTCGAAACAGTTTGCGCTTCTGCGCAGATGATTGAACCGAGACACGCAAGCAGAAGAACCATCGGCCGCCGCGGGAACGAACTGGCGAAATGCTCCATGTGCTGCCGCTCCAAAGTAGAGACACCACACAGTGATCTACTCACCCGTATTGTGGGTAACGCAAGCTTATCATAGACTCTGTCCGCGGCGGAAGTTCGCCCACCTCGTCGGTGGTGTAGACATCAAGGACAATGTCTGCGCCAGCCGTGTGCGTCAAACGCTACGAGTGACACCCGCCATGCAAGCTGGGACTACCGACCACATTTGGTCAATTGCAGAAATTTTCTAACAGACTCTTCTAACGATTTGTTGCAAATCTTACGATAAGTGGAGTATGCTGGAAGAAATTAGCTATAAGAGTTTTTTATGAGGCTAATAAAATTAAGTGATTTGCAAAACCACTCGCCAGCGATCCGCATCTATTAAGGCAAGGAGGATAAAATGGCACACGAAGTGCAGGTTATTGCTAATAATTTCCTCGGCCTAGCAAGGCGCGACAACGAGACTTTGGACCCGATGAAAATCCAAAAGCTCATCTATGTGGCGCACGGGTGGAATCTCGCCTTCACGGGGAACCCCTTGGTCAAGCAAGCGGTTGAAGCATGGCCGTATGGACCTGTTATTGCGGAGCTTTATCGAGAGTTCAAGAAATTTAGGGCGCTTCCGATTACGGAAGATGCTCGGGTTCCGATCGACGACGTTCCCCTGAACTCCCGAGAAATGGATTTTCTTGAAAACGTGTGGTCAAAATACCGCCATCTCTCTGCGATCCAGTTGTCTAGGCTTACACACGAGCCTGGTTATGCTTGGGACCGAACGATAAAATCGTGCGGCCCATACTCGACAATTCCGAATGAGTTGATTCGGGATGAGTTTATAAGGCGAAGGCAGGGGGCGTGAGCATGGCTTCGCCCCCTGAAGAAAATATCGCGCCCGAAAAGTCACCCTTTGAAATTCCAGAGCCTTCCAGCGATTGATCCCTAGCGACAGCATCTAGTGACGATGAAGCCACAAGTGAATTCATAGCCTTCTCACTTTCAACCGATGAGGCGTGGAAACGCTCCGTTCCCCGCATGGATTGGACGTTGAGAAGAGTTTTCAGGATAAGCCTGTTTATCTTTGTCCTCCTAATAAACCTGTCATGGTCTGTAGCGATTATTGCAATGCTTTGGAAAAGTGCAAGAATAGGAGGGAATTTCCGCCTAAGCGATTCAGTACTCGTTGCTTTGGTTTCAACATCAATAGCTAACTTTCTAGGGCTCGTCGTTATTGTGGCACGCCATCTTTTCCCTCCCGGATCATCAAACTAGGAAATGCAAACCCGATTGCCTATCAACACACAACCATGACACTACCAAAAGGGAAAGGGACCTGCTGTGGGCGGCGTTCTGCAAAAGATGTAGGCTAGTACAATGAACCGACAACAAAAAAAGGGGCCGGACCCGGCAGACAGCGGGTCCAGTCGAGAAGCGATCCGCGGAGGCGCGGGGGACGGATGAGGTAAAAGCACTGCGTCTCAGCGACCCTGGGTTGGTTTCGAGGCTTCGGAACGAGCCCGCGCCGGCCAACACCGCAAGCGCCTCACCGGAGACTCAGTGCGGTTCCGGGGCGTCCCCAACTGGTGCCGCAGCATCTCGCGAAATGGTCTTGGTTTCCGGGGCGCTCGTGCTCGGGGCTGCGGGTCCAGGGGTCGGCATGTGGCATTGGCCGTCAAAGAAGCCTCCGGGCTCGACGAGGAGGCACGGCGTGAAAATTGAGCCAAGGACCACGCCGTGCTCCTTGATCTCGAGGTGTTCGGAAGCGTGGACGTTTCCTTTTATTTTGCCAGTGACGCTGAGGATCCGGGTGTAAATGTCGCCGTCCACTTCGCCCTGGTCGTGGACGACCACCGCACCTTCGGAGGTGATCTCCCCTTTGAAGTGAGTGTTGACGCGGAAAAGGCCGGAGGCCACCTTCATTTTCCCTTCAACCTCTACGCCTGGGTCGAGCCAGCCCACCCAGTCTCCGGAGAGTTCAGGCAGTTGTTGTCGTCTGGACTTTCCTAAGCCGAATGGCATCGTTGCCTCCCATTGGGGGCTTGAGGACCCCGTCAGTGTTCGAGCGATATAATACAACGAACTACTGCCTCACAATCAACTCGTAAATCCTATTGAGATCTTCAGACGAAAAGTAGCTGATTTCTATAGCTCCTCGACGGCCGTCGCCACGGATTTTGACGCGCGTACCAAGGGTTCGCTCCAGTTCCTGGGCGGCAGCGCGAACATTAGGGTCCATCGGCTGCTTGGCTTCGCTCGCCTGCTCAGGTTGCTTGGGCGGCCGGGGCCCCGCCTGGCTCTCAGCTTCGCGCACTGAAAGGCCTTGTTGTGCAATCCTCGCGGCAAGTTGTAGTTGGGCCGCCTCGGAATCGAGCGCCAGAAGCGCGCGCGCGTGTCCGTAGGTGATTTCCTCTCTGGTAATCATCTCCTGCACGCTTTGGGGAAGGCGCAGGAGGCGCAGCATGTTCGTTACCGACGAGCGGTTAATGCCGAGGCGCTCGGCAACCTGTTCGTGGCTGAGGTGGAACTCATCCTGGAGCGCCCGATACGCGTGGGCCACCTCGATGGGGTTAAGGTCGCGGCGCAGCAGGTTCTCGGCAAGGGCGAACTCCAGGGCGTCCTGGTCCGCAAGCTCGCGAACGATCGCAGGGACGGTCTCGAGCCCGGCCAGGCGGGCGGCGCGGCAGCGGCGCTCGCCCACGATGAGCTCGAAGCGGCCCTGGACGGCGGCATTCCGGCGCACGAGAATGGGCTGGATGATGCCGCTCGACCGGATGGAGTCGGCCAGCTCCGCGAGAGTGTCCTCAGGGAAGTCCCGGCGCGGCTGAAACGGGTTGGGATCAATGAGGTCGAGTCGCACCTGCTCGAGGCCGGCCGTAGCGGTCTCAACCGTTTGAAGGAGGGCGTTCAGTCCCCGGCCCAACACCTTTCTCGACATGGCTGATAACCTCCTTTGCTAGCTCGAGATAGCTGGTAGCTCCCTTGCAATCGGGATCGTAAAGAAAGATGGGCTGACCGAAGCTGGGCGCCTCAGCCAAGCGGACATTTCGCGGAATTACGGTCGAAAAGACTTGATCTCCAAAGAAATCCCGCAGGTCGTCTCGGACCTGGTGCGCGAGGTTGGTGCGTTCGTCGAACATGGTGAGAAGGATGCCCTCCACCGCCAGGCTGCGATTGTGAGAGCGCCTGATCCGGATCAGGGTGTCGATGAGTTCGGAAACTCCTTCCAGTGCGAAATACTCGCACTGCACGGGAACGATGACCGAATCTGCCGCGACAAGTGCGTTGAGGGTAAGCAGGTCAAGCGCGGGGGGACAGTCGAGGAGGATGTAGTTGAACTCGTTGCGGAAGCTTTCCATTTTCTTGCGGAGGGTTTTCTCGCGATCGGGGCGATCGGCAAGTTCGAGCGTGGCGCCGACCAGATTCTTGTTCGAGGGGATAAGGTGAAGTCCCTCGACTGCGGTGTTGAGGACAAGTTCCTTGAGGGGGAGATCGAGAAGGAGGGCGTGGTAGAGCGTTTTGCGCGCGGGGTCGCGGGCAAGGCCGAGGCCGCCGGTGGTGTTGGCTTGGGGGTCGCAATCGATGATCAGGGTCCACATTTCGTTGCGAGCGAGCGCTGCCCCAAGATTGATGGCGGTAGTGGTCTTGCCGACGCCGCCTTTTTGATTGGCAATAGCGATGACTCGTCCCAAAGGCACCTGCCTGTCAAGAGTCAGAGCGAATGTATCAAAGGCGGGGGAATAACGCAAGTGCAAGATGTTTCAGGTAGTGTCCTAATTTGGCCCGTAGCGCCGGCTTCCAGCCGGCAATGGAGCCGCCAGGATGAGGGCGCTACGACCAAATCAGGACAGCACCATGTTTCACGTGGAACGTGTGGAGCAGCGCCCTGGGTCGAGGTTGACCGGACACACTGATGTTTCACGTGAAACATTCCAGACCGGTTTCACGCAAAGGCGCAAAGCAGGCAAAGCTCGCAAACAGAGCCTCCCAAGCTCACGTTCCTTCAGGTATCCGCGTTTCCACTCCCGGCCGGCTCTGCAACGCCCTTCTCTCCCCACCAGATTTCACCCTCCGCGCCGCCGGGCACGCGCAGACTCCTCACCCTTATCACCCCACTGCAAGCATAGCCTAGCTCGCTGGTCTGCCGGCAGCTCAGCCAGAGGAAAAGCAGGCCCCGCGGCTTCAGGCAGCGCGAAGCGAGCGGAATAAGCTCCGCCAAGTTCCCCACCGCGCGCGCCGTCGCCGAGTCATACGCCTCCCCCGCGCCAAGCAAGCCAGCAAACTCCTCCAGGCGTTCGCGCCGCACTTCCACGCCGCTCATTCCGCACACCCTCGCTGCCTCTTTGAGAAACGCCCGCTTCTTCGCCACCGGCTCGAGCAGGGTCACCGAGAGTTGCGGAAACATGATCTTCAAGCACAACCCCGGAAACCCTGCCCCGCTTCCGATGTCCAACAGTTTGCCGATCAACTCCACTGAGAGTCCAAGGTAAAGACTCTCCCCGAAATGCCGCCGCACGCAATCCGACGGGTCGCGGATACTCGTCAAGTTGATCTTCTCATTCCACCGCAGCAGCAATTCCAAATAGGAAACCACTTGGCCGATCTGCCCGCCGTTCAAAGCCAGCCCAAACGGCGCGAGCAACTGGCGGACTGTGGCTTCGCTCAGCATCGCCCTGCCATTCTACTCAAAAACGAACGAGCTCGGCACTCGAAGCTCGCCCCGATTCACATTATCCCGACTGCGTTGAGGCATGGAGAACCGGGCGACGGCTCCGCAACGTCCGCCCCACTGAGCCAAGATAACCAGCAGCTTGCGGAAAAATGCCGGCACACTGTCATTCTGAGCGAAGCGAAGAATCTCGGCAGTTGTAATTTCAACGAACTACGGAGATCCTTCCTCCGTTTCACTCAGGACCGCCTGCGGCTCCTCAGGATGACAAGCAAAGGGATTAAGACGCTACTACACTAGGCTATTCCTAACAAGCCCAGCAATTCCAGCTTCTCCTCTTCCGGCAGGAAGGACGCGCGCACGGCATTTTGGGCTATGTGAAGAATCTGCTCGGGCGTGAGCTCGAAGGTTTTCGCGGCCAGTAAATACTCATTCACCAAATCCGTCCCGAACATCGCCGGGTCATCGCTGTTCAAGGTCACCGCCACGCCGGCCTCCAGGAACTGGGGCAAGGGATGGTCTTCGACGCGCTCCAGCACTCCGGTAGCGACATTGCTGGTAAGGCAGACTTCGAGTGGAATGCGGCGCTCACGGAGCAAGTCGAGCACGGCAGGGTCGCGCGCTGCGGTGAGTCCGTGCCCGATGCGCTCGGCGCCCAGCGCCTCGACGGCCTGGCGGACGCTCTCCGGCCCGCAGGCTTCTCCGGCATGGGCCACAACGTGCAGGCCCATGGCGCGCGCCTCGCTGAAAACTTCACGGAAAAGCTCCGCCGGTCCGCGCGCTTCATCACCGCCGATTCCCAGAGCCACGACGCCCAGAGGCCGGAGACGCCCGGCCCACTCGAGCACCTGGCGCGTGTGCTCGACGCCGAAATGGCGGATGGCGTCAAAAATCCACTGCACCCGCACGCCGGTCGCTTGCTGCGCCGCCCGCGCCGCTGAAGCCGCTGCCTCGAAAATAGCCTCGAGCGGTTGTTTCTTCCACAGCACCACTCCGGCGGCGAAGATGATCTCCGCATACTTCACATTCTGACTTGCCAGTCGCTCGATCAACCGCGTGGTGGCCAGGGCGTAGTCGCTCGGAGTCTCCAGGAGCAGCGTCACTAGCTTGAACGCCACGAGAAAATTCTGAAAGTCCCTGTAACGGTATCCCCGATCTGCGCGTTCCGAGACCCAGTCATGCGTCTCTTTCTCCAGACGACCCTTGGAACGTGAGAGTTCTTGCAGGGTCTCAGGCCGGACACTTCCCTCCAGGTGAAGGTGCAACTCCACTTTAGGAAGACGGCGGATCAAGGATTCAAGTTGCGTGGCGGGCTCTTGCACGGCGCTCCCTCGCTAGAAGGCAGAAAGCAGAATGCAAAACGCAGCGGGCACAGCCCAAAGCCCAATCTGAAACGAAGCCGACGGCAAAGGCCCGATTCAAAATTCAAGATTCCGAATTCAAGAAGAGACAACGAACGTAATAGCGAGCAAAATTCCGGTCGGCTTCCGAAGCTCCACCGGTCGCGAACACCTCGCAAGCGGATTCAGTGTCCTGCCTTCCGCCTTCTGCCTTCTGCTTTTTACCGTGCCGGCAGCGAGGGCTTCCCCGCATTGAGCCAGGCCGTATACCAGTAGGACCCTGCATCGTGTGCTGAATCGTTGATGGCCCTCATCACCGTGGCGCCGATCTGCGAATAAAAGCGATCGAAGTACTCGTCGGTATAATCGGGCAGGCGCTCGCGGGCGCGCATGTCCGCGAGGATGACGGAGTCGAGCGAGGTATATGCCTCGAGGCAGGCCTGGAAAGCATATTCGGTGGGATCCTCGATCTTCACCGCGTCTCCGGGATGGAGGATAAAGAACCTCGAGTATCGGTCCAAGAGGCGCACCTCAAAACGGTCATCCAAACCCGTCTGGCGGGTGAGTTGCCCGTCGAAGTTCCGTGTGAGGTGCAGCGGATCGTGCGCGTCAGCCACGTAGTGGGCAAGCACAGCCGCCGCCAGCTTCACCTGATCCCAGTTGCGAGACTTGAACGCCTCTGTTAAGCGCAGGCTGGATTCTCCCACCTGCCAGGGAAGTACGCCGTCGCGATTGACTCGCCCCGATCCGTAGTTCTGGACGGCTTGCTTAAACGAATGCGGCAGCTCCAGGAATGGAAAGATGCCGTACTTATCCAAATAGATATAGTGGCGCTTGCGTTCGTAGCGGTCTTTCTTCATCCAGAGGTCGGGATCGTCGGCGTGTTCGACGAGATACTGGCGATTCGCGTCAAAGAAGGATCGCATCTCGGGCGGCAGGGTTTGGACGGCCCAGTTATTCACCAGGTCGTGGCCCGTCGGTCCCCACGCCGGCATCGGGTGAACCACCAAGAGCCAAAGCGCCGGCAGGGCGGCCAGCCAAACCATTGACTTGGTAGACTTAGAATGCTTGCGGCTCCGCGGGTTGGGCATAGGGGCGTTGTTCCTCGTCGTTTGGCGGACCTCAGAACGGAGTCGTTCAGGCCGATTCTACCCCATTTCACAAGGATTTGTCGTTGGCAACTACTGGGCCGGGTACACGAACCACAACGTCCATGAAATCCCGTCAACCACCCCTTGCCCCTCCTTCCCGAAGGAGGGGAATTACGAACTCCCCTCCTCAGATGACGCGGGGTTGGGGCTGGTGGATTGCCGCGGGAGAAGGAACGGCGCGGCGCTTCCGCTACCTTCAAGCAGTGCGTTTCCGCGCTTCCTGGCGGGTGTGGGCGATGCGGTGAATCACCGTGACGTTGGAGAGCACGGCAATCAGCCAGAGCACCGGGGCCATACGATCAAACATGGCGCCGATGATGATCAGCACGACGCGTTCGGGCCGCTCGAGAAAACCCACTTTGCAAGAGGGAATGACGTTCTCGGCTCGCGCGCGGGTGTAACTCACCATGACGGAGCCGATCATGGCCACGGCGACGAGGGATACGTAGAGAAACCGGTTGATGCGCCCGTAGTAGATCAGCAACCCGATCAGCAGGCACAGGTCGGAATAACGATCCATCACGGAGTCATAGAACCCGCCGAAGGGCGTGACGCGGCCCTCAAGGCGCGCCACGCGGCCGTCCGTCATGTCGAACACCCCGGCCAGAATGATGGTGAGGCCAGCCCAGCGAAAATAGCCGTAGGCAAAGAGATACGCGGCCAGCAGGTTGATTCCGAACCCTATAAAGGTTAGGAAATTAGGGTTCACGCCGCTGGCTGCAAAGCCACGCACGATGCCGTCGAGCACACGACCTAGCGTGTCGCCGATTTTCTCACTGACCACGCGGTTACGCCAACTTTCTACGCTTCGGACTGATCATGAATGGTCTGCACAGCCCGGATTTCAAACTCCCGAGCACCGTTGGGTGTTGCAATCTTGACCGCATCGCCGATCTTCTTCCCCATCAAGCCACGACCGATGGGCGAGGTGGTGGAGATCATGCCCTTGCTCACGTCCGCCTCTTCGCTCGTCACCAATTTGTACTCGATCTCAGCGTCTCGGTCAACATCATAGAGGACCACTTTGGAGCCAAAGGCGATCTTGTCCTTGGGGATATTGCTGTAATTGACCATCGCAAGCTCCGCCAACCTCCTCTTCAACTGGGCGAGTCGCGCCCCCACATAGTCCTGGCGCTGCTTGGCCATGTGGAATTCGGCGTTCTCACTCAAGTCGCCGAGAGCGCGGGCGCGCTTCAACTCCTTGGGGAGCTCGTGATTCAATTCATGCTCCAGCGCCTGAATTTCTTCCTGAAGCTTTTGCGCAATGGGTGTGGGCATAAGAAAAACCCTGCCTCCAGAGGTGAGATTTCATTATAGGCGAAAGGCCCAGCACGCGCAATTGGCGGGATTAAAGTAGAGGCGGCTTTACGCCGCCACTTGGCGAGGTAAACTCGCCGCTACGAATTCCCATGATCCACTCAGGTCATTCACCGCTCTGCTGGAGGAGTTTCGCGACCAGCCCCGTCCAGCCGGTTTGGTGGCTGGCCCCTAGGCCAGTGCCGTTGTCTCCGTGAAAATACTCGTAGAACAGAAGCAAGTTCCGCCAGTGCGGGTCTCGCTGGAAGATTTCATTTTCACCGTAGACGGGCCGCCGTCCATCCGGATCTCGCAGGAAGAGGCGGGTGAGCCGCCGGGAAAGCTCCGCCGCTACGTCCCAAAGCGCCATCATCTGGCCGGAGCCCGCCGGACACTCCACCTTCAGTTCCTGCTGGTAATAATAGTGGAATTTCTGCAGCGTCTCGATCAGCAGGAAGTTTAGCGGAAACCAAACCGGCCCACGCCAATTGGAGTTCCCGCCGAAGAGGCCGGTTTGCGATTCGCCGGGCTCGTAATCGACGCGGTAGCTCTGCCCGTTAAAGTCGAGCACGTAGGGATGATCGCGGTGCCACTTTGATACTCCGCGCACACCATACGGCGAGAGGAACTCATTTTCATCCAACATGTAGCGCAAAACCCGCACGAGCTGATTACAACTCACAATGGAAAGCAGCCGCCGCACGCCCCCGCGCGCGTTCCGCTGCGTTTCGGCGATGTGCGTGGGAACGCCCGGGACGTTTTCGAGAAACCATTGCATGCGCCGCTTGAAGCCAGGGAGCTTGTCCACCACTTCCGGCTCGAACGTTTCCACCGCGAACAACGGAATCAGCCCGACCATGGATCGCACCTTCAGGAAGTGATGCTTCCCCTCCGGCAGGTGCAGCACATCGTAGTAAAAGCCGTCTTCGTCGTCCCACAAAGCAAAACCGTGTCCTCCCAGGTTATTCATCGCCTTGGTAATATACACAAAGTGCTCGAAGAACTTGCTGGCCACGTCTTCGTACGCGGAGTCCTGACGCGCCAGTTCCATGGCTATGGCCAGCATATTCAGGCAATACATGGCCATCCAGCTTGTGCCGTCCGATTGCTCGATGTGGCCGCCGGTCGGCAACGGCTTCGAGCGATCGAACACGCCGATGTTGTCCAAGCCAAGGAATCCGCCTTCAAAGACGTTCATTCCATCCGGGTCCTTACGGTTGACCCACCAGGTGAAATTCAGCAGCAGCTTGTGGAAGATCTTTTCCAAAAACTCGCGATCGGCCTTGCCCCGCCGGCGCTTTTCAATCTTGTAAACGCGCCAGGCCGCCCAGGCGTGCACGGGCGGATTAACGTCGCTGAACTCCCACTCGTAGGCGGGAAGCTGGCCGTTCGGGTGCATGTACCACTCCCGCAAGAGCAGGATGAGCTGCTCCTTGGCGAAGTCGGGGTCCACCAGCGCCAGCGCCACGCAATGGAAGGCCAGGTCCCAGGAGGCATACCAGGGATACTCCCACTTGTCGGGTATGGAGATGACGTCGCCGTTATAGAGGTGCTCCCATTGGCGGTTCCGGCCTTGAAACCGCTCGCAGGGAGGCGGTGGCAGCGCCGGGTCGCCTTTCATCCAGAGGTGCAGGTCGTAGTGATAAAACTGCTTCGACCAGAGCATCCCCGCCAGCGCCTGGCGCTGCACGTTGCGCGCGTCCGGGGACAGACTTTGGGGAATGACCTTTGCGTAGAATTCATCGGCCTCTGCAATCCGCTGATTGAAGGTCGTCTCAAATTGCTTGTTCAACAACTCCGCGGCGGGCTGTTGCGGTGTGAAGCGCAGACGCAGCACCACCCTCTCGCCGGGCGCAATATTCAGCCGATAATGCGCCGCGGCCTTGGTGCCGGTCTCTCGGGGATTCACCGCGCCGGCTTGGCCGTTAACCAGGTATTCGTTGATGCCGTCCTTCACATACGGCGTTCGATTGGGTGTGCCGTAGAGCCGCTGGCAATTGGTCTCGTTCTCAGTGAAGAGCAGTTGCGGTGCGCCCTCGCACACCAGCCATCGCGTGCCATAGTAATCGTGAACGGCCTGGATAGCCGTCACCCCCGCGAGTCCGCTCGGGCGCGTCAGCGCGGGGCGCGGCGTGTCCCCGCCCCATGTCCAGGTGTTGCGGAACCAGAGCGTGGGCAACAGGTGAAGTTCCGCGCTTTCCGGACCGCGATTATAGGCGCTGATGCGAATCAGGATGTCTTCAGGATTGGCCTTGGCGTAGGCTACGAACACGTCGAAGTACCGGCTCTCGTTGAAGACTCCCGTATCGGCAAGTTCAAATTCCGGATCCTTCCGTCCCCGCCGCCGGTTCTCTCGAACGAGTTGATCGTAGGGAAAAGCGGACTGAGGATATTTGTAGAGGAACTTCATGTAAGAATGGGTGGGCGTCGAGTCCAGATAGAAGTAATACTCCTTCACATCCTCGCCATGATTGCCTTCGTCTCCCGTGAGTCCGAAGAGCCGTTCCTTCAAAAAGGCGTCGCGGCCGTTCCACATCGCGAGGGCAAAGCAGATCAGTTGATGCCGGTCGCAAAGGCCGGCGATCCCGTCCTCGCCCCAGCGATAAGCTTGCGAGCGCGCACGCTCGTACGGGAAATACTCCCACGGCTTGCCGTCGGGGCTGTAGTCCTCGCGAACTGTCCCCCATTGGCGCTCACTCAGGTACGGACCCCAGCGTTTCCAGTGAGCCGTCCGCTGGCGAGACTCCTCAAGCCTTTGCTCTTCGCGCGTCATTGTCTAGCCTTCAGCTTTCAGCCGTCGGCTGTCAGCAAGCCAATCACTCAACATGGACCGCAGCCGCCGGGCTCCTTTGGCCTGCCATCCCGTGGAGCCCTCGAAATGCCCGCCGACTGCCGTCCAGAGGCGTCCCGGAATACCCCAAGCCTGTCATCCTGAGGAGTCCGTCAGCCGACGGACGACGAAGGATCTCCGCAGTTCTCGTTTTGAAAGTGCCCCAGCCCCCATCTTCGTTGATGCCCCGGAAGTTGTCAAACCGTGCGGGTGCTGAGGGGACAAGGGGCCCGGACCTGCTGACTCTTTTTACTTTCCCTTTGTTTTCATAGACATTCTCGCTTTGTTCCCTGAGTTTCGTGCAGTCGACGTAGGGGCGGTTCGCGAACCGCCCCCACCATTGCATTGTGACTATGGATCCCCACTCCTCCGGTCCCTGACTGCCCCACTTTTTAACCTCGCCCCTTTGTTTTCATAGACATTCTCGCTTTGTTCCCTGAATTCAACGTAGGGGCGGTTCGCGAACCGCCCCTACCGTTCCTTCGAAAAGGTGCAGGGGTAGGGCTTGCCCTACCCCGTTCATTTGGGGACGGCAAGCCGTCCCCCTACAGACAACTCCCCGACTTTTTGACGGTGATTGATGCCAGATATCGGAGGAACGGACCGCAAAGGAAAACAGATAATGACTTCCCGGCATAGCCTATCCGTAAGGCCCTGGCCGCCTGCCCAACCCCACCAAACAACTCTAGCCTATACCGCTGCGTTTGTCAAGCGAAGAATACTCAGAAACAAAAGGCCCCGTGCGATCAATGGTTCCGTCGGCTGCCCGAGACATCCGGTTTTTGATGTGTGCGAGGTTCGCGGCAGAGAACCCGGATTGCGCATCGGCCACCGCCCCCAAAAACCTTCGCATCGCGAAACCGCACAACCCACAAGGCGGGGTCCGCGCCGGCCTGCCATTTCGGTGGTGTCCTTTTTTGACTGGTGGCGCCGACCTTTAGGTCGGCAGATGCTGGCCTAAAGGCCAGCGCTACGTCGAAACTAGGACACTACCGCCATTTCGGTAGTGGTACAGTTTGAAATTTGACCGTCAATAATTGGCAGCCAGCATGTTACATGGTGGAGAGAGTATCGGTTGAGGCATGTCGGCCAAGGGCTTCCTTCCAAAGTTTCCAAATCTGGTGAGCAGGAATCATTTCAATGTCTGGTTTGTAATGTAGGCATAGAGGTGTTATGAGCCCTATGTCTACCTGGACGGAATAGATTAAACGGTAGCCCTTACTCTTACCCACTGAAGCCTTTTTGCATCCTAATCTTATTTTCCTGACGTGCGCTCCGACCCCTGGGATTTGGTCTCCTACCCTGTAGTCCTTTTCAATGCTAGACAAAAGCACTCGGAGGTCTTCGAGTAGTGATGGATGACGCTTCTTGGCTGTGGCGAGGTCGTTTGTGAATTTATAAAAGGTGAGGTCAATCTTGAAGCTTGGCAAGGACGTCCCTCCACTCGGGGACATCCTCCAGGTGGATCGGGCGGGATTCCTCTATTGATTTCTTTAGGGAGCTTACGAGTTCCTCATCCAACGCCATGAACCAAGCTTCTGCTAACTCTCTCGTTCGATCAGTGTCCGCCGCTATGCCAGCGATCTTCTCCCTAAATTCGTTTTGATGACGATCAGGGATTTCCTTGGCTTCTTCGGAACTAAGCCTTACAATCTCATCTGAAATCGAGACGAGAAGAGCCAAACCAGTAGCGATGAACTCGATGTCCTCTTTGTTCACGGTGGCGAAGTTCGCCCTCGAAAACATGGCGATGAGTTCGTCAAATTTAGAGAGAAGTTCCGACGCCTGCCGCAGACGTTCGCAGTCGTTGGATTGGACTTCTTCATCTTGAAGAGCTTTTAGAGCAATCCCACTGACAACTGCTTGATAAACTGGCAGCGCATAGCTCGCCATCTCCGGCATTCCGCTCCCCCAACGCACGAGTTCTCTATCAAAGGGTAATAATTATACCACCCATGTCAAGGCCCACTTCTTTATTTTGGAGTTGTCAAGAGGAAAAAGCAAGTTAAATCATTCTAATTCAGCTTAGTACGTTTGTACGGTCCACGCGGCCCGTAAGTCGGCTCAGGCAGGAGAGCTATGATTTCTTCTAGGCTCCAGACGTAATCAGAAATCCCTGCTTCCATCGCAGGAGTAACGCGAAGTGTTCGGACAGTGAACACTTAATGCAGACTCTCTATTGTCAGGAATGGCGCTTCAATTTCCTAGAAAGTTCTTCAAACCCAAGGTTCAACCATAACAAACTCCAGGTGTTTTCAGCCCCGTAGTATCTGCCTATTCCGTAGCCACCTAACAATCCACAGAGATAGCCATCAATTGACGACCATCTTAGGCGGGACCCAAACAACCAGTGGTTAACCAACGGACCAAGCAAAAATAATACTGTCGCGAAGAGCACTACGAGCCACGCATGTACCCGGTAGTGCGCCACTTGGTTTGCCTGCCACGTTTGTAAGTCGGACTTGGAAATGACCACAATCGCCTCCTCTATATCTCAAACTGCCTTGCATCTCCGTGATGGATTGTTAGGGGGGGGTAGTGGGGTTTTGGTGGTTGCGGTCATCGGGACACCTCTTCGCTCCGCTTGATTGTCTCCTGCACGGTCCTCCAGGCGATCTGAACCTCATCTGGCTTCGGTTCGCGCTTCGCTGGCTTGCGTTTAGGTTTCGGTTTACTCTTTGATTTTGGCATGACCCAATCATGCCACGGTGGGCGGGGGAGTCAATGCCCAGAATTTTCAAACTGTACCACTACCGCCATTTCGCGTCACTTGACAGACTGAGACTATGGTCTAACATAGAGGCGATGAGATTTGCTTGTCGGCTGAAAGTCTTTTCGTCTGCACCCTGGGTCCAGGCAGAATTGTAATGACGCGCCCGTGCCTCTGTGTCGTGCAACGTTATTTTCTTTGCGTCGAGTCCCCGGTCGAAATTAATCAGAGGTGAAAAATAATGATTGTTCCAACGCCTTCCGTGGGAGGCTTGCGGATAGCAGGGGTTACATTACTGGCGATTTTGCTTTCAGTTGGCTTGGCGGCCGGCCAAAGCCGGCAAAGCGGCGAGATCCGGGGAACGGTAACCGATTCAACAGGAGGAGTGATTCCCGGCGTGGCCGTCACCATCAGGAACCTTGCGACGGGCGTGGTTCAGCGGACGACAACCGATGCGACGGGCTTGTACGACGCGGCGTCGGTGCCGCTGGGACCGTATTCCGTCACCTTCTCCAAAGAGGGATTTAAAGAGTTCATTCACGAGAACGTCGATATGCGGCTCGAGACCATCACGCTGAACGCCCAGCTCCAGATTGGAGCCACCACACAGTCCGTCACGGTGACAGCTCCGGTCGCACTGGTTCAAACCGAGAATGCGGAGCAGAGCACCACGCTGACGGCGGCGCCGGTGACTGAGCTCCCCAATGTCGGCGCGAGCTGGTACAACCTGCTGGCGGTGATACCCGGCGTGAACCAGGGCGGCTCCTCAATGAATTATGGTGGCGCTAACGGATCGAACGTGGGCGTCAATGGCATGGGCGGTTTGAACTCGAACTGGCAGGTGGACGGGGGACGCGCCTTTCTGGTCGAGGACGTGAATCCCGACTGGATGCAGCCGCCCCTGGATGACATTCAGGAAATCAAGATGCTCACCGCGAACTTCGGGGCCGAATACGGAAATGGGACTTCGGTTTTTAACGTGGTGACCAAGAGCGGCACTAACCATTTTCACGGCGACGCCTTCGAGTACGTCGAGAATAACATATTTGATGCCCGCAACTGGTTCACGATTGGCCCCCAAACGCCTCTGCGCTGGAACAAGTTCGGCGCGTCGATCGGCGGACCGATCAAGCACGACAAGCTGTTCTTTCACTTCAATTACCAGCAGAACACCAACATTAATGATTACCCATCCTTCGCCACATTCCCGACGGCTGCCATGCTCGCGGGCCAATTCACCGATCCGCAATTTCAGACTATCTACGATCCTTCCACCCTGGCCGTCCAGAATGGGAATTACGTGAATCAACCCTTCCAGAACAACACCATTCCCCAGGCCAGGTTCGACAAGGTATCGGCCGCCATCGCGTCGAACTTCCCAGCGCCTAATCTGCCGGGGCTTTACAACAATTTCTACTGGTTGGACCGTGTCACCGAGCCGGGCAAATGGATCAACACCAAGATCGACTACAACATTTCTTCGTCCCAGCGCCTGACGGGCAATCTCGAGATCGTGCCCGCGCATCTCGGGTATCCCGCCCCGGACCCTCTGATTGATAACGACGGGTGGGATATCAAAGAATACCAGTCGGAGATTACCGACGTCTGGACCATCAGCCCGCGCCTGGTGGGCGAATTCCGCGTTTCGATCGCTCGCGAGCACGGCACGTATCAAAGTGTGGCCACGGGCAAGGGCTGGCCGCAGCGGCTGGGCCTCGCGAACCCGGTTGCGGATATGTTCCCGTCCACTACGATTGAGGGGACGCTGGGCACCTCCATCGGGACAGGCGGCACCGGGCTCGATACCGAGGTGGGATATGGCCCCGGGGCCGATTTCACCTGGGTCAA
>Ga0181538_10003079_pt1 | contig 16622 bp, 17 predicted proteins | sample PEATcosm2014_Bin_40_FD_119773 | JGI IMG/M metagenome (GOLD analysis project Ga0181538, IMG submission 119773) | Peatland microbial communities from MTU Mesocosm Facility, Houghton, MI, USA - PEATcosm2014_Bin23_30_metaG | ecosystem: Environmental > Terrestrial > Soil > Wetlands > Peat | place...
CGCCGGTCTCGCAGTGGGCCCTTTTCGAGCAGATCCTGTTCTACTTCGGGATCGTGAACGTCGTCCTCGCGGTGTTCAACATGCTCCCGATCCCGCCCCTCGACGGCTCGGCGCTCGTGGAGCGGCTCCTGCCGGTCTCGGCGCTGCCGACGTACTACCGGATGCGCATGGGGTTCATGGTCGTCGTCCTCCTGCTGGTCTTCTTGGACCAGAGCCTGTTGTCACGCATCCTCGGCGACGTGGAGAACTGGTACCTGAACCTCGTCTTCTGAGCTCGCGGCTCGCAGGGGCGCGCTTGGGGAGTCACCGCGTCAGGGGGCGAGCAGACCGATGGCCTGGCGGGCTCTCTCGAGGGTCTTGGACGCGATCACGCTTGCTTTGCGGGCTCCCATCTTGAGCAGGCGGGGGACCTCACCCGGGTCCGCGGTGATCTCCGCGTAGCGCTCGCGCACGGGCGTGAGAACCTCGACGAGAGTCTCGGCGAGGTCGGCCTTCAAGGGGCCGTAACGGTCGTAGGAGGCGGTGACGTCCTCGACCGAGCGGTCCGTCGCGGCCGCGAAGAGCTCTATGAGATTGGACAACCCGGGCTTTTTTTCGGGGTCATAGCGCACCTCGCCGTCGGTGTCGGTGACGGCCTTGCGGATCTTCTGGCGGATCGTGTCCGGCGCGTCGATCAGATCGATCGTCCCGAGGGGGGAGGTCACCGACTTCGACATCTTGCGCTCGGGATGCTGGAGGTCCATCACCCTGGCGGCGACCTTGGGCACGGTCGCCATGGGAACGACGAACGTGTCTCCATAGCGCCCGTTGAAGCGGATCGCGACATCGCGAGTGAGTTCGAGATGCTGGCGCTGATCGTCCCCGACAGGCACCTTGTCGGTGTCGTAAAGCAGGATGTCGGCCGCCATGAGCACCGGATAGGTGAGCAGTCCCGCGCTCACCGACTCGTTGCCCTTGCTCTTCTCCTTGAACTGGGTCATGCGCTTGAGCTCGCCGTAGGTCGCTGTGCACTCGAGAAGCCAGCTGAGACCGGTGTGCTCGGGCACGTGGCTCTGGGCGAAGACTGTGCAGACCTCGGGGTCCAGCCCGCTCGCGAACAGCCACGACGCCGTCTCGAGCGTGCGGCTCCGAACCTGGGACGGGTCCTGTTCGACGGTGAGGGCGTGCAGATCGACGACGCAGAAGATCGAGTCCGCGGCGTGCTGGTCTGCGACCCACTGCCGGAACGCGCCGAAGTAGTTGCCGACATGCGGCGCGCCGGACGATTGCACCCCGGAGAACACCTTTTCCATCCGCTGCAGGATACCGGTCCTTGCCGGACGGCAGAGAACTCCTGGATCATCGTGGTATCCGACCCTCGCGCGCACGAGGCCGGTAACCTCGCCCACGTGGTGTACAAGGTCCACACCGACGTCTTTGCCGGTCCCTTCGACCTGTTGCTCAGGCTCATCACCGAGCAGCGGGTCGACCTGTATGAGGTCGCCCTCGCCGACATCGTGGACGGGTTCCTGGCCGAGATCGCCGAGATGCAACGCCTCGACCTCGAAGTGGCCACCGAGTTCCTCGTCATCGCCGCCACCCTCGTCGAGTTGAAGTGCCGCCGGCTCCTGCCCGGCCGCGAGGAGCCCGACGAGGACACCCTCGCCCTTCTGGAAGAGCGCGACTACCTGTTGGCGCGGCTCGTCGAGTGCACGACCTTTTCCGCCGCGGGGGCCCAGCTCGCCCGCGCCGAGCTGGCCGCTTCGAGGTCGTGGCCGCGCCTCGCCGGGCTCGACGAGCGTTTCGAGGGCCTCCAGCCGGACCTGCTCGCCTATCTGAGCCCCGAGGACGTTCGTGCCGCGGCCCTGCGGGCCCTCGCGCCGCGGCCGGTGCCGCATGTCGAAGTCGACCATGTCCTCGTCGACGAGGTCACCGTGGCAGACGTCGTCGAGGCGCTGTGCGCTCTGCTGCCCGGGTCTCCACTGACCAGCTTCCGGGAGCTGACGGCCGGTGCCCGCACCCGGATGGAAGTCGTCGTGCACTTCCTCGGTCTCTTGGAGCTGTACAAGCAGGGCCTTGTCGAGCTCGAACAGGCCAGCACCTTCGGCGAGCTGCGTGTTGCCTGGACGGGAGGGCTCTTCGAGGACGCGCCGCAAGCCGCCGCTGGCCAGGCAGCCCTGGGATTTCGGTGGCAGGCGGCAGCCTCGGCAGGGTTCGCGGACCTCGAATACCAGGGATGAACGCTGCCGAGCCCGGCTTGACGCCCGAAGGGCCCGAAGAGGACCGGGACGAGGCAGCCAACGATGGCCGGGCCGAGTCGGCCGCCATCGAGGCCGTGCTCACCGTCGCGACCGAGCCCGTGCCACCCGGCTTGCTGGCCGAGCTCCTCGAGCTCCCGGTCGAGCGTGTCGAGCAGCTGTGCCGTGAGCTCGCGGCCGGTTACGCGGCCGAGGGTCGCGGCTTTGTCCTGGCGAGGGTCGCGGGCGGCTACAGGTTCCAATCCAGCGAGGCCTACGCCGCCTACGTGGAGCGTTTCGTGCTGGACGGCGGCCCGCAGAAGTTGTCACCGGCGGCGCTCGAGACCCTCGCGGTCGTCGCCTACAAGCAGCCCGTCTCCCGGTCGCAGGTCTCGGCCATCCGTGGGGTCAACGTCGAGAGCGTGATGCGGATGCTGGTTGCGCGGGGCTACGTGCAGGCGGTGGGACGCGACGACGGCCCCGGGCAGGCCATCTTGTTCGGGACGACCCCGATGTTCCTGGAGCGTCTCGGCCTTGACTCGATCGATGATCTGCCCCCTCTCGTGGCGTTCGTGCCGCCGGCTGCGACGGTGGAGATGCTCGAGAACGTGCTGCGCTCCGAGCCGGGAGAGTGAGCGATACCGAAGGCGAGCGGCTCCAGAAGGTGCTCGCCCGCGTTGGTTACGGCAGCCGGCGGACCTGTGAGGAGCTCATCGCCGAGGGGCATGTCACTGTCAACGGCGAGGTCGCCGTCCTCGGCAGGCGCGTCGACGTCGAAAAGGACGTCGTTGCGGTCGACCGGGCACCGGTGGGCATCCTGCCGGGCCTGGTGTACTACCTGTTGAACAAGCCGGCGGGGGTGGTGACGACCGCGCACGACCCGCAGGGGCGCCCCAGCGTCCTCGAACTTGTGCCGGAGTCGCCGCGCGTGTTCTCGGTCGGGCGCCTCGACCTTGGGACCGAGGGACTGCTCGTGATGACCAACGACGGCACTCTCGCCCAGCTGTTGGCGCACCCGCGTTTTGGGGTGGAGAAGGAGTACCTCGCCGAGCTGAGAGGGGTCCCGGGTCCGGGCGCGCTCCGCAAGCTGAGAGAGGGAGTCCTCTTGGACGACGGGGAGATGACCGCCCCGGCGAGGGTGGCGGCGGTGTCGCCGGGCGTGATCCGCATCGTGATCCACGAGGGGCGCAATCGCCAGGTCCGCCGCATGTGCGAGGCGGTGGGCCATCCCGTCGTGAGGCTCGTCCGCACCCGGATCGGGCCGATCACGGACCGTTCGTTGCGCCCGGGCACCTGGAGGCCGCTCAGCGCCCCGGAGGTGCGGTCCCTTACCGAGGCCGCCCTTCGCGCCGCACCCAAACGGTAGGTAGGCTCCCCGCCCATGGCCGTGGTCCTGCGCGCCCTACGGGGCGCTACGACACTCGACGAGGACACACCTGCTCAGGTCAGCGAGCGCGTGCGCGCTCTCGTCCGGGCCTTGCTGGACCGCAACGGGATCGGTCACGACGACATCGTCAGCATCCTGTTCACCGCGACACAAGACGTCACCTCGATGTTCCCCGCTACCGCGGCGCGCTCGCTCGGGCTCGGCGACGTACCGCTCATCTGTGCGAGCGAGCTCGCCATCCAAGGCGCCATGCCGCGCTGTGTCCGGGTCCTCTTGCACTTCTACACCGAGCGCACGCGAGAAGAGCTGCACCATGTGTATCTCGAGGATGCGCGCGAGCTGCGCGATGACCTCCCCGACTGAGCCCGGCTCCACGGGCGCCCCGCCCAACTCGCGGCGCGCACAGGTGACCGGCCTCGGGCTGGTGGGGACCTCGATCGCCCTCGCACTGCGGGCGCAGGGGTGGCACGTCACGGGGCGAGATCTGGATGAAGCCCGGTCGCGGCGCGCCCGGGAGCTCGGAGCCGTCAACGAGCTCGGGATGGACCACCTTGCGGCCGTGGCGTTCGTGGCGACCCCGGTGGCGGCGATCGCCGCCGAGGTCAACGCCCTGCTCGCGTCCGACGAGACCGGCGAGCTCGTCGTCACCGATGTCGGCGGCGTGAAGGCGCCGATCGTCTCTGAGATCTCCCACCCGCGCTTTGTCGGCGGACATCCCATGGCGGGATCGGAGCTGGAGGGGCCCGACGGCGCCGACCCGGAGCTCTTCGACGGTTCGACCTGGGTCCTCACGCCGACGTCGTCCACGGACCCGAGGGCCTTTTCCGCGGTCCAGTCCGTGATAGCCAGCTTGGGCGCCGACCTGGTGGCACTTGCGCCCGACCGCCACGACGACCTCGTGGCCGTGGTATCCCATGTGCCCCACCTGACCGCCGCCGCGCTCATGGGGCTCGCCACGGAAGCCACTGACGCCCACACCGCGCTGTTGCGGCTGGCGGCAGGTGGCTTCCGGGACATGACGAGGATCGCAGCCGGATCGCCTGCGATCTGGCCCGACATCTGCCGGGACAACGCCCCCGCCATCCTCCCGGTCCTCGACGACCTGATCGCGAGGCTGAACGAAGTCCGCCGTATCGTCGCCGAGGAGGACCGTCCCGCCCTCGTCGCTCTCCTCGACCGGGCACAGCTCGCCCGGCGGAACCTCCCCCCGCGTGCAAGCCGGCCGAGCTCTGTCACCGAGCTCCACGTCCTTATCCCCGACCGGCCCGGCGTGCTCGCCCAGGTGACCACGATCGCGGGGGAGCTCGGGGTCAACGTCGAAGACTTCGAGATCGTGCACTCGCAGTACCGGCCCCGGGGCGTCCTCATCCTCACGGTGGCCGCGGACGCGGCCGAGCGCGTTCGTCACGCCCTCGCCGAGCACGGCTTCGGTCTCAGCCGGGCCGCCGGACGCCGGCCCGTCATCGCCATCGACGGTCCCGCCGGTGCCGGCAAGTCGACAGTGGCCAGAGAGGTTGCCCAGCGGCTCGGGCTCGAGCGCCTCGACACCGGTGCCATGTACCGGGCCGTGACCTTGGAGGCTCTGCGGCGTGGCGTGGACGTGGCCGACGCCGAGGGCTGTGCCGCGATAGCGCGGTCAATGGACCTGAGCGTCGGCGGGCGCGTCCTGCTGAACGGCGAGGACGTGACCGAGCAGATCAGGACGCCTGCGGTCGACGGGGCCGTGTCGATCGTCGCGGCCCATCCGCAGGTGCGCGCGGAGCTCGTGAGCCGCCAGCGGGCCTGGGTGGCGGTCAACGGTGGGGGAGTCGTCGAGGGCCGTGACATCGGCAGCGTGGTGCTGCCGGACGCGGACGTGAAGATCTTCCTCACCGCCGATTCGGCCGAGCGCGCCTCGCGACGCGCCAACGAGGACCCGGCGGGACCGGGCGCTCTCGCCACGACGGCCGCGTCGATCCGGCGTCGCGACGAGCTCGACTCGACCCGGGCCGCCTCGCCCCTCGTCGCCCCGCCGGACGCGATCGTCGTGGACTCGACGGCACGCAGCGTCGAGTCCGTCGTGGAGGAGGTGCTCTCCCAGCTGTGACCACCTCTGGTGTCGTGGCGTCGCCACCGTCGCGAGGCGACATGATCGTCTACCGGTTGTGCCGCTCCATAGCAGTCGGCGTCTCCCGGCTGTACTTCCCCGGAACAGTGCAAGGCAGGGAGAACCTGCCCCCCCGGGGTGCCTACATCGTGGCCCCGGTGCACCGCTCGTATGTCGACTGGCTCATCGTTGCCCGGATCACGGCGAGAAGGCGGTTGCGCTACATCGTGAAGGAAGAAGTGTGGAAGTCCAAGCTGATCGGGCGCGTGATAGAGGCCTGCGGGGGCTTTCCGGTGAACCGGTCCGGGGCGGACCGCGAGGCGCTGCAGCGGTGCCAGGCCGTGCTCGTGGGTGGGGAGCCTCTCGTGATGTTCCCCGAGGGCACGCGACGATCGGGGCCGGAGGTGCGAGAGCTCAAGGACGGGGTGGCCTACTTGTCCTTGCGCGCCGGCGTGCCCGTGGTTCCCGTGGGCATCGGCGGCGCCGAACGCGCCATGCCGCGGGGCTCGTCGTTTCCCCGCCCGCGGCGGGTGAACATCGTGATAGGCCCACCGGTCCCGGCCCCGACCGCAGCCGACGCGGGCGCCGAGGCCGCGGCCGGTGAGGGCGAGGAACCGGTGGCGTCGCGCCGGCGGGCCCGGATCGGACGGGAGGCGATAACGGAACAGTCGGTGCGCGTGAGAGCGGCCATCCAACAAGCCTTCGACGCCGCCGAGGCAAGTCTGCGGCGCTAGCCGAGCTGTCCCCCGGCGCAGGTGGTCCGGCGCTTGAACCTTCGCCGCCCCGGGAGGAGGTTGGCCGCCTGCTAACTTCCCGGCGTGGTCGCCGATGGGTGAGACAAGGGGTGTCCTCGTGACCGGCGGGGCCGGGTTCGTGGGAGCGACTTTGGTGCGACGGCTCGTCGAGGCCGGGCGCGGAGTGCGTGTCCTCGACAATCTCACGACGGGCGACATCGCGCACCTGGACGGAGTCGGCGCCGAGCTCATCGAGGGCGACATCCGCGACGCGAAGACCTTGGACGATGCCCTGGACGGGATCGAATCGGTCGTGCATCTCGCGGCCGCGGGCTCGGTCGTCATGTCGGTGGCAGACCCGGGGACGAACTTCCACGTGAACGTGTTCGGCACCTTCCAGGTCCTCGATGCCGCCCGGCGCGCCGGCATAGACCGGACGGTGCTGGCTTCAACCGGCGGCGCGCTCATCGGCGACGCCAAGCCGCCTGTCGACGAGCACTCGTTGCCCAAGCCGATCTCGCCCTACGGTGCGAGCAAGCTCGCCGGTGAGGGCTATGCCCACGCTTTTGCGAAGGTCTACGGTCTTCGCACGATCGCCCTCCGCTTCGCCAATGCCTACGGACCGTGGAGCGCCCGCAAGCGGGGTGCGGTGACAACCTTCTTCAGGGCTATCAACGCGGGCGAGCCGATCGTCATCTACGGTGACGGCTCCGCCTCACGTGACTACACCCACGTGGACGATATCTGCCACGCCCTCGAGCTGGCGCTCGACAGCGACGTGCCCGGAGGCACTGTCTTCCACATCGCCTCCGGCGTCGAGACGACAGTGCAGGCGCTGGCCGACCTGTGCCGCGACGCCGCCGGCGTGCCGGAGCACCCGATCGAGTACCGACCCAAGCGCCCCGGTGAGGTCGAGCGCAACTTCGCCTCCTACGATCTTGCCCGGCGGGTCCTCGGGTACGCGCCCACCATCAGCCGGGAGGAGGGGATCCGCAGCACCTGGAGGTGGTTCCAGGAGTCGGTCTTCGCCGATGGTTGAGGCCGCCTGAGGCGTTCTCCTAGGGTTACTATACCGTCTGGACGGTATAGTAACGGTGTGACAAGAGGAGAGGACACCCGGGCGCGGATCCTGCACGGCGCAGAGGAGGTGGTGCTCCGTGACGGCGTCGCCCACCTCACCCTCGAGGCGGCAGCCCTCGAGGCCGGGATCTCCAAGGGCGGGATCCTCTACCACTTCCCCACGCGGGCGGCCCTCGTCGCGGCCATGGTGGAACGCCTCAGCTCGCGCTTCGACGAGGATCTCGCACGCGAGGGGGCCGGGTCGGGCCGGCCCGGAGCCTTCACGCGGGCGTACCTCGAAGCCAGCTTCGGGCCGTCGAGCGACGACCATGTAATCCGCGAACGGCGCCTCGGCGCGGCGGTGATCGCCGGCGTGGCGTCCGATCCCGAGCTCCTGGAACCGCTGCGGGAGCGTTTCGCGGCCTGGCAGCACGCCCTCACCGCTGACAGCATTGCCCCGGCGAGCGCCAGCCTCATGCGCCTTGCGGCCGACGGTCTGTGGTTCACCGAGCTCTTCGGCCTGGCGCCGCTCGATGAGCACCTGCGGGCGGCGGTCCGCGAGGAGCTGTTGGCGCAGCTCGGGTCGTGCCTGGACCAGCGCCCGAGCCCGGGGGCACCGAAGGCACCCCGCGAGCCATGCTCCGTGCGCCAGGTCGGTGACAAGGGCCGGTCATGAGCGTCACCCGACCGCCCTCGGTCAAGGCAAGGGGGGCGCGCGGCCCCCGCCGCGTCGTGGTCGCGTTGTCGATCTCAACCTTCGTCGAATGGGCAGGTGCCGGCTGCATGATGCCGCTGCTCCCGCTCTACCTGCGCAAGCTGGGCGCGCCGGTTGCACTCGTCGGCGTGGTGCTGGCCGCCTTCTTCCTTTTTGCCATCCTCGTGCAGTACCCGATCGGGCGCCTGTCGGACCGCATCGGACGGCGCCCTGTCCAGCTGAGCGGGCTTGTCACCTACGCGGTCGCGAGCGCCGCTTTTGCCTTGATCGGCACACCCATCGCCGCGCTCTTCGTGCGCGGCCTGCAAGGCGCCGGCGCCGGCGTCGTTGACGTCGCCAACAACGCCACGGTGGGCGAGGTGGTGTCCCCGTCCCAGCAGGGCCGCGCTTACGGGGCGCTGTTCGGGTCCCGCACGGTGGGGCTCGCCATCGGGCCGCTCGTCGGGGGCGCGGTGGGCCTGGCGGGGATGCGCTGGCTGTTCGTGGCCGCGGCGGTGGCGTCACTGCTGGCTTGCGTGCCCGTGCTGGTCGCGGTGCCCAGGAGTGCACCGCGACGCGCGCCCGTCCTCGCGCCCCGGGTGGTGCTGTGGCGCGACCGGAGCGTACTCGGCGTGGTCATGGGCTACGCCGGCGCTGGCCTCGTCATCGGAGTGTACGACGTCTGCTGGAGCCTGCTGTTGCACCTGCGGGGTGCGAGCGGGCTTCAGATCGGCCTGTCGTGGACGTTGTTCGCCTTGCCTTTTGCCGCTCTGTCTGTCCCCGGCGGCTGGCTGGTCGATCACTTCGACCGGCGTTACCTGGCGGCCGCCTCGACACTGGCGTCGGCCGGCTTCGCGTCCACGTACCCGTTCCTTCATTCCGTGTGGCTGCTTGTGGGTCTCGGCGCGGCCGAAGCCGTCGCGGTCTCGTTGGCAGGGCCGGCTCTGGCAGCTCAGCTCGCGCACAGCGTGCCGAGCCGCCAGCTCGGGCGCGCCCAAGGGGCCGGTTCGACGGCTCAGACGGGAGCGACTGCGGTGGCGGCTCTTGTGGCCGGGGCGCTGTTCGGGTTGCATCCCTGGGTCCCTTTCGTCGGGGCCTCGGGCGCGATCGTCATCTTGGTGGTGCTGCTGTCGTGGTGCTGGCGGGGCGTGCCGGGGCGGGACCCGAGACCGGGCGACTCGCGCACAGGGGACGCCGGGCTTGTCCCGGTGTCACCGGCGCGCCGGGGGCCGGCAGACGCCGTCTCCCCGGCGTCTCAGACGGCCGGAGGCTGAGCCGGCCGGCGCCCGCGTTCGCGCAGCCATGTGTGCAGGACGCCGCGGCCATAACGCAGGCCGTAGAGGAGGTTCCCGCTCTTCTTCGACTGGCCGGCGAGCCGGGAGCGCATCGTCACGGGCAGCTCCTCGAAGCGGCAGCCGTGCATGATCGCCGCGATCAACAGCTCCTGCGCCTGGTATTGCGGCTCCTCCAGGACGAGCTCGGCGGGCAGCCCGGCCCGAAAGCCCCGAACCGGGTTCGCGGTATCTGTCACCGGGGTCTTGGTGAGGAACGAGATCACCGCCGCGAAGAACACCACTCCCAGATTGCGCATCGCGTCCGTACCATGGGTCCGCCCGAGCCGCCGGGAGCCGTTGACGAAGTCGGCCCGGCCCGCGACCACCGGTTCCAGAACGACCTCCAGGTCGCCGGGGTCGGTTTGCCCGTCCGCGTCCGAGGTGACGATGAAGCTGGCCCCGTACTCGCGGGCGATCCTGTAGCCGAGCCGCAAGGCCGCCCCCTGGCCCCGGTTGACAGGGGCGATGCAGGCGTAGTGACCGGCCGCGCGGACCTCGGCCCCAGTGCCGTCGTCCTCACCGTCGACGACCACGAGCACGGAGGCAGGCTCCCCACAGACCTCCTTCGGCATGCCCGCCAGCACCTCGGAGATGTTGTCGCGCTCTTTGTAGGCCGCGATGACGATCGCGACCGGGGAGAGCTCGACCGGACCCTGGGAGGCGAGGAGCTCTTCGATGGCGACGCGGTCGACGAGCTCGTCAACCTGACGCCGGCGTTCCCGGGCGCGGGCGTTCACACGCGACGGCCGGGTGAGGCCGCGCTGAGCATGTCGGTCGCGGTGACCTGACGGTCGGTCGCGGTCAAGGGCAGGCCCTCCGAAGCGGCGCCGAGGTTGAGGCTCGCCGCCGTGGCCAGGCAGCGAAGGAGATCACGCAGTTCCGGCGGGGGAGGGAAGTACTCGTCCTCGTCGGTCGTGTGCACGACCTCAACGCCTCGCGTGGGGGCCAAGCGGTCGAGGAGATCGTCGACGAGCCAGTCCGGGGCGGACGCCCCGGCTGTGACGCCCACCACGCCGCTGAGGTCGTCCGGCACCTCGCTCGGGGCGTTCACCCGGATCACCCGCGGGCAGCCGGCTGCCGCGGCCACCCTTGCGAGAGCGACCGTGTTGGAGGAGTTGGCGGAGCCCAGCACGATCATGGCGTCAGCCCTGGGGGCAACGGCCTTGACGGCGTTCTGCCGGTTGGTCGTGGCGTAGCAGAGATCGGAGCGTCCGGGCATCCAGAGCCCGGAATTGCGCTCCCGGGCGCGCTGCACGACTCCCTCCCACTCGTCGTGGGCGAGGGTCGTCTGGGCGAGAAGCGCCACCCGAGCGTCCGGGCCGAGCTCGAGCCGGTCGACATCGTCCTCGTGCTCGACCAGGTGAACGGCGTCGGGCGCGACCGCCATCGTGCCGATGGCCTCCTCGTGACCGGCGTGGCCGACGTAGAGGATCGTGTAGCCCTTGTGGGCTCTCACCTTGAGCTCGTGGTGGACCTTGGTCACAAGCGGGCAGCAGGCGTCGATGACGACACGCCCCCGGGACGCGGCCGCGCGTTCGACCTCCGGGGCCGATCCGTGGGCCGAGAGCATGAGGGGCGCCGAGGCAGGGACCTCCTCGACGTCGTCGACGAAGACGACGCCCTGGCGGCGGAACTCCTCGACCACCAGGCGGTTGTGCACGATCTCGTGGTAGCAGTAGATGGGAGGTTCGAAGACGCGGACCATCCACGCGAGCGCCTTGATGGCCATCTCGACCCCGGCACAGAATCCTCGCGGCTGGGCAAGCAGGACGAGATCGACGGGGCTGGCCTTTTCTTGCAAAGGTTGGGTACGGGCCGACGTCACGGTAGACCAGGGTAGCCTTTGGAAATGCCACTACCGCAGGTGGTGGCCGTGGCCGAGCATTCGCCGGCGGAACGTTTCGGGGTCTGGCCGGGCGACGAGCTTCGCTCGATGAACGGACGGGTGCCTCGCGACGTCATCGAGTACCAGTTGCTCGCGGACGAGTCGATAGTGGAACTCGAGGTAGTCCGCGGTGGCGTCGAGCTCGAGGTCACGGTCGTCAAGCAAGCAGGTGAGCCACTCGGGCTCGAGGTGTCTGCCGCGATCTTCGACCGCGTCCGGACTTGCGACAACCATTGCGAGTTCTGCTTCATCTACCAGCTGCCCAAGGGCATGCGGCGGAATCTCTACGTGAAGGACGACGACTACAGGCTCTCGTTCCTCTACGGCAACTTCACGACCCTCACCCGCTTCACCGAGGTCGACCTCGAGCGCGTCATCGACGAGCGGTTGTCGCCCCTTTACGTGTCGATCCACGCCACCGACCCCGACGTCCGCTCGGCCATGCTTGGCAACCGGCGCGGCGCCATCAGCCTCCGGTGGCTGCGGTGCCTCCTCGACAACGCCATCGAGGTCCATGGCCAGATCGTGGTCTGCCCCGGCGTGAACGATGCCGCCGTTCTGCACGGCACGCTCGCAGGCGTCCTCGACCGCTTTCCTGAGCTTGCGACCGTCGCCGTCGTGCCGCTCGGCGTGAGCCGCTACGCGAAGCAGGCCGCCATGCGGGCCCACACGACCGAGGAGGCCAGGGCGACGGTCGAGACGGTAGGCGAGTGGCAGCGGCGCTTCCGCCGCGCCGTCGGCCGGCGAGTTGTGTGGGCGTCGGACGAGTACTACCTCCTCGCCGGGATGGGGTTTCCCGAGCCGGGCGAATACGAGGGCTTCCCTCAGCACGAGAACGGTGTCGGGATCGTGCGCGCCTTCGAGCAGGCCTTCGCGGCGGGCCCGTCGCCGCCCGGCGGGGAAGTGCCTGTCCCCGCGCGGACCGGCTTTTTCGCCTGGATCGAAGGCGCACCGGCCGAGGGCTACCGCGCGCCCCGGACCCAGAGGGTCCACCTGACCGCGGCGCCGGCGCGGGGCGCGCGGGCGGCGCCGATGACGATCCTCACCGGTGATTACGGTTCGCTCGTGTTGAGACCACTCCTGGACCGCCACGGCTTTGGCGAGGTCGGGATCCTGGCTGTCGGCAACGAGTTCTTCGGCGGCAACATCGCCGTGGCCGGTTTGATCACCGCCGCGGACCTCGCGCGGACCTTGGCCGCGGAGCCACCGGGGGGTCGTTACCTGCTGCCCGACGTGTGCTTGTCGAAGGGCAGGTTCATCGACGGGCCGTCGCTCGAGGATCTCCCCCGGGCGGTGGAGGTCGTGGCGAGCGACGGGGCGTCGTTGCGGCAGATTTTGGAGGCGGGGCGATGACGCAAGGACGCCAGTCAGGCCTGCCGGTCGTGGCCGTGGTCGGGCGGCCGAATGTCGGCAAGTCGACGCTCGTGAACAGGATCGCGGGTCGCCAGCTCGCCATCGTCGAGGCCCGGCCCGGTGTGACCAGGGACCGGCTGGAGGTCGAATGTGAGTGGAACGGGCGCTCGTTCCTCGTCGTCGACACCGGTGGGATGGTGGAACGGGGTGACACCCTCGACACCAAGGTGACCGAGCAGGCCCTGCGGGCACTGGGCGGGGCGGACCTCGTCCTGCTCGTGCTCGACACGGCCACAGGTGTCACCGGGGACGACACCGTCGTGGCCCAGCTCGTCCGGCGTGCCGGCCGGGAGGTCATCGTGGTCGCGAACAAGGTGGACTCCGACCGGCGGGAGATCGACGCCTGGGAGTTCGCAGGCCTCGGGCTCGGAGAGCCTGCGGCCGTGAGCGCGCTGCACGGGCGCGGCGTCGGGGATCTGCTCGACGAGGTGGTCCAAAGGCTGCCCGCGGCGCGCCCGTCGACGGACACGGGGAACATGGAGGCGGGCGGGCGGGCGCCTGGGGACCGGGGCGCAGCCAGTCCAGGCCTCCCGGCCGTCGCGATCGTCGGGCGGCCGAACGTCGGCAAGTCGACGTTGTTCAACAGGCTCTCAGGCGAGGAACGGTCCGTCGTGCACGACCTCCCGGGGACCACGCGCGACGCCATCGACACAGTCATCGAGACCGACGACGGGGCGGTCAAGCTCATAGACACCGCCGGGATGCGGCGCCGGGCGAGAAGCGGGGAAGGGCCGGAGTACTACTCGCTCGTGCGTGCTCTGCGCGCGCTCGACCGTGCCGACGTCGCTCTCCTGGTCCTCGATGCGAGCGAGGGTGTGACCCACCAGGACCAGCGCCTGGCCGAGCGGATCGATGCCTCCGGCAGCCCGGTCGTGATCCTGCTCAACAAATGGGACCTGCTCGACACCGAAGGACGTCTCGAAGTCAGCGAGGCCGTTGCCGACCGGCTGGCGTTTCTCGGCTACGCACCCGTGCTGCGGGTCTCGGCCGAGACAGGCCTCGGTGTGCACCGTCTCCTGCCTGCGGTGAGTGAGGCGATGAGCGCCTACCACCGCCGGATCCCGACCGGTCGCCTGAACGACGGGCTGCGAAGCGCCCAGGCCACGCAGCCGCCACCGGGCGGGGCCCGCATCCTCTACGGCGTGCAGGGCGCCGTCGACCCGCCGACGATCACCTTGTTCGCGACGCGGCGCCTGCCGGCCACTTATCTCCGCTATCTGGAGCGGTCCCTGAGAGCGCGCTTCGAGCTCGGCCCGACACCGATCGAGCTTCGCGTGCGGGTTCGCCAGCCGAGATGACCGAGTCCGTGCAGCCGGCCGGACGGCCCGCCGCGTCTTTGGCCCGGGGCGGGTCGACGACAGGCACGCCCGCTCTGCACCGCCGCGGGCGGACCTGAGGGGGTCCACCACGATGCCGTGGTGCCGTCATTGCAATCGGCTAGTCGAAGACGAGGAGCTCACCGCGCCTGAAGCGGGCACCGACGCGGCGAAGGATGACGCCCGAGATCTGTGCCCGACCTGTGGCGCGGAGCTGGACCTTGACGACGGACAAGAGGCGAAGGAAGCTCCCGTGAAGGCGCCGTGGCACTTCAAGGTTCTTGTGGTGGGCACGGTGGTCTACCTCGGTTATCGCCTCTACCAGGGCATCGGCTGGCTGATCCACCACGCCTGACAGCCGGATGACCCCGGCCTGGCTCAGCCTGCGGTTCCAATGCATGCCCGTGGCGGGCGGGCGCCGTATCAGAGGACCCCCGACGCGGTTAGCCTGGGTTTCGCGCAGCCGGGAAGGAGGCGCTATGTGGGTGATAGCAGGGGTTCTGCTGGGGCTCGTCGTCCTCGCGTCACTGATCGGATTCCACGTGGGTCCGCACGCGCATGTGGCGGCCGGCATTCTCGGACTGCTCGCGGCTGCCTGGCTCGTCGTGATGGCGCTCGACGGGCGATCCGCCCCGGTGCTCTGGGCGCTGCTCAGCGCGGACGTCGTCGTGTCCGCCGGTATCGGCACGCTGGCCTGGAAGGGGCTGACAACCCCGGGTACCTACGCGGGTCGCCACATGGTCTCGCCCGACGGCGCCGAAGGTGTGGCGGTGGGCGATCTGGACCCGGAGGGGATCGTCCGCGTGAACGGTGAGAACTGGTCGGCAGTGGCCCTGAACGCGCCGGTGCGGGCGAAGACGCCAGTCCAGGTCGTAAGGGTCAAAGGAGTCCGTCTCGAGGTCTGGGGCGACCAGCTGATGGCACCCGGCGGTCATGCCGAGCTCGAGGCTACGATCCCGACCGACGGCGACCCGGTCGAAGGTTCATCGTCCTCGCCTGGAGAGGCGACAAGCCAAGGAGGTGGCTCATGATCGTCGGGATCGTGATCGGAGTGGTGGTGCTCTGCCTCCTCATCCTGGCAGGCGTCTCGGTGAGGATCGTGCGCGAGTACCAGCGCATCGTGCTGTTCAGACTGGGGCGGGCGCTCGGGACCAGGGGGCCCGGGCTGATCTTCATCAACCCGGTCACGGACCGGACGTCGTGGGTGGACCTGCGCGAGCTGTACCTCGAGATCCCGCACCAGACGGCGATCACAAAGGACAACGCGTCGATCTCGATCGACTTCATCATCTTCTACAAGGTGGTCGATCCCTCGATGTCGGTGCTGCGCGTCGGCAACTTCGCCGGGGCAGCGCAGAACGTCGCCGCGACGACGCTGCGAAGCGTGGTCGGTGACATGCCCCTCGACGATGTGCTCTCCAAGCGTGAGGAGATGAACGCGTCGCTGCGGGTCCGTCTCGACGAGGTGACCGAGCGCTGGGGAGTGAAGGTCACCACGGTCGAGGTGCGGGAGGTGAACCCGCCGCCGAGCGTTATGGACGCCATGACGCGTCAGATGTCCGCCGAACGCACCCGGCGCGCGGCCGTGACGGAAGCCGAGGGGCAGAAACAAGCCGCCATCACCCTCGCCGAGGGCACCAAGCAGGCGGTGATCCTGGCCGCCGAAGGGGAACGCCAAAGTGCCATCCTGCGTGCCGAGGGGTTGTCGGCCGGGTTGGAGAGGATCCTCACTGTCGCCCGCGGCCTCGACAGCAACACCATGCAGCTGCAGTACCTCGAGACTCTGAAGCAAGTCGGTTCCTCGCCCTCGACGAAGCTGGTCGTACCCATGGAGCTCGGGGGACTTCTGAACGGGCTGAAGAACATCCTCCCGGTGGACCCGGGTCGTTTCTCGAGCACATCTTCGTTGGGCGCGGCGCCTGCAAGAAGCGAGGAGCCCTCGCGCACGGGGGCCGAGGCGAGCGAGACTCCTTCCTGAGGCCGAAGTCCTCGCGGGGAGGCTCCTTGTTGCAGGTCGTTGCGGCGGGGCGCCGTTACCTTCCCAGTCCAAACACCGTCAGAAACCGTCGCGTGGCGCCCAAGGTCTTGCGGTTGGTCTTGTAGCGCGCGACGCGCCTTGCGCAGACACTCGAACCGCGGCGGGCGGCGAGGACGCGATTGTTGAGCCGCGCGGCCCGGTAGAAGGTGCTGGTGAGGCTTCGTTGGCGTGGCATCGGTCCTCCTGGGGTCCACCTGCCCTTCCCGACAGCCACCGGTTTCCACGGTAGGCGCCGGCCTTTGGCCTCCACGGCTGCCACTCGTCCGTCCCCGTCACGCTGTTTTTCGAGATTCGGTCGTAAGATCGGTTTGCCGGATGATGACGAAGGGAGGAGTTGTGCCCAAGTACGTCGTGGTCGCCCGCATAGTCTCCAAGCCGGCCAACGCAGTCAGCGGGTCCGGCATCCCGATAACGGAACGGGTCCCGGACACGTGGCACCTGGCCGAGGTTGGTGACGACG
>Ga0181538_10003081_pt1 | contig 16618 bp, 12 predicted proteins | sample PEATcosm2014_Bin_40_FD_119773 | JGI IMG/M metagenome (GOLD analysis project Ga0181538, IMG submission 119773) | Peatland microbial communities from MTU Mesocosm Facility, Houghton, MI, USA - PEATcosm2014_Bin23_30_metaG | ecosystem: Environmental > Terrestrial > Soil > Wetlands > Peat | place...
ATCGCGTGCCTTAAAAGCCATGCGTGCAAAAGCTTCGTTGACGATAACCACACTTTGAGCGGTACCGGCGTCGAAGTCGGCGAAGGTTCGTCCCTTGAGTAAGGGAATCCGCATCACGCGGAAGTAATCCGGGCTAACAGCAATTGTAGGGACAGGCTGCGGAGGGTGGAAGTTCTCCACGCCGCGGATCTTGAGCATTAATGTAGTATTGTGAGAGTCCTGCAAGGGGTAGCGCGTGGTCACCGCAACTTCTTTGACGCCCGGCAGGCTTCGAACTCGTTGCAGCGCGTCTTGAAAGAAGGCGGCAAACTGTCCCGGGTTGGGGTTGCTCGTCCAAGGCCTTTCGACAGTCGCCATCAAAAGACCGTGAGGATTAAAGCCGAGTTCAACTTGGCTGAGGCGCAGAAAACTTCGCGCCAGAAGCCCCGCCCCCGCCAGCAGAATGAGCGACAGCGCGATTTCCCCGACCGCCAAGACGGCGCGGAGACGGTGAGACGCCGGCCCCGCGCCCGCCTGCACTCCCCCTTCTTTAAGAGCCTCGCCGACGTTGGTTAGAGAGGCGATGAAAGCAGGGACGAAACCGAAAACTAGAACAGCTAAAACGGCGATGGCGGCGGCAAAGGCGAGGACTCGCAGATCAAGGTGGATGTCTGACGGAAGGTTAGGAGGGATGAGTTGCTCGAGGATTTTCGTGCCCGACAGTCCTGCCAGAATCCCCAGCAGGCCTCCGGCGGCTCCAATCAGCAAACCTTCCGTGAGCAATTGGCGGATCAGCCGCAAACGCCGCGCTCCCAGCGCCGCCCGCACAGCCATTTCCTTCCCTCGAAGCACGCCACGCGACAGCAGCAGGTTGGCGACGTTCGCGCAAGCGATCAATAGGACGAATCCGACCACCCCCAAAAGAATCAGGAGAAGCGATCGCACGTTTCGGACGAGCAGGGCGTGAAGCGGGACCACCTCGACACGCTCGTGCGCCCGGAAGGGCGCGGCTTCTTTCGGGTATTCCCGGTCCATTCGTTGAGTGATCAACTGCAAGTTAGATTGGGCGCGGGCGACATCGACACCAGGCTTCAGACGCGCGATGACAGTAAGAATGCTCCATCGGGGAGAACGCGGAGAAAATTCCTCAGTATCAAGTGCCAGAGGGATCCAGAAGTCCGCAGCGGGGTATCGCAGGTTTGCCGGCAGGACGCCGACAACTGTGAAAGTATCCTCGTCAAGCTGCACGTTCTTCCCAACCATGTGTGGATTAGACCCAAATCGGCTGCGCCACAGCGCCTCGTTGAGAAGCGCGACGTGGCGCTGGGCCTGCTTGTCTTCCGCTGGCAGGAACGTACGGCCGGCAATCGGCTGGACACCCAACATGGGGAAAAACCCCGCGGTGACGCTGGTCACGCGGACGCGCGCCGGTTCGCCCGCCGCAGTGAGGTTCGCCCCCACGGTTGTGCCGAAAGCGCCGATTTGCTCGAAGACCTGGTTGCGATCCTTCCAGCCAATAAAATCGGGGCTGATAACGGTGGAGGCGCCGCGAACGACGCGGAAACGTTCCGTAGCCCACACCAGGCTCGACGGATCTTTGAAAGGCAAGGGACGCAACAGGACCGTATTAACCACGCTGAAGATCGCGGTGTTAGCGCCGATCCCCAATCCCAGAGTGATAATCGCTACCGCTGCGAAGCCGCGATTCCTGGCCAGCATCCGCGAGCCGTAGCTGAGGTCTTGAACGAGATTTTCGATGTAGTTTACCCGGCGCATGTTGCGACACTCCTCCTTGATTTGGTCCACGCCACCCAGTTCGCGCAGGGCTGCGTAACGTGCGTCTTCGGGTGTCATCCCCTTTGCAACGTTCTCCTCCGCCAGTTTCTCGAGGTGAAAGCGCAGTTCTTCGCTTAGCTCCCCTTCCACACGTCCGCGCCTGAATAGCGAGCGGAAGCGCAACGGGAGTTTGTAAAGGTGACGGGTCATCTAGCTCTCAGCCATCAGTTTTCAGGAAACTTCACGTAACCGCGTCATTCCGAGCGTAGCGGGGAATCTCGCCCATATCCTTATCTTTCTCAATCCGCCTGAGAGCGGAGCGAGATTCCTCGCTACGCTCGGAATGACACCTGATCCACTTACTTCAAGATGCTTCCAGCACCAGCCCAATGGCCGCGGCGAGTTTCTTCCAGTGGGCTTGCTCCTGCTCCAGGTACTTCTGCCCGGCCGCAGTCAGCGAGTAGAACTTGGCGCGGCGATTGTTGTCCGACTCTCCCCACTTGGCTTTGATCCATCCGCTTTGCTCGAGGCGATGCAGGGCGGGGTAGAGCGCTCCCTGGTTCACCTGGAGCACTTCCTTGGAGACCTGGCGAATACGCTGGGCGATGCCCCAGCCGTGCATGGGCTCGAGGGCGATGGTCTTAAGAATGAGAACGTCCAAGGTACCTTGTACAAGGTCGGTTGGCTTGCTCATGGGACTCCTCTCAGTTATCGACAACAGATTACATGCTCTCTTGTCAATAGTCAAGGGGAGACGGCGCAAGGGCGGCCACAAGGGCCGTGACAAGGGCCGCCCCTACAGGAGGGTCACGGTATAAAAACGGGCGGGCGCCTCGGGCGGAGAGCTGAGAGTTCTCTTGGCCCCTGCAATTTCAATAGCGGCTTGGATGTAGTAATCCAACAGCGGGGCGGCCTCTTGCCATTTGATCGTGCCGGTAAAGGTGCGCCGGCCGACAAGGCTCATGGTGGCAGGACTCCACCGGTCCGAGTCTTTGGCGCGAGTGAATAGAGTAACGGCCGCTACTTGTCCCGCCCCAGCAACCACGGCCGAGATCCGCGCCTGTTCGCCTCTTCGCAGGACGGTTGGCCGAGTAGGGACAAAGGCGCGGGCCACCGCCTTCGCATCGGGCTTGCGAACGGCCGCAAACAACTGCTCGGTTTCGGGCGGCAGTTCGCCGACGAACTCCTTCATGGAGGCTCGCAGCCGATACAAGGCCAGCCGCTCATACTTGTTATGCATGGAAGCCAGTTGTCCCAGGTCGTTCCTGGTGCTCACGATCTTCTGGTAATCGAGAATGACTTTTCGAACCAAAGGCGCCAATTCGATCCAGAGCGGCACACCTTCCGTCAGAATCAGGCTGCGCGCCTCGCCAGCTTTATTTTGTTTCTTCAACTCGCTCGCCTTTTGGAGTTTTTCGTTCAGGCGCGCCGCCAGGGACCACGACTCAGAATAGGGAGTGAGGAACTCGATAAAGCGGCTAAGGTAATTGAGGCGCTCTCGCTCCGCAGCGCCCGAGGCAGAATCAGTAAGCGCGCGAATTTGCTTCGCCACATCAGCCTGCGACTTCTTTACACTCTCGGGAGGTTCGTAGCCGTTCCAGAACTGGAAAGCTTCGTCATAATCACCGGAGTATTCGTGGATCTCGCTGTGGCCATCTTTGGTTTGGCCCGTCCACGAGGATAGAACCAGCCGGTCGCGGTCTGTGTCATCGAGGAGCTTGGCGAGTTTGCTGGCACGCGGTTCCCGCGCCTGGGCCGAGGCGAAGTTCTGGAAAAACCTGGTTGGGGTCAGCTCCTTGTTCCAAGAGTAGCCTGCTTGAAAACCGGCGTCGGTGTCCATGATGCGATGCCGCCAATGGATGCCCAGCAGGCCCTGGCACCCATATTGTTCCGCCAAGTCCATATCGCGCACGAAGCGGTTGACGTGAAACTGAGGCAGCCACATGGCCGGATCGTCTTCGAGCCAGGGAATCGGCCAGCGCTCGCGCGATTCGAGTTTGCCGTACTCCTCGCTGACCGGATCCCAACCCAGGTTGTCGTTCAGCGACGAAAAGATAATGTCCTCCGGCAGCGCTTTGTGGAAATAGGCGAAGTGGCGGACGACGCCGCCCCAGCCGGAAATCACCAGGCGCTTTTCAGGAGCATGACGCCTTAGAAAGTCGTGGGCCTGCTTGAATGGAGTGACGGAGAGCGGAACATTTTGCTTTTGACTGGCCCAGCTCATCCCTTCGTCTTCCCACAACCAGACGTAGTCCACGGTCGGATAAGCTTCGAGCAGTCGCGCCAGGCGCGCTTCCAGGATGTCCTTCGCGGCGACCGACTCAGGGTCGATGCGTGGCCCGGGGGTCTTCGAATCAGGGGAAGAGTAGTGCGCTTCGGGAGGAACGGCGCGGTAAATCTCATCGGGGATCTGGTAAGGCTCAAACCCGACACCGGTGCGGATGCCAAGCTGCTTGGCGTATTGGAAGGCCTCGCCCCAAAGCTTCTGCGCCAATTCCTCAGCTTCCCAGCAACTCCGGGCCTTGGTAGTTGCTTCGGAGCCGAAAACTTCTTCTGCGAAAAAGTCAGCAGAGCCCATGCCAAAACGCGAGGTTCGCTCCGGCAGGTAGCCCCAGCGGTTCGTCGCGGTTGTGTCTGTATAGGCCAGGTGGCCGGCGCCGGCGTATTCAAAGGAAAGAAACGACTCAGCCCACTGATTCTCGCCGGAATAGACGTGCACGCCCAGCGTGTTGAAGCGCATTCGAACCATCGCTTCGAGATAGGCGCGCCAGTCTTCGCGATTGTAAACTGTGACGCAGTTAAGAAAGTCAGGCCACGGCACCAGTCCTCGCGCGTTAAAGCGCGGCTGCGCCTGCCAGTTCCGGCTGGCCGGCGGCAGGTTGAGGGCGCGCGCGGGCTCCAGCGGATACACTTCACCATCCAGCCCAAAGAACGCCCCCTGCCGCTCCAGGAAGTCAAATATGGCGTAAGGAACGGCATGTGGCGTAGCGCCGGTCAGGCGGACGTGGGAGGCTTTGCCGCCCGGCGATTCGTTCGAGATTTGATAAGCTTCAGGGTGCCTGGAGAGGTCCTTCTCGACGGCGAGGGAGAAAACGAGACCTGACGCTGGCGGCGCGCCTTCACCCAGCGCGGCTTGGACAGGGTCGCTAGCCAGCCCCAGGTTTCGCAAGCCGCGCGCCAGTTCGCAAGACGCGAACTGCTCCGGAAAGCCTGCCTGAGGCTCGCGCACGATCCACACCGTATCTTTGGGTTCGAACCTCGCCCGCATCCTGAAGCCATTGGGATTTGGAGCACTCTGGGGTGAAGCGGGATGGGCTGGAGTTTCACCCTGAACTGCCAAGGCCGCATTGGTGATTAACGGCGCGGCTCCCAGACCGAGGGCCGAGTTGTGGAGGAACTGACGCCGGCCGATGCGTTGGAAAGGATTCATCATGATGGCAACCTCAGAATAAGTTGAGCGGAGATTTTACACCGGCAGCCGTGCAGGGCAAGAAGAAACTGGTTGGAGAATATTAACCGACGTTAGAGAAGAACGGTCGATTCCAAATTCAAAATCCCGGATTTACGATCACCTTTCGACATGACGGGAAATCCCGAAGTCGGGTTCGCGATCCCAGCTTCAGGCTTGCTTTCGAGCTCGCTTACGAGCGCCACACGCCGGGAATCGGTTGCTGGCAGTACTGGCATTTGTTGTTGTGGATGTGTACCGTGCCCACGGTGTACCCCGTGCGCTCCACCACAATCTTGCGGCACTTGGGGCAATAGGTGTTCTCGGCCGGGTGGCCGGGCACGTTGCCGATGTAGACATAGTGGAGGCCCTCGGCGTCGGCGATGGCTTTGGCGCGCTCGAGCGTTTCCACCGGCGTGGGAGGAAGGTTCTTGAGAAGATATTCGGGATGAAAGCGTGTGAAGTGTACGGGAACGTCGGGGCCCAATTCGGACTTGACCCATTTGGCGAGCCCCTCAAACTCCGACTCGCTGTCGTTCAAAGTGGGAATCACCAGATAAACGATCTCGTTCCATACTCCGTGCTTGCGGATGGTCACCAGGCCGTCGAGCACCGGCTTCAGTTCGCCATTCACCACTTCCTTATAGAACTTCTCGGAATAACCTTTAAGGTCAACTTTGATGGCGTCCACCTGGCGGCACAGTTTCTCGAGAGGCTCTTGTTGGATGTACCCGCCCGTGATCACGACGCTTTTCACGCCCAGCCTGTGAGCCGCTTCGGCAGTATCGGCCACGTACTCGTAAAACACCACGGGCTCGCTGTACGTGTAGGCGACGGTTGGGCAATTGTTCTGCTGGGCTAACACTGCCACGCGCTCCGGGGGAGCGTAGTTCGACCGAACCTGCTCAGGGCGGACCTGGGAGATATCCCAGTTTTGGCACATCTTGCAGTTCACATTGCAGCCGGCGGCGGCGATGGAGAAGGCAACCGTTCCGGGGAGAAAATGAAAGAGAGGCTTCTTCTCGATGGGATCAATATGAGCGGTCACCACGCGCGAATGCACCAGCGTGTAGTAGGTGCCGCCGCGATTCTCGCGCACGCCGCAATAGCCGCGCTCCCGGTCGTCGATCGCGCAGCCGCGTGGGCAAAGCTTGCACTTGATCTTCCGGTAGGGCTGTTTGTCATAGAACCTGGCCTCCTTGACGAATTGCGAGTCGTCTTCCGCGAGCGGAGCCGCAAAGAGAGGGACCGCATTGCGGCCTCCCATTGCCGCTGCGGCGCAGGCAGCGAGGCAGGGAAGGGAAGCCGCTTTGAGGAAGGAGCGGCGGTCCCAGGCGAGGCCGGCGGACTCTGCCGGCGGCTCTGCCTCGAGGAGCCGCAGATCATATTTGGTTGCCATCGGACTTCAACCTCAGGTATTTCGGATTCCACATTCAAGATTCAAGAATCAGACTTCCACCACCTTGATGAAATCGGGATCGTAGTTCCCCAGCTTATGCTGCGCGTCGGCGGCGGTTGAAATGTAAGTCGGCTCGCGCTTCATCTCCAGCAGCGATTTCATGCCGACCTCGGCCCGTTTTTTTTCGATGATTTGCCAGCCTGTGTAATCCAGGGCCACCGGATCACGGCTTACGAGCAAGCCGTTGTATGGCCAAGTCCAGTGAGGCATGAACGAAGGCCCGCCTTCGTACTGCGCGGTAGTGGCGTCACAAATATGCAACCGCACCTTCCGGCGAATGGGCGGCAGCATATTAACGTCCGCCACGTAAGGATCGCAAACGTTGACGTGGTATTTGTTGGGGTTATGGATGGCGCCAAACATGCTCTTGAGCGCAATCGTGACGCCCGCGATGCCGTGGTCCTTGAGCACGGGCAGGTTAATAACGGCGTCGCAGACTTGGGTGAGCGTCTTGGCCACGAGGCTTCCCACGTTGCCGAAAACGGCCAAGTCCTCATCGAATCCCAGCACATCGTTTCCGAAACAGCGAATTCCGGAGCCACGCTCCACGATCTTGAAGTGCGCGCTCTCGAGGTCTGAATTCAGCCGGTCCCAGATGACGATGTCCTTGATGCCGGCTTGCTGGAGGCGCTCGCAGACGGCGTTCACCAACTCCGGGCGCGTGCAGTTCCCTCTGCCTGCAAGGCAGTTAACCTTCAGCCCTACCACCTCGCCGGGACGCACGACCTTGCGCCACGCCTCGAGCGGCGAGTCGCAGTCGTGCAGGGCCTGCATGGCGCGGTCCAGGCAGTTGACGAGCCGGGAGGAATCGAGGCTGGTGGGGGTGGAGCGGAGATTGGGGTCGCGGGAGATGACCAGGCGAGATTGGGGAGGAACTGCGGCAAAGGTCACTTGGGAGCCGAGCCAGCCCTGAACTCCACCCGTCAGCAGGGCGCTGCAAACCGCACCTCCTCTTCTTAGGAAAGTGCGTCGAGTTTGCCCGTATGTGTCTGTAGGCATGGCACTATCTCGGATCTTCTGGGCGCGAGGGAGCCCGAGATTCCCCGCCCAGTTTGACGTGCTCAGGATGGTAGTGGAGCACTTTGGGAGCCAAACTGCGTCTGGAGTCGAGCAAAACCACAGCGCCCGCCCTGCACAACCTGCGGACTTCAGTCCCGAGGGCCGGTGCTACAAGCGGGCGCACAAAAGTTGCATCGCGACGTGCAACAGGATCATATGGGCGTCTTCGGCTTTTTGCATGTCGCGCACGGGGACGAGGACGGGGGTTCGCACCGCAGCGGCGAGTTTTCCGCCATCGAAACCGCACAGGCCAACCGTGTGAGCGCCACGGCTGTTCGCATAGTCGATGGCCTTGAGGGCATTGCGAGAGTTGCCGCTGCCTGAGAGAGCTACCACAAGGTCGCCGGGCTGAAGGAAATTCTTCAACTGCTCGACGAAAACATCCTCGTAGGCGACGTCGTTGGCATAGGCTGTGATCGTGGCGAGGTTATCGTTTAGAGCGATCCCGCGGAAGCGTTTTGAGCGGCCGTAGGACACGCCTTTGTTCAGATCGCAAATGAAATGAGAAGCGGTTGACCCGCTGCCTCCGTTTCCCATGAAGAACACCTGGCGATCGTGGTGATAGGCGTCCTCGAGGAGGTGGACAAACTCTTCGAATCGATCTCGAGAGACGCCCTCGAGGGCCTTGCTCAAGCCTGCGAAATAGTCTGCGAGGTATTCTTGAATCATGTTCTCGAATTATATCATTCCGGTTCGTTGATTAGGAATTCTGCCGCCGCCAACAAAGTGGGGACGGTCAGGCGAGGGGCATGGGGCAGATTCTCCAACGCGGATACGGGCGCGCCGGAGACCATGATCGCGGGACACCCCGCTGCATGTGCCGCCAGAAGATCGCTTTCAGTGTCGCCGACGAGGAAGGTACGCTTAAGATCGAAGTGGTGCTCCGCTTGGGCACGCCGAAGCAAACCCGGCTTTGGTTTCCGGCATTCGCAACCCTCCTCTGCACGGTGGGTGCAATAGTAAACGCTCAGTATCCGTCCGCCGTGCGCTTCAACCTCGGCAATGAACCGGAGCGTGACTTCGTCGAGGTCAGCGGCGGACATCAGACCCTTTCCCACTCCTGCCTGGTTTGAGACGACGATGACCTGATAGTTCTTCTCATTCAACAGGCGTAAAGCCTCGAGACCGCCGGGCAGGAAAACGAACTCTTCCCAACGGCTAACATAGCCGGAAACAATACGGCGGTTGATCACTCCGTCGCGGTCAAGGAGCACGAAATGGGACATTACAGACTTTCCCCCTCGCTCCTTGCCTGGCGTTCCCTATCGAGATAGCGTTTCAATGCGTCCTGCCACGGAGGGAGGAGGCCCAGGCCTTCGCTTTCCAGGCGTGTGTGTGCAAGTCGAGAGTTTCGTGGCCGCAGGGCGCGGCGGTCCGAGGCCGAGGTGGGGATAGCGGCCAGCGGAATGTGGCTCAGTCCCGCCTGGCGAAGGATCTCGCCGGCAAACTCGAACCAGGAGCAATATCCGTGGCTCGTTGCGTGGTAGATGCCGGGTTTCCCTTTCATCACAATCCGTTCGAGTTTCTCAGCCAAGTCCACAGTATAGGTGGGCGCTCCAAACTGATCGTCCACTACGCGCAGTGGATTTCCCTGCCGAGCTCGCTCCAGAATGGTGCGAACGAAGTTCTTGCCCAGGGGGCCAAAGAGCCACGACGTTCTGACAATCCAGGCCGCCGGAAGTAATTCCGCGACGTGCTTCTCGCCTTGCAGTTTGCTCGCGCCGTAAATGTTCAGCGGGTTGGGAGCGTCGTTTTCGACGTAGGGTGTAGGCTTGCCGCCGTCGAAGACGTAGTCGGTGCTGATGTAACACAAAGGGACAGAGGACTCACGGCAGGCGATTGCCACGTTGCGGGTGCCTTCCGCATTCACCTGGAAAGCGACCTCGGGGCGCCGCTCGCAGTCATCCACGGCGGTGAAGGCGGCGGTGTGGATCACGGCGTCGAGGCCGGCGGCCGGGAATGCTCCTCGCACAAGGCGGAGGTTGGTAATATCGACCTCGGGCAGGTCCGCGCCAAGCACTTCGTAGCGGCCGGAGAGGAGGGCCGAAAGGTCTCGGCCCAACATTCCGTTGCTACCTGTGATCAGAATTCGCACCTTCTCGACTCTCTCCAGGTCTATGCTGCGAGCCACTTCCGTTGACTAGCTTCGACCAAGGGAAACGACCCCTAACCCGGTCCTCGCCGGCTGATGAACGCGCCGTCGCGGGCCAGCCTCTTCCCTCTCGGAGCGGGCGACGTGTATTGTTACGATGTTCCTATAGTTGAGCGAGGGAGTTGCGACGGTTCTCATAGAACTTGCGGTAGTAATTCTTGTACTCTCCGCTCTTGGTTTTCTGCACCCATTCGGGGTGGAGGCGATACCACTCGACGGTTCGCAGCAACCCTTCCTCGAAGGTCACAGCGGGCTTCCAGCCCAACTCCGCGCGGATTTTGGCGCTATCGAGCGCATATCGGCGATCGTGTCCTGGCCGGTCCTCCACAAACTCGATTAGATCCTCGGGCTTGCGCAAGATCTGCAACAGCCTGCGCACCACACTCAAGTTCGTGAGCCCTTGCCCGTATCCGATGTTATAAATCTCGCCCGGACGCCCTGCTTCGAGCACGCGGTCGAGAGCGCGGCAGTGATCCTCCACGAAAACCCAATCCCTCTCATTCAGCCCGTCGCCGTACACGGGAAGCGGCTTGCCTTCAAGAGCGTTGGTAATCATCAACGGCAGGAACTTCTCCGGGAACTGGTATGGACCGTAGTTATTCGAGGAACGTGTCAGTAGAGCAGGGAAACGGTAGGTCTGCCAGAAACTCCGCACCAGCAGATCCGACGCCGCCTTGCTCGCCGCATAGGGGCTGTTAGGTTGAAGAGGAGCGCTTTCATCGGCGGTCACCCCACGCGGCAGACTTCCGTAGACCTCGTCGGTGGACACGTGCACGAAACGGGTGAGCTTGGCTCGACGCGCGGTTTCCAGAAGCGTGCAGGTACCCTCGACGTTGGTGCGAATAAACTCGCGCGCATCGGCGATGCTCCGGTCGACATGACTTTCCGCGGCAAAGTGCACCACTGCGTCGACGTGCTGTTCCAGGGCATCCCGTACCGCGTCGGCATCACATATGTCGCCCCGGACGAATTTGTAACCGGAGTGCGATTGGAGATCGGAGAGGTTATCCAGGTTTCCTGCGTAGGTTAACTTGTCAAAATTAAGTACCGCGCTTTCAGGATGGGCGCTGAGAAAGTAACGAACGAAATTGGAGCCGATGAATCCGGCGCCGCCCGTGACCAGAATCTTCAAAACTCACGCTCCCAAGCTTAAGCGACTCTATTCGCTCCCCCTTGCGCAACGAGGTTCGTGGCGCGCAATAGAGAGTCGAAGGTCCCGGCGTCGGTCCACCAACCATCCAGCATACTGTAGGTAAGGGCGCCATCAGCCAGGAACTGGTTGTTCACATCGGTGATCTCGAATTCTCCCCTGGTGGAAGGCTTCAGCTTTCGGATGCGGTCGAACACCGTGGCATCATACATGTAAATGCCAATCACGGCGTACGGTGACTTGGGCTCCTTGGGTTTTTCCTCGATGCGCACGATTCGCCCACCTTCAAACACCGGGACGCCGAAGCGTTGCGGATCGGCAACTTCCTTCAGAAGGATATGCGCGCCCCTTTCCTGTTTCCTGAATTGCGCGCACGCGGCGATAATATTCGTCTCAATAATATTGTCGCCAAGAACCACGCAGATCTTCTCGCCGGCTGCAAAGTACTCCGCCAGGCGGAGGGCGTCCGCAATCCCGCCTTCGCCTTGCTGATAGGTGTAGTTGATATGCTGGAGGCCGAAGTCCTTCCCATTGCCCAGCAGGCGCAAGAAGTCACCCGCATTCTGTCCTCCCGTCACCAGGAGGATATCCGTTATCCCGGCATTCACCAACGTCTGGACGGGGAAAAAAACCATTGGGCGGTCGTACACGGGAAGCAGGTGCTTGTTCGTAACCCGCGTGAGAGGGAACAATCGGGAACCGATCCCGCCCGCCAGTATGACGCCTTTCATGCGGCTGCACTCCTGGATGGAGCCCCTGAAATAGTGGCCTTGGATCCGATGCCCAGCACGACCGCAAAAAGCAAGGCGTTGGCCGGGATCTGCAGGTTAAAATCCATCGTCGAGTGAATGAGCAAGGCCGCGATGCTCCCTATACACGCCAGAAGCACGGAGCGGCGGTAGGGGTTTCGCGCTCCAACGTAAGCGAGGATCATCTTGACGAGTAACCACAGAATGGGGACGAATAGCAGAATCGCACCGGTGATTCCCGTGTCAGTAGCCACTTCCAGATAATCGTTGTGCGCGTGGTCGACCTGGAGTTCGAGCAAGGAAGTCTGATAGCGGTGGAAGGCCACGGGAAATGTTCCCAACCCTGTGCCCACGGCGGGATAATCCTTGAGGATGCCGTCGGCCTGCTTCCAGATGGAACTCCGCGACCAAGGGCTCCCAGAAGGGGTGATGGATTCGAATCGCTTGACGATGGGGTCCAGACCGATCCAGACGGCGTATGTCATAGAACAGGCTATAACGAGCAAAGTGATAACCATCCAGGCTCGACGCCCTTCTCCGAGCAGGCCTAATAACCCCATTAGCATAAGACTCGTTAATACCGAAAAGATGCCCATACGCGAACGGGAAAAGACCACTCCAACCAGCAGCAGGATCACGATGAACGCATAAAAGACGATGCGCGGGTCCAGCCCTGTCCGGCCGGGCCGCCCTCCCCACTTTTCGCCACCGCCGTGGCCGGGCCGGGATTGCAGGTTGTAGAAGACCATCATCGCCGCAAAAGGAATCACAAGCTCCAGCAGCCCGGCAAAATGGTTATGATTGATGTACGTCCCGGTGGCTTCCTCCGTGTAGAACTGCTTGGTCATCCCGAAAATCTTCTGGTAACCGGTCAGATACTGGACGATCCCATAGCCGGCTTCAAGTGTTCCCAACACGATCAGGCCGGGCGCCAGGACGCTCTTGCCTTCTCGAGGCTCGAAGGCATAGGCGGCCAAAATGAAAGCCGCCAGGTAGGCGAGCAGCTTGACGACTCCGAACAGGGTATCATGCGGATAGATGCTCAAAGTCGCCCAGTGCGTGGCCCCCGGAGCGAGGCCAGCTTGAACGTCAAAGAACAGACGGTTCGGCGAGAGCCAGGATACGATTTTCCACGGCACGGGAACCGCCTGGATCAGCACGAGACCCAGAAAAGGAAGCATCCAAAGTGGAACTGGAAGGTTTATTTTCCCCTCGCTGGTCTGTCCGATCAGCACCACCGCGGATAAGAGGAAGAGGGCTGCCTCCACGGCGCTATAAGCGGGAGGTCGCACAGCCCCGAAGGCCAGCGTGGACCCTGCAATGATCAGTAAAAGACCCCATTGAATGATTCGCTTCACTTATTCTCCTCGAAAAGCCGGCATAATTACCGGAGACCTCACAGTTGGAGGTCCGCCTGAGCGACCCATAACACAGATACATTAGTTCAGCCAGGTTCGTGACCTGCGCGGTGCTCCGCCGCGTCAAGGGCGGAGCACCGTTGCCCAAGACGAAAGCCCCGTCCTAGTAGGCGTTCTTACTGAAGAAGCCTCGCCACAGGGTCAGCCAGATAATCTTCAAATCGAACCAGAGAGACCAATTTCGCAAGTAGTAGAGATCATGCTCCACACGTTTGGCAATGGACGTGTCTCCTCGCCAGCCATTGACTTGAGCCCACCCTGTAATCCCCACTTTCAGATAATGGCGGGTATTGTACTGGGCAACGTCATCCTGGAACTTGCTGACGAAGTAGGGCCGTTCGGGCCGCGGGCCGACCACGCTCATGTCACCCTTCAGGACGTTGAAGAACTGGGGAAGTTCGTCGAGATTAGTGGCGCGCAGAAAAGCGCCCAGTTTGGTTCTTCGGGGGTCATTGCTGGTGGTCCAACGCGTGTCGCTCTCTCCCGGATTGCCGGCACTCATGGTCCGGAACTTGTAGACGCGAAACAAACGTCCATTTAAGCCCACACGTTCCTGGACAAAGAGAATCGGCCCTGGAGAGGTCAGGCGAATGGCCACCGCAATCAGTAACATAAAAGGAGCTGTTAGGATGGCGACGACCGTCGCAAAGATTAGATCGAAGGAGCGTTTCAGAACTGTGTAGGCTACCGCCTCGGAGGGTGTGGCTTTCAGGTCCAGCAAGGTGGTCTCGCCGGAATGGAAGATGGTATTTCGGAATGAGATACCAGGTCCCAGGTCCAGGATCGCTCTCACGGGAACGCTCAGACGGTCCAAGTGGCGGACCAGGCTGGAGGCTTCCGCAAGGCGCGCAAATGGGACGGCGATGAGCACATCGTCGACGCGGGGCTTGGCCGCCATGGTCTCGAGTTCCTCGAGTTGGAGCAAGGGCTTGCAAGCCGGGCTCGAGGTTTGTCCCGGCAAGCGAACGAATCCCGCCACGCTGCAGGGGATCACCATTGTTCGGAGGAGGGAGTGAAGGGCCCGCTCGGCATACTCGTCGGCTCCGACCACAAGCAAGCGGGAACAATTCTCGCCCTTTCGGCGCAGGCTGTCGAGGTAGGCTCGAAAAGCTACCTGCGCCGCGATGAGCAGGATGAACAGCAGCACTCCGCTGTACACGACGAAGAGGCGGGAGAAGCTGATATTCCGGTAGAAGAACGAAGCGGCAGTTACCGCGGTGTAGCAAGCCATGCTGGCTACAAGAGCGCGACGGGCTGCATCCCGGACCGGAAACAAGTGATCCACACGGGCGAGGTCGAAATGCTCGACCACCACGGACCATGCCAGGACCGCCAGAAGCAGCAGGCCGAAATAGGCGTGAGGGTCGATCTCCTCCAGTTTACCCGGCACAGGGACGAAGCCGGTAGCAAAGCGAAGGTAAGCTGCGGCGCCAAAGGCTGGAAGCGGCAGCATTAACACCGACAGCCGAAGTGCGAACTCGATCTGGTTGAGACGTCGTCGGATCAACGCTTTAGTTCCGGTACCCTTTGGGATACTTCTGCATCCACGCCCAGGCAGACCCTATGATGTTCTCAAGGTCTGAGTGCCGGGGTTGCCATTTCAACTCCCGGCGCAGTTTTCGTGCGGTCGCAACCAGGACCGCCGGGTCGCCGGGGCGTCGTCCGCTCACCTGGACTTCGAACTTGCGTCCGGTGACTTCCTCGACGGCTTTCAGCACCGCCCGAATCGAATATCCTTTACCGTGACCCACATTATATATCCGCGAACCCAGTTTTGAAAGAGAGTGCAGGGCCAGGATGTGAGCCTGAGCAATATCCAGAACGTGCACGTAATCCCGCACGCAAGTGCCGTCCGGGGTCGGATAATCGTCGCCATAAATCTGGAAAACGCCTTTCGAGCCGGAAGCGGCCGCAAACAAACGGGGCAGAAGATGGGTCTCCGGCCGGTGATCTTCGCCGAACTCGGCCGTCGCCCCGGCGGCATTGAAATACCTCAAGGCAGCAGACTGAATTCTGTATGCCTTGTGGTACCAAGCCAGTGCCCGTTCGATCACGAGTTTGGTCTCGCCATAGGGATTCACAGGACTGGTCGGATGATCCTCCGGGATTGGAACTATTTTAGGCTCGCCATAAACGGCGGCGCTGGAGGAAAAGATCAGCCGTCCGATCTTCAACGATGTCATGACCTCCAGAAGCGCGATCGTGCCGCCGACGTTGTTGGAATAAAACAAATGAGGATTGCGAACCGACTCCTCCACTAGAGCGCTGGCCGCAAAGTGCATGACGGCATCGATGCGGTACCGTTTACACACGCGCTTGAGTTTTTCGGCATCCGCAATGTCTCCCAACACAAGTCGAGCCCCCCTGGCCACGGCTTGGCGGTGTCCCGCGCTGAGATTGTCATAGGCGACCACCTGATTACCTTGCCTTGCCAGTTCCGCGGCGCAGACACTGCCCACGTAGCCCGCTGCGCCGGTAACGAGAATGTTCATAGTCTAATAAGCTCCTTGGCGATTCACGACTTTTCCCCCTCGCGCTGCTCGGGTGTAGGGAGTGGAATCAAAATGCCTTTCTCTTCGTCTCCGAGGCTCCGCAGTGAGGTCCCGATATTATCATGCCTTCAGCTTGACCTTCTCCTTCCAATAGTCTGTGAGTTCTCGCAGCGTATCCGTCAGTTCGCGACGAGGCTCCCAGCCGACCGCAAGTTTGGCTTTCGAATAATCACCCCAAGTCTCAGCCGCGTCGTGCTTGCGGAGTGAGGGCTTGTCGACCAAGGCTTGAATTGGTTTCGAGGCGAAGGAGGTCAGAACGCCCAGAACGCTTCTTATCGAGACCGAATGGCCCGAACAGAGTTGGTAGACTTCGCCTGGGGCGCCGTGTTCCAGCAGATCGAAGTAGCCCCTCACGATGTCGCGCACATCGGTGAAGTCGCGCCCGGCATCGAGATTTCCGGCCACGACCGTGGGCGGGCGCAAACCCAATTCGATTTCCGCCACTTGCCGGGCAAGGTTTGAGCACACGAATCTCGAGGACTGGCGCGGCCCGGTGTGATTAAAAGGCCTGACGAGGACAATGGGAAGCCCGTAGCTTCGGAAGAACTGCAACGCCAGGTTCTCCGCGGCCGCTTTGCTGCCCGCGTAAGGATTGACGGGGCGAAGTTCCATTTCCTCCCGCAGCGGCAGTTTCTCCCTAGGAACTATGCCGTAGACCTCGGCTGAGCTTACCAAAAGAAATCGACAGTCCATCCCCGTCCGAAGCCAAGCCGAGAGAAGGTTGAGGGTACCCATGAAGTTCACATGGTAGGTCCGCTCCGGGTCCTCGAACGACTGCGCCGGCGAAGAAAACGCGGCAAGGTGATAGATGCGTTGGGGCTTGAGCGACTCGATCACTTCGCGCACCCGGCCGATTTCGCGCAGATCCGCGCTAAC
>Ga0181538_10003082_pt1 | contig 16615 bp, 14 predicted proteins | sample PEATcosm2014_Bin_40_FD_119773 | JGI IMG/M metagenome (GOLD analysis project Ga0181538, IMG submission 119773) | Peatland microbial communities from MTU Mesocosm Facility, Houghton, MI, USA - PEATcosm2014_Bin23_30_metaG | ecosystem: Environmental > Terrestrial > Soil > Wetlands > Peat | place...
ACCTACAGCGTGGCCGCCGCCGATAGCGTCACCCTGGGCTTGAAGATGGATTGCAAATCTTCGGATTCTGCCGCGAGCCTGCGCCAAGTCTTCGACGGGTTAAAGTTGGTGCAACAGATGGCCTGGGACAGCCAGAACCCGGGCAAGCCAAATCCTTTCCAGGCAATGACTGTGGGGTCGCAAGGCAACCAGGTCTCCATGAGCCTCACGACAGGATATGCCGAACTGGAGCTTGCCAGCGGAGCCAATTAGGTTGGGGAACTCCGCAGTCGGTTGCGGCCCCACAGAGCCTCGACAAACTGACCGATTCGCAGACCCCCTCACCCGCCCGTCGGCTGACGGACACCCTCTCCCCCAAAGGGGAGAGGGCCCAATGACCCAGCCTTCGCCCCATGGGAGAGAATCCCGCATTTATATCGAAAAGCTCGACGATGTGCCCCAGCCCTCGCGTTTTGGGGGAGAGTCCGCATCTCTATCAACAAAACTCGACGATGTGCCCTGGCCCTCGCCCCCTTGGGGGAGAGGGTGCCCGAGGTACGAGGGCGGGTGAGGGGGCGTCCGTCACTGCAATCTGCGAGGCTTATCAGTTGGTGTGCCGCCGGCAATGATCTCGGACAGTCCGTCCTCCTATTCCGCATTTTCCGCTGTTGCATTTTCCACTTGACAATTTCAGGGACGTGCGATAGCCTATAATCGTGGTCTTGTCACAGACACATTGTCGCAGGCGAGCGCCGAGGCGCAGGGAAGCCGAACGGTCCCGGCTATGGGGGAGTGTAGGGAACTACCAAAAATGGAAAACAGTGGGAACGAAGCTAAGAAGTACCTGAAAACAAAGCACATCACTTTTTTGAGTGGTGCAAATCATGCGCGTTTTGTGCAAGAATTAGCACAAATTCGAGCCTGAATGGAGCAAGAAGACGCACAATTTTGGCAAACGAACCGAAGCTCCGAAGTCGCAAGGCAAGGCTAGAACAATGACAAGCAGTCCCCCGCTGTGGACTTGTTTCTCCGTTCGAAGCCTGCTTTGGGTGGCTGTGGCGCTGGCCACGGCCTCAGCAGTTCTCCCCTGCCGCTCGAGGGCCCATCCGCAAAATGCCGAGTCGCCTTCAGGCGCAAGCGGGCAGGCGGCTGGCGCGCAAGGCGAGCAGGTTATCAAGGTGCAGGCCCCTTCGGTCGTCGTGGACGTCATCGTCACTGACAAGAAGGGCCGTCCGGTGCCCGGTCTTAAAGTCGCCGATTTCGCGGTCTACGAGAACAACCGGCTGCAAAAGATCGTGACCTTCGTTCCGCCCATCACCCCGGCTGCGGTTCCCCGGCCACCCGGACTCAGCGCTACTGACGTAGGGTCGGTTCGCGAACCGCCCCTTCCGCCTGCTGCGCCCTCCAAGCCTGGGGAACGCGAGGCGCGCGACCTCGCCAGCGTTCACTTCATCACGCTGGTTCTGGACTTCGGCGATCTCCAACCCGCGCACATCAAGCGCTCCTGTGATGCCGCCGCCCGGTACTTACAGAAGGACGTCGCCCCGGACGATTTTATTGCGGTCTACGGCATCGATCAGAGCTTGCACCTGGCGCTGGCCTTCACGAAGGATAAGAGACAAGCTCTCATAGCCCTCGACCGCCTGAGCGGACGCACTCCGGGTGGGCGGCTCACCACCCAGGCGCGCGTGGAGACGGAGCAGGAGATTCAGGACCTCAACCAGGAGATTTACGGCCTTCAGGCTTCTTCAACCCTTGGCGTCGGCTCTACCGCCGCGGCGCCCGGGAACGGTGCGGGTGGCGGGGGGACCGGGGCGGGGGCACAAGCCGCGCAAGTCCAGATGGAGAAGATCGAGTTGGCCACCCTGATGAAATTCCTGTGGAGCCAGTCTGCGCTGCAGGGCCGCTCGGTGCTGGTGGCTTTGCGGGCCCTCGCCCAGGCCTATCAGAGCCTTCCGGGACGCAAAAACGTGGTGGTTTTTTCGGAGGGCTTCCTCCACTCGCCGGAGGTTGAACCGGAAATGCAGGCCGTGGTCGATGCGGCGAATCGCGCTAACGTGGCGTTTTACGTCATCGATGCCGGCGGACTTGCCGCCGAGTATTACGACGCCTCCAATGCCAATCCGCCTGACCCGTCCGGCACGCGCGAGGCTTTCCGCATGACCAATTGGAGCGCCTCCGACCGGATTTCTACAGGGCTCAGCAATTTCGATTGGGCCGCGCACATGGGAGGAATCGACTCCCGCCACGAGGACCTGGGGCAAGTGGCCGTGGCCACCGGTGGCTTGATGATGAAGAACCAGAACGACCTGCTGGCGGGCCTGGAGAGCGTGGACCGCGATTTGCGCGAGTTCTATACCCTGGTCTACCAGCCCACGGACACCCACTACGACGGCTCTTTTCGCCCCCTCAAGGTCGAGGCGCTGGCGCCCGGGCTGCATGTGCGCTACCGGCAAGGCTATTGGGCTATTCCTGCCGGAGAGGAGATGATGATGACGCCCGCGGCGGCGCAATTGGTGGCGGCGCTCGCCAACGGTTCTCTCCGTCCGGCTTTCGCGTCAACCGTGAACGCCGCGGAACTCTTCGCCCCCGACGGGAAGTTTACCGCCCCGGTGCGCGTGTCGCTGCCAGCCAGGATGGTCACACTGGAGCGCGTCAGCGACCATTACCGTGGCGGGGTCACGCTGGTGCTGCTGGCCCGTGACTCGAGCGGCCGGCTGGTTTCCGTGTACCAGCGATTCTTGACCCTTGACCTCACTCACAATCAGTGGGAAGAATTCCGTAAGAAGAATCTCGACATCAGCGCGCGGCTCGAGCTGCCGGAACTGAAACCCTTGACCATCGAAGGCATACTTCAACTTCCCTCGGGGACGGTGGCCCAAGGGCACTGCGAGGTCGTGCCGTCGGCCCCGCCTCCGGCGCCGAACCCTGACATCGTCTCCGGGCCCGCTCCGAACCTGGGCGAGGGGCCTGCGCTCACCAGCCTGCTGCTCTCCAATTCAATTGTCCCCCCCCAGGGAATCGCCGATCCGGGAGACGCGCTGCGGGGAGAGAACTTTCAGATTGACCTTCCGGTGGCCGCTCGCTTCGCCCCCAGCGACAAGCTCACCCTCTATTACGGCATCCTATTAGCTGACACATCTGGCCTAGTACGAAAGCTCCGGGCCTCCTACACGATCCAGCCCGTGGCCGACGCCGGCGCTCCCCCGGCGGCGGAAGAACTGACCCTCCGCCCGCCCCAAAACCGCCTCCTCGTCCTCAAACAGTTCGATTTGAATCGGCTCGCCCCCGGCAAATATACGATGCAGGTGACCGTCGCCGATGCCCTCACCCACCGCTCAGCGTCAACCAGCGCCGGTTTCAGCATCCAGTAGCGTGGCACCGGTTCTTGAGGTCCGCAGTTTCTTTGGTGATGCCGGTCGCTCAACGGCCTAAGGGTTTGGCGCAGGACGCGCGCGCCAACGGCTGGGAGGGGAAGGCTCTTGGTGCGGTTGGACACGAGTCAACATCTTCTGCGCGCAGTGCGCAAGGTCGCCTGGAGAGTAAATGGCGCAAACCGTTCCGTCCAGACGTTTCGTAAGACTGCTCAAGACGTCCGGGGGTTGACTGAACCGGAGGGCGCCAGGAAAGTATTCGAAGTAGAAGAAGCGCGGATTGGGGGTTTCGCGCTCCTTAAGCTCCGAGCGGGGAATGTCGGCGGAGTAGCGTGTCCGCGGCCCAAGAATCACCACGGCATCTGCCGGATCGTGGGCAGTCAACTCCTGAATAGCGTAATTCAACAACAGCTCGAGCCAGCCTTGCCGCTGTTGCAGCACGCGGTAAGAGACCGTTCCCAATTCCAGCGTGCGGAGTGATTCGGCAAGTTGTAGGAATCCCGCATCATCAAACTCGTCCCGTTGGAACAATTCTCTTTGCTGCTCGAGATTGAAGGCTCGCAGGCGCACCGAGTCGCACGGGATCTGCTTCAGCAAAGTGGAAAGCGAACCCAGCAGGAAGGCCCGATCCCAGGCGCGCAGGGCCGGCGTGCTGGGGTTCAAGGGCGCGGCGTCCAGCAGAACCGTCAGGCGCAAGCCTCTGCCGCTTTTGTCCAATGTGATGGGCCACGGCCGAACTCCCATGGGGATGACGGACCCGGGAGAGACGGCCACTTGCACACCCTGCTTGCCGCCGGCGTGGCCCACCTGCGCCAGCCAGTTCTTGCGCGACGTGTGGCCCGTTTGCTGGTCCATGACAAGGACTTCCACTCGATACTTCCCCTCTCCTGCTGCGAATCCTCCACTCATCTGGAAATCCTGTTTCAGTTGGCTGGATTTTGTCACATCCGTTGCCTCCGGCACCCGGTAGTCCTCGCCGAACAGAACGGGCCGGCCGCCGTCCGGCGTAACTCGAGCGTAGATGAAGACGTCAGTCGCGCGCCCTGCAAATGCGGAAAGCGAGCAACTGACGATGTATCCAAGGTCGAACCGAAACGCAAAGTCGAGTCTGGGCCGTTGCGCTTGGATTGAACAATGCAGTGGGATAGGAGAGCGCTCGAGGTCGAAAATACGCCCGACCCGCTCCCCATCGGCAGCGCTCAAGGGTTCTTGCGCTTTGGCAGGAGAGACCGTAAGCAGCCAGATCGACAGGCCAGTCAGCAGCAGGCGGCTTTTAACAGGAACGGACGGCATAGAAGGCGGCGTTTCCGTTTTTGACTTCGGTACAAGGCAGGTATATACCCACCCCGCCACCGCGTCAACCCGTAGGCTTGGCACGGCGGCGAAACTGGGGAGGCTCGGCGTATAGGTGAAAGGGAGCGGTTGCGCGCCCGGAACGACCGCACGAAAGTACTATGGATCGCGGAAACAAGTGGCCGTATACATTGTGGTGTCCCGGCGTACAGCCTAAGATATTGTATGAATCACCGAAGATAATGGGAAAAACATCTAAGAACTTTGGAAGAATCCCCTGCAAACACCTCAAATACATGTTGACAGCACAGGAGCCCAGGGCGTATATGCATAACCCAGGAGAGTGCAACTATTCCTTTCCCTGAGAGGCTCGGCTTCCGAAGCCATCAGTGAAAGAACTCAATTTGCGGGGTTCAGCGTATGGTAGAAACCAGAGAGGTTATGGACATCCGGGAAGCGTCGGAATACTTGGGAGTCTCCCGCGAAACGCTATACAAGTACGTTTTTGATGAGAGGATCCCCGCCTTCAAACTAGGGAACAGGTGGAAGTTCAAGAAAACGCTTCTCGACCGCTGGATGGAGATGCAGAGCACGCAAGCCAATCACCGTTCGACGCGTAGAAAACGCCTTATGGATCAGTAGGGAGCAAAGCGGATGTTTGGAAAGGGGAAAGGGAAGGGCTTAGTGGGGTTGGATATCGGGTCGAGCGCCGTCAAGGCCGTGGAGCTCAAGACGCACGGAGATTCCTACGAACTGGTTAACTTCGGCTTAGAGCTTCTGGGACAGGACACGGTGGTGGACGGCGCGATCATGGATGCCCTGACGGTTTCTGCCGCTATCGAAAGGATTTTCGAGGGCAACAAAATCAAAACCCGGAATGTGGCGACGTCGGTTTCCGGGCACTCGGTGATCGTGAAGCGAATCACGGTCAACGCGGCCGCCGACGAGGACCTGAGTGAGGTCATGCCCTACGAGGCCCAGCAGCACATTCCGTTCGACATTTCGGATGTGAACCTGAGCTACCAGCCGCTGGGGGATTCTCCTTCGGGAGAGGGGACTGACGTCATGCTGGTGGCGGCAAAACGCGAGAAGATTCTCAACCACACGAATGTCGTGAACCAGGCGAATAAGACGCCCTTTGTCGTGGACTACGACGGCTTTGCCGTGTTCAACGCCTTCGGTGCAAACTACGACGTTCCTCCCGACATGACCGTCGCCCTGCTCAACATCGGCGCCAGCATTACCAACATTGTTGTGGGACGGGGAGAATTTCCCCTGTTTGCGCGGGATGTCTCGGTCGGCGGCAATCAGTATACGGACATTCTGCAGAAAGAACTCGACCTGAACTACGAAGATGCGGAGAAGCTGAAGCAGGGTGAGCAAGTTGGTGGCATAACGCGCGAACAGATGATTCCTCATCTTCGCTCCGTCTCGGAGATCCTGATGCTGGAAGTTCAGAAGACTTTCGACTACTTCCGGCAGGCCTCTTCTGCGGATAACACCCAGGCGATTTACCTGGCCGGAGGGACGGCCGCGATCGATGGCTTGGTGGAGCAATTGAAAGAGGAATTCCGTGTTCCGGTCGAAATCATCGATCCTTTTCGAAAGGTTAAAATAGATTCGCGAAAGTTCGACGAGGCTTTGCTGCAAGACATTGCTCCCAGTCTATGCGTGGCGACCGGGCTGGCGCTGAGGAGCTTTGATTAACCATGTCATTCATTAAAATCAACCTGCTGGGGTTGGCGGCGCCGAAGCCGAAGGCTAAGCCTGCTGCCGCGCCTGCCCAAAGGTCGATGCTGCCGGTGTGGATTTTTCTCGGCGCCTTGGGGGTGAGTTTTGGGATCGTGGGTCTCTTGTACTTGATTTGGAACGGGTCGATTGCCAAGCTCAATGTGGAGCTCAAGAAACAGCAGGTCGAGCAGACGCGCCTGGTGGCCATCCGGCAGGAGAACGCCAGATACGAAGGCACGCGGGCGCAACTGGAGCAGCGAGTCAAAGCTGTGCAACTGCTTCGAACCAACCGCCTGGGCCCGACGGAATTCATGAGCGTGCTGGGCGATGTGGTTGCCAAAACTCCCACGGACCTCTTTTTTGCCTCGGTGACTCATGAGGGTGGCCGGGTGACGATCCAGGGGCAAGCGGGGTCTGCTAATTCGGTTGCAACCCTGCTGGCTTTGTTGAAGAGTTGCGGGTATTTTGATGATGTTCAGCTCCGACAATTCTACGAAGACGACAAGCCGAATCTAGTTAACTACAAGTTTAATCTGGACTGTGCCTATAAACCGCCTTCCGGGGCCACGACGCTCACCCAGGCTAGCGCTGGGGCGGCCGCCCCTCAGCGGCCGGGAATGTGAACAGAGTAGGGGCGGCTCGCGAGCCGCCCCTACGAGATTGCCAAGGGGACTGTAAGCGGACTAGCGCAATGGCGATGCCCAAAACGTTCGGTGAGCTTCCGGTGCTTGCGCAAGGCGGGGTTTTTGCTTTGATCGCGGTAATTCTGGCGGGAGCGATTTTCTATTTCCTGGTGCTCCCCGTCCAGGAAACACGAGATACCCTGCACGCCAAACTCGAGAAGCTGAAGGTCGAGAACTTGCGCAATCGGACGATCGAACGAGAACGGACCGAGTACCTGAATCGTATTGCGGAGCTGGAGAAGCAGCTCGAAACGCTCAAGTCGATCGTCCCGGAAGAGCAGGCCTCGGATGATTTCCTGAAGATGGTGTTCGCCGACGCCAAAGCTGCCGGCGTCAACATTCGCACTTTTATACCGCAGAATCTCGTGCACAAAGATATTTACACCGAGATGCCGTTCAACCTGCGGCTCGACGGAACTTACTACGGACTACTGGCTTTCTTTGATCACTTGGATCATGAACAGCGCATCGTAAGCGTTTCCGGTCTTACTTTAGGCCCCCCGGCAGGGGGCGGTATGGGGTCGTTCAAAATTAGTGCCGACGAAACGGTGGGCGCGAATTGCGTGCTGACCAGCTACTTCAGCGCGGCTTCAAACACGTCCCCCGCGGCACCCAAGAGATAGGTCAGGACGAGGACTATGTCCAACGGCAGACTTGAGCTCAGGCGCGCGACCCTGGCGGTCTGTGTGTTTATACTGCTGGGGGCAATAACGGGGGTTTGCGCCGGGCAGGCCCCGTCTGAAAAGACGCCCGCGACCAACATGCCTGCCTCCAAAGCCGCGTCCTCCCCTGCCAAGGTTGGCGGCGGCACCTCATCGTCGGGGCCGGCATCCCAATCGACCGCAAAGGCAGGTCAGGCCGGATTGCCGAAGACTCCGCCTGCTTCGGGCGCCCACAATTCGGTGCCGCCCGCACAGTCAGGAACCGCTTCCGGAGGAGGGCCGGCAGTAGCTGCCCGGCCAGCCAAGTCGGCGACTCCGAGCGAGTCGTCTTCTGCGGCCGTGCGCCGGGATCCCTTCAAGGCCTGGGTGGCGCCAAGCGCGGCCGACCACTCGGCACTCGAGCCGGTACGGCTGCCGGCAGGCCCGCGCGGACTGGTGATCTCGGGCCTGCGACTCGAGGGGGTCGTACGCCAGCAGCCCGCCGACGAAATGATCGCGGTAGTCACGAATGATACGAAACGGGCCTACTTCCTGAGAGTCAACGATATCGTTTACAACGGCGTGGTTAGCAAGATCACTCCGGTGGCTATTCACTTTAAGGAGAACACACTCGACTCTCGGGGCCGGGTGGTTACGCGCGACGTGGAAATCAAATTGGGTTCAGCTCTTGGAGAAGGAAGATGAAACGACTATTCACCCTATGGTTGGCGACGGCATGGCTGTTGGTGGCAACGCCGCGCGCGCCCGAGAGCCGCCCAACAGAGGTTTCGGACGCGGGGGCGACCAAGTCGGTCGCTCTCGCTAAGGCAACCAAGAAGCCGTCGGTCTCTGGGATCTTGGTCACCCCCAAGCCGGCGGGGGACGTCACGATTGATGTGGCTATGACACAGCCCGCGAAATTCCAAGTCTTCCGATTTGACCATCCGGACCGGCTGGTGGTGGACGTTGAGGGGACGACCAACGCGGTTCCCAGGAATCTCATTCCTGTGACCTCGGCAATTGTGAAGGAAGTGAGAGTGAGCCAGTACCGAGCGGAGGATCCCGAAGTGGTCCGCATTGTCGCCGATCTCTCGGGGAACCCGTCATTTGAGGCGCGACCCTCCGACGGTGGTCTACGCCTTGAGGTCAAGCCGCGTCCCATGGCCAACTCTCCAGTGACTGCCGCGGCAGGTTCAGCGCACGAAACCGGCGTCACTGGCGCGACGGCTCCGGAAGCAGCGTCATCCCGCCGAACTTCCGTCTCTGCGGGCGCTGCCCTGGCGGCTGCACTGAAGAAGGAGACGACCGAGAATCGCGCCACTGAGCCGGCGGCGCCGACGCACAAGAAAGCTGGGAAGCCAGCCGTTACTCCAGCCCCGGCAGCGACACACAGCACTCCCGCCTCCCTCGTGAGTGCTTCGCAACCGCCAACCGTTGAAACTTCTGCCAAGCGTGATGAACCGCGACATGGCTACGACACTCCGATCCCTGTTTCGGAGAGCCACCGCGACTTTGCCCCCGCCCCCCGGCAGACACCTCAGAACCCCACACCGGAGGCTCTTAAGGCAGACAAAGCTGCCCAAGTACTCAGCGCAGGGAACACCTCCAACCCTTCTGTAAACCCAGGCGCCGCTCCGGTCGCGCCAGCCCCGGCTGGTGAGGAGACACCGGCTTACACGGGTGAACAGATTTCGCTCAACCTCAAGGACGTTGACCTGAAAGATTTCTTCCGCCTTATTCACGAGATCAGTGGGCTGAACATACTTGTGGACCCCAATGTATCGGGTTCTGTGACTATGGTTCTGGACAACGTGCCTTGGGACCAGGCACTGGACATCGTTCTCAAAGACAATGGGTTGGGCAAGGTCCTGGAAGGAAATATTCTCCGCATCGCCAGGCTTGATACCCTTATGGCGGAGCAGGAGACGGCCAACAAGATGGCTGCCGCGCGGCTGAAGGCGTCCCCGCTGGTCACAATTTTTCGTCCCGTGAATTATGCCAACGCTAACGACCTCATGACTCTCTTCAGGACCTGGTCCGGGGGCGCCGGAAGGACCGGGAGCGACTCCGGCGCAGGGCCGCTGACGCCGCGTGGTACGGTGCTTGTGGACAAACGCACCAACATGCTCATTATCTCCGACGTGGCCTCTCAGATCCCAAAGATCGAGGAGGCAATCGCCAAACTTGATACGAAGACCAAGCAAGTAGCCATCGAGGCCAGGATCGTCCTGGCCACCTCGACTTTTCAGAGGACTTTGGCGGCCGCCTTGGTAGGTTCGTCCTCGAATACTTCGGGTTCTACGACTGGCGCCGCGCAGACGGGGACGGGATCCAGCATTACTCCCCCGACCCCGCAGACGCCAACCTATACCATTCCGGCCAACGCCGCGACGGGCTTCGGCGTGGTGGCGATTACCAACTTCTCGGAGCGTTACCTGATTGATGCGGTGATCTCGGCGGCGGAGATTCGCAGCCAGGCAAAGACGATCTCGCGCCCGAGCATCATCACCCAGAACAACGCCGAAGGAATGGTCCAGCAAGGCACTCAGCTTCCGGTCCAGACCAGTATCAACAACACCATTTCAGTACAATACGTGGACGCAACCCTTAAGCTCACCGCCCTGCCGCAGGTCACCGACGACGGCCACATCTTCCTGAAGCTGGAAGTGCAAAACGCCACCCCTGGCAACATCGTCACCAATGCGGCAGTGAGCATTAATATGCAGCAAGCCACCACCCAGGTGCTCGTTCCGGACGGTGGGACCGTGGTGTTCGGCGGAGTCACGGTGACTCAACGCCAGAACTCCGTCACGCAGATCCCGTTGCTTGGCAACATCCCCCTGCTCGGGAATCTTTTCAAGTCGACGAATGTGCAGGACTCGGACCAGGAGTTGCTCTTCTTTGTTTCGCCCAGGATCCTGACGACCAGCTAGTGTTGCGTAACACCTAGGGTTTAACCATTTGCCAGTGGATCAGCGCCCCGGTTGTAGGGGTACGGCTTGCCGTACCCTCTTCATCTTTATCGCGCCATCGGGCCAAGAGGGTACGGCAAGCCGTACCCCTACAACCAGTTTTCCCTAACGCATCACTTGAAGAGGAACAGGGCTCACCATACCCTTACAACGGCACTTCTCCATGAACAACACGTATGCTAAAAGGCAAAGCGCTCTCCGGACGGTGCTGGAAGAGCACCGGTTTCCTTTCTTCCTGATCACAAATCTGACCAACATCGCATACTTGACAGGCTTTCGAGGGACTGCGGGAATCGCGCTCTTCAACTCGCGTGAAGGAATTCTCTGGGTGGACCCGCGCTACACGCTCGAGGCCCGCGAGAAAGCTCGGGGAGTAGAAGTGATCGAGGAGAGGAAAGGCCTTCACAAGGTGGTTGCGTCGTGGCTGAAAGCGAATAAAGTTCGCCAGATCGGTTACGAACACGCGCACCTGAGTTGTGCTGACTTTTCACGGCTCGAGAAGGACGCCGGCCGGCGTGTCAAATTTCTCCCGGCGCGAGGACTGGTCGAGAAACTCCGGGCTGTAAAGGACGAGGAAGAAGTGGCAAGGATTCGTGAAGCCGGGAAAATCACCGCCGAGGTTTTTGTGAAAGTCCTTGAGATCACCAAGCCGGGAGTCAGCGAGTGCGACCTGGGCGCAGAGATTGAGTATCTGATGCGAAAGCGGGGCGCGGAGGGTGCGGCCTTCGAGACCATAGTGGCCTCAGGCCCGCGCGCCGCGCTACCTCACGCACGTCCGTCTCGCAAGTTATTGACCGAAAATGAATTGGTGATCTTCGATCTCGGTGCTATACTTGGCAACTACACTGCTGATATGACTCGAACGGTGCACCTGGGGCCGCCGTCCCGGCGTGTGCGGCGAGTCTTCAACGCTGTGGCCGAGGCTCAGGAAAGAGCTGCCAGGTCGGCGCTGCCCGGAGTTCGCACCGGTGACGTCGACGCAGTCGCAAGGAGAACCCTGGCGGCGCATGGGTTGGCCAGCTTTTTTACTCACAGCACTGGACACGGCGTAGGCATGGAGACCCACGAACTGCCCCGTCTGGGTCGAGGAGAAAAGACTCGCCTTCAGGCAGGCCAAGTGGTCACCGTGGAGCCCGGAGTTTATTTTAAAGGCTGGGGTGGAATTCGCATCGAGGATACTATCTTAGTTGGGCCTGAGGGTCCGGATGTGTTGACCCCTGCCCCTAAGGATCGTTGGATTATCGCGGAGTAGGGGTGGTTCGCGAACCGCCCGTGCTGAACGGTCCGGAGAATGACGAAAATGGCTGGGAAGAAACCGGCGCGCGGCGTCGAAGGCAGCGAGAAGGTCTGGGGACTGAAGGAAATCGAGAAGCTCATCGACGCTCTGATTGAGCGGCAGGTGACTGAGTTCGAATTAGAGCAGAACGGCGCAAAGATAAGGGTTAAGCGCGGGACCTCTGTGGTTTCGAGCGTGGGTCCCGGTGAAGTTTATCTCCCGGAACCTGCCGCGCCCCCACCTACGCCGTTGCCCGCGGAGCCTGCCGCTCCGCTCAGCACAGCGCTTCCGGCGGAAGAGCCCCTGGCCCCCGAAACACCCGCAGAATCCGCGGAGGATCTGTACGTCATGAAATCCCCCATTGTGGGCACATTTTACGCGGCTCCGTCGCCTAATGCCCCGCCCTTCGTCAATGTCGGCGACACCGTGCAATTGGGTCAGGTCCTCTGCATCATCGAAGCCATGAAGCTGATGAATGAACTGGAAGCGGAGGTGGCGGGAGAAATCGTCCGCATTTACGTGGAGTCCGGTCAACCTGTGGAATACGGCCAATCCCTGTTTGCGATTAAACCCTCCAGGGGGAAGTGACGGAAAGCGGAAACTGGAAAATGGAAATTGGAAACTGGAAACCGGAAAATGGGACTTGGCATTTTATGTGACAAGTGAGGGGGGGCCCTTCCGGCTCATTGTCTTATCTTCCAGTTTCTATTTTCCATTTTCCATCTTCCAGTTTCGAATTTCCGTATGTTTAAGAAGATTCTCATTGCCAATCGCGGCGAAATCGCCCTGCGCGTGATCTGCGCATGCAAGGAGCTGGGCATTGAAACGGTGGCCGTCTATTCCGAAGCCGACCGTTACTCGCTCCACGTGCGCTTCGCGGATGAGGCGGTGTGCATCGGGCCTCCGCGCAGCGCCGACAGTTACCTGAACGTTGCGAGCATCATTTCGGCTGCGGAAATCACCGGCGCTGAGGCGATTCATCCGGGGTATGGGTTCCTGGCGGAGAGCGCTTACTTCGCCGAAGTCTGCGAAGCCTCCAACCTGGTCTTCATTGGTCCGAGTCCGGACGTCATGCGAATGATGGGAGACAAGAACCAGGCGCGCCGGGCGATGGCGGAGTTGGGCCTGCCCATTCTTCCCGGCTCCGACGTGATCCGATCGGAGGCGATGGCGCTGGAAGAAGCAGAGCGTACGGGATATCCCGTCATGGTGAAAGCGGCGGCGGGCGGCGGCGGGCGCGGCATGCGCATTGTGCGGACACCCGACGAGTTGCCGCACGCCATTCAAGCTGCCCAGAACGAGGCGGCGGCCTCGTTTGGCACTCCGGACGTTTATCTGGAGAAGCACATTCAATCGCCTCGCCATATCGAGTTCCAGGTGATGGGCGACCAATACGGCAAGGTGGTGCATTTCGGCGAACGGGAGTGCACCATCCAGCGCCGGCACCAGAAGTTAGTGGAGGAATCTCCTTCCACCCAGCTTGACCAGAAGACTCGGGAACGAGCGGGGTTACAAGTCGTTGAGGCCTTACAGAAGATTGGCTACACGAGTGCCGGCACGGTCGAATTCCTGATGGACGAGAATCGCAACCTCCAGTTCATGGAAATGAATACTCGCATTCAGGTCGAACATGCGGTCACCGAGATGGTGACGGGAGTCGACTTGGTTAAAATGCAGATTAACATTGCGGCAGGTGGTCATCTGAGTTTTGGAGGGAAGGCGATAGGGCTGCTGGGGCACGCGATTGAGTGCAGGATTTGCGCTGAGAATCCGGAAACCTTCGCTCCTTCTGCCGGAAAGGTCACGGCCTTCCATGCCCCAGGCGGCATCGGGGTGCGTGTGGATACTGCCGCCTACGCCGAGTCCGTCATCCCCCCCTATTACGATTCTCTGATTGCCAAACTGGTAGTGTGCGGCAATGACCGCTCAGAGGCTATAACCCGCATGGCTCGGGCTCTCGAAATGTTCATCATCGAAGGCGTTGCCACCGGCATTCCCATACACCAGAAGATTATGGCTGATCCGGATTTTCGCTCAGGGGAGTTTGACACGCATTTCCTGCGACGCTTCATCAAGAACAGCGATGATATCATTTGATGTCCGAGGGTAGGGCAAGCCCTGCCCGTGCAACTTCTCAGCGGGCGGCGTGCCGTCCCGAGTGCGGTTGCTTGCCGTTTCGTTATTGCCCATGAGTGTCTCGCTTCCACGCCTCTACGCCATAATCGACCCGGCACGGTTGGGCGGCCGGGCGCCGGTGGCGGCAGCCAGAGCGCTCATTTCGGCGGGCGTGCGGCTTATACAATACCGTGACAAGCACGCTTCGTCCCGTCAACTCTACGAGACTTGCGCCGAACTGCGGGGGTTCCTTCACGAGTCCGGCTGTCGCCTGATTGTAAACGATCGAGCCGATGTGGCGCGGGCGGCAGATGCGGACGGCGTTCACTTGGGCCAGGCCGACTTGCCGGTTGAGTTGGCGCGCCGGGTTCTCGCCATCGAGCAGTGGTTAGGGTTTTCCACTCACTCGCTGGAGCAAGTCGTGGAAGCGGACGGTACCACGGCGGATTACATTGCATTCGGCCCTGTCTTTCTTACCGGCAGCAAGGAAAACCCGGACCCGGTGGTTGGGTTGGAGGGGCTGCGGCAAGCGCGGCGCGCTACGAGGAAGCCCTTGGTGGCGATCGGCGGCATCAGCTTACAGAACGTCCGCGAGGTGCTTGCCGCGGGCGCAGATTCGGTGGCAGTGATTGGCGGACTTCTCGATGCGCCCGACCTCGAACAACGGGCGCGAGAGTTCTTGAGCACCCTGCAGCGCTAGAGCGCGCCATGCCATGAAACCGTGTCCACGCTCTCGATATCATTGCAGGTGAGCTTCTTCATGGGGCGCTTTGATTCTCCGCTGGGGAATCCGCTCACAGCGCTGGTTCTGGAATTTGAAATCTGGAATTCGGAATTGCGGCTCCGCCGCGCTGCTCTTTTCGTGGTGAATTTGGCCTGACATGTCAGCATCCACGCCCCAAGCCGCGACTTCCCAGCCCTCGTCCTTGGAACTCGTCAAGGGCCTCCGACTTTACGATTGCACTACCATCGTCATGGGCTCGATGATTGGCTCGGGGATTTTCATTGTGGCCGCTGACATTGCGCGCCAAGTGCAGTCCCCGGGCCTCCTTCTGCTCTGTTGGGTGGTCAGCGGGGTAATGACTGTTGCGGCGGCGGTGACTTACGGCGAATTGGCAGGCATGATGCCGACCGCCGGCGGGCAGTACATTTACTTGCGCGAGGCGTTCGGCCCGCTTTTCGGATTTCTTTACGGCTGGACCCTTTTCCTGATAATTCAGACCGGCACGATGGCCGCGGTGGCGGTGGCCTTCGGGAAGTTCCTGGGGGTTTTGGTGCCCTGGGTCTCAACCCGGAATCTCCTCATAAATCTCGGGCGGATTGCGGTTTTTCATCACACGGTTTCGTTAACGCTCTCCTCACAGCAACTGGTCGCGGTTGTTGCATTGCTTTTTCTCAGCGTCCTGAACGTATTCGGGTTGCGGCTCGGGGCTTGGGTGCAGAATGTTTTTACGACTCTCAAGGTGGCCACGCTCTTGGGGTTGGTAGCGTTGGGGGTCTGGTGGTCGAATCTTCACCCCGCGGCAACTGCACACCAGGAGGGACTCTGGAGCGGCGTGCATTGGAATCTGGCGACGTTGACCGTCATTTCCGTCGCTTTGGTGGGCCCGTTGTTTTCGTCCGATGCCTGGAACAACGTGACGTTTACGGGCAGCGAGATTGTCAATCCCCGGCGTAACTTGCCGCTGGCGCTGTTTATGGGCACCGTCACTATTTGCTGCCTTTACGTGGCCTGCAACTGGATCTATCTCCGCGTCCTGCCTTTCTCCGGCATCCAGCACGCCGCAGAAGACAGGGTTGCGACGGCTGCGGCACAGGTCATGCTAGGGGGCAGAGGCGCTACCCTGATGGCCGCAGCGATCATGATTTCGACCTTCGGGTGCATGAACGGTCTGATCCTGACCGGTGCCCGCGTCTACTATGCCATGGCCAAGGATGGCCTGTTCTTTCCTTCCGTGGCCAAAGTGCACCCGACACACCATACCCCGGCAGTTTCCCTCGGCGTGCAAGCCGTGTGGGCAGCCCTGTTGACTTTGAGCGGGACCTATAGCGAATTGCTAGATTACGTGATTTTCGCCGTGGTTTTGTTCTATGCTTTGACTCTGGCGGGTGTCTTCCAGCTTCGGCGGACTCGCCCCCTTGCGCCGCGACCCTACCGGGCCTGGGGGTACCCCGTGGTACCGGCGATTTACATCGCCTTTGCCGCGTTTGTGGAGTGGGCGCTGCTCACGCACAAGCCCGGACGCAGCCTTGCAGGCCTCAGTATTGTGGCACTCGGAGTGCCCGTTTATTTCCTTTGGCGCAAGAGAGCAGTGGCGAGTGACAAGTGATGAGTGACGAGCCGGAAAAGCAGGAGTCAGGGGTCGGCTGTCAGGCGGCGGGGATGGGTGGTGGCAAGTTTGGGTAGCGCAGACCTGCCCTTCAAGGTCTGCGGCCAGTGTGCGCGACGTCAGCATTGTTCTTGCTGATGGCTGATAGCTGCAAAGGGAGATGGAATGCCAAGCATCTGGGCAAAAAAGAGCATCGAGGAGTTGCGGAAAGAGGCGGTCGA
>Ga0181538_10003083_pt1 | contig 16614 bp, 10 predicted proteins | sample PEATcosm2014_Bin_40_FD_119773 | JGI IMG/M metagenome (GOLD analysis project Ga0181538, IMG submission 119773) | Peatland microbial communities from MTU Mesocosm Facility, Houghton, MI, USA - PEATcosm2014_Bin23_30_metaG | ecosystem: Environmental > Terrestrial > Soil > Wetlands > Peat | place...
AATATGGCGAAGTCCCTGGGCTGCGAATTCCAGAAGCGCAGCATAGCGGAGGATCCCAACCCGGGACAAACTCTCGGCCTGGTCATGTGCATCGGAAATCTCATCTGCGGGCCAGTCGGCCTGATCTGCTGGATTATCTACTGGGTTAAGATCGCCGGCTACTCCAGCAAGATCGCCGCGCCGCCGGTGCCCGTGGCGGCTTGATCGAAGTCGAGGGCAACAGCCTGCTCCTCGCTCAGTTGCGGTACCATTACGCGAGTTAGCGCACCGATGCCGCTCGGGTCAAGTTCGCTCGCTCGCCTGCACTGCCTTCACGCAGCGGGCGCAGATCGTCGGATGCTCGGCGTGCGAGCCGACATCCGTTTCCCAATGCCAGCAGCGCTCGCACTTCCCGCCTGCGGCTTTGCTGACGGAAACAACGACCGCCTCGCCGCCAAACTTGATTTCCAGTTGGGAGACGTTCAACAACTCGCGCAGCGCGTCCAGATGCCCGCCGCCCGTCGCCAGGGCAGGACTTGAGCCGGCGAACGTCAGTTTCGCCTCCAGCGCTTTGCCGATTGCTTTCGCTTGCCGGGCCTTCTCCAGCTCGGGCAGCGCCAGCTCGCGCAGTTCAAACAACTGCTTCCAAGCCGTCCGCTCGAAATCGGGCCGCTCCAACCCCACCGGCTGCCAGGTGAGCCGATGCACTGAATCAAGCGTCTTGCCCGGCACATACTCCCAAGCCTCGTCCGCGGTGAACGCCAGAATCGGCGCGAGCATCTCACAAAGACTCACAACCATCCGGTGGAGGGCGGTCTGGGTCGAGCGTCGCCGGGGCGAATTCGCCGGATCGGTGTAAAGCCGATCCTTCACCACATCGTGATAAATGGCCGACAGCTCGACAGCAACGAACTGGCTGATCTTCTGGTAAACGACGTGGAACTCGAATGCATCGTAGGCCGCGATGACTTCCTGCCCCAACTGCGAAAACTCATTCAGTATCCAGCGGTCCAGCCCAGTCAACTGGTCGTCGGACACCGCGTGTTTCGCCGGGTCGAAGTCATACAGGTTCGAGAGCTGGTAGCGCAGCGCATTTCGGAGGACTCGGTAGGTCTCGGCCACTTTGCTAATCCGCTCCTCACTGACGATGATGTCGTCGCGGAAGTCTTGCGAAGAAACCCAGAGGCGCACGATGTCCGCGCCGTACTTCTTGACGTAACTGTCGGAGGTCTGCGGCTTCTCGTAGCCCACCTGGCCCTGCTTGCTCTTGGAAATCTTCTCGCGATCGGCATCGACCATGAAGCCGTGGGTCAGCACAGTCTTGTAAGGCGCCGCGCCGTTGCCCGCCAGCGAGAGGAGCAGGGAGGACTGGAACCAGCCGCGATGCTGGTCACTGCCTTCCAGGTACATCTCGCACTGGAATGGTTTGCCGGTGCCGCGGAGTTCCTCGCGGCGTGCGATGACAGCCCGCGACGATGAGCCCGAATCAATCCACACGTCCAGCGTATCGTTCGACTTGGTGGCGGGCTCAGGTCCTTTCCAACCGCCTGGTTTGAGCGTGGCCCATAACTGAGCGGCGGACTGTTCGAACCAGACATTGGACCCGTGCTTCTCAACCAGCGCGGCGGCGCTGCGCACGATTTGAGCGTCGAGGATTGGGTTACCTTGCGCGTCATAGAACGCTGGGATGGGGACGCCCCAGGTGCGCTGCCGCGAGATGCACCAGTCGGGTCGGCCTTTCACGGCAGCCTCGATGCGCGCCTTGCCCCAGTCGGGCACCCAGTTTACGCGGTTGATCTCCTGGAGCGCCCGCTCGCGGAACTTGGCATGGTCAATCTCAATGAACCATTGGTCCATTGCCCGGAAGATGATCGGCGTCTTGCTGCGCCAGCAATGCGGGTAGCTGTGATGATAATTCTCCTGGTGCAGAAGCGCTTTGCGGGCGCGCAGTTCGTGCAGCACTACCTCGTTCGCTTCGCTCTTGCCGTGCTTCTCGAGGATGGACTTGCCGAGCATCTCGACCGGCATCTGCTGCTCCTTCGGCAGGTCGTTAGTGTGGATGAACTTCCCGTCGTCGTCCACCGGGGAGTAAATCGGCAGGCCGTGCTCGCTGCCGAGGTGGTAGTCCTCCAAGCCGTGCCCGGGCGCGCAGTGCACAAAGCCCGTGCCGGTGACATTGTCCACAAAGTTATCCCCGGCGTAGAACTTCCCGGTGCGGTTGCAGAAGGGGTGCTGGTACTCGATCTGGCTCAGGTGCCCACCGTCGAGGCTGCGGACGATTTGATAGTCCTGCCAGCCGCACTTCTCGGCCACCGCCGGCAACAACAGCGCCGAGACGATGTAATCCTCGTTGCCAACATGCACCAGCGAGTAGCTGAACGTCGAATTGTAAGCCACCGCGAGATTCGCCGGCAGCGTCCAAGGCGTTGTGGTCCAGATCACGACCGACGTGCCCGGATGCCCGACCAGGGCAAATTTCACATACACGCTCTGGCTGACGTGGTCTTTGTATTCGACCTCCGCTTCCGCCAGCGCGGTGCGGCAGGGGATGCTCCAATACACCGGCTTCTTGCCGCGATAAACAAATCCCTGCTCAACGATGTCCGCGAACAGCCGCAGCTCGTCGGCCTCGTATTCTTTGGCCAAAGTCAGGTATGGATTATCCCAGTTCCCGAATACACCCAGGCGCTTGAACTGCGAGCGCTGGATGTCGATGTATTTGCGCGCATACGCGTCGCACGCCGTGCGGATGGTGGCGGCGTCGGAGGCCGTATCGCCCGCCTTCCGCATCTCCTGAGTGACCTTGAACTCGATCGGCAGGCCGTGGCAGTCCCACCCCGGCACGTAGGGCGCCCGGAAACCGCGTAACGTCTTGTACTTGATGATGACGTCCTTGAGAATCTTGTTCAGGGCGTTGCCGATGTGGACATCGCCATTGGCGAATGGGGGGCCGTCGTGCAGGACAAACTTCTCGGCCCCGGCGCGCTGGGCCTGGATGGCGGCGTAAAGCCCGGCGGTCTCCCACTTCTTCAGCCGGGCCGGTTCCCGCGTGACGAGGTCCGCCTTCATCGGGAAATCGGTCTGCGGCAGATTCAATGTGCTCTTGTAATCCATGTAGCGTCTTTAAGAAGGCGGAAAGTATCAGCCGTGCATGGCAGTGTCAACGAACGCCACAAACGGGCGCATCCTGACGCCACCGGCCAACCGATTGACCCCACTCCGCACACCTCTCCCTACCAACACCGTGGCGCCACCGAACCATCGCCATAGTTGCAAGCATGTTGCAAGCATGTTCCTAGGATGTTCCTTGGTTGTTTCTAGCTTTGTGGTTCCTCTCTTTGTGCCCTACTGCCCCCAGTCGCGGCACCCCCGACACGCCAACACCCGCGCTCTGCAGCCCTCTCTCCCGCCTTCAGCCCGGGCGCCGATCCGACCCAGCCGCCCCGCCGCACGCCAGCCCACAGTCTCCACTCCCAATATAGAGACGGCAGCGGCCTTGTCAAGGTTACAATGACCACCGCCAGCAGTTCGAGCGTATCGGGACGATACCGCCCGCCACCAGCCGCCCAAATCCGAATTCCGAAGGCCGAAACCCGAAAGAAGAATGTGGGTTTCTCCCGTTGCATACACCTGACGTGTGCTAGCTTTAGGGGTGGGATGGGTCTCGCCGCACGGCTGGCCCGTTCGATTCAATACCGAAACAAAACTATGAAGAGTACTTTGGTTGTGGTCACGGACCTGGGTTGTTTCAAAGCCTTCCGACTCGAGAACCACCATCCGAATCGTGCGCCGCACCTGGAGTTGGTGGAAGAGTTCAATAACGCTGATGCTCACGACAAGCTGGTGGATAAAGTGACGGATCAGTCCGGCCGGTTTCCGCGCAACGCGGGCACGGTCAACGCGACCGGGGCCATGTCAGACGGTGAGCGGCACAATATCGAATTGCAATCGCGCAAGCGACTGGTCCGGCAGCTTGCCCAGCGGTTCAACGCGCTGGCACGCGTTCCGGAAGTTGAGCGTTGCCTGCTTGCCGCCAGCCGCGAGATCAATCACCAGTTCCTGGAGGAACTCGAGCCGCAAGTGCGGGCGAAGATCGAAAAGAGTATCCCGGCCGACCTGACGAAGCTGGAACGCGCGGAAATCTTGCGGCATTTCTGATCATTGGCCGCGCCCCCTGGCGAGAGGCGGATTGGAAATCGGGCGCTCCGCGCGCGGTTGCGTTCCGCCTCTGACCTATTATCCTCGCCGGCATGACAAAACCAGAGAAGCCGCCGATGGACCCTGAACTGAAGCGGCGGATTCAGGAACTGATTGACTACAAAGGCGGAGGATTCAACCCGGATAACGTCTCAGACATCGTCGAGAACGCGCTGAAGCTCTTGAAGGACGTGCAGGACAGCGGCGATGTGCGGGTCATTCAGACGGCGTTGCGCGAGTTGCGGTTCGCCTTCAAACTCTTTGCGCCTTACGCGCACGTGCGCAAAGTCACCATGTTCGGCTCTGCCCGGACGGCGCCGACTCGGCCGGAATACCAGCAGGCGGTCGATTTCAGCCGCAAGATAGTGCAGGCGGGCTTCATGGTGATTACCGGCGCGGGCCCGGGCATCATGCAGGCGGGCAACGAGGGGGCCGGACCGGAGAAGAGCTTCGGCGCCAACATTCGGCTGCCCTGGGAACAATCGGCTAATCCGATCATTCGCGAGGACAAGAAGCTGGTCACCTTCAAGTACTTCTTCACTCGCAAGCTGATCTTCATCCGGCATTCGGACGCCCTCGCGCTGTTCCCCGGCGGCTTCGGCACCATGGACGAAGGCTACGAGGCGCTGACGCTCATGCAAACGGGCAAGAGTCAGTTGATGCCACTGGTGCTCATCGACCGGCCGGGCGGCACTTATTGGAAGACGTGGGACAAGCACGTGCGCGAACATCTCCTGCGCGATGAGTTGATCTCACCCGAAGATCTCTGCCTTTACCAGATCACCGATGACACCGACCAGGCGGTGAGGATCGTCACGCGGTTCTACCGCAACTTCCACTCCACTCGCTTTGTGAAGGACCTGTTCGTGATCCGGCTCAAGCACGCGCCCAGCGATTCGGCGCTCCAAGCGATGAATGAGGACTTTGCGGACATCAACACGGGCGCCCCCATCCAGCGTATCGAACCAACGCCCGAGGAAGTGGAGGACAACGAGCATGTGGAGTTGCCGCGTATCGCCTTCAACTTCAACCGCAAAGATTACGGCCGGCTGCGCCAAATGATTGACGTGCTCAATAGCCAGTGAAGAAGCTTAGGGAGTAATGGAGGGATGCGTAGTGCTTGGTGCGCGGGATACTGATCACCGATCACTGACCACTGATTACTCTCTGCCGGATTCCGGCTCCTGTGTCCTGCTACTTGCGGTCCAGGTTCTTCTTCAGGTCGGCTTCCGTGACCTTGCTCTCGACGCCTGCCGCGGGGACTTCGACCTTGGCCGTCCAGAGAATCGCGTTCAGCACTAGCTTCCGGAAGTCATCGTTCCCCCAATTCTTGTGGTAGTGACTGCCGGTAAACCCGAAGCCGCGTCCTCCGCCCGGGCGTTCGGCAGCCCAGGCGACGACCTGCAGCTCGCCGCGCTTCACGGACTCGCGCACCGCCGGATTGCCTTCGTGCGGCCCATCCGGCCGGCTCATCGTGCTCTCGGGGGCCACCGCCGAGAGGATCGGCGTAACGTCTTTCATCCCGTCGCGGAAGCGCATGTGGAAGTACCATTCGTCGTCAATCCGGAACGGATTGACCCCGCGCGTGGTGGGGTGTTTTGGCAGGGGCAGGAACGTCGGAAGCCAGGTCGGGTTCACCGACAAGTCCACTTCAAAACACCCGCCTATCCAGTCCAGGAACTCCTTCTCGCCTTTCTCCTTCGTCGGTTCCACCGCGTAGTGGAGGCAGACCAGCCCCACCCCCTTCTTCATCAGCTCGCCGATCGTCTTGAGGCGGTCGTCCTGAAGGAACGGGTGGCCACCGCCGCCGTCGCTATAGATGACGACGGTCGCCGCGCCCGCAAAAGCCGACGCTGGATCCTGCGGCCAGCCGTTGCTATAAACCTCTGACGTAACGCCGGGAACGCCATCCAGGCAGGACTTGAGCAGCAGACAACCAGCGCGATGTTCATGCTCGCGCGGTCCGTGGCTTGGTGGGCCAGCGAGGAAAACGATCTTTGCGTCCCCGGCGGCAGCAGTCAGTGCGGTCGCCAGGGCCAATGAGGAGAAGAGAATTCGATTCATCATTTGTAAGTAGGTTAAGAACGCACCAGGATCAACTCCCCGCGCGCGCATCCGTGAATCCCGCGCTAGAGCTTCTTGATCCGAATATTCTTGAACTGCGCCATCATGGGCGGGCCGGCATGAAGCTGCAACGCCAGCACGCCGCTCATGGCTCGTTTCGCTTCGCAATCGTCCGTCACGTCAATGGTCTGCTTGCCGTTGACGAACTGTTGGAGGTGATTGCCTTTGGCGATGATCACATAGTCGTTCCAGTCGCCCTTCTTAATCGAGGCTTCAATGGCGTCCGCATCCCCGACCGAGCCGACGAGCTGCTTCTTGTCCTCGTTGTCCCAGACGACCTTCTCGCCGCGTCCCGCCATGATGCCGCGGAACCGTTCCTCATAGAGAATACCCGTGTAGGTCTTGCCCGCCTCCATGTCCGCCTGGTAGCCGCCCACCACCCAGTTCACTGGGTCCACGACCTTGCTGCGATACTGGATGCCGGAGTTGGCAAATCCCTGGGCGTCACCCGGCACGAGTTTGAACGAGCAGCGTAGCTCGAAGTCGCTCGGGGTACCGTTTGTCCAGATCAGGAACGTGTTTCCCTTGGCTGGGTTCTGCGCCGTCGTCTGGCCGGTGATGGCGCCGTCCTTGACCGACCATAGCTTTGGATTGCCTTCCCAGCCGGTCAGGTCTTTGCCGTTAAAGATGCTTTGGAAGCCTTGTTCCGCCGCGGGGACCGACACCGGTTGGGCCAACAGAATTGCGCCCAAGGCGAGCGCGCTCAATGCTTTGCTGTTCATAATGATCTTTAGTAAGTAGGCGAGATGCGCGGTTGGGCAGGCGGGACGCCAGCCCTGCTATCATGCAAGCGTCTTGCGCAGAAAACTCAGACCCTTGACCGCAATCTCGTTGCGCGTCGGTTCGATGCGCCGCCAGATCGCCGCCGCGCGCGCAATCACCTTCACGTCCGTGGTGAAGGACTCAATCACGACATCCCCCTGGTAACGCACGTCCTTCAGCGCTTTGGCGATCGGCTTCCAGTCAATGTGATCGTTGCCGGGCGTGCCGCGGTCGCTGCCGCATGCGTGCACATGCCCCAGCACCTTGCCCGCCTTGCGGATCGCCGCCGCCTGGTCCTTCTCCTCGATATTCATGTGGAATGTGTCGAGGTGAAGCTTCAGCGCCGGGCTGCCCACCGCCTTGACCAACTTCAGCGCCTGGTCCACGGTATTGATGAAGTCGGTCTCAAAGCGGTTGAGCGGTTCCATGCAAATCTGCTTGCCCCGCTTCTGGGCATAGGCGGCGATGGTCTTGAGATTCTTCACCACCGTTTTCCACTGCTTCTTGTATTCGGCCGCGGGCACCGCGTCCGCCCGGCCCACCGACGAATACACCGGCCCGATCAACGACGGACAATCCAGCACGACCATCTGGTCGATAACCTTCTTCATGTAATCGAGGCCGTCCTTCTGCTGCTTCGGCGTGCCGCGCAAATCGCGGTCTGGCCCAAGACAGGCGCAGACCGAACCGCAAACCAGTCCGTGCTTGTCCAACTCGCGCTTCACATGCGCCGGGTCGATATGCGACGGATCCTCGATGGGGATCTCGATAGTTTCTGCGCCCCATTGCTTGAATTGCTTGAATAGCTTCGTGCTGTCGTTAGTGAACGGTGAGGTAAAAAGAAAGGTGTTGATGCCAAGTCTCATAATTGACACGCAGGCTAATGCATCGCCCGACCGTGTCAAAACCTTTTGTGCGCTGTGCCCGGCCCGACAGTTCTGCACCAGCGATCCTGGACCGCGAGCTTCCCCGGCCCGCTGCGTGCAGGATTACAGCCAGCTAATCGGGAAACCGACATGTCCGGAAGCCCTTGCCGCCGCTGCAAGCCGGACTGGCTCACGGTCCGATCCGAAGCTTGACACAATGCACCCTGCCACGTCTGAGAGCCCGCCGATCAGAGGTTGCTGCTGTCGCCAATCACTTGCGGTGCGGTCGTTTATTCCACACCGAGCGGTCCAACTGAAGGTGCAACCAACAAATCCCCTCTGAAGGTCGGGACATGCCACGCCCGCCCCTGAAACCAATCCGCCGCAGCAACATCTCCACGCCATCCAATCGCCCCACTCGCTCCTGGCTACCGCATACAAAGTACCCTGATAGTACCCTAATGATACCTTGATAGTCCCTTGGTAGACCCGCTCGATCCAAAGGCTAGCGGGAAGGCTGAGTAGGGCGGGCGGAGCCAAACAGAAGGCGGAGACTGTTCATCACCACAATCACCGTGCTGCCCTCGTGGCCGACCACGCCCACGGTGAGGGGAATCCGTCCCAGGATGGCAAAAGTGACCAGCACCACCACGGTTCCCATCGAGATGATCAGGTTCTGACGGATAACGCGGCGGGCGCGCTGGCTCAGCCGGAAGGCGGCGAGGAAGTTCTCCAGCCGGTCGTGCATCAGGACGACGTCTGCCTGTTCGAGCGCGGCGTCGGAGCCGCGGGCACCCATGGCGACGCCGATATGCGCGGCGGCAAGGCTCGGGGCGTCGTTGACGCCGTCGCCTACCATCGCGACGCACCGGCCCTGCTCCGTGAGCGAGCGAATGGCCAAAAGTTTCTCCTCCGGCTTCAGCTCTGCGCGCACGTCCTCAATCCGCAGCTCTTTCCGGATATGCTCGGCCGTGGCTTTGCGGTCGCCGGTCAGAACAACGGCCCAGAGGCCCTCGCGGTGCAGTTCATCAATAACGTCACGCGCTTCCGGGCGGATGTCGTCGCGCAAAACGAGCCGGCCAAGCAGGTCGCCTGCGGACAGCCAGATCTCCGAGAAGCCAGGCTCCGTAGGGGGCATTTCGGCAATCAGGGCGGCGTGCTGACCCTGGCCAAGCCACTCCCGTCGCCCCAACAGACAACTCTCGCCATCGCGCCGGGCGCTCAGGCCCTGGCCGGTGATCGATTCAAAGTGGGCCAGCTCCAGCGGCTGCAAGCCCTGCTGTTTCCCGTGTCGTGTGATGGCGCGCGCCAGCGGGTGAGTCGAGAGGCGTTCGAGGGAAAAGGCAAACTGGACCACTTCCGTCTCGCGCCCCGGCGGAAAGCTCTCAACTGTCTCGACGTGGAGCTCGCCCGTCGTGAGCGTGCCCGTCTTGTCGAGAGCGACGGTGTTTACGGCGGCCAGTTTCTCGACGGCAGCCCCGCCACGAAACAGGATGCCGTGGCGCGCGCTCCACGCAATCGCCGCCAGCACCGCCGAAGGGATTGAGAGCACCAACGCGCACGGCGACGCCACCACCAACAGCGTCATGGCGTGATAAAACGCGCTGTGCGCCACATTGCTGGCGGCGAACGGCGCCTGGCCGAAGCCCAGCCACCAGACGAAGAACATGATGAGGGAAAGCGCGAGCACGCTGTAAGTGTAAAACGTGCCGAACCGATCAGTGAACTGCTGGGCCGGGGCTTTCCGCTGCTGTGCGTCTTTGATCAAATGGATGATCTTCTGCAAGGCGCTCTCCGCGACCGGCCGCAGCACGAGCAGTTCGACCGCACCCCAGAGGTTGATGGTGCCCGCGAGGACGCTGTCGCCAATGGCCTTGGCGACAGGCGTGGCTTCGCCGGTGAGGTTCGATTCGTCACTCGCGGTCTGGCCTTTGACGATCTCGGCATCGACCGGGAACTGGGCGCCCGGCTTGACCAGTAGGCGCATGCCTGGTCGCAGCTTTTCCACCTGGACCTCGCGCTCATGGCCCTGTGCGTCGAGCACTGTCGCGGATTTGGGAGCTTCGCGGAAGAGCGAACGAATCTCCCTTTGCGTGCGGCCCAGCGCAAAACTCTCCAGCGCGCCCGAGAGAGAAAAGAGGAACAGCAAAGTCGTGCCTTCCCCCCACGCGCCGATGCTGGCGCTGCCGAGTGCCACGGCGAGCATGAGGAAGTGGACGTCAATGGCGCGCTTTTGCAATCCCTCCCAAACGTCCTGCGCGGTAAACCAACCACCGGCGATATAGGCTAGGACATAACCCACCACGGAGAGCGGGTAGGCGCGAAAGTACCAGGCGCCCAGCCCGAGCACGCCGCAGACGATGGCGGTCGCCAGTTCGGCCTTCCACTCGTTGACCTCCTCTGCATGCTCGAGAAACTCGACGTCGCGCTGGACGACCTTGGGCCACGGAATGTCCCGCCAGCGCCAGAAGTTCGGAGCGGTGGGACAGGTCACACGGGCGATGGTGGTGGTGTCTGCCTCCTTGCGGATGGTGATCTTCTGACGCTCGAATTCCGAGAGCGGCTGCCCGCACGTCTGGCAGGTCGTCTCGCCCTCAAGCAAGGTGCAAGGCTCCCGGTCCGCGGCTTCCTGCGCGCGCTGCACCGTCGTGCTGATACGCTCGGTCAGTTTGGGAACGTCGGTCTTGCCCAGGGTGGCAACGGATATCGTGCGTCGCGCCTGATCCACCGTCACGGCCTCCAACGTGGGGTCCTCGGCCAGCGCCTCCGCAACCGACCGCGCCAGGCACTTCCCCGGCTCCGGCTTGCGCAAAGCGTCAGGCTTGGGCATAACGCGCATAGGTCAGTTCAACGTTATTAACATTGCCATGCGCGAGGCACAATGCCAATAGCGACTCAAGAACGTTCCTTGCATTCCGCTTCCGAATACGGTAACAGCCTGACCCGTTAGGACATTGACTATGACGCAGGAAACGAGCGGGAAGTGCAATACCAGCAATAAATCGGTGGCGGCCTGGGTGGACGAGATGGCCAAACTCTGCAAGCCGAGCCACATTTATTGGTGCAACGGCTCGAAGGCAGAGCGCAAAGCGCTGATTGCGGAGGCGGTGGAAAAGGGGATCCTGATCAAGCTCAACCAGAAGAAGCTGCCCGGCTGCTATTATCACCGCTCGAACCCAAACGACGTCGCGCGCGTCGAGCAGTCCACGTTCATCTGCACCGAGAGCCAGGAAGAGGCCGGCCCCACCAACAACTGGATGGCACCCAAGGAAATGTACCAGAAGCTGCGCGGCTTGGTTGCCGGCTCGATGCACGGCCGCACAATGTATGTCGTTCCCTATCTGATGGGCCCGCCCGGCTCTACCCTCGCCAAGGTCGGCGTCGAATTGACCGACTCGATCTATGTCGTCTTGAGCATGGGGACCATGACGCGCATGGGTGAGATTGCGTTCCAGGAACTCGGCGACAGCGACGACTTCAACCGCGGCCTGCACTGCATGCTGGATGTCAACCCGGAACGGCGCTTCATCGCGCATTTCCCAAAAGACAACGCGATTATCTCCGTGGGCTCGAACTACGGCGGCAACGTCCTGCTTGGCAAGAAATGCCTCGCCTTGCGCATCGGCTCCTACCTGGGACGCCAGGAAGGCTGGTTCGCCGAGCACATGCTCATCCTGGGCGTCGAGTCTCCCGCCGGCGAAAAGACCTTCGTCGTGGCCGCCTTCCCCAGCGCTTGCGGCAAGACTAATTTCGCCATGATGATGCCGCCGCCGCATCTCAAAGGGTGGAAGATTTGGACGGTGGGTGACGACATCGCGTGGATGAGGCCGGGGCCGGACGGGCGCCTCTATGCCATCAATCCCGAGGCCGGCTATTTCGGCGTGGTGCCTGGCACCAATTCAAAATCAAACCCGGCGGCGGTCCAAATGATCTCACGAGACACCATCTTTACTAATGTCGCCCTTACCCCCGACCTCGACGTGTGGTGGGAAGGCAAGGATGGCCCGGTGCCGAAAGAATGCCTCGACTGGAGAGGCAACAAGTGGACACTGGACTCAAAGGAAAAGGCGGCGCATCCCAACAGCCGTTTCGCTGCGCCTATGGCTAACAACCCGTTGCTGGCCCCGGAAGTAAACGATCCCAACGGCGTGCCGATCCGCGCCATTATATTCGGAGGCCGGCGGAGCGACACGACGCCCCTGATCTACCAGGCTTTCAATTGGGTTCACGGCGTCTATATCGGGGCGACGATGGGCTCGGAAATGACGGCCGCTGCCGTGGGCGGAGCCGGCCAGGTGCGCCGCGACCCAATGGCCATGCTGCCGTTCTGCGGCTACCACATGGGCGATTATTTCCGGCATTGGATCAACATGCACAAGACCATCAAGCACCCGCCGCGGATCTTCCATGTGAACTGGTTCCGCAAGAACGGACAGGGAGAATTCCTCTGGCCCGGCTTCGGCGAGAACATGCGCGTGCTCAAGTGGATCGTGGACCGCTGCCACGCCCGCACCGATGCCGATGAAACCCCCCTCGGCTGGGTGCCCGGCCCCGGCAGCCTCGACCTGGCCGGCTTGACCAACTTCGCGCCGGAGCGGCTCGAGCGCGTGCAGGCCATCAACGAAGAGGAGTGGCGGCGCGAGATCATTATGCAGGATGAGCTCTTCATGAAGCTCCACGCGCGCCTGCCCAAGGAACTGATCTTCCAGCGCGAACTCCTCCTGGCCCGCCTGTAGCCGCTGTCCCGTAGGGAAAGACGATAATAGCCCAGCGTTTCAACGCTGGGTGTGCCCCGCTCGCGAGATAAATCCCGAAGGGACGGCTGAACAACACTGCCTCCGCCGCCACTGTCGCACGTGCATTTCCGCCCAGCCTGTGCATAAAAAAAATCCCCACACGCCCAAAGCGTGCAGGGATAAATTAGGACGACCGGCGAATTACTTGCTGGCGAGCGACATCGCCTTCGGGCTCATCAGCTTAGGTTGCTTGGCCGCTGTTTGCTTCGCATCTTTCTTGCAGCAACCACAACAGCCCTTGGTGGCATCGGCTGTTCCTTCTTTAACCTGCACCGAGGTCTTCACCTTGCTGGAGCAGCAGCTCGGCTGGTCTTTAGTTGTGTCCTGAGCGGGCTTGGTATCGCCTGCTTGCACCGCGACTGCGAACGCCAGGACCATTGCGGAAAGGATGATTCGTTTCATAGCTTCAATACTAACTGTTCATCGTGCTTATTTCAACCAGAACTTTCATAGTATCAGACCTGCCCGCGCCCGCCGCGTTCAATTCATATGCGACCACGCGGCATTCACCAGTCGTCAGTTCATCCGAGCAACGTCTTCGCCTTCGCCAGCGCCTCGTCCAGCTTCGATGCATCCTTGCCCCCGCCCCGGGCGTTGTCTGGACGGCCCCCGCCCTTCCCGCCCACCATGGGCGCAATGGCCTGAATGATCTTCCCCGCCTGGAACTTCTTCGTCAGCTCCGGCCCAACCGTGGCTATAAGAGCGACCGCGTTATTCGCCGTGCCGCCGAGCACCACCACACCCTTGAACTGTCCTCTCAGCGCGTCCGCAATAGATTGCAGGAAATCGCCATCGGCCGCGCCAAGGTTCTCCACAATTGCCGGCGTCGAGCCAAAGGTTTGGGCTTTGGCAGCCAGCCCGCGCGCGATTTCCGCCGCCTGCTTCTGCTGCATCGCCTTGAGCTGCTTCTCCAAATCCTTCTGCTGCGCCAGCAGCGCCTCGATCTTCTTCTCCAGTTCGCCGACCGGTGAATTGACCTTGCCGGCGACGGCTTTGATAAGCTGCAATTCCTCGCTCGCCCGTTTGTAAGCTTCCAGGCCCGAGACCGCCTCAATGCGTCGGATGCCCGCGGCAATCGCCGACTCGCCCACGATGCGGAACAGCCCGATCTCCCCCGTGGCCCTCGTATGCGTGCCGCCGCAAAGCTCCATCGAGTAACCGTCCAGCGAAGCCGCCTTGCCGCCAACCTGCACCACGCGCACCCGGTCGCCGTACTTGTCGCCGAAGAACTGCATGATGTCGTGCCGCGCCTTCACATCGCCGTAGCCGACCTCCGTCCACGTAACGGCCGCATTCTCGAGAATGCGCTCGTTAACCAACCGCTCGACATCGGCCACCTGCTGCGGCGTGAGCGGCGCGCTGCTGAAGTCGAACGTCAGCTTCTCCGGCCCCACGTAAGACCCCTTCTGCGTGGCGTCCTGGCTGACAACCTCATGCAGCGCCCAGTGCAGCAAATGCGTAACCGTGTGATGTCGCTGAATGGCCTCCCGGCGCGGACGGTCAACCGCAAGCTGGACCTCAATGCCCGCGGCAGGCGCATCCTTGTCCTCAAGAAAGTGTAGCCAGGCGTCTCCAGCCTTCTGCGTGTTGTTGATGGTCCATAGCTCCCCCCCACCGCTCATCTCGCCGGTATCGCCGACCTGCCCGCCCATTTCCGCATAGAGCGGCGAACTGTCGAGAATGACCGCCGTTCTGTCCTTCACCCCGACGACTTCGAGCACCTTGGCCGACGCCTCCAGCTTGTCGTAGCCAACGAACTGGGTAGGCGTCGTGGTTTCAACCTGCGAGAGCTCAATGACCTGCTTCTTCTGCGCAGCGCGCGCCCGAGCTTTCTGCTCCTCCATCAGCTTGTTAAACCCGTCAACATCGACCGTGAGGCCTCGCTCGCGAGCCATGAGTTCAGTGAGGTCGAGCGGAAAGCCGTAGGTATCGTAAAGTTCAAAGGCCTTCTGGCCGGACACGCTACTTAAGAGGAGAAGTTCAAACGTCTTCCAGATCTCCGCGTTGGGCAAAAGGTCACGTAAACTCGCAATCGTCTGGCCAATAGAGTATTCAGACGTTCCATTGCGGAGCTTTGTGATCGTTTCGTCTGGCATTCGTGTCGCAGCCCTCAAGAGGAAAAGCAGGTGACCCGCGTCTGCTGGGTTCTTGGCTAGCCACTCGTCGATTTCTCCAGCTCCATGGACGTAAGGCTCCCTGTCCGGCCGTGGGTATGCGTATCTCGCAAGAATTGCGTCCTGCAGGGCGGTGCTTAGGTTCTGCTGCTTTTCGAAGATTTCAAGCCCTCTATCCAGCGTCTTGTTAAACGCCTCCTCCTCGCGCTGGATGACCTGCTCGATGTGGTCTTGCTTGGCGCGGATTTCGGGGAATACGTGGCCCATGGTGCCGGCCAGCACAGATACCAGCTTGTAGAAGAACGGCTCGTGGAAGCCAAGCGTGCGACCGTATCTCACCGCCCGGCGCAGAATGCGGCGGAGGACGTAGTTGCGATCGTTGTTGCCAGGCTGGATGCCGTCGGCAATCGCAAAGCTCAGCGTGCGTATATGGTCGCCGATGACGCGGAAAGCAACGTCGATCTTCTCCTGCTCAGTCGCGGCGGCAGTGCCAGCGGCCGGCAAGGTGGACCCGTATTTCTTGCCGCTCAGCTTCTCGATCTGATCGAAGATTGGGCGGAAGATGTCAGTCTCATAATTCGAGATGATGCGGGTGAAGTCAGTAAAGTTCAGCGTGTTCTGCATGATGCCCGTGACGCGCTCGAAGCCCATGCCCGTATCCACATGCTTCGCCGGCAGGGGGGAGAAAGTGCCGTCGGGGTTCGCATTGAACTGGATGAACACCAGGTTCCAAATCTCGATGCACTCGGCGGTGGCCTGGTTTACCAGGCGGCCTTTGGTGTCGCCCTGTGGCGTCAGGTCCACGTGAAGCTCGCTGCACGGGCCGCACGGGCCGGTGTCGCCCATCATCCAGAAGTTGTCTTTCTTACTGCCGTTGACGATGTGCACCTTCGGGTCAAGCCCGGCAGCGCGAAACTTCGCGGCCCAAACGTCATAAGCTTCCTGGTCGAACTCGCTGGGGTCGCCCTTGCTCTTGTCGGGCGAATAGACCGTCGCATAGAGCCGGTGCTTGGGGAACTTCCAGACCTCCGTCACGAGCTCCCAGGCCCACTCAATCGCCTCCCGCTTGAAGTAGTCGCCAAAGGACCAGTTTCCCAACATCTCGAAGAACGTGTGATGGTAAGTGTCCAGTCCCACGTCTTCGAGGTCGTTGTGCTTGCCACCGGCGCGAATGCACTTCTGCGTGTCCGCCGCCCGCGTGTCGCTGCCGGGAATGGCTCCCGCCCATTTGGAGACGTCCGGTGCGCGCTGACCCAGGAAGATCGGCACGAACTGGTTCATGCCCGCGTTCGTGAACAGCAGGTTCGGCGAATCCGGCATCAAGCTCGAAGACGGCACGATGCTGTGCCCCTTCGACTTGAAGAAGTCGAGAAACGACTGGCGTATCTGTGAGCTGGTCATAAATAGAGTGCGCGAGGATAAGAAAGCCGGCGTGGCTCGGCGAGTGGAAGTTTCTGAGCAGCAAGCGTCACCTGCTTACAGCCCACACAAGCACCACACCCCACTTTAGAATCCCAGGATTGCGGAAGCGACTGCCCTGACCACTGCAAGCCCCGTTCTTCTCCGAGCCAGCCGCTACTTCTTTGCCTGTCCCATCTTCGCGCATTCAGTGGCGAGACGGTCTTTGAGTTCTTGCGGGGTGAGATCCTCTTTATGCGTCATGAGCGTCCACCTGTGCCCAAACGGATCCTGAACCGTGCCGGCACGGTCACCATAAAACTGGTCGGCAATTGGCTTTAAGACCGTCGCGCCCGCATCGACTGCGCGCTTGTAAGC
>Ga0181538_10003085_pt1 | contig 16614 bp, 14 predicted proteins | sample PEATcosm2014_Bin_40_FD_119773 | JGI IMG/M metagenome (GOLD analysis project Ga0181538, IMG submission 119773) | Peatland microbial communities from MTU Mesocosm Facility, Houghton, MI, USA - PEATcosm2014_Bin23_30_metaG | ecosystem: Environmental > Terrestrial > Soil > Wetlands > Peat | place...
ATAATGCCAACCTTCTGGCCCTTGCCCACCTTCCAGTGCCGCAGCGGCGAGTAGGTCGTGATCCCGGCACAGAGAAGTGGCGCCACCGCCTTTATATCCAGGCTGCTCGGGACCTTCACCACGAACCGTTCCTCGACCACAATGCGCTCGGAGTAGCCGCCGAAGGTCAACTGCTCGCTGCCGCGTTCCTTGGCATTATAGGTCCAGGTGGGGCCCTCGTCGCAGTATTGCTCCAGGCCCTCATTGCACGCCGAGCAGCGGCGGCAGGAATCCACCATGCAGCCAACGCCCGCAAAATCGTCTGCCTTCACTTTCGTCACCTGCGCGCCCACGCGCGTGACGCGGCCGACGATCTCATGGCCCGGCACCATAGGGTAAATCGAGCCGCCCCAATCATTGCGCGCCTGGTGGAGATCGGTATGGCAGATGCCGCAATAGAGAATATCGATCTCCACATCATGCGGGCCCGGCTCGCGCCGGTCGAAAGTGAAAGGCGTTAGCGGTGAAGTAGCGCTCTGAGCGGCATAGCCGCGGGTCTTGATCATAGTTGTGTCCTGTTTGTTCGATTGTTTGCTTCCGTGCGGCACCAGCGTAGCACGGTCGCACCTGTCGGGCAAGCTTGCCCCATTCCGCACGAATTCCGGGAGGGCGAGCGTCCCCGCGAGCCCTAACATCTCCTTAAGACAGGGCTCGCGGGGACGCTCGCCCTCCCAAACAAATAATCAGGCGCCGCAGAGCCTCTGGATGGCGGCGAAGTTCAGCATGGCCTTGGGAACAAAGGTGCTTGCGTCCACGAATTCGGGCAGCTTGGCGCCGTCCGGGCTGCGCTCCGAGCAATGGTCGTTGTCACCCCAGGGGCCAAGGCCGTCGAGCGTGGGCACGGCGTCCCAGATGAGATTGCCGTCGCTCAAGCCGCCGCGCTCCTCGCAGCTCACCGCCAGGCCGAGCTCGTCGCCGGCTTGCTTCCAGAGCTTGTAGAGCCAGTCGGTGCCCGGGTTCCGCGGCCAGGGACGGCACTCGGTGAGGATTTCGATCTTCACCTCGCAGGCGTAACCGTCCACGGGACTGCGCACGTCGCCCCGCCCCGCCAGGGCGGACAGGCTGGCTTTCGCATGCGCAAAAGCTTCAGGCGTGAAAGTGCGAAACTCTCCTTCTGCCACCGCCTCGTGCGGGACGCGGTTAAGGCCGGTGCCGCCGCATATAGTGGCGACATTGACCGTGAGGCCGCGCGCATAGTCCGTGAGCGCCGCGATGCGCTCCACCGTCCGGCTGAGTTGAACGATGGCATTGGCGCCGTGTTCGTGCTTTCCTCCCGCGTGCGATCCTCGGCCATTGACCGTGACCCGCCAGGTGCCCCGGCCTTTGCGCGCCACGACCAACCGGCGCTCCTTGCCCGCGCGCCCCTCGGACTCAAAGACCAGCGCGGCCAGCGTGCCGCGGTCGAATTGGGCGCGGCATACGTCGCCGAAGTCCGGCGAAGAGCACTCTTCGGAAGAGTTCCAGATCAGCTTCCACGTGATGTCCTCGAAGAGCGTAAGCGCCTGGGACCGCAGCGCCACCAGCAGAAGCCACATCATCACTGTGCCGCCCTTGATGTCATGCGTGCCGGGGCCGTAAATGCGCTCGCCTTCCACCTGCCACCGGAAGTTGTTGCGCGCCTCCTCCTCCGGCGGGAACACAGTGTCCAGATGAGAGACCAGCGCAATGCTCCGGCCCGACCGTCCGCGCCGTGTCAGCACCAGGTGATCCCCCCATTCCTTATTCGTGGAATGCACATACTCGGCAGTGAACCCCAGTGGCGCGAAGCATTCAGCGGTGTAGCGGCTCAGCCGGTTCACCCCCTCACGGTTCCCCGTGAAGCTGTTAATGCCAACCATCTGCCGCAGCATCTCCAGGGCGGCGGGCATTTGACTGGTGAGAAATTCGTTCAGCGCTTTCGCATTCTGCATCAGGTAAGCCTGGCCGGAATCATACCCGAGGTCAACTGTGAGCCCTGCCCGCCCATCCAGTGCTGAGCAACCCAGGCTTTAAGATCGAAACCTTCACCAGCGGCTGGTGTTTGGAGTCCTGATGATAGAACAACACCGCCGCTAATCATGAAACTGCTCTTGCTCGCACTAGTGGTCACCGTCAGCGCCATAGCGGCGCGAACTTCAGTGGCGTCGGAGCCCTCTCAGTTTGTCTCGGAAGTCATCCCCATCAAGTACGCCCGGGCTGCGGACGTTGCTGCTGCGCTGCTCAAGACCACTAATGGTGTTGCCACTGGTGGAATTCAAGACACTGGGCAGCCTTCTATCATTGCCGACGAACGCACTAATTCGCTGCTGATCTCCACCACCCGACAGGACATGCTGCGGTTCGAGGATGCCATTTCCCGGCTCGATGTTGCGCTGGTCCCAGTCCTGATCGAGGCGGTAATCATCCAGGTCACAGGAGACGTTTCCAACACCCTGGGCATGAACGACCCAGGCGGGGAACCGCAAGGACCAGACAATAATGCCTTCGGAGCCAGCGCGCTCAGCCGGAGCAACATGCTTTCCCTTAACCGGTTGGTCCCTATGGCCGAGACCAATGCCCCAGCCAGCCAACCGAGCGGATTCGCATACCTGGCGAAGCCCGCCACCGACCTGGATGGGATGATCGCCGCGCTAGCCAGCGACAGCCGGGTCAAAATTCTTCAGCGCCCACGGATCCAGACCTCGGACGGAGTCCCCGCATCATTATTCGTTGGCGAGGCTAGACCTTATCCCACCAACAGTTATCTTTGGGAAGGCAGCGCCTATTCCTCCATTTCCTCAGTCGAGCAACTTCTGATCGGTGTAACCTTCGAGGTGACCCCCGTCGTCAAGCCGGACGGCTTCCTTGAAATGGAAATCCACCAAAAGATCGATCGCTTAGCGGGCAAGGTGACGATCCAGAATGTTGGCGAGGTGCCAGTCACCAGCTCAACCGAAGCGCAAGCCAAAGTGGTGGTACGCGACCGTGAGACTATCCTCCTCGGTGGCCTGATGGAGACGGGCAAGCCCCGGACCCCCTCCGGCGTTCCACCGCTCGAGGACCTTCCGCTGCTGGGTGCTAAATTCCGCGGCTCCTCAGCCCGCACTCCGCCGAATGAGATAATCGTCCTGATCCGCCCTACGATCCTGCGCGGTTCTTAGCCCGTTACCGTGCCGCCCAAAGCTGAGACCAACCAGAGCCCTTAGGTTTCGAATCGTCTTGTAATCAGGTCGAGTCTTGCCGCGCGAACGGCGGCCGGGGCTCTTGGCATTTGCCATCTGCCATCTGCATCTGCATCGGCGGTCGGCGATTTACTATTCGAAATGGGACGCAGTAGAACGCGTCCTCACCAACCCCGAAGACAGGTTCATGGGGCGGGCGCCTTCGCAGCCGCCTTCAACTCCTGCTCGATCTCGCCAACCATATTCTCCAGCCGCTGACCGTATTCGACGTAATTCTTGCGCATCGCCTCCTCGTTCGAGGTCTTGGATTGGGTGTCGTGAAAGATGACAACCATATGCGGTTCAAGGGAGAGGCCGGCGTCGTAACCGCGCGCCACGGCGTCTTTGAGAATGTCGCGCACTCGGCCCTGCCCCTCGCCGGGCCAATGGTAGTCCGCGTCGTTCTTGGCCGGGTTCCAGGTGGCATCCTTAATGTGGATGTGAGCGACGTGATCGCGCACATGAGTCCAAAACTCCCACGGGTCCTGTTTGGGCCACGGCTTGGGCTTCGAGCGGTCGGGATTGAAGATGGGGTTGGCGGTGTCGAACACCCACTTGAGGCCGGGGCATTTGTCGAGCAATTCGAGGGCGTGCTGCCAGCTCATGCCGCCGTAGTTCATGCAATTCTCGTGGACGGGCTGGAGGCCGGCGTCGAGGAACCGGTTGGTCACTTCCTTCACGCGCCGGAACACTTCGGTCGGGATCTTGTATTCCTCATCGCCCGGCTTGAAGCTCATGATGCGCACGTATTTGGCGCCAACGCGCTGCATCCGGGGAATGGCGCGTTTGACCTCGGCGAGGGTCATGTCGAAGGGGTCGCCCACCTTCTTAGACCAGTTCATGATGGTGGAACCGAAGCAGTAGGCGCCAATGCCAGCCTTCTCCAGCTTGCGGAGGGCGAGATCGAAGGCCTCGTCAGGTATGTCGTGGAAGTTGGCTTTGGCGAAGCCGGGGACTTCAACACCCCGTGGCTCCAGTAGCTTCCAGCCGAGTTCCTGCGTGGCCAGAATTTGGCCGTCGATGCTGTTGGCGGCTTCGTCGCCGATGCCCATGTATTTCATAGCTACTGCCTGAATGATTGGGTGAAGTCCTCGTTGGAGACGGCCACCACCTTCTTCTCGATCTTCGAGCTGGCAATCAACTCGTTGAGCTTCTTCTCGTAAGCCGCGCTGTCCATCGGCAACTGCACCGTCTGGCCGATCAGCGAGGAATAGAGAATCACGTTGGCCAGCTCGACGGAGTGAATGCCCTCTTCGCCCGGCGCAATCAGCGGTTCGCCGTCGAGGATGGCATTGATGAAGTTCTGCATCAGTGTGACGTGACCGTTGGGTGCGTCCTCGAATGGAATCTCGACGTTCCAGACCTCCGGTTTGGCGAAGCCGAGCTTGGCGCTGCGGCTGAACTCAATCATGTCGGCCTCATTGCGGGTGAAGGAGATACGATCCCGTTCGAGCACGACCTTGCCGCGCGTGCCTACGATCTCAAACCGGTTGGTGCCGGGCGCTTCACCGGTGGAAGAGACGAACGTGCCGGTGGCGCCGTTGGGGTATTCGAGGTAGGCGGACACGTTGTCCTCGACCTCGATGTCATGAAAGCGGCCGAGCTGGCAGAAGCCGCGCACGCGGGCCGGCATTCCCAGCAGCCACTGCATGGCGTCGAGGTTGTGCAGGCATTGGTTGAGGAGCACGCCGCCGCCCTCGCCCTTCCAGGTCGCGCGCCAGCCGCCGCTGGCGTAATACGCCTCCGTGCGGAACCAGTCGGTCATGATCCAGCTCATGCGCACGATCTCACCCAAGTCGCCTGTCTGGATCAGTTTCTGAATCTTCAGGTAGCGCGGCTCGGCATGCAGTTGGAACATTCCCGCGAAAACCTGTTTCGGATGCTGCTTGTGCGTGGCGATCAACCGCTCCGCGTCGGCTTTGTGGGCGGAGATGGGCTTCTCCACCATAACGTGCAGCCCCTGCTTGAGCGCGGCGATGCCGAGCGTCGTGTGCTGGTAATGCGGCGTGGAGATGATAACCGCATCCACCAGGCCGCTGCGGATCAACTCCTCGCCATCGGTGAACGTCTTGAGCGGCCGGTACTTCTCCAGCTTGGAGGGCACGGCATCGGACACAGCCACCAACTCAGCGCGGCTGACCTTCCCGGCAGTGAGGTAACCGAAGTGGTGTTGGCCGATATTGCCCAAACCGATGATACCCAGGCGCACTGTCTTCATGCGCGAGAGTCTAATCCGCCCTTTCCGTCTGCCCAGCCGAAATTGAGCACGCATCACGCATCACGCATCCCGTTTCACGCATCACGTTTCACGTTTCACTCCTCCTCTCATCTAAACGCCCAAGCCAGCAAGGGCGCGAACGCCAGGCTGGGCAAGTAATCGGCCAGCTCAATCCGCTTCAACTCCAGGATGATCAGCGCCACGCAGAAGACCAATAAGCCGCCGGCGGCATTGACAGGATCGACCAAGCCCCGCGCTTCGAGCACCGGCTTGAGGAACTGCGCGCATACCAGCGCGATCGTGCCTTGGAAGGTCAGCACCGGCAGGGCCGCGAGGATCGCCCCCCAGCCGAATAGCCGGACGAAGCCCATTGTGGCCAGGCCGTCGATCACCGCTTTTACAGCCAGGGGATAGAAATATCCAGACAGGCCATCCTGGAACGATCCGAAGATGGCCAGCGGAGCGGCGCAGAACAGCACCGCGCAGGTCTTGAAACCCTCGCTCCACTGGCTTGCGCCTTGCGGCTTGACCGCAATAATGTGCTCGCGTGCGTCCTGGCCCAGACGGTTGGACAACTTTTGGAGCCGCAGCAGCCGCCCGGTCATCTTCCCGAGCATGAGTGCTAGCACAGCGATGAGGAGTTGCTTGAGTATCTGGGGGACCGAGCCGTTGAGGCTTAGCCAGGTTAGCCGCAAGCCGTAGAAGACCGTGAAGGCCCCTAGCGTGACCTTGAGACGTGATTCATTCGCCGGCGAAAGCGACTTCGGCCGCATGAGGCCGACGAGGCCGCCAACCAGAATTCCCGCCACGTTCAGGGCTACGCCGATCATCGAGGGCATCGTAGAGCCTGAAGTCCAAAGTCCAAAGTCCAAAGTCCAAAGTCTCGGACTATTGCGGCAGGCTTCCCCTCCCCATTCCGCATTCCGCACTCCGCACTAAAATTGGTTGCATCCTCCCGGGTAAGGTTTCACCTTCGGCGCGAGAAAGACGGGGACAGGCGGGACGCCTGTCCTACTTTGCAATGGACATCACAATCAAGATTGCGCTCGTGGGCACGGGCATGTTCGGAGGCGACGTGCACGCCCGGGCCTATGCGGACCTGCACCGAGCGGGGATCAGTCCCCAACTCGGCCGCGTAGGACTGGACGGCTGGTCGAGGGACCTGGCGCCAATTGAATTCCAGCTCGTGGCGGTGGCCGCGCGCACCCCCAAGTCCGCACGGCGTGCCCGGCAAAACTTCAAACGCTGGACCGGCCATGCGCCGAAGGCGTTTGCCGGCCCGAAGCCGTGGCTGGACATCTTGCACGACTTCCCCGACCTGGATGTCATGGCGGTCGCCACGCCGGACCCTCTTCATGCCGAAGTAATCCTCTCTGCGCTCAGGGCCGGCGCCCATGTCCTGACCGAGAAACCGATGTGCCTGGACATCGCCGAGGCGGACCGGATTATCGAGTTGGCGAGGGCGAAGAACCGCATCGTCGCGGTGGACATGCACAAGCGCTACGACCCCGACCACCTGTGCATCCGCGAGGAGATCAAGCAACGCATCGGCGACCCCCTCTACGGCATGGCGTACCTGGAGGAACCGCTCCAAGTCTCCACCCACACCTTCAAATGGGTGGAGCAGAGCGACCCGTTCAGCTACGTGGGCACGCATTGGGTCGACTTGATTTGTCACTACTACGGAAGCAAGCCAGTGTCGCTCACCGCGGTGGGCCAGAAGAAGCGGCTGGCGCGTGACGGCATCGACGCCTACGACGCCGTCCAGGTGCGGGTCGATTTCGCCAACGGCATGAGCATCAGCTTCCACAATAATTGGATCACTCCGCCTGACTTCGAAGGGCCGGTGAACCAGGGCCACGAAATCGTCGGCACGGACGGCAAGGTGGAGAGCGATCAGCAATATCGCGGCTTGCGCTGGTGGAACCGGGGCGGAGGCAGCCGCACGGCGAATACTCATTTCACGCGCAACGTGAAGCGCCCGGAAGGCTCGCTCACATATGTCGGCTACGGCGTTGATAGCCTCACGGTAGGGCTGGCGGCAATTTGCCGGATGAAGTTCTTTGGCGCGACCAGGGAGAGCGTGGCGACCCTATACCCTACGGCGGAAGAGGCGCGCATCACGGCGGCCATCGTCCACGCCGCCCGCGTGGTGCGTGATTTGAATTTCGAGTATCTGCGCGCCGGCAAAGGCGCGCCCGTAACCGCCCGCTTCGGCAATGACGGCATCACCATTGTGGACCCTTGCCGGCTGGCTGGAGGGAGACTGGCGCTGCAGAAGATTTACCAGAAGCCGTTGTAAGTTGCAGGGACTAGCTGATTGACTACGTAGTGGGCCTGGGCGGTGAGGTTATGCAGATCCGCCGGGGCGCAGTGTCTGCGCTGAGATCCCATTTCCGTCTTTTCATCCGAGGACATCCGTGTTCATCTGTGGCCCGATCTATGGGCAAAGAATTCAGCATCACACCGCGCGTGGTCCCGCGCGTGGAAACCAAGTATCGCCGGATCATCTCCAAACTGCCGCACCCGGACTCGGTGCCGACGCTGGAGAAACTGCGCCGGTTTGAACCGCGGGCAATTAGCGGGCAGCCGCCTCTGGTGTGGGACCGGGCTGAAGACGTTTCTGTCTATGACAAATACGGGAACCGGTGGCTGGACTGGAGCAGCGGCGTGCTGGTGACGAACGCAGGCCACGGTGCGCCCGAAGTCCGCCAGGCGATCATCGACCAGGTGAACAGCGGCCTGTTGCACAACTACGTGTTTCCCAGCGAGGAGCGCGCCGCCCTCGTGGAACAACTCGTCAAGCTGGCGCCGAAGGGCCTGGACAAAGTGTTCCTGCTCACGACCGGCTCGGAAGCAACGGAGTGCGCTATTAAGCTGGCTCGCACGTATGGGATTGGGAGAGGCGGGACACAGAAGATCGGCATCGTGGGGGCGGAGCGCGGTTTTCACGGGCGGACGCTTGGCGCTCAGCAGGCCGGCGGAATGCCGGGGCAGAAGAGCTGGATCGTCAACGAGGACCCCGCCATCGTGCAGGTCCCTTTCCCCGACGGCTATTGGACCGCGGACACGAGCTTTGAGTTGTTCCTGGCCACACTGGCCAAGAAAAAGTTGCGGCCGGAGAATATCGCGGGGGTGATGTTCGAAACATTTCAAGGCGTGGGCCCGGATTTCGCGCCAGTGCCCTACGTTCAGCGGCTCACAAAATGGTGCAAAGAGCAGGACGCCTTGCTGGTGTTCGATGAAGTCCAGGCCGGGTTCGGGCGCACGGGCAAATTCTGGGCGTTCGAGCATTACGGTGTCACGCCGGATTTGATTTGCTGTGGCAAAGGCATCAGCAGTTCGCTGCCGCTCTCGGCGGTCATTGGCCGCGCGGAAATCATGGACCAATTCGGGCCGGGTTCGCTGTCCAGCACGCACACGGGCAACCCGGTCTGCTGCGCCGCGGCCCTGGCCAATTTAAAGAAGATCACGAGCGAGAACCTGACAGCGAACGCCGCGCGCATGGGCAAGATACTTGAGGCCGGCTTGAAGGAGATTCAAGCGCGTCATGCTGAGGTCGTCGGCCACTGCACTTGCCGGGGCTTGGTGGGCGGCCTGCAGATGACCAAACCAGGCAGGAAGGAGCCGAACCATGATTTGGCGCACGAGGTCATCGAGCGCTGTTTCCACAAGGGGCTGCTGTTTTTCGCTCCCGTGGGAGCGTGGGGGCAGACGGTGAAGATTGCGCCGCCGCTGACAATCAGCGAAGAGGCAGTGCGCGAGGGCTTGGCCGTCCTGGGCGAGGCGGTGGATGAAGCCGTCGCCGCTCTGAAGCAACCGGCAAAGCGCCAGCGCCGGGAGCCAGCGACCAACGGCGTGCTGGGTTAGTCCAATCGGCACCGGGGGAGATCACCCGCCATCCAGCCTATCTTGACTGGGTCCTGCTGCCGTGTTATCAAGACGTTCATGAATAGCGCTCGACGTTGGTTACTCGTATTGTGCTCCGCACTTGCGATGATCGCTCGTGGTGGAGAATTCCCGGACAATTGGACCTGGGACACAGACAGCCAGGGGCGTGCCAAGCATGCGGCGCTGGAAGGCAAACCAATGCCTAAGCTGGACCTCGCCGGCTGGGTAAATGGCCAGGTGAAACCCGAGGAAATGAAAGGCAAGGTGGTAGTGGTGGATTTCTATGCCACTTGGTGCGGTCCATGTATGGCTGCCATTCCCCACAACAACGAGTTGCTGAAGAAGTACAAGGACAAGGGGCTGCTTATCGTTGGCGTTTGCACTTCGAACCGGGGCCAGGAGAAAATGGAGCAGACGGTAAGTGCCCGAGGAATCGCCTATCCGACCGCCCGTGATCCACAGCTCACATCCCAAAAGGCCTGGCAGGTGCATTATTATCCCACCTATGCAATCGTGGACCGCAAAGGGACCGTGCGCATCATTGGCCTGAAACCCAATTATGTAGAGCAGGCAGTGGCGAAACTGCTGGCTGAAGCCCCTGGCGCATAGGCCAGGCGCCAATCTGCGGCACCGCGAAGACATATTGCAGCGTCAACCCGGAAGATCGGCCTGAACTCGTTGGTCTCGTCTCTCCGGACCCACCATAGGAATTTCGACGTGCAGAATGAAAACCCGCTGGTGGATCGCCGTAACGGAAGTTCAACACAGTTGCCCCGGAGCTGAAACAAACCCCCTCCACACCTCACGCAATATGTATTCGTTTGTTCGCCGCCTCGTTGTCTGTGCGGTGCCGTTGATAATCGCCCTCACCGGCTTCGGTTCGCCCCGCGCGGACCATGTGTTCATCATCAGCATTGACGGGGGCAAGCCCGCCGTGATCGAACGCAGCGACATGCCGGTCTTGAAACAACTTGCGGCGGAAGGTGCCTGTACCTGGGCTGCTAGCACGATTTATCCAAGTGTGACCCTGCCCTCTCACACCTCGATGCTCACCGGCGTGGGTCCGGACAAGCATCATGTCTTGTGGAATGGCTGGAAGCCTCGAAAGGGTGTCGTCGGCGTCCCCACCATCTTCGCGGAGGCGAAACGGGCTGGGTTTTCCACGGCCATGTTCGTGGGCAAAGAGAAGTTCCGCCACCTGGTGCAGCCGGGTACCGTGGACGAGTTCGAGTTTGGCCCAGCGCAGCCGAAAAGTCCGAGCACCGTCCTCTCCAGGATTGTGGCCAAAGGAGCTGCGCGTTTCATTAGTGAGAACAAGCCGAACCTCTGTTTCATTCATTTCACCGATCCGGATAACGCTGGCCACAAATATGGCTGGGGTTCGCCGCAACAGATCAAAGCCTTCGGCGAAGTGGATGCGGCGCTGGCGGAGATTGTAAAGGCCATTGAGGCCGCCGGCATAAGCCACGAAAGCGTCTTAATAATCACCGCCGACCATGGAGGGCATGGCAAGACGCATGGCGGAAAGACGCCTGAGGACATTTTGATCCCTTGGATCGCCTGGGGCAAAAACGTTAAGCGGGGCCTTACTATAACCAGACCCTTGATGACCTATGATACTGCCGCTACCGCGCTTTGGCTGCTGGGTGTGCCGGTTCCCAGAGCGTTCGACGGCAAACCGGTGACCTGCGCCTTTACCAGCCAAGAGGAGCAAATGGGCAAGGCTGAATAACCTTGCATTTGGATTCGGCCGGGCTAGTGTGGCGAGCATGGACACACCGTTCTTTCGGCGATGGTTCAGCCGCCCTGAAAAGCCCGCTGGAGAAACTACTGAAACCACTGAAACCAAAGCCGGCCACGGCGATGCGGAAGCGCAGTTCAGCTTGGGGGTGAAATTTGCCGGGCAGGGAGCGACACAGGACTACGCCCAAGCAGCCCAGTGGTATCTGAAGGCGGCGGACCAGAGCCATTCTCTGGCGCAGTTCAACCTCGGGATCATGTATGCCGCCGGCCAGGGTGTGCCCCGCGACGAAGCCATATCAATGGGGTGGATGCAAAAGGCAGCGGACCTGGGTGATGCCGGTGCCCAACATCACATCGGCATGAAGCACCACCGCGCCAGCCTCGAAGGGCTGCCGGCAAATGCTTCCGAGTCCCGCATCCAGGCCTATAAGTGGCTTCAGCTCGCGGCTGCGCAGGGCTACCGAAGTTCAGAAGCCTCGTGGGCGTTTGTCGCTTTGAATATGACCCGTGAGGATGTGGCGGACGGAGGTCGCCGCATCGCGGCGTTTGTTCCTGCCCGGGCGAATCAGCCGGTGGCGGCTTGATTTGTTAGTGGCTGCAACCGCAGCCGTGCTCATGCTCGCCGCAGCACCCGCTGCCTAATTCATCCTCCGTTGGCAGCCGGCCCAGTTCGATCGTCTTGTTGATGTACTTCTGGATGGATTGCTGCACCTCATGCAGCTCTTGTTGCGCGTCCAGGAACTCGCGCGCCACGGGGTTCTTCAGTAGCGAGTCGCGCTGTTGCTCGAAGTCGGAGATTTCTTCGCCGGTGAGGGCTACCGACTTCTGCTGTTTCTCTTGCAGCGCCTGGCCTTTTGCGATCAGGCCGTCGTATTGCGCGCGGGTTTCCTCATCCGCCATAAAGGTGTCGATGCGTTGGCGCAGAGCCTGCATGCTCGGCTCATCCAAAATCATCTGGCAGAGTTCCCGTGTCTTCCGCGTAATCGCTGTCTCTTCAATCGTTGCTTCCATATTCAGTTTGCGTTGCTGTTCGTTCACACGGGCACTCGGCCAGTAGGCGTGTCAGCCCCACAATACATCATACAAGCGCCGCAAAAGCAAACGTTTGTCTGGCCGCGCCCAAGCCGGCGCTACGCTCTCCCACCTGGCGCGACCTACGACAGCGTGCTCGCTTGCGTCGGCGCAGGGTCGGAACGAGAACTCGGGGGAATAGTCCATCCTGTTTGAATACCGGGGGAACCAGCGCTGTCAAAGCCAACCACGGCCTCGGTAGGCATTGCTAGCGTATATCTGGCGTACACCTAGCGAACACCAAGCCACCACCTATCCAGTACCTATCCAACACCTATCCGACAGCTATCCGACACCTATCCGACATCAGGCGAAAGTGTGGCAAGAGCTTGAAAATAAGGCATTTAGGAAACTAAGTTGGATTGTCCAACATCTGGAGGCTCGCGAATGCCTGCTTGTTTGGATGAGCCGCACGGCTTGGGAGAGCGCCAGTCGCGCACCAATTCGGGGAACTTGCAGCGTTCGCAGATGGCGTTTGAGTGGTCGCAGAAGTCCCGCACCATTTGGATGAGACCCTGCTGGGCGGCGGCGCCGGGCAAGGCGCGACGTGGCGCTCCGCCGAGCAGCCGTTGCCGGGCGAGGCGGAGCACGGAATTGTCCTCCGCTGGGGGCCAGGCGAAATACCGGCGTTCGAGGGCGCGTTGCATGGGTTCGTTCTTTCCTTCGACCGCCCGTATCCAGAGCCAGGGCAGAACGACATTCACGGCAAGATCGGTCACCCGCGTGGCGCCCAGGAGGGGTTGTGCTTTCTTGAGCCGGGGTGAACGGAGCGTGCAGTGCCAGGACCAATAGTCGTCCGGCTCGACGTGCAGCGTCTCCAGGAGCGACTTGGCCAGGGCCGAATCAGGCACGTCGCGCGCACACCACTTTTGCAGCTTCAGTGGCAGGTCGTCGGCCATCGACCATCGTGAGGCAAGGGCCAGGCGGCGCTGCGGGTGGTTGGCGGGCCGCGACCCGTGGAGGCGCCAGAGCGCCTGCGGGAGGATGCAGTCGGAGAATTCGTCACGCTCGCGCCACCATTCGTCCCAGACACGGCGCACATAATTGTCGGAGCTCGTTTGCGCGCGGGTCAATTCTACCGGCAGCAGGCCGCTGATGCCGAACAGGCGGGCCTGGAGAGCGATTGGCCGGGGCTGAGGCATCTGCCAGCGCGGGCGCAGTTCGGCCAGGCGCTGCATGGCCCAAATATTGTGTTTGTAACCCAAGGCGCGGAAGAGACCTTCCCACAGCGATTGGTCCCAGCCGACTCGGCGGGCGCGAGCCTGGAACTGCGCGGCTTTGCTCTGCAAGCGCACGTGCGCGGCCTGGTGGAGCAGGTCCAACAACAGGGCTGGCGCCACGGTGCGCAGCGTGGCGGAACATTCGCCGCGCAGATTCTCGGGGAGCGTTTGAGCTGACTCGCCGCCGAGCCAGAGGCTGAGTTCTCCGAGTGGGGCATCGAGCGCCTGGCGTAGCACGAGGGTCGGGGGCGTTCCGGCAGCGGCCCGCTCGCCTTCCCAAATCGCATGCAGGATAACATTCTGGAAGGCGGGATTGCGATCATGGCCGTGCGCACGCCAGCCGCTGGAACGGAGGTCCACCTCCACGTCGCCGGTCCGTGGCAGTCCGTCGCCGACCTGCACGATCGCGCCGCGAAAATCAGGCCCGCCTTCAACACTGCGGAAACCAGGATGAAGGATTCGAACCGGTTTACCGTCCAAGGTCTTGAGTTGCTCGCGGAGCAAGCGCTGATGCTGCCAAATGGTCTGCAGGAGGCGTTCCGGGGGCGAGTCCCGATCCTCGTGCAGGACCGAAACCACGCCACTGCGCACGCGCCACTGAGCATAGAAGCTGGCCAAGACTGGAGGCACCTGGCCATTGCTTTTGCGCTTAAGCTCTTGCAAAGTCAAGCTTCGGAAGCGGGTGCCGTTGGTTGAGAGGAAGATTGAACGCACCCGGAGGCGGTTTTGACTGTTGTTATGACTATGATTTCGGAATTAAAGGGATGGCGATGGCATCGGCTGCCGGTTTGGCTAATGCTGGGTTTTCTGCTCAGCCCGGCGTCCGGGGCTCGCATTCAAGCGGCAGAGCCTGATATCCGCCGGGACGCAACGGTAGTGGCCGTGGAGAAGGTCATGCCCAGCGTGGTGAACATCGCCACGGAGACGATCATCCATGTACGCGATCCATTCGAGGAGTTATTCCGGCTCTGGGATCCCTACCACCGCCGGCAGCCGCCCAACTCCCAGTACAGCCTCGGCTCGGGCGTTGTCATTGACGAGGCAGGCTACCTGTTGACCAACGACCACGTGGTGCGGCGGGCGGACAAGATCGTGGTAAAGTTCTGCACTGGCACGAATGTCTATTCCGCCACGGTCGTGGCCAGCGACCCCAAGAGCGACGTGGCTCTGCTCAAGCTGAACGCGCCGCCGGGCGAGAAGTTCCAGGCGATCCAATTCGCGCGAGAGGACGACCTGCTCCTGGGTGAGACAGTGCTGGCGCTGGGCAACCCCTTCGGGCTCGGCGGCTCGGTCACGCGCGGCATCTTGAGCTCGAAGAGCCGGGTTCTGCCCAAAGAAGGCGAGTCGCTGGACATTCCGAACTGGCTGCAGACCGACGCGCCCATCAACCTGGGCAACAGCGGCGGGCCGCTCGTCAACTTGCGCGGCGAACTGATCGGCATCAACGTCGCCGTTCTGAACGAGGTCGAGGGACAGCGCGCGCAGGGGATCGGCTTTGCCATCCCCATCCGGCGTGTGCTCGAGGCGCTGTCGGACATCTTCCCGACCGAGTTTGTGAAGTCATATTGGTTTGGGGCGCGGGTGAAGGTGGGGACGACTCCGCTGGTCATCACTGCCGTACAAGCGCAGAGCCCGGCCGGCAAGGCAGGCGTCAAGGCGGGTGACGCCATCCTGCACGTGAACGGCAAGACGCCGAAGAGCTTCATTGATTTCGCCGACCTGCTGGCGGCCGGTGCGGGCTCGGAATTGAAGTTGGACCTCCAGCGGGGCACGGCGCTGAAGGAGATCGCGGTGCAGTTGTTGCCTGAGAAATCCGTTTTCAACGCCGGGATGATCCGTGACCGGCTCGGGCTGAACCTGGAGGAGCTAACACCGCAAATGGCGGCCCGCTTCGGCTTGGGAGCCGCCGACGGTTTCCTTGTCACGGGTGTGGAGGAGAATAGCCAGGCGGCGGCGGCGGGTTTGCAGCGGCCCATGTTGGTGACGGGCATAGAAGGTCGGCAGCCTGCCGACCTCTGTGCCGCTGCCAAGCTGCTGTATCCGAAGAAGAAAGGCGACCGGGTGCAGCTAGATTTGGCCCTGCCGCAGCGGATGGGCAATATCAATGTTCTGCGGCAGGGCTCGGTGGAATTGAACGTGCGTTAAGCTGAGATTTTGTTGGCTCAGCCCACCGCTTTCCGGCTAAACTCAGCCTTATGCTGCATTCATGAGCGAAGATTTGATGATCGAAGTCGCCAACCTGACCAAGCGCTACGCGGGCAATACCGCGGTCTCGGATATTTCGTTCACGGTCAAGCGGGGCGAGATTGTCGGGTTGCTCGGTCCCAATGGGGCTGGGAAAAGCACGACTATGCGTATCCTTTCCTGTTATCTGCCGGCAACCTCCGGCACCGTGCGGGTGGCAGGGCTGGATGTCTTCAGGCAATCAGATGAGGTGCGGCGCCGCATTGGCTATATGCCGGAGAACAACCCCCTGCATTACGACATGCGGGTGCGGGAGTACTTGAAGTTTCGCGCCCGGCTGAAAGGGCTGGGCCGCAAACCTTCACGCCAGCGGGTGGATGTGGTGATGGAGCAGTGCGGCCTGACGGAAGTCAGCCGGCGCATCATCGGGCAGCTTTCCAAGGGCTATCGTCAACGCGTCGGCTTGGCGGATGCGCTGGTGCATGAGCCGGAATTGATCATCCTGGACGAGCCCACGATCGGCCTGGACCCGAACCAGATTCGCTTGGTGCGCCAGCTCATCAAGGGGTTAGCCGGCACCCACACGGTGTTAGTCTCGACGCACATACTGCCTGAGGCGGAAATGACCTGCCATCGCGTGGTTATTATGTTCGACGGGAAGATCCTGGCAGCGGACACGCCGGAGAATCTGCAGAAGCTCATGAGCAGCAATAGCCAGGTGATCGCGGAGATTGCTGCACCGCTCGCCGACTTGCGGGAATGCTGGACGCAAATGGCGGAAATCGAGCAGTTCGACGTGTCGCCATGCGAAGGCGAGTACTTCCGCTGCGCGTTGACGCCACGGGATGGCATAGATTTACGGCCCCACATCTTTGCGCTGGCGCACGAGCGAGGCTGGTCGCTGCGCGAGTTGACCCGCAGCCGGCACTCGCTGGAAGATATATATGTTCAGGTAACGCGTCCGAGCGAGGAGGAGGAGGCAGGGTGATGCAGGTTTACTTGACCCTCACGCGGCGGGAATTGGCGGGCTTCTTCCTTTCCTTGAGCGGCTACATTATTATCGCTGCGG
>Ga0181538_10003086_pt1 | contig 16613 bp, 15 predicted proteins | sample PEATcosm2014_Bin_40_FD_119773 | JGI IMG/M metagenome (GOLD analysis project Ga0181538, IMG submission 119773) | Peatland microbial communities from MTU Mesocosm Facility, Houghton, MI, USA - PEATcosm2014_Bin23_30_metaG | ecosystem: Environmental > Terrestrial > Soil > Wetlands > Peat | place...
CCGATTTTCTGCGCCGGTTACACCGTGTGGAGCGGATTGCGCTGGGCCGATCCGCAGCCGCACGAGCGCGTCGCGGTGCTGGGCATCGGCGGGCTCGGTCACCTCGCCGTGCAGTACGCGAAGTCGGCGGGCTTCGAGACGATCGCCATTTCGCATTCGCCGGACAAAGACAAATTCATTCGCGAACTTGGCGCCGATGAGATCGTGCGCGACGGCAAAGGTCTCGCCGCCGCCGGTGGCGCGGACATCCTCTTGAACACGACCAATTCCGCGGCTGCCATGGCCGAGAGCCTCACAGGCCTTCGCCCCGATGGACGATTCGTATCCATGGGCTCGGCTGGCGAACCGATTCCCGTGCAGGTCGGAGCGCTGATTGGAAAACGCATTCGCATCCTCGGCAGTACGCAGAACGGAAGCGAATACCTCTACGAAGCGCTCGATTACGCGGCGAAAGGCAAAGTGAAAGTGATTGCGGAAACCTATTCGCTAGACCAAGCGGCGAAGGCCTACGCGCGCGTCGCGGAAGGCAGCGTGCGTTTCCGCGCCGTGCTGGCGATCTGAGGGTTTGTTGCAGAACCTCCCACGCCCAGTCATTCCGAGGAGCCCGCCGCGGCGGGCGACGAGGAATCTCTCCCCCTCTTTGAATTTTACGACGAAGAGAGATTCCTCGTTCCGCTCGGGATGACACTCAGTCGGTGGGGAATTATTTCAGATCGAGGCCGGTGATTTTCATCGTCGGGTACTGCACGTTCCACTGGTCGGAGATGTGTTCGTAGCTGAGTTGAAAATCGCGCTGCTGGCCCGGACCAATCGGATCGGCTTCGGGAGGAATCAGCCGCTGCGTGTCGCGCAGCACCACCTGGTTGAAGACGTCGTGGAATTCGATGGTGACTTCGATCTGGCGGATCGAGCGCGGCCCGTCGTTCTCGACGGTGCCGAAAATAAAAGTCACTTCCTGGTTTAGAAAATTCGCCGCGCGGCTCATTTTCGGATCGGTGAACTTAATGTTCGCAACGTACGCCTGTTCCTGCGGACCCATCGGCAGCGGCTGCGGCTTAGCACTCGGCGTCGCGCCCGCATAGCGCGAATAAAGCAACACGCCACCAACCAGCAGGGCGACCAGCACGATGCCAAGAAGAAACGCGATGGGCATCTGGCGCTTTTTTTCTTCAAACATTTGCCTGGCGACCTCCTGAACCTCTTGCTCTACCGGCCGAACGCGATGCGCAGGACCAGCGGCTCCGGCAACCCGGCGTTTTTCATCCGCTCCTGAACCGCGGCAATATCATACGGGACGCGCCAGAATTCCACGACGCCGTGATCGAGATCGGCGATGGCAAACGCGGCGCGCGGGTCGCCGTCGCGCGGCTGGCCAATTGATCCCGGATTGAGCAGGTACCGCGTGCCGGCCTCAATCCGCAGCGCCGCGAAGCCCGGACCGGGCTGCACCTTGAGTTGGATGACTTCGAGGCGATCGCCGCGATACGAGAAACCGCCCTGAAAATGCGTGTGGCCGAAAAAGGTGACCGGCACGCGCGATTCAAGCAGTCCGCTTAACGCTTGCGCAGGCGAGAAAACGTATTCGTCTTCATCGTGGTAGGCCCCATGCACCAGCGCCAGACCATCTTCGGTGACCGGCCCTGAAGGCAGGTCCACGAGGAATTGCAAATTCTCGGGCCGGAGTTGCCCGCGCGTCCAATCGACGGCCGCCCGCGCGAGCGGATTGAGGTCGTCACCGCTGGCCGGGCGTGAGACCGCCTTATCGTGATTCCCGCGCACCAGAACGGTGGTGAGTTCTCGCACGCGCGCGATCACTTCGTTGGGATCGGGCCCGTATCCGACGACGTCGCCCAGACAGACGGCCTTTTCCCAGCGCCCCTTAGCCGCCGCCAGCACGGCTTCGAGCGCGGTACCATTGGAATGAATGTCGCTGAGTATGAGAAATCGCATGTTCGAGTTGGTTCGCCCGGCCGAATGATTATAGACGATGCTCGCCTCTTCCGCTGGCCGGGTGAGCATCAAAATCCGTTTGCTCACCTTTCTCCTGGCGGGGCGTCTATCGTCTCAGACGGTCGGAGCCACTGAGAAAAGAGCGCGCAAGTGACTGCAAGATGGATTTTGCGGATTGCGCCGTGGCTCATCGCTGCGGCCTTCGTCGTGCCCACCTTCGCCAAGCCAGTCGACCGGCGAATCAACTTTGATCATACAGCCCGGATTGGAACCACTGAACTGCGCCCCGGCGAATACGAACTCATCGTCGATGGTGACCACCTGACGCTGAAGCACGGCAAGCAAGTCGTCGCCGAAGCGCCCGCCCATTGGGAAAAACGCGACACCAAAGCGGAATCAGACGCTGTGGAATTTGGCCCCGGAAACACTATCAGCGAAATTCGTTTTTCCGGCGATCAGAATGTCCTGGTGATCGCGCAACCCTGAATCATTGCAATCTCTCATCGTCTGGACTCGCGGTGCGGCGCTGGATGAATGCCTGGCGCCGCCCGCAGTTCTCCGGGCACGCCTCAACGAATGAACATGCAATCTCCATAACTGTAGAATCGATAGCCTGCGCTCACGGCATAGCGATAGGCGGCGAGGACGTGCTCGCGTCCCGCAAACGCCGAGACGAGAACAAGCAGTGTCGAGCGGGGAAGATGAAAATTGGTGAGCAGAGCATCTACAACGCGAAATGTGTGTCCGGGAAAGATGTAGATATTTGCTTCGGCGCGGCCCGCGTCAAGTATCTGCGATTCGCGTGAAGCTGGATTGCCGGATTGCAACGCAGATTTGTGCGCGGCATCTTCCAAAGCGCGGACAACAGTTGTTCCGACAACAACCACCGGACGGCCGTCACGTTTAGCTTTGCGAATTGCCGCGGCCGCGTCTTCAGGGATTTCGTAACTCTCCGAATGGATCCGGTGATCTTCGACCTTTTCACTGTGAATGGGCTGGAATGTCCCCAATCCAACATCGAGCGTGATTTCCGCAATCTCCACACCTCGCTTGCGTATCTGTTCCACAAGTTCCGTGGTGAAATGCAGGCCAGCGGTGGGTGCCGCCACGGCCCCTGGACGCCTCGCAAAAATTGTTTGATAGCGCTCGCGGTCGGAAACATCGTCCTCGCGATCGATGTACGGCGGCAACGGCATGTGGCCCAGCCGATTCAAAATGGAATTGATTTCCTCGGGCTCAGCCGGCGAAACAAAACGCAGGCGCCTTTCTCCATAATCGCCACTAGCGAGAATTTCAGCAACTAGCTCGCCCTCGCCGAACGCGATTTTCTCGCCGACGCCCAGTTTCCGGCCGGGGCGCACGAGCGCTTCCCATTCGTCCGCCGAAATGCGCCGCGTGAGGAGGGCTTCGATGGGCGAAGAAAGATGGCCGGGCTGCTGATGTTGCAATTCGGCGGCGCTGCGCCCGCCGGATTCTACGCGCTTGCCGAAAAGACGGGCGGGGATCACTCGCGCGTTGTTGACCACCAGAAGCTCATTGCCGTGCAGAAGATCCGGTAGCTCTCGAATAGCAGAATCTCTGCATTGTCCTGTCCAGCGATCGAGCAGAAGGAGGCGCGAGTCGGCGCGAAATTCAGGCGGGCGTTGAGCAATTTGGGCCTGAGGCAGTTCGTAATCGAAGTCCGAAAGAAGCACGGTTGGCCATTTTGCCCTAGATCACGGAAAAACTCAAATCTTCTGTCGCGCACGCTATCATGCTGAAAACACAAGTTATATGTAAGCGACTGGGTCTCCTTCCAAGATGCAGATTATTCTTGACATTGCTACGCGCATATAATATGCTTCGTACGTTGTAATGTGGATGAAAAATCGTAAGGAGGCATGGCAACCATGAAGACGATTACGCGTTGGGACCCCTATTTTGGCTTCAACCTGCTTCAAAACCGAGTGAACGAGTTGTTTGAGGATGCGACGACTCGCGGCTCGAACGCGGAGTCTGGTCTGACGTCCTGGGCGCCCGCAGTTGACATTTACGAGAACGGGAGCGAACTGGTGCTCAAGGCCGACGTACCCGAGATCGAGGAGAAGGACATCGACATTCGCGTCGAAAATAATCTTTTGACGATCCGAGGTGAGCGCAAGTTCGAGAAAAGCATCTCGGAGGAGAGCTATCTTCGGGTGGAACGCGCCTATGGCTCGTTCAGCCGAAGCTTCACGCTCCCGAACACGGTGAGCACGGAAGCGATTTCGGCGCAGTACGCGAACGGAGTGCTGACCGTGCATCTGCCGAAGCGGGAGGAGTCCAAGCCGAAGCAGATACAGGTGAACGTTACACCGAACAAGAACTAAGCCGACCCCTGCACGCGAGGGAGACGCTTGCGGGGCCGGTGAGTGCCGGCCCCGCTTTATCTCCAGCTGCATCAGCTTGTGAGAAAGAAGGAATCGAAATGCTTCGCTTCAACAAACTAACCACAAAAGCGCAGGAAGCAGTGCAAGAGGCGCACGACATCGCTGCGCGACACGATCAGCAGCAGATTGAGCCGCTGCATCTACTCGGAGCTCTGATCGCGCAGCCGGACGGAATTGTCACGCCCTTGTTGAATCGGCTGGGGGTGCGTCCGGAGACGATTGCCTCTGAGATTGAAACGGCCCTGGGCCGGCTGCCGAAGGTGACGGGGGTAGCACAGCAGCATTTGAGTTCGGCAACCAACAAGGTGCTGGAGCGCTCGTTCGACGAGGCGGAGCGGTTCAAGGATGAATACGTTTCCGCCGAGCATTTACTGCTCGCCATCGCGGCGCAAGATCGCGATCCCGCAGGACAACTGCTCGCGCAGCTCGGCGTGACGCGCGAGGCGCTGTTGCAAGCTCTAGCGGCCGTGCGGGGAAGCCACCGCGTGACGTCACAGAATCCGGAATCGACATTCCGCGCGCTCGAACAGTATGCGCGCGACCTCACCGATCTTGCGCGGCGGCGGAAGCTCGATCCGGTCATTGGACGAGACGATGAGATTCGCCGCGTTATGCAGATTCTGGCGCGGCGCACCAAGAACAACCCCGTGCTTATCGGCGAACCAGGAGTCGGCAAGACAGCAGTGGTGGAGGGACTGGCGCAGCGAATCGTCGCTGGAGACGTGCCGGAAGTCCTGCGACCGAAGCGCATTGTGGCCTTGGATCTCGCAGCGCTGATTGCAGGCGCGAAGTACCGCGGCGAATTCGAGGATCGCCTGAAAGCGGTGCTCAAGGAAATCACGGAATCGAATGGGCAAATCATTCTCTTTATAGACGAGCTGCACACGCTGGTCGGCGCGGGAGCGGCTGAAGGTTCAATGGACGCGTCAAACATGCTGAAGCCGGCGCTGGCGCGGGGCGAGTTGCGCGCGATCGGCGCGACGACGATCGACGAGTTTCGCAAGTACATCGAAAAGGATCCCGCGCTGGAACGGCGTTTTCAACCCGTGCTGATTGCGGAACCCTCGGTGGAAGATGCGATTGCGATTCTGCGCGGCCTGAAGGATCGCTACGAGCTTCACCACGGCGTGCGTATCAAGGATGCGGCGATCGTGGCGGCTGCGACGCTTTCCAACCGGTACATCACGGATCGTTTTTTGCCAGACAAGGCGATTGACTTGGTGGATGAGGCTGCGGCGAGTCTGCGTATGCAGATGGATTCATTGCCGGTGGAGATTGATGCCATCGAGCGGCGCGTTCTGCAACTGGAGATCGAGCGGCAGGCTTTGTTGCGGGAATCGGACGCACATTCACGCGAACGACTGAAAGATCTGGAGAGTGAACTGGCTCGCTTGCGCGAACAATCCCACAGCCAGAAGGCGCGGTGGGAAGTGGAGAAAGCCGCGATCGGACAGATCCGGGAACTGAAGGTGGAGACTGAGCAGTTGAAAGCGGACGAGCAGAAATTCGAGCGTGCCGGCGAGTTGGCCAAGGTGGCCGAAATCCGTTATGGCAAATTGGCAGCGGCGGAGCGCGCCCTGACGACCGCCCAGAAGCGCCTTGCCGAAGTGCAGAAGGACGGCGGGATGCTGAAGGAAGAAGTCGGCGAAGAAGACATCGCCAAGATTGTGAGCAAGTGGACGGGCATTCCGGTGGGCCGGCTGCTCGAAGGCGAAGCGAGGAAATTGGTGACGATGGAAGACCGGCTCAAGCAGCGCGTCATCGGGCAGGACGATGCCGTGGCGCGCGTGGCGAATTCGATTCGCCGCAGCCGCGCCGGACTTTCCGATCCCAACCGGCCGATTGGCTCGTTTATTTTTCTGGGGCCGACCGGCGTCGGCAAGACGGAGCTGGCGCGGGCTCTCGCGGAATTTCTTTTCGATGACGAGAAGGCGCTCGTCCGGCTGGACATGTCCGAGTATATGGAGAAGCATTCGGTGTCCCGGATGATCGGCGCGCCGCCGGGATATGTGGGCCACGATGACGGCGGGCAATTGACAGAGCGGATTCGCCGGCATCCCTACGCCGTGGTGTTGTTTGACGAAATCGAGAAGGCGCATCCGGATGTATTTAACCTGCTGCTGCAAATCCTGGAGGACGGGCGACTGACGGATGGCAAAGGGCGCACGGTGGATTTCCGTAACGCGGTGGTAATCATGACGAGCAATGTGGGTTCGAGCGCCCTTTTTGAGGAAGCGGGCAGCGATCCGGATCGCGCGCACAAGGAGGCCATGGATGCCTTGCGGGCGGCGTTTCGACCCGAGTTTCTCAACCGGATTGACGACATCGTGCTGTTCAAACCGCTCGGCCACCATCAGCTCGCGAAGATTGTGGACCTGGAGTTGATGAAGGTTGGGCAGATGCTGAGCGAGCGCAACGTTACGCTGGTGCTGAGTGCGGCCGCGGTCGAGAAACTGCTGCGCGAAGGGTACGACCCTGCGTACGGCGCACGGCCACTGCGCCGGACGATCCAGCGGCTGGTGCAGGATCCTTTGGCGATGGAAATACTCGAAGGCCACATCCTGCCGGGGGACACGGTGCGCGTGGATGCGGACCCGAAATCGGAGAAGATGAAGTTCGAGAGAGCCGGGGGCGCTGCTGCCAAACCCGAGCCAGAGAAAGAAACGGCTGGGGCGCGGCACGCAGCCAAGAGTTCGCGTTGATGTTCGGGACAGTTAGCGGCGGAATTGGCGAGTTGCGAAGGTGCTGGAAACGGGCGGAGACAAGCTCCGCCCCTACATACGGAAAGAACTTTGCTACGGTCGCACGCGGCATAGACGATGGCTTACCTCGCACTGGGCGCGGGTGACCGCGAGATTGCAAATCCGGCGTAAGGCGCCGGGCATCGGAATTACAGCCAAGGCTTGCTGTGGGCCCTGAGCCTGCTGGGCACGGGCGCGAAGATTTTAGTACCCTGGGGTGGTAGGCTAGCATCAAACTGGGAGTAGCCGTAAGAGGGAGCAAGGACCATGAGAGGGATCAAGACACTTTTTCTTCTGACGTTATTGACGCTGCTGCTCGTGGCGGGTGGCGGAGTCTGGGCCGGACGGGGCGGAATGGAGCTCGGGCTGGGGATTGCCGTGCTGATGAACGGCTCTGCGTATTTCTTTTCCGATAAGATCGCGCTGAAATCCAGCGGGGCGCAGCCCGTGACGCGCGAGCAATTGCCGCGACTCTACGAAGTGATGGAGCGGCTGTGCGGCAAGGCGAATCTGCCGATGCCCAAGCTATACTTGATTCCCGAGCAAGCACCAAACGCGTTTGCGACAGGACGCAACCCGAAGCACGCCTCGGTGGCGGTAACCGAGGGATTGCTCCAGGTGATGAATGACGACGAGATGGAAGGCGTCATCGCGCACGAGCTTTCGCACGTGCGGAACTATGACATCCTGACGACGTCGATTGCGGCAACGCTTTCCGGGGCCATCTTCTTTATCGCGCGAATGGGGATGTTCTTCGGCGGCGGGCGCCGACGCGGCGGCGGGCTCGGGCTGCTCGTGATGATCATTGTCGCTCCGCTTGCGGCGATGCTGATCCGGCTGGGCGTCTCGCGCCAGCGCGAATATGCCGCGGACGCGTCTGGGGCCAAGATGGTGGGCCACCCGTACGGTCTAATCAGCGCGCTCGAGAAGCTGGGAGCTTACAATCAGAGGATTCCAATGCAGTCCTCACCGGCGACGGCATCGCTCTTTATCGTCGCGCCCCTGAGTCCTGGGCAGATTATGAAGGGGCTTTTCAGCACGCACCCCCCGCTTGAGAAGCGGATTGAAGTCTTGAAGAACATGACCGTGATCCGGTAAAGCGGGTGGGCCGGAGCGCCTGAATCGTCAGCAAGAAGTCTCCTTTCACTTCTCTCAATTGGGCCCGATTGGGGAGGGGAGGAAAAGAATTCCCATTAGAGAAGTTTTGTCCCATCGGATCCTGCCTATCCCCGGTAGCCGCCCGAATTGGAACATGTAAGTTTTTTATTTACAGCTACATACAAAACTGCTTCAAATAGGGGATGGCTAGGGGCTTGCTTAATAGGTCTCTAGGCGGACGGCGCTAATCGGCGCGGTTCGCATCCGGGTCATGAATTGCAAAGATACAATTCGCCTTATCTGCGAGTACCTCGAAGGTAGACTGTCTCCCTCCGTCGCCGGGGAAATGCTCAGCCACATCGATCGCTGCAAGAACTGTACGGTCGTGCTTGAGGCAGCGGAGCGGACGCTCGAGGTTTACTTCGATCGGGAAGCGGAACCGCCGCGCCCTCGACAGCAGGTAGCCTGAGAGTTTGGCAAGTCGGCGCGAATCGCGCCTGCTGTAGGCTTTTCTTCTTTTTTGCGAACCATCCTCCCTGCCTCCCTGCAAGAAATCTCCCAACATTCAGTGCGCCGATGCAGGAAATTCCGTGTGCGGAGGCACACGTTTTGCCCAGTTAGTTAACACATAGAATGCACCCCAACGCGTAAACCTTACAGGGTTGACGGCCCCCTCCTGGATGTCCCGCGAACTTCCGCCCCCCCCATAACTTACTGAAACTAAGGTTGTTAGTCCGAGGCTTCGGCTGGAAGTCCATTTTGGCGCGTGGCGTGCACCCTTGACCTAGCGCAAGGGGCAAACGGCAAAGGAGAAACGCAAATGTTTGAACAAGAAGATAGCAAGTCATCGCCATCCACATCCACCGAAGGCACGCCGCGCTGGATCGGATTGGCAGTGGTCACACTGGCAGCGGTCTCGCTAGTGTCATTAGCCGTAGGATGGAACGCCACCTCGCACGCCCGGAACGCGGAGCAGAGCCTCGCGATCCAGACCAAGAGTTTCCAGCAGAGTGAAGACACGCTGGGCCAGCGCCTCTCGCAAACAGAAGAGGCGAACGCGCAAGAACAGAGCGAGATGAATCTTGTGAGCAGCAAGCTGCAGATCACGCAAGGCGAATTGGATAACGCTCGCAAACAGGTGAAGCAGACACGCGACGACTACAACAAGCAGATCAACCAGGTCAATTCGGAGCTGAAGACCAAGGCGAACCAGGGCGACGTGGACACACTGAACACGAACGTCAATGGCGTCAAGACCGACCTGCAGGCCACGCAGACGAACCTGGCCAGCACGCGCGACCAGTTCGGCACTTTGATCGCACGCAACCATGAAGAAGTCGAGCAATTGCGCCGGCAGGGCGAGCGTGACTACTACGAGTTCACGCTGAGCTCGAAGGGCGCGAAGCAGACCCTCGGCGGATTGCAGATCGAGCTGCGCAGCACAAACGTCAAGCACAACGCGTACAGCTTGACCCTGGTGGTGGACGACAAGCGGCTGGACAAGAACAACCGTTCGCTCGGCGAGCCGATTTATTTCATCACCGCGGGCGCGCGGACGCCGCTGGAGCTGGTGGTTAACCAAGTCGGGAAGAATCACATCTCCGGCTACTTGAGCGTGCCGAAGCCCGATCAACCGTCGACGACCGCATCCGCAAATTCCGGCAACTAAGTTTCCATCGCACTCACCACCCCGACCAGGAGGGCCCGCATGGGCCCTCCTTTTGTTTTGTAAGCCTTGTTCGATTTTCCCTTGGCTCTTGAAATCGCTGCAGAGACTGTGGCGCTGCGCTGCCAAATTCCAGTAGGATGTTGCTCGACGCCGCCATGCTCGCACTTCACGCCGATCGCGCGATCACCCCGCTTGAAGAAATTGAAGATGCCGTCGTGCTCGTGGATGGGGCACGAATCGCCGCCGTCGGGATGCGCGGACAGATTGCATTGCCGCGAGGGACGCAAGAGGTGACGCTGGCGGCTGGGACGCTCGTGCCGGGGTTTGTGGACCTGCATATTCATGGCGCTGGAGGCAGCGACGTCATGGACGCGGACGCTGGCGCGCTGGAGACTGTGGCGGCGAGTGTCGCGCGGTTCGGCACGACTTCGCTGGTGGCCACGACGGTGACGGCGAGCGCGGAGAAGACATGTTGGAGCGTTGCAGGGATTGCGAGTTGGATGGGAACGCAACTTGCGACCGCGAGTGCGGCGAGGGCGGAAATTCTTGGCGTCCATTTCGAGGGGCCGTTCATCAGCGCGGCGCGACGCGGCGTGCATCCACCAGAATGGATCGAGGCGCCTTCGACTGCAATGCTCGACCGCTTTCTTGCGGCCGCGCATGGCGCTGCGCGAATTCTCACCCTGGCGCCGGAACTTCCCGGCGCGATGGATCTGATCCCTGTCGCTAGGCGCGCGGGAGTTGTCGTCTCGCTCGGCCATACGGACGCGAGTTTCGATGAGGCCGTGGCTGCGATCCATGCGGGGGCGCGCCATGCGGCGCATGTGTTCAATGCGATGCGGCCGTTTTCGCACCGGGAAACGGGCGTGCTGGGGGCGGTGTTAACTTCGCGCGACGTGACCGCGGAATTGATCGCGGACGGGGTGCACGTGGACGATGCGGCGATCCGGCTGCTGTTCGCGGCGAAGGGCGTAGACCGGGTTGTGCTGGTGAGCGACGGAACGTCGGCAACGGGAATGCCCGACGGGCAGTACAAGCTCGGAACATTTGACGTGACAGTGAGTAACGGCGTCTGTCGAAACGCGGAGGGGAAACTCGCCGGCAGCACGCTCACACTCGATCGCGCGGTGCGGCACCTTGTTGGGCTGGGAATTCCGCTTGGAGACGCGGTGCGCATGGCGACGTGGAATCCGGCGCGCGTGCTGGGGATCGAGAGACGCAAGGGAACGCTCGCTGCAGGGGCGGACGCGGATCTGCTGCTCCTGGATGCAAAGTTGCATGTGGCGCGAGTAATGGTGCGGGGCGTGTGGTTCTCCTGAGCCGGATCTTAGACCTTGGGGTTGAGCGGGATTTTCAGTTCTTCGGAAAGCAGATAAGGATCGAAGGGGCTGCAGGCGAAATAGCGGCCGTCCACTTGAATCGTCGGGACTTTTCTCCGGCCGTCGTTCACGCGCAGAACGAGTTCTTCCGCTTCCAGATCTTCATCGATATTCACTTCGCTGTACGAAACGCCGCGTTCGTTGAGGAAGCGTTTCGCGCGGCGGCAATCGCCACACCAAGTCGTGCAGTAAAGAATGATCTCGGTCATGGGATTGGGCCACTTTGTCGAGGCGCATCGTCCACTTATTCGATGCGCATGAGTGCGTGAAGTCGCAAGCAGGCGCGCTACTTCGTCACCGGTGTTTCCACGACGGCACCCGTTCCAGACGCGACATGGGCGGCCACCTGAAGGCGTGTTTCCGCGCGTTTGGCGGCGCGCTCGACACGCTCCCAATCGAGTGAAGTATCGGACGGCGAGGCAAACCTCTTTTTCGCGCGATCTTGTGCGGCGCGGGCGCGAGCCACATCGATGTCTTCGGCGCGCTCGGAGGCCTCCGCCAACACGATGACGCGATCGGGGAGAACTTCCACCAAGCCGCCGATCACAGATGCGTAGAATGTTTGCGAGCCTTGGCGGTAACTCAATTGGCCAATGCCGAGTTCGGCCAGTAAGGGCGTGTGGCCCGGCAAAACTCCTAGATAGCCGACTAGTCCGGGAACTTGAATCTCCACCACGCTTTCGCGGATGACCAGACGGTCCGGCGTGACGACTTCGAGTTGGATGTGATCGGGCAACATTTCAAATCAACTCTTGCCAATCAGGCTGAAGCGGCCGACTTGGCGGCCTTCTCGCGCGCTTCCTCGATGGTGCCGACCATGTAGAAAGCCTGCTCGGAGAGATCGTCATGCTTGCCATCGACGATCTCTTTGAATCCGCGAATCGTGTCCGCGATGGGAACATATTTTCCTTCGAGGCCGGTGAACTGCGCGGCGACGTACATCGGCTGCGAAAGGAATCTTTCGACCTTGCGGGCGCGCGCCACGGTCTGCTTGTCCTCGTCGGAAAGCTCTTCAATTCCGAGGATGGCGATGATGTCCTGCAGATCCTTGTAGCGCTGCAGCACGGCCTTCACGGAGCGGGCGACGTTGTAATGCTCTTCGCCGACGATGCGCGGGTCGAGAATGCGCGAAAAACTGGCGAGAGGATCCACAGCGGGATAAATGCCGCGCTCGACGATGGAACGGCTGAGGTTCGTCGTGGCGTCAAGATGCGAGAATGTTGCGGCCGGAGCGGGGTCGGTGTAATCGTCGGCGGGGACGTAGATGGCCTGCACGGACGTGATGGAGCCATTCTTGGTGGAGGTGATGCGCTCCTGCAATTCGCCGATTTCGGTGTTGAGGTTGGGTTGATACCCGACGGCGGAAGGCATGCGGCCTAGCAGTGCGGAAACTTCCGAGCCAGCCTGCACGAAGCGGAAAATGTTGTCGATGAAGAGAAGAACGTCGAGGCCTTCTTCATCACGGAAATATTCGGCGACGGTCAATCCCGTGAGGCCGACGCGCAGGCGGGCGCCAGGCGGCTCGGTCATCTGGCCGTAGATCAGAGCGGCGCGCGATTTTTCGGAATCGCCCGCGACGACGACTTTTGACTCCTGCATCTCGAGCCACAGGTCGTTGCCTTCGCGCGTGCGCTCGCCCACGCCGGCGAACACGGAAACGCCGCCGTGCTTCATGGCGACGTTGTGGATCAACTCTTGAATCAAAACCGTCTTGCCGACGCCCGCGCCGCCGAACAGGCCAATTTTTCCGCCCTTGAGATACGGCTCCATCAAGTCCACGACTTTGATTCCCGTCTCGAACATTTCTAGTGTGGTGGACTGGTCCGCGAGCGACGGGGCCGGGCGATGGATGGGGTAGCGCTTCTCGTAAGTGACCGGCCCGAGATTGTCCACGGGCTCGCCGAGGACGTTCATCACGCGGCCGAGGGTGCCGCGGCCCACCGGAACAGAGATCGGCCCGCCCTGATCGTAGGCGATCATGCCGCGCACCACGCCATCAGTGGGTTTCATCGCGACGGTGCGGACGCGGCCTTCGCCCAGGTGCTGCTCAACTTCAGCGTGGATGTCCAGCGGCTGCGGCACATCGAAGCCTTCGCTGGTGATGCGGACATCGTTATAAATTTCCGGCAGGTGATGCTCGGGAAATTCCACGTCCACAACCGGGCCGATCACCTGCACGACGCGGCCGGTAAATTGTTTTTCGTCAGGCATTCCTCGCTCCTTCTTTCTCGAACTTTTTCGGGCGCGCCTTATTCGGACAAGCTGGCGCCGCTAACGACTTCAATGATCTCTTTGGTGATCGCCGCCTGGCGCACCTTGTTCATGTACAGGGTGAGCTGGTCAATCACGTCGGAGGCGTTGCTGGTGGCGGATTCCATCGCCGTCATGCGCGCCGCGTGCTCCGCGGTGGAGGATTCCGCCAGCATCCGGTACACCTGCATCTCGACGTACCGCGGCAGTAATTTTTTAAAAATTTCGGCTGACGAGCGTTCGTACAAGTAATCCACCTGGGTGGCGGCGTTTTCGTCGCGGACGGCTTCGATGGGCAGCAAGCGTTCAATGCGATGCGTTGGGGCAAGCACGGACTTGAACTCGTTGAAGACCAGATAGACCGCGTCGGTTTCTCCCGCTTCGTAGCGCGCGATCAGGAGTTTGGCGATCTCGCAGGCCCTGGCCCAATCCGCGAGCACCGTCACGTCGGTGAATTCCGCGACGATTTTCCACGGCGTCTTGCGGAGGGCATCGCGGCTCTTTTTGCCGAGCGCCACGAGTTCGATCGTTTTCTCTTTGTGCTCGGCGAGAAACCCCGTTGCCGTGCGCAGGATATTTGCATTGAACGCGCCGCACAAACCGCGCTCGCCTGCCGTCACGACCACGAGCAGCCGCTCCTCGGGACGCCGCACCAGCAGCGGATGCTCCACCGACTCCTCGACGCGGGAGACGGCCGACTGCAGCACTTCGCGCAGCGCCTTGGCGTACGGGCGCAGCGCGATCACCTTGTCCTGCGCGCGGCGCAAGCGAGCCGCGGCGACGAACTTCATGGCGCGCGTGATCTGCTGCGTGTTCCTCACGGAGCGGATGCGGCGTCGAAAATCGAGAAGCGTGGGCATGGTGGGTGCGAGCCGGAGCGGCTACTTAGCCGCGTCCGCGCGAAAGCGCTCCTTGAATTCGTTGACCGCGGTCTTGAGCTGCTCGCGCGCGGAATCGTCGATCTGCTTCTTGGCGGCGATCTGAGCCACAAGCGAGCCGTAGGTGGTCTCGATGAACTTGAGTAAGCCCTTCTCGAATTTTTGAATGTCGGCGACTTCGATGTCATCGAGGAAACCGGAAGTGCCGGAGAAAATGGAAATCACCTGCTGCTCCACAGTCAACGGCTGGAATTGGCCCTGCTTGAGCAATTCGGTGAGGCGCTGGCCGCGCGCGAGTTGCGCTTTGGTGGCCTTGTCGAGCTGCTCGGCTCCGAACTGCGCGAACGCGGCCAGTTCCCGATATTGCGCGAGGTCGAGACGCAACGAACCGGCGACCTGGCGCATGGCCTTGATTTGGGCGTTGCCACCGACGCGGCTGACGGAAAGGCCGACGTTGATTGCCGGGCGAATGCCGCTGTTGAAGAGATCCGCCTCCAGATAGATTTGGCCGTCAGTAATCGAGATGACGTTCGTCGGAATATACGCGGAGACGTCGCCGGCTTGCGTTTCGATGACGGGCAACGCGGTGAGCGAGCCGCCGCCAAGTTTGTCGTTGAGTTTCGCGGCGCGTTCCAAGAGGCGCGAGTGCAGGTAGAACACGTCGCCGGGGAACGCCTCGCGTCCCGGGGGACGCCGCAGCAGCAATGAAATTTCGCGATAGGCCTGCGCGTGTTTCGAGAGATCATCGTAGAAACACACGGCGTGGCGTCCGGAATCGCGGAAGTATTCGCCCATGGCGCAGGCGGCGTAGGGCGCGATGTACTGCAAGGTGGCGGGCTCGGTCGCCGATGCGACGACGACGATGGTGTAGTCCATGGCTCCGGCGTCGGTAAGAATTTTCACGACCTGCGCGACGGTGGAGCGCTTCTGCCCGATCGCGCAGTAGATACAAATTACGTCGCCGCCCTTCTGGTTCAAAATTGTGTCGAGAATGATGGCGGTCTTGCCGGTCTGGCGGTCACCGATGATGAGTTCGCGCTGGCCGCGGCCGATGGGGATCATCGAGTCGATGGCCTTGATGCCGGTCTGCAGGGGCTCGCGGACGGGCTGGCGATCAACGACGCCGGGCGCCATGCGTTCGACCGGAATCCGGGATTCGGCGGCGATGGGGCCCTTATCGTCGAGCGGAACGCCGAGCGGGCTGACGACGCGGCCGACGAGGGCTTCACCGACCGGCGCGGACATGATGGTGCGCGTGCGCTTGACAGTGTCGCCTTCCTCGATGGCCGTGTATTCGCCGAGGAGCACGACGCCGACCTGATCTTCCTCGAGGTTGAGCGCGATGCCGACGACATCGTGCGGGAAGGCGAGCATTTCTCCAGCCATGACTTTTTCGAGGCCGTAGACGCGCGCGATGCCGTCACCGACCGAGAGCACGGTGCCGACTTCGTCCACCGCAATCGATTGCTCGTAGTTGGCAATCTGCTCTTTCAGAATCTTCCGAATTTCGTCCGCTTTGATAGAGGGCATTCCCGCTCCTATTCTGCCGCTAGACGGATCCGCAACGCGCTGAGCTGTGCTCGCACGGAACCGTCATAAATCTTGGAACCCACGCGCACGATCGCGCCGCCGACCAGGGCGGGGTCCGTTTGAAACCGCGCGTCCACTTTTGTGCTGCGTGTCAATTTCTCGATCACCCGCGTCAGCTCGACCTTGTCTTCGGGCGACAGCTCATCCGCGGAGGTAATGTCCGCGCGTGTCACGCCGAGCCGCGTATCAAGGAGGTGCTGGAGAGACGCCTCGATATCCGGAAGGAGCGGAGTTCGCCGGTGATCCACGAGCAAGAATAGAAAATTTCGCAATGTCCTGCTTGACCCGGTGCGCTCCATCAACTGCTCTAGCACGGAGTGCTTGCCGGCGCGCGGTGTGGCGGGATTGGCGAGGAAGAGACGCAGTTCTAGCGACTCGTCCGCCATTTCGCGGAAGGCTTTCAGTTCGCTCTGAACTCTCGCCACGTCGCCTTGCGCGATGGCCACGTCGGCCAGCGCGCCCGCGTAACGCTCCGCGATGGCCTTCAATTGGGTCTCCCTGCAAGCTGGGCCAGAAACGATTGAAATAACGCCGCGCGCCGCTTGGCATCCATGCGCGAGCGCACGAGAGCGCTCGCGCGGTCAACGGCCATGCCCGCCGCGAGCGACTTCAACTCCAGGCGCGCGGCGCGTTCCGCTGCGCGAATTTCG
>Ga0181538_10003089_pt1 | contig 16609 bp, 13 predicted proteins | sample PEATcosm2014_Bin_40_FD_119773 | JGI IMG/M metagenome (GOLD analysis project Ga0181538, IMG submission 119773) | Peatland microbial communities from MTU Mesocosm Facility, Houghton, MI, USA - PEATcosm2014_Bin23_30_metaG | ecosystem: Environmental > Terrestrial > Soil > Wetlands > Peat | place...
AGCATATCGGTACGTACGCTGCCGATCTGGTTGTGGACGGCCGCCTGCTCGTCGAAATCAAGTGCGCCGATCAACTGAGTAACGAGCACCTCGCGCAGTGCATCAACTACCTGAAGGCTTCGGACCTCCACCTCGCCCTGCTGATCAACTTCCGCAAGTCACGAGTGGAGTGGCGTCGCGTGGTTCACAACCTCTGATTCGCGTTCACGCCCGTTCATTCGCGGTTATCAAATACGGCCTCGCACGCGAAGCGTCTGCCGCTTGCGAGCGGCTTCGTTCAAGTCGGCTTGTGGTCCCTGATCGGCTTTGCTCGGCCCGGATCACCCGGAAATAGCCACCCGCGTGCTCAGCCCGCTGAGCCAACAGCATTGGTCGTAGCCAGATGAGATTGACCTTATCGCTGAAGCAATCCATGGAAGCCCGTCCTCCGAGAAATGTGAGTTCCCCGTTAACGCATGATCGCCCGACTTGCAGGTCGGCGCCCCCAACCAAATACTGTCAACGGGTCGGGCGCTATACGACCAGCAGGCGCAACGCGGGCACGCGAGGACACATTTGCCTGTGCGCGCGAAGGCCGTTCCGGGCGTCCGGCATCCCCTTGCGCGGTATCCTACCCGCGCCCGCCTTCAGCACCGTATGCACTAAAGTGTATGTACAATAGAAGAAGCACAGCCGATGCGCTTCGAATGGGACGAGGACAATTACCGCCGCAATCTCGCAAAACACAAGCTCAGCTTCGAGAGGGCCAGTTTGGTCTTCGAGGATCTCCGGTCGCTCAGCATTCAGGACCGCGTTGTGGGGGGAGGTGCGATGGCAGACGCTTGGAATGGAGTCTGGCACGGTATTGCTGGTGGCCTACACCTATCGAGACGAGGCCAGCGGCGAGGTTATAAGGCTGATTTCGGCACGAGGCAAACGCGCATGAAAGGCGAGTATACGCAAAGAGCCAAAAGCGCTCAGGTGGATGAAATCCGTGCGCTCGAGCAGATGAAAGACCGGGAAATCGATACCACCGACATCCCACCGGCGCTCGATTGGAGCAAGGCGGTCGTCGGCAAGTTCTATAGGCCGATCAAAAAACCACTCACGATCCGGGTGGACGCCGACGTTCTTGCCTGGCTCAAGGGACAAGGCAAGGGCTATCAGACACGAATCAACGCTCTCCTGCGACGTTCAATGGAAAAGGCCGGCTCCGGGGAGTCCGCGGTTCGGATGAGCGAGCGCGACAACAGGCGGCCACCGGCAGAGAGGGTAAGCGCTGACCAAGGCGTTGCTTCGAGCGGACGACGCCCTACCCGGAAATAGCCACCGGCCCGCTCAACCCGTTAAGCGAACAGCGCCCCCAACCCAAAACCGATCACGCACAATTTTCGACTCCATTTCCTTTCCCTTCACCGCCGCCCGCCATCCGCCGCCCAAGCTCCACGCCATCCCATGCTAGAGCTGATGCCGGGGAGCCCGACATGTCGACAACCACCTTTCACCTCGCCATCCGCCGCGCCAACCTCCGCCCACCCCGTCAATCGAATCGCAAAAAGAAATTCAAAACGAACCCACCAAGTCGCGGAAAACAAAACGCCGCTCCTCGGAATCGAACCCAAAACGAAGCCACCAGCGAAGCCACGTCCGAGCCCCTCCCACAGGTTTCCGGCACGATTCGGCTGCCTCTGGTACAATCGCGTGCATAGGGGGGCATGCTTGTCTAGAATCACTCAGGAATTACCCGGTACCCTCGGCGCACTCCGCAAAAGCTCGTTCCCGGAAGAGCGCCTCGCCAGCCGAACCGTGAAGGACGAACTCCGAAGTAATCTGATTTGCAAAATTCAACGCGGCGAGGAACTCTTCCCCGGCATTCTCGGGTTCGAAGATACCGTGGTGCCGCAGGTGGTCAACGCGGTACTTTCCCGCCACAACTTTATCCTTCTGGGACTGCGCGGGCAGGCGAAAACGCGCCTCATCCGCATGCTGATCACGCTGCTCGACGAGGTGACGCCGTACCTCGAAGGCTGCGAGATCCACGACAATCCCTATCGCCCCATCTGCCGGCGCTGCCGCGACCTCGTAGCAGAGACGGGCGACGACGCGCCCATCGGATGGCTCACGCGCGACCATCGCTATGTCGAGAAACTAGCTACGCCCGATGTCACCATCGCGGACATGATCGGCGATATCGACCCCATCAAGGCGGCGCGCCGCGGCCACGACATCTCCGACGAACTCACCGTCCACTATGGCCTCGTGCCGCGCGCCAATCGCGGTATTTTCGCCATCAACGAACTGCCCGATCTCGCCGGCAAGATCCAGGTGGGCCTGTTCAATATCATGCAGGAAGGCGACGTGCAGATTAAGGGCTACCCCGTGCGCCTGCCGCTCGACCTGATGCTGGTATTCACGGCCAATCCCGAGGATTACACCGCGCGTGGCAAGATCATCACGCCGCTCAAGGACCGCATCGGAAGCGAGATCCGCACGCATTATCCGGCCGCGCTCGAGCAGGGCATTGCCATCACCGCGCAGGAGGCATGGCTCGACCGGCCTTCGCCCACCGGGCTGCGCGTGCCCGATTATATCCGTGAGGTGGTGGAGCAGCTCGCCTTCGTGGCGCGCGAAGACAAGCGCGTTGACAAGCGGTCGGGCGTGTCGCAGCGGTTGCCCATTTCCGTGCTCGAAAATGTCTGCTCCAACGCCGAGCGGCGCGCGCTGAAAAATCGCGAGAGCCTGGCCGTTCCGCGCATTCTGGATATTTACTCGGCGCTGCCTTCCATGACCGGCAAACTGGAGCTGGAATACGAAGGCGAACTGAAAGGCGGCGACGCCGTGGCGCATGAACTGATCCGCGTCGCGGTGGGCAAGGTTTACAACCGCTATTTCGAGGGCGCGAACATGGCGCAGATCGTGCAGTGGTTCGATCTCGGCGGTTCGCTCAAGCTCGACGAGAACGTCGATTCGGCCGCCATGGTGCGGCAACTCGGCGGAATCCAGGGGCTGATGGAGAAGATGAAGGCGCTCGGGCTGTCGCACAATGAGCCGGATGCCGTGCGGGCTTCGGCCGCGGAGTTCGTGCTGGAGGGCCTATACTCGCATCGGCGCATCAGCCGCAGCGAAGAGCGGGGCTACGCGGCGGAAGAGAAGAAGCGCGAGGTCAACCGCGAAGAGTCGAAGCCGGAACGGCCGAATTTCCGGCGGCAATATAACTAAGTAAGGCAGGCAATCCTGCCTGCAGCCGGCTTTCAGCCGGCTCGACCTGCTCGAAAGCAGCGAGGGCACTCATGAAATCCGTTCGCTATTCCAAATATACGGGTGAAGACCTCGGCATCGATGCCGAGGATTTGCTCAAAGCGCTGGCCGATTTCCTGCTGGGCAGCGGGTTCAACAACCCGTACATGACGTTCAGTGAAATGAACGAGCACACCCTGGAGGAACTGAAGAACGCCATCCAGCGGGCGCTCGAGCAGGGCAATCTCTTCGACAACGAGCGGCTCCAGGAAATGATGGAGCGTATGCAGAACATGAGCTCGGAGCAGATCGACCAGCTTCTCGACCGCCTGGTACAGAAACTGGTCGACGAGGGTCACATCACGGTGGAAGAGGCGGCGGACCAGCAGGGTGGCGGTGCGGCCGATGGGCCGGATGGCAAGGCGCGCTTCGAGATCACCGACAAATCGCTCGATTTTCTGGGCTTCAAGACGCTCAAGGATCTGCTGGGCTCGCTCGGAAAGTCGAGCTTCGGTCGGCATGACACGCGCGATCTGGCTACGGGCGTGGAGGCATCGGGCTCGTCCAAAGCCTACGAGTTCGGCGACACCCTGAATCTCGACATCAGCGAAACGCTGTTCTCCGCGGTGCGGCGCGAGGGTGCGAAAGTGCCGCTCAACCTGGAATACCAGGATCTGTACGTCCACCAATGCGAGTATCAAAGCTCCTGCGCCACAGTGTTGATGCTCGATTGCAGCCACAGCATGATTCTGTACGGCGAAGACCGCTTCACGCCCGCCAAGCGGGTCGCGCTGGCGCTGGCGCACCTGATCCGCACGCAATATCCCGGCGACAGCCTGCGCTGTGTGCTGTTCCACGATTCCGCCGAAGAGCTGGCCATCAGCCAACTGGCGCGCGTGCAGGTGGGGCCCTACTACACCAATACCCGCGACGGCCTGATTCTGGCGCAGAAACTCCTCATGCAGGAACGTAAGGACATGCGCCAGATCGTAATGATCACGGACGGCAAACCGAGTTGCCTCACCCTAGAGGACGGCCGCGTCTACAAGAACGCATTCGGCCTCGATCCGCTGGTGATCAGCAAGACGCTGGAAGAAGTGAATCGCTGCAAGAAGCAGGGCATCCTCATCAACACCTTCATGCTGGCCAGCGATTACGGCCTGGTGAATTTCGTGCAGAAAGTGACCGAAATGTGCCGCGGCAAGGCGTACTTCACCACCCCCTACACGCTAGGCCAGTATCTGCTGATGGACTACATGAATCGCAAGACCAAGACGATTCACTGATCTTTCTGAGCCGCGACCGCGAGCCAGCGGTGCCTTTGCGTTCACCGTGAATTTCGTCCAGAAGGCGATTCACTGAGACCAGGGCGGCACAATCCCGTTCACGCGCGCGTAAGCCACCAGTTGCCCCATATGTTCGTTAGCGTGGACGATGATGCGCAGGTATACTCCGTCGACGTTGACGTCCCGGCCGTTGACTTTCACTTTGCGATCGAGATCGCCCGCCTTGAGGCCGGCGCGCGCAGTTTTCACCGCCTCCAGCGAGCGCTTCAGCCAGTTGATGACGTCGGCTTTGGCGGTCACGGTTTTTTCCAGGTCCGGCGAGGTCAGATCCGCCGGCATTTTGGGACCCGTGAAGTTCAGCAGGCCGAAATTCGCGATGGCGATGTGCATGAAGACTTCGCTGGTCGACCGGACTCCCGGACCCGGGCGCCACGAGTAGGTCGCCGGGGGAATGGCTTCCGCCAGCGCCACCAACTGGCGCGACACATGGCCCCATTCGCCGTCGAAGCCCTGCCAAAGGCCCTCGAAGGGTCCTGCTGGGCCGGCAAAATCACCGAGCCTAGAATCAGTAGAACGGATGCTTTCATGACGCTTTCATTACACCCCCTATCGTCAGACGGTTATAATCCAGTTTGATACCGAAAACCGCGTTCCTGTTTCCCGGCCAGGGCTCTCAGTTTGCCGGAATGGGCAAAGGTCTGGCCGGCGCCTTCGCAACCGCCCGCCGCGTATTCGAAGAAGCCGATGAGGTACTCGGGTTTGCGCTTTCGCGCCTCTGTTTTGAAGGCCCGGAACACCAGCTCAAGCTCACCGAAAATACCCAGCCGGCGCTGCTGACCGTATCGGTGGCTGCGCTCGCGGTGCTGCGGGAACCGGGCTTCGCACCCGATATCGTCGCCGGGCACAGTCTGGGCGAGTATTCCGCGCTGGTCGCCGCCGGAAGCCTGCAATTTGCGGACGCTGTGAAGCTGGTGCGCAATCGCGGACGCTATATGCAGGAAGCCGTGCCCTCTGGGGTGGGCGCCATGGCCGCGCTCCTCAAATTGCCCGAGGGCAAACTGCCAACCGTGCTCGAGCAGGCGGCGCAAGGCGAGATGGTGAGCGCCGCCAACCTGAACACCCCCGAACAAGTGGTGATTGCCGGGCATGCTGGCGCCGTCAACCGCGCCATCGGCCTGGCCAAGGCGGCCGGCGCCCGCCGCGCTGTCCTGTTGCCCGTCAGCGCGCCGTTCCACTGTGCCCTGATGAAGCCGGCGCAGGAGCGCTTGCGAGTGGATTTGGATGCCACCGAATTCCGCGATTTGACCTGCCCGCTGGTGAACAATTGGCAGGCGGCCGAGATCCGCACGGGCGCGGAAGCGCGGGAGGGCCTGTACCAACAGGTGCCGAACCCGGTCCGTTGGGTGGAAACCATCCGCTATCTGGCGGCGCAGGGGGTAACTCGCTCGGTGGAAGTGGGCGCCGGCGGCGTCCTGACCGGTTTGCTGAAGGGAATCGATCCCTCGCTTTCCGGCCTTCGCTTCGGCGAGCCGGGGGAACTGGCTGCGCTCGAAATATCGGCCGGGCAGGCAAATGTCTAAGAATTCAGCAAAAATAGCCCCCTTGGGCTATAAGAGATGCACAGCACAAGAATCTCGGCGTAAAATAGAAAAAAGGGGAAAAAGGGCTTTCGATTGTGGAGAGCGGATCTGAACAGGTGACGCGTTGTCCGAGATGTTTCGGAAGGGACGTTCGTCCTTCCCGAAAGAGCGGTCTGCTTGATTCCATCATGGCGAAGCTGCGCCGGACGCCATTCCGTTGCCGCGGCTGTCACAATCGCTTTTACATTTATGTCCCCCGCGACAAGGACGATGTGGAAGATGTCGCGTCGCCGGAGGAAACTCCCGAATCGGAATCCGCTGCTCCCGGCGAGGAAGAAGAGCACAAGCCGGACCTGGCTAAACGCGCCGAACCGTAACCCGGGCTTCGCCGAAAAGCATTTCCGTCATCCCGAAATGTTCGTTGTAATACTCGCTGGAGTATTGCGCCATGCGCTCGGCCGAGACTACCACTTGCACTATTCCCGCCTGCACAATGGCGCGGGCGCAATCCATGCAGGGCATGATTTCCACGTAAATGGTGCAGCCTTCCGTAGCCGTGCCCGCGCGCGCCGCGTTGCAAATGGCGTTGCGCTCCGCATGTTCGATCCACAGGTACTTAGTGGGCCGCGCCAGCCGTTCGGGGACATCGTCGCGGATTCCGCGGGGAAACGAGTTATAGCCGGTGGAACGGATCTCGTGGTTCGGTCCCACGATGACGCAGCCGATCTGCGTATTGGGGTCCTTGCTGCGGGCCGCCACCACTTCGCAAATTTGCAGGTAGTATTGGTCCCAGCCGGGTATCTTTCGCATAGCTTCTCATAAATGTAACAGTTTCCGGGACTGCAATCGGAAAGATTATCGTGGAAACACTTGCATTTCTTGCCGCTTTCAGGCAAGCTGAGAGGTTTTCCCGTTTTCATTCGCCCATGCTGGAACGCGTGCTGTATCACGACCACTGCTTTGACGGCGCAGCCTCCGCTGCGTACTTCAGCCGCTTTATCGCGGGCGCCATTCACCGGGACGCGGAGTTCCGCTATACCGGGATGGCCCATAAGGCGTCACAAATGTTCGACCCCGCCCTGTTCGACGGCGACGAGAATGCGATTGTCGATTTCAAATATTCGAGCGATCCGCGCCTGACGTGGTGGTTCGATCACCACCAAAGCGCGTTTTTGAGCCCGGAAGATGCCGAACACTTCCGCCGCGATACCAGCGGCCGGAAAATGTACGATCCATCTTACAAATCCTGTACGGCATTTATCAGTACCGTGGCCTGTGAGCGGTGGGGGTTCCGCGCTCCCGATTTGGACGACCTGGTGAAATGGTCCCTCATCATCGATGGCGCGCAATATCCCGACGCCCGCACCGCCGTGGAACTCGGCGCGCCGGCCATGAAGCTGACGCTGGTGATCGAGGCGGCCAAAGGTTCCGACATGGTGCAGAAGGTCATCGGCTGGATGCAGCGGCGCCAACTCCCCGAAATCGTCGCGGAGCCGGAAGTGATGGCGCTTTATGAGCCGCTTTATCAGCGTCATCTGGAAATCAAGAACATCATCCGGGGCCGGGCCTCGGAAGATGATGGCGTGGTGTTTTTCGATCTGGCCGGTTACGACGTGGAAGGTTATAACAAGTTCATCCCTTACGATCTTTTCCCCGATTCGGTATATACCGTGTCGGTGAGTCCGTCGAGTTTCCGCACCAAGATTTCGGTGGGGTCGAACCCCTGGACGAAGGAACCGCTCAAGCACAACCTGGCGACTATCTGCGAGCGGTATGGCGGCGGCGGACATGCCCGCGTGGGCGCCATCAGTTTGAGCCCCGGCGAGCTCGACCGCGCGCGCCAGATCGCGGCGGAAATCGTGGCGGAACTGAAAACTTAGGAGCCGCGACCGCAAGGAAGCGGTGCTTTCAATACCCGTTTTCGCGCAGCTTTTCGACCGTCAGCGGCGCTTTGAGATCCAGCTTTTCCAGCAGCTTCTCGACGTGCTTGGCCAGCACATCGCACTCCAGGTTGACGCGCGCGCCCGCCCGGTAGCCCCCGAGTGTCGTATTGCGATAGGTATGCGGAATGATGGTCACCGAAAGCACGTCCGATTCCAGCGCGGCGATGGTCAGGCTGATGCCATCGATGGCGATCGACCCCTTGAAGACCAGAAAGCGATCGATTTCGGCGGGCACGCGAATCCGCAGCCACCAGTTTTCATCGCCCAAAGCTTCCAGCGACAGAAACTCGCCGGTAGCATCCACATGACCCTGCACGATGTGGCCGCTCAGCCTTCCCGAGGGCGAAAGCGGGCGCTCCAGATTGACGCGTGAGCCCGGCCGGAGATCGCCCAGATTGCTCCGCCGCAGCGTTTCGGGAGCGAGGTCGGCCGAAAAAGAATCGGGCCGCGGGTCCACCGCCGTAAGGCATACGCCATTCACGGCAATGCTCGCGCCCTCTGTCATGTCGGACATCACCGTGGCGCAGCGGACTTTGAGACGCGCGCCGGCCGTGCGCGACTGGATGGAATCGACTATGCCCGCTTCCTCAATAATCCCGGTGAACATCGATGTATCCTTCCACGGCAAACTCATCGGGCGGTATCGGGTGGATGGTGACTTTGTGGATGCGAATGGCGTCGGCGCGGCGCCGCCTTCCGATTCCGCCGGCCAGCGGAAGCGCCTCCAGGCCGCCGAGAATTTTGGTGCCGTAGTAGAAGAAAATCCGGTCCACGCAGCCCGATTCGAGCGCCGTCCAGTTGACCTTGCTGCCGGCTTCGATCATCAGCGAGAGGTACTGCTTCCGGCCCAGCCACTCGATCACGCCGCGCAGATCGGCGCGGCCGCCGGGGCCGTCGAGCACCAGCACCTGGATCCCGCGGTCGGCGGCGATCCGGCGGCGTTCCGGGGAAGACGCCGAGGTGGTGACCACGATCACGTCGGTCTCCGCGCCGCGCACCATTTTGGAATCGAGAGGAATCCGCAACTGCGAATCGAGCACGATGCGCAGCAGCGGCCGGCAGCGCGGCAGGCCGGAGCGATCGGTCAGCGCGGGGTCGTCGGCCAGCACGGTGCCGATGCCGGTCAGGATGGCGTCGTGATCGTGGCGCAGTTGCTGCACGTGGGCCCGGGCGCGGGTGCTGGTGATCCACCCGGTGTTGTCGTCCGGCGCGGAGATTTTTCCGTCGAGCGTAATCGCCGTCTTCAGCGTCACCAGCGGGCGGCCGGAGCGCATGAAGTGCAGGAATGGCTCGTTGAGCTTGGCGGCTTCCTCGGCGAATTCGGTGGCCATCTCGATTTCGATGCCGGCCTGCAGCAATTCGCGGAATCCCGTGCCGGCCACCCGCGGATTGGGGTCGGCGATGGGCGCCACCACGCGCGCCACTCCGGCGTTGATCAGCGCCGTGGTGCACGGCGGAGTGCGGCCGAAGTGCGAACAGGGCTCGAGATTGACGTAAAGCGTGGCGCCGCGGGCGCGTTCTCCAGCCTGCGCCAGCGCGATGATTTCGGCGTGCTGGAGGCCGGCATAGGTGTGAAACCCGCGGCCCACCACTTCGCCCTCGCGCACCAGCACCGCGCCCACCATGGGGTTCGGACTGGCCATGGCCCGGCCCTTGCGCGCCAGGTCGAGCGCTTCGCGCATGAATTCGGGATTCATTTTTCGAACAGCGACTGGATGAACTTTTCGGCGTCGAACGGCAGCAGATCTTCGACCTTTTCGCCCACCCCTACGTAGCGGATGGGCAGATTCAGCTCGCGCGCAATGGCCACCACGATTCCGCCCTTGGCAGTGCCGTCCAATTTCGTCAGCACGATGCCGGTCACACCCGAAGTCTCGGTGAATTTGCGCGCCTGCTCCAGGCCGTTCTGTCCGGTGGTGGCATCGAGCACGAGCAGCACTTCATGCGGCGCGTCGGGAATCACTTTGCGCGCCGTGCGGCTCATTTTTGTTAGCTCCGCCATGAGATTTTCCTTGGTCTGCAGGCGGCCGGCAGTGTCCACCAGGACGTAATCCAGCCGGTGGGTTTTGGCGGACTGGACGGCGTCGAAAAGCACGGCGCTGGGGTCGGCGCCCGGACCTTGGCGCACCACCGGAACGCCGGTGCGCTGCCCCCAGATTTCGAGCTGCTCGATGGCGGCCGCGCGGAACGTGTCGGCGGCACAGAGCACCACGGAGCGCTGTTCATTGCGGAAGCGCTGCGCCAGCTTGCCGATGGTGGTGGTCTTTCCCGAGCCGTTAACGCCCACCACCAGGACGACGGCGGGCGGCTCGGCGACGCGCGCGGGCGCACGTTCACTGGCCGCCAGGATTTCCAGAAGCTGCTCGCGGATGAGCCCACGCAGTTCGGCGGCGTCCGCCAGTTGATGCCGCTCTACGCGCTGGCGGATGCGCTCCAGAATCTCCTCCGTGGTGCGCACGCCGATATCGGCGGAAAGCAGCGTTGCTTCCAACTCCTCGAGCAGATCGGCGTCAATTTGTTTCTTGCCCTGGAGCGCATCTTCGAGAGCATTGACCAGCCCGGCGCGCGTTTTCTGCACGCCGCTTTTCAATTTCTCCAGAAGCGATGGCTCTTGCTCGACGGAGCCGAAAAGGGTCTGAATCATTTTCCACTCATTTTAGCAGCTTCGGGATTTCGCTCTGATTCTCGCGCTGTCCTTTGTCGTCTGTGTGCCTCGGCGGGAGAAGAACATTTGTTTCCCGCAAAGTCGCCAGGAACGCCAAGAAATCCGAAGGCGATCCTACCGCGCCCGGCATGCCTCTCTCTGCGTCCTCTGCGCCTCTGCGTGAAAGAAAACTTTTCTCGCAAAGGCGCAGAGAGCGCAGAGAAGAAGCTGGCTCGTCAACTCACCACACCCAGCACGCGTTCAGCTTAATCGTCGGCGCCGGAGCTTAGCGCGCGAGTCCGTCTGTGCTGTTCTTGGCGTCTTTGCGCCTTGGCGGGAAAGAAAATAATTGTTTTCCCAAAAAGTCGCCGAGACCCCAAGAAATCCGAAGCCGATCCGACCGCGTTCGGCATGGCTCTCTTTGCGTCCTCTGCGTCTCTGCGTGAGAAAAACGTTTCTCGCAAAGGCGCAGAGAACGCAGAGAAGAAGCTGACTCGTCGACCTACCACACGCGGCACGCGTTCAGCTTCACCATCGGAGCGGGAGCCTTGCAGGCGAATGCCTTTTGGAATTCCGGCATATTCTGCAAGGTCCCGTTCACGCGGAAGCGGCCGGGCGAATGCGGATCGGTGGCCGCGAGATTGCGCGCCTCCTGCGGAGTGACGTTCTGGCACCAAATCTGCGCGAACCCGAGGAAGAAGCGCTGCTCGGGCGCAAATCCGTCGATTTTGTCGCTGGGATTCAGTTTCAGCGCTTCCTCCATGGCCAGGTACGCCACCCTCAGCCCGCCATTGTCGGCAGTATTCTCGCCCAGCGTCAAACGGCCGTTCAGCTTGACGTCATCCACCGTCGTGAAGCCGGAATACTCGTCCGCCACGCAGGAAACGCGCTTCTCGAATTCGGAAGCGTCCTGCGGCGTCCACCAGTCGCGCAGGTTGCCATCGCTGTCGAATTTGCGCCCCTGATCGTCGAATCCGTGCGTCATTTCATGCCCGATCACGGCGCCGACGCCGCCATAATTCACTGCCATATCGCGGCGCGAATCGAAGAACGGCGGTTGAAGGATGCCGGCAGGAAAGTTGATGCTATTGGTCTGCGGGCTGTAAAAGGCGTTGACCGTGGGCGGCGTCATGGTCCATTCGGTCTTGTCGGTGGCATGGCCGATTTTCTCGATCCGCTGCTGCGCCATGGCTTCGGACGCGCGCTCCACGTTGCCGGGATAATCGTCCGCCGCGATGGTGACCTTGCTGTAATCGCGCCATTTTTTCGGATATCCCACGTTATTGGTGATGGCTTTGAGCTTCACGATGGCTGCGGATTTGGTGGCGTCCGTCATCCACGACAGGGATTGAATGTCGTCGCCCAGGGCGCGCTCCAGGCCCTCCACCAGCGTGGTGATCTGCGCCTTGGCATCGGCGCCGAATGCCAACTGGATGTATTTTTGGCCCAGCAGATCGCCGAGCGAGCGGTCGGTAGCGGCCACGCACCGCATATTGCGCGGCCGCGGCTCCTTCACGCCGGAGAGATAGCGCTGCCAGAAATCGAAATCTTCGTCTTCAAACGGCTGGGCCAGCATTCCGGCCGAAGCATGCAGCAGATGATAGGTGAAATACGCCTGCCAGGTGTCGACCGGCTGCGTTGCCACGTCGGTATCGAGATTGTTCAGACCATCGGGGTAAGCCACGTTGAGCGCCTCGAATGCGGGCGCGCCGACGGCTTTGAAATAGGCGTCCCACGGGAATGCCGGCCACTTTTCGGCCAGGAAGCCGCGCGGCTCCATGTTGTACGTCTTGTTGGGATCGCGCATGCTGACGCGGTCGAGCGAGTGTTTGGCGAGCGTGGTCTCGAAATCGAGCACCATGGTGGCCTTGATCGCCGCCGCCGAGGGCTTATCGCCGGCGAGTTGGAACATGTTTTTCAAGTGCTGGACGTAGTGCTGGCGCGTCTCGACCGACTTCGGGTCGGTCTTGAGATAATAGTCGCGATCGGGCAGCGACAACCCGCCGGGGCGGAAGCCGGCGATGGTGCGGTTGGAATCCTTCGGATCGGGCTGCGCGCCGAAATTGAAGAGGACGCCCACCCCCATCCGTTGCAGGCGCGCCGCTTCCGCCGCGATGCCCGCCATATCCTTGATGGCGGCGATGCGATCGAGCTCCGGCTTGAGCGGCTCCATCCCCTTTTTCGCCAGCGTGGCGGTGTCCATGCAACTGGCGTAGAAATCGCCGATCATCTGGTCGATGCCGGTGCGATTGGCTTTCGCCTCCGCGCCTTGAAGGATATCGAGCAGGACGTGTTCGTTGTGCTCCTGGAGTTCGTTGAAGCGGCCGTAGCGCGACCGGTCGGCGGGCAGCGGATGGCTGGCGTTCCAGTTTCCGCACGCGTACTGGTAGAAATCGGTGCACGGGTCGACGGCCGTGTTCATGGCGGATTTATCGATGGAGGAAGCCGGTCCGCGCGGAGTCTGGGCAAAGGCCGCAAGCGGTATCAGACAAGCGAGAAGAATTCGGGTAGTCATAAGGATTGCAGAGTTCGACTTCCGATTTTAGCGCTCCTGCTTCCCCCGTAGTGGGCTGACCCGGGACACTTCGCCGGGTCCGCGACAATACGTCCCAGTGAGCAGGTCAATGTACGATAAGCCCGTTTTTTGTCCAGAACCTAATCAATGATATTCCTAAGGCTTTAAAGTCAGTGTAACGTTACGTTACGTACCTCCTGTAACTTGCCGAAGCCATCGGTTCTTTGCGATACTTTGGTCCGTGGAACTGGCCGCCGTGCCCTTGGCGGCGAAATCGCGGCGCAAGACGCCTTTCGGAAAGAGCAGCAGCGTGAGAGGAGGCAATCAACGTGTCCTTAGCCTGTTTTCCGCGCATATCATGGTTTCATCTCGCCTTGCTGGCCACCGTGGCGCCCTCCGCCCACGCCCAGGGCAGCTTCTCGTTCGTGTTTAGCGTCTCGGGCTCCGGCTATGGAACCATAAGCAACAACGTGGGGACCTCGGCGCCCGGGACCCTGGTTGGCGACACCGCGAGCCTGGGCTTTGCCGCCATCCGCGAGCAGGACACTCCCACCAGCACCAGCATCTTCGTCGTGTCCGACGATGCCTATGGGGACTACATCGCCTTCTACGATTCCGCTCCGGCCGCCAACGATTTGGGGACGGGGCGCAGCGGCACAGCCAAAGTGACCTACGGCACCGGGCTCTTTCAGGGCGCCGTGAGCGGGTCAATCTCCTACACGCGAGCCTGTGTCAGCTCGGCCGATAATTGTGCCGGCACCGGAACCGGCGTGGGGCAGTTCACCTACACGCTGAGCGGCAACGGGACGGTCAACTTTGCCGCCGGGAATTTCATGGCCGGATCTCCGGGACTTCCGCCGTTGGTGCTACCGTGCGGAACGAGCGCGGGCTTCGACGTTGCCACCACCGACGGCGGCACTCCCGTGATCGTCGCCGCCGACGGCAGCGGCTCCGGCGGCGCCGTCCTCTATCCCCCCGCGCCGTTGATGTTCCACCCCTTCCTCCCTCGCGCCGGTGGCGGCGTCGGCAATGGCGTATGCCCGTGCGACGGCTCCGGCAGCGCCGGAAACGTCAACTATCCTCCCGCGCCCTTGATCTTCCACTCCTTCCTCCCTCACTCCGATGGCGGTGGCGGGATCGGAATCTGCCCGAACGAAGGCTCCGGCGCCGGCGGCAACGTCAACTACCCCCCCGCTCCCCGCGCCGCCACTCCCGCTGCCAATACCTACCAGCCCATCGGCATCACTCCGCCCTGGCAGCTCGCGCCCGCCAATTACACCGCCACCGCGACTTGCCCCGGGCTGCCCGCCGGCTCCTGCTTCGTCACCATTCCCGCGCCCTCCGGCGCCATCCCCGCCTTCACCACCACCACCATTGAAGCCGATGTCTCCGCCGCCGGCCTCGCTCCCGGAGTCTACACCGCCAACGTCGCCGTCTCGCTCACGCTCGCGGCCACTCCCAATGTGGCGCCGAGCGTCAACAACGTCCCGGTCATGCTCATCGTCGGCAACGGAGCGCCGCTGGTGCAGATCTCGGAAACCGCCATCGCGTTTCAATCCGCTGCCACTCACGCCGTTTTGCTCTCCAGTTCCGGCGCCGATGTACCCTACGCCGCCACCGCCTCCACGCTGGGCGGAGGAAGCTGGTTGAGCGTCAGCCCGAACGCGGGCACGGCGTCCTCCACTGCATCCTCCACCGTCAACATTTCCGCCAATCCGGCGGGCCTCGCCGCGGGTAACTACTTCGGAAGAGTCGACATCGGCGCTCCCGGCGCGTTGAACGGCACGCAGTCGATAGAAGTCGAGCTGACCGTCGCCGCCACGCCCAACCCGACTCCGGTGCTCTCCACCACCGGCCTGATCTTCAGCGCCGCACAGAACACCAATCCCGCTTCGCAGACCTTCACGATCTCGACGGCTTCCACCACGGCTATCGCGATGAGTGTGGGAGCCGAGGCGCAGAATCTGGGCTCGTGGCTGAAGGTGACCGGCTCAGCGGCGGCGGTGGCAGCGGGCACGCCCATTACCGCGACCGTAAAGGTCAACACCAGCGGACTCGCGGCAGGAATTTACACCGGCTCGGTGGTGGCCCAGAACACGGCTACCAGCGCGCAGTATCCGGTGGCGGTAGTACTGATCGTGACGGCGTCTGGAACGTGTACGCCGACCGAGCTTCTGCCGGTGTTCACCAACCTGACCCCGAACTTCGAGTTCACCGCCGCGCAGCCGGTCACGATCCAGGCGAACATAGCGGACGATTGCGGCAACGCGCTGACGTCGGGAACGGTGCAGGCGTCGTTCGGCACGGGCGACGACTTGCCGGTGGGCCTGACGGCTGTGGGCAACGGCCTGTGGAGCGGAACGTGGCTGCCGCACGCCGTCGCGGGCGCGAGCGCTTCGGTGGCGCTGGTGGCCGAATCGTCCACCGGGCTGGCCGGCTTCACCTCGGCCTCGGGCACGCTGGACGCGAACCCATCGGCGGCGGTGGTGACTCCCGGAGGCATCGTCAACGCCGCCAGCCTGGTTTCGGGAGCGCCGCTGGCGCCGGGCGAATTCCTGTCGATTTTCGGGACCAACCTGGCGTCCGGCGCCGCGCCGGCGCCATCCGCGCCGTACACGACATCACTGAACGGCACGCAGGTGCTGCTGGGCGGCCAGCCGTTACCGCTACAGTTTGTGGGGGCGAACCAGATCAACGCGCTGGTTCCGTTCGGGACTCCGGCGAACACCATCCAGGAACTGCTGGTGGAGCAAAACGGGGTCTACTCGCTGCCGGAGACGGTGGTCGTGGCGCCGGCGAATCCGGCGGTGTTCACGCAATCGCAGAGCGGACAAGGAGCCGGCGCGATCATCGTGGTGAAAGCCAACGGCACGGAATTTGTGGCGAGCGCGACCCAGCCTGCCAGCGTGGGCGACGTCCTGGCGATTTACTGCTCGGGACTGGGAGCGGTGAGCCCACCAGTGCCCGACGGCTCCGCCGCACCACTATCGTCTCTCTCGAAAACCGTGAATACGGTTACCGCGACTATCGGAGGACTGCCCGCGACCGTGTCGTTTGCCGGTCTCGCGCCGGGATTCGTGGGACTCTATCAGGTGAATGCTACCGTACCGGCGGGAGTGACGGCTGGCGCCAACGTTCCGGTAATCCTGACGACTGAGGGATCCTCAAGCGTGCCGATCACGGTCGCGATTCAGTGACGGTCACGTCGCACGCGGCGATGGATTCTGACTATCGGCTCGATGAAATTCGGCGATGTCGGCGTGATTAACCTAACAGCTCCGAACGACTCTGCACAGTTGTGGACAAAAAGTCCTAGGGCTGTATCGGAAACGCTCCGGCAGGATGAGTTCGGGAAGACGCGTCTCTGCGGTGCCGGAGCGTTTTCGATAGAGCGACTTGAAGTGAGCCGGTTTGGCGCTACGGCG
>Ga0181538_10003093_pt1 | contig 16596 bp, 14 predicted proteins | sample PEATcosm2014_Bin_40_FD_119773 | JGI IMG/M metagenome (GOLD analysis project Ga0181538, IMG submission 119773) | Peatland microbial communities from MTU Mesocosm Facility, Houghton, MI, USA - PEATcosm2014_Bin23_30_metaG | ecosystem: Environmental > Terrestrial > Soil > Wetlands > Peat | place...
CACTTTGTTTTTCTACCGTTGGATCCCCTTTGGCATCGTCCACTACATTGCCTACGTTGGCGGAGCAGTCGTGATTAGCTTTGCGACCTACGCCCTCTGGGGAATGCGCCGCACAACCGAGGAAGCGATGGCGAATTCCGCAGTATACACCTTCACGGGCGTCACCGTAGCCACGCTGGCAGAGGTGGCGGCTCCTGGAACCTGGGTTTATTGGATCACCATCGCCGGACCGATTCTCGCCGAGGGCCGGGCACACGGTTATGGGCACGTGGTGCCTTTCTTCGCCGGCAGTGTGGTCGGATACTACGGGGCGGCGATATTCTCCACGGCGGTCATGGCGTGGGGGGCCGGCCTGCACAAACGCTTTAAACAGCACCTAATCCTGGCAGCAAACATCCTGCTTTTGCTGATGGGCGTTTCCTACCTTTTGCGCGCCTACCTGAAGTAGTGTGCCCCCAGCGCTTCTAGTCCTGCGAGGACATCCCACGACACTTCGCCTCACCACCATGCATGAACATGGTTCCACCCATGACGCTATCGGTGAAAGCAGCGGTCTACGCATCGGCCCCGCAACACTTCTTGTATTTCTTTCCACTGCCGCAGGGACAGGGACTTCCCTCCCGCCACCCTGGCCTGCGCCGAACCCCAGACGGAGCAACCTCCGCCATCAGCTTACAACACGAAGGCGAGTTCAGGAACAGGAAGTTGGCCCGTGCGGGATGCCACCCGCTTGGTCCAACCGAGGGAGTCCGGTTGGTGAAGTTCGCCCTTCCACGCGCCTGACGATCGGAGAGATTAGAACTCTTGATGGTGGATTTCCCCGATTGGCTCCGGAACGCCGTTCGGCTCGAGGCATCTGTTAGAGTGTGAGAGAAGGGATTGCGCACAGGCGCACATCGCAGAAGGCCGCGTGAGAATGCGTGATTGAGACTAACAGAAGGATCCATGACTGAGGTACTGCATTTGTTAATCGATCGCCTTGACACTCCCATCGGTGAACTCACGATCGTGGCCGACGAGGGTGGAAACCTGCGCGCCGCCGACTGGACCCACACGGACGGCGACACACGTTTGCGCCGGTACTTTGAGCATCACTATGGAATCCATGGACTTCAGCTTGAATCGGCTGGCGACCCAAACGGTCTTACAAGCGCCCTCAGGAGCTACTTTGCGGGGGATCTCAAGGCGATTAATACTTTGCCGGTGAACGCGGTCGGTACGCCCTTTCAGTGCGAAGTGTGGCGAGCCTTACGCGAGATTCCGTGCGGCACCACGATTTCTTACGCCAATCTCGCCCGGCAAATCGGGCGTCCCGCCGCGGTGCGGGCAGTGGGCCTCGCCAACGGGTCAAATCCTGTGCCGATTGTGGTCCCGTGCCATCGCGTGATCGGTTCCGACGGGTCGCTAACCGGCTACGGCGGAGGTACAGAGCGGAAGCGCTGGCTTCTGGAGCACGAAGAAAAGTACTGTCAATTCAAACTCTGGAGCTAGCTGGACCGCGGCGGGCAGAGCGCGTTGGCTTATCTGTGTTTTTCGATACGGAGACATGGCAGCTATCTGTCATTAAACACGTTCCCAGGCGGAACTCGGGCTAGGTTCTCCGCGTACATTTCTTTAAAGATAATCCGAACGGCATGGAGGATGAACGATGGGCAGTTGGGCACAGCATCTCCGGTTTGCCGGGCGCCAGTTGCAGCGCAGTCCCGGCTTTACGGTCACCGTAATCGTCACCTTGGCCTTGTCCGTGGGCGCGAACACGGCGATCTTCTCCCTGGTGAATGCGCTCATGCTGAAGAGCCTGCCTTACCCGCATCCGGAGCGGATGGGCGCGATCTACACTCGTGTCACCGGCCCTAGAGCTTTTGATGAGCGGCACCATCTGGATGGGGAGCAATGGGAGTTGCTGCGCGACAATGTCCCCGCCTTGATCACTGCTGTTTCGGGAGGCAGCACGGGCGTGAACCTGCAGGCTGGTTCGCGCGCGCTGTACGTGCACGACGGGCGCGTCTCCGCTCACTACTTCGACGTGCTGGCTCTTCAGGCCATCATCGGGCGCAGTTTCTCTGAGGAAGAGGACCGTGCCCACGGGCCCAAGGCCGTAATTCTCAGCTACAACGTGTGGCGCAATCTCGGGGCTGACCCGAGCCTAATTGGCCAGTCCATCCTGCTGCGGAGCGAACCCTACACGGTAATCGGCGTGCTACCGCAGGGCGCCACGACGCCCTTGAACGCCGACGTTTACACCTCGCTGCAGCCCAGCCGCTCGGGCGAAGGAGAGGGAACGAACTTTGACCTCATCACCCGGCTGCGCAATGGATCGACCTGGCAGGAGGCGGATGCCGAGGTCAACCGCGCCTGGGCCTTCCGCAAGGACCGTTATGAACTGCAGAACAACCCAGGCGCACAAGTGACCTACTATTCGGTCCCGCTCCAAAAGGGGCAGACAGACTCGCTGCGTCCGCAGGTGCTGGCGCTGATGATGGCCGCCGGCTTCATCCTGCTGATTGCCTGCGCGAATCTGGCGGGCTTGACTCTGGTGCGCATTTTGCGCCGCGCCACGGAAGTGGCCACACGGTTGGCGCTGGGAGCCTCGAACTGGCAGATTCAGAAGCAATTCTGGGTGGAAAACCTGCTCCTGGCCATAGTGGGTGGGACAGTTGCTATCTGTGTGGGATTTATCGCCCTGCGCGGCCTCCTGCTGTTATTGCCCGAACACTTTCTTCCGGTCGCCAGCGTACCGCTCGACGGCCGAGTGATGGCTTTTACGCTCACGATCTCGGCGTTGACCAGTGTGCTGTTCGGAATGCTCCCGGCACTGGCCACGCGCAGGGTTGACTTGCGCTCATCGATGTCCGGCCGGGGGGAGGCCAGAGTGGGCAGCGTACGCCTCCGCCAGGCGCTGGTTGCCGGGGAGGTCGCCCTCACCGTCGTGCTGTTGGCCGCTTCCGGCCTGCTCATCCGCAGCCTGGTCCACTTGGAGACACTGCCGCCGGGATTCAATCCCAATGGTGTGATGGTCGCCAAGGCGTCTCTCGACGATGCTCGGTACCACAATCTCGCCGCCTTCCGAAAACTCTTGGACGATAGCACAGCCGCCATGCGGCAGATTCCCGGGGTGAAGAATGCGGCGGTGGGTCTGAGTTTGCCTTACGAACGCGCCCTGAACGACGGCATCACCCTCAGCGACGGCAAGGAGGCCGGGCGCCAGGATGCTACCGACGAGGTCTACATTACACCCGGATACTTCGACACCTTGCAAATGCCCGTGCTGGCGGGCCGCACCTTTACGGATGCGGACGGTCCCAATTCACAGCGCGTTGCCGTTGTGAACCAGGCCTTCGCGAGGAAATTCTATGGCGGCGCCAATCCCGTGGGCCGGTATGTGAATAAGGACACGTTGATCGTGGGCGAGGTGACGGATGTCTCGGTATCATCCGGCCTCTACGAAGGTGCTCCGCTCATGAGCGAGCAGGCGATGTACATTCCGGCCGCGCAAGTGCCTCTTCAGTACCTCCCACTGGTGCATATGTGGATTCAACCCGACTGGGTCGTGCGCACGGCAGGACCGGTAGAGGGATTGACGGCCGCGATGCAGCGCGCCCTTGCCAGCGCTGATCCCAACCTGCCGGCCTCCGGCTTCTACGCCATGAAAGATCTCATGGCGCGGACGCTCGCCACACAGCGCATCGAAGTGTCGCTGCTGGGCGCCATGGCGGCGCTGGCGCTGCTGCTAAGCGCGGTCGGCATCTTCGCACTGGTGGCAAACATGGTTGCGCAGCGGACACGCGAGATTGGAATTCGCATGGCGCTGGGGTCGACTCTCAGCCAGGCCATGCTCCAGATCGGCCGCCCAGGAGCAGGCGCTTCACTATTCGGCGTTGTTCTGGGGATGGTTCTTTCCTTTGGAGCGTTGCGAGTGATGCGCAGCGTAATCTATGGCGTGGGCGTCTATGATGCACCATCTTTGGCGGCGGTGGTGCTAACCCTTGTCCTGGTGGCACTGCTGGCAACGGCCCTGCCGACTCTGAAGATTGCCAAGATCGATCCGGCCCAAACGTTGCGCGAGGAGTAGAATGGTCTTGAAGACAACCTCCAAACTCTGGACATGCAGAATGAATCGAACCGCAAGTGTTTTGCTTCTTGTTGCGTTCGCTGGACTACTGCTCTTGAGCAACACCAGCCGCGCTCAGGAATCGGCGAAGGCATGGGCCTCTTTCGAGTACCTTCTTGGTGACTGGGTGGGCGAGGGTGGAGGACAGCCGGGCCAGGGAACCGGCGGGTTCACATTTCTGCCCGATCTTCAAAACCACATTCTGGTGCGTAAGAATCACGCGGCATATCCGGCCACGAAAGACCGGCCGGCTTTCACACATGACGACTTGATGGTGGTCTATCAAGACTCGGATAATGCGCCTCCTAGAGCTGTTTATTTTGACAGCGAAGGACACGTAATCCACTACGCGGTTACGGCCTCCGCCGACCACAAAACGATTGAATTTGTGAGCGAGGCGCTGCCTTCCAGTCCCAGGTATCGTTTGAGTTATTTTATGACTTGCGGCGATGCTTTGACCCTCAAATTCGAAGTTGCACCTCCAGGCAAGCCTGACTCCTTCTCAACTTATATTGAAGCCAAGGCCAAGCGAAAGTAATGACGCCGGCAAACCCGGCTTGACAGAACACGTGTTTCTTGAGACTATCTAAGTTCAATACCGAATCAGGGCATCGAAAACCAATATGGACGACAAAAGCCTTTACTCAGGGCTGATCCGTCTGCATATTCTTCACCACGCCGCCCAAGAGCCTCTTTACGGAGTTTGGATCGCCGAGGAATTGTGGCGGCACGGCTACAAGCTCAGCGCCGGCACACTTTACCCGATTCTTCACGGTCTGGAGAGCAAGGGCTATTTGCGCTCCCACGAGGAGCGTAACGGCAAAGTTGCAAGGCGGGTTTACACCATAACACCGCTCGGCAGAAAGGCGCTGCGCGTAGCCAGGAAACGCGTGCACGAGCTGTTTGGAGAAATGTTCGGTGTGAAGGGTTGAGAGCCATATCAGTCTGTCTTCTGAGGTGAAAACTTTATGCGCCGGAGATTCCTTCCGGAGTTATCCGCCTTGGTTCTGATTCTAGTTCTAGGGCGAGGCCTCGCGGCACAGGTGGGCGGGCCGCCTGCGCGTGCCTTGACTCTCCCGGACGCGCTTGACTACGCTCTCCAGCACTACCCTGCCGTCCGCGCTTCGCTCGAACAAGCGGCGGCGGCGCGCGCCGGCATACCGCTGGCAAGAACCCAATATCTTCCCTATTTAAGCGGAGTCTACCAGGACGGCCGCGCCACCCAGAACCAAGTGGCCGGCATTTGGCTTCCGACCTCCATCACGCCCACGGTTGAAGGGCCCGTCGGCGGGTCTTCCAGCGGGCAGAGCTATTGGAACAGTCAAGCCGCAGTGCTTTTCTCCTGGGAGCCAATCGACTTCGGCCTGCGCGCGGCTGTCGTGGGAGGAGCGAAATCCGCGGCAGACAAGTCCACTGCGGACGTGGCGGTGACGAAACTCCAGGTGGCGACAGCGGTCGGCGATTATTTTCTAAGCGCCTTGGCGAGGCATCAGGCCGTCCTCGCAGCGCAGGCCAATGTGGACCGCTGGCAGGTTTTCGTCAAGTCCATTCACACGCTGGTCGACAACGCCTTGAAGCCGGGGGCCGATGCCTCACGTGCCGACGCTCAACTTGCCCTTGCCAAGACCCAGTGGTATCAGGCGCAGGCGGGAGAACAAGCGGCTTTGGCCACGCTTGCGGCGCTTATGGGCATGGCCGGCACGGAGGTCCAAACGGAGCCAGGGAATCTGGTTCAACTGCCGCCCGTGGCTGCGTTGCCGCGCGTAGCACCGGCCGATAACCCACTGGCGCGGGATCAAATGGCCGCGGTGCGGCAGGTGGAGGCGCAGGAAAAGGTGCTGAACCGGACGGATTACCCACGGATTTTTCTGGGAGCTGAGGCTTTCGGACGAGGCAGCGAGATTCCTAATAACGGATCGATCGCCGGCAATTGGGATGGGTTGGCGCCCGGACGGGGAAATTGGGTGACGGGGCTGACGGTTACCTTCCCAAATGTTTTCGATTTTAAAACCGTGAGTGCACAAAAGCAGATCGCCAAGGCGAATGAGCGATCGCAGCGAGCGATTTATGACAGAACCATTCAGGACGTCACCGGCCGGTTCCAAGCGGCGCTGGCGGAACTGAAGAGCGCTCAACTGGTGGCGCAGCAAACGCCCGTTGAGCTGGCTGCGGCGCGCGCGTCGGAGACTCAATCGCGTGCGCGTTACGCGGCGAGCCTGGCAACCCTGGTTGAAGTGGCTGACGCGGAGAGTCTCCTGGCTCAAGCGGAGATGGACGATGCGGTTGCCCGGCTGAATGTGTGGCACAGCCTTTTCAATGTGGCCTCTGCGCAGGGCGACTTGCAGCCATTCTTAAGTGTGTTGCGAGGTTCTATCCCGTAAGAGGTTCGCCGGAGGTCCTAAGTTATGTGGTTGATTCGCGCGGCATTGAGACGCCCGATTGCCACCTTGGTGGTGGTGATCAGTGTAGCGCTCTGCTCCGTACTGGCCGTCACGCGGACGCGCATCGATATCTTCCCTAACCTGAATTTCCCGGTGATCTACGTCGCGCAGCCCTATGGGGGGATGAGTCCGGCGCAGATGGAAGGCTATCTCGTCTACTACTACGAATATCACTTCCTTTACATCAACGGGATTCAGAGTGTCGAGGACAAGTCCATTCAAGGCAACGGCATTTTGAAATTGACCTTCTATCCCGGCACGGACATGAGCGAGGCCTTGGCGCAGACCATATCCTACGTGAATCGCGCCCGCGCATTCATGCCGCCCGGAACAGTTGCGCCGTTCGTGATCCGTTTCGACGCCGGCACCGTGCCGGTCGGGTATATCGTGTTTTCCAGCGAGACTCGCACCCTCGGCCAAATCCAGGACTTGGCTCTTAACCGCGTGCGGCCGGCCTTCGCCACGCTTCCCGGCGTTACCTCGCCGCCACCCTTCGGCGGCAACCAACGCACCATTGTTGTCACGGTGAATCCGGATCGCCTGCGATCCTACAACATGTCGCCCGACGAAGTCGTGCAGGCCATCAATAGTGGCAATACTCTCCAGCCCGCCGGAAATGTGCGCACCGGCAGCCTGCTCCGCATCGCTCAGAGCGATGCTATTACACCCAACATCCAGACTCTTGCGGACCTGCCAATACGGACCGGCGCCGGCCCCACCGTCTACCTTCACGACGTCGGCGTCATCCAGGACAGCACGGACATCCCCACAGGATACGCACTCGTTAACAGCCGCCGTGCGGTCTACATCCCCGTTACCAAGCGACCCGACGCGTCAACGGTCGCGGTGGTGAATGAAGTCAAGAAGAGCCTGCCGTATTTCCAATCTCTGGTTCCCGAGGATATCAAGGTCACTTACGAGCTCGACCAGTCTCAGTACGTCAGGACCGCGCTGAGCGCCGTGGTCCGAGAAGGACTGTTCGGAGCCCTCCTGACCGGCCTTGTCGTTCTGTTGTTTCTCGGCGATTGGAAGAGTTCGTTTATCGTCATGACCACCATCCCGTTTGCGCTTTTGACTTCGGTGGTGGCCTTATGGCTTACGGGCCAAACCATCAACGTCATGACGCTGGGAGGGCTGGCTCTGGCGGTCGGTATCCTCGTTGACGAAGGTGTAGTCGAAATCGAGAACATTGATAGCACGCTTCAGCAGGAGCCTAACCTGCAGCCCGCCCGCGGCGTGCTCCACGCGACACAGAGAACCGTCTTGCCCCGCTTTCTATCCATGCTCTCTGTGGTTGCGGTTTTTGTTCCCTCATTTCTAATGTCCGGCGTTGCGCAAAACCTGTTCGTGCCTCTTTCGCTTGCTGTGGCCTTTGCGATGATTGCCTCCTTCCTGCTTTCGAGTTCCTTGCTACCCGTCTTATTCCTTTGGGTGCACCGCAACCTCGAAAGGGGCCGCAAGGCCCTCATCGCGGGGCGATGGGACTTTGATAGGGTTCGAGATCGCTGGGGTTCGTTCCTCACTCAGGTTGGGAAGCTTCGCTGGCCGGTTCTGGTAGTTTACGCCGGGATGGTGCTCGCTATCATTCTCCTGCTGGGTCCGCAGCTCGCCCAGGAACTGTTCCCCAGCGTGGGCGCCTCCCAGTTCCGCCTGCGTTTCGATGCCCCCACGGGCACACGAGCGGAGGAGACGGAGCGACTGGTGACGGGAGTGCTGGATGAAATCCGCCAGGCTGCGGGAGCGCAGAATGTGCTTATCACTCTGGGCTACGTGGGAACGCAGGGGGCAAGCTATCCCATCAACACAGTGTTCCTTTGGACGAGCGGGCCGCACGAAGCGGTCATTAACGTGGCGCTTCGGCCTGAGGCTCATATCGACCTGGACGGCTTCGAAGAGAAACTCCGGCAGATCCTGCCGCCGAAGTTTCCGGGATCGTCGTTTTCCTTCGAGCCCGGAAACCTGGTTGACCAGATCATGAACTTTGGCGCGCCCACTCCGGTCGAGCTGGCAGTGGCTGGACCGAACCTGTCTGCCAGCCGTGCCTACACGGAGCGGTTGCGATATGAAATGGGAGAGATCGCCGACGTGCGGGACTTGAAATACGAACTACCCCTCGATTATCCGAGTGTGAATGTAAAGGTCGACCGCGAACTGGCGGGGCAGTTCGGTGTAACGACAGCGCAGGTGGCCCGGTCGCTCTCGGAGGCGACCTTTTCGAGCCGTTTCACCAGCCCGAATTATTGGGCTGATCCGAATTCCGGCATTGCCTATCAATTGCAGGTGCAGTACCCCCAATCAAGAATTACATCGCTCGAAGATGTCCAAAATATCCCGGTCATGCCGGGGCAGTTCCAGCACCCGTTGATCGGCGATCTGGCCAGAGTCGAAGACGGCACGATCATGGGCGAATACGACCGGCGCAACGGCTTTCGCATGTTGACCCTTTCAGCGAATATGGCAGGTCACGACCTGGGAAAGCTGGCGAAAAGCCTCGATGCCGCCATTCGCCGCGCCGGAGCGCCACCACGCGGCACCACCGTTCAAATGCGAGGCCAGATTGCGCCCATGCGAGAGACATTCACCAACCTTGCGGTTGGCGTGGGGCTGGCCGCTTTGGTCATCTTCCTGTTGCTGGCTGCGAACTACGAGTCTTTGCGCCTCGCCTTGGTGGTGCTGACGACGGCGCCCGCCGCGATCGCCGGAGTAATTTTGATGCTTCTGGCCACCCATACTACGCTGAATATCGAGTCCTACATGGGTGCCATCATGGCGGTGGGAGTGGGTACCGCCAACGCGATCTTGCTCGTGACCTTTGCGGATCAGCACCGCCGGAGCGGCGCGTCCTCGCTCGCCTCCGGGATTGAGGGCGTGAGGGAGCGAATGCGCCCCATCTTGATGACCAGCGCCGCCATGATTGCCGGAATGATCCCCATGGCGCTGGCACGAGAGGTCACGGCTCCCTTGGGTAAGGCGGTAATCGGCGGGCTCCTCGCTGCGACTTTGGTCAATTTAACTGTGCTGCCCTTCGTATTCTCTGTCGTCCAGCAACGCGCCGCGACCGGTTCTCCCTCGCTCGACCCCGACGACCCGGAAAGCCGCTATGCGAAGGGCTAGGAACAAGGTGAACCACCAAGGCACCAAGAGACAAAGGAAGGAGATAACGAAAATGCGGGAGAGGACAGGACGCACGTTTCGGGTTGAAACTGCCTTGTTTTCCTGGTGCCTGGGTGTCTCCATGCTGGCGTCGTCCTGCCGCCAGGACACCACCGGTACCGCCTCCGCCGCCCCACCGACGGCGCCACAGTTGGAAGTAACTACGGTGAAGTCTGCGAAGCTGAACACTACGGAGCGTTTGCCGGCTGAGCTCACGCCCTATGAACGCGTCGAGGTTTTTGCTAAAGAGACCGGTTTTGTGAAATCGATCGCGGTCGACCGCGGCTCCAAAGTGACACAAGGGGAACTCATAGCTGAGCTGGAGGCCCCGGAATTGGTGGCCCGGCAAGCCCAAGCTTACGCCGCGTACGAAAGCGCTCAATCGCAACTCGCCGCCGGGCAAGCCAGGCTGGCCTCAGACCAAGGCACCTATCAGCACATGAGCGCTGCGGCCAAAGTGCCTGGTGTCGTGGCCGCCAACGACCTTGAGATTGCGCAAAAGACCGTACAATCAGATGAGGCGAACGTCGCAGCCCTTGAGAAAACAGTCCAAGCCGCCCAGGAGAATCTTCGGGCGGTGTCGCAGCTTCAATCCTATTTGAGAATCGTGGCCCCGTTCGATGGCGAGGTGACGACTCGCTACGTTCACCCCGGCGCGTTAGTCGGTCCGGCGGGCGGCCCCGGCGCCTCGACCCCGATTGTGCAAATTCAAACGCTCGCGCGGCACCGGTTGGTGATCCCCGTTCCGGAGTATGATGCGGCCGATATACCTGTAGGAACCGTGGTGAGTTTCACCGTACCGTCCTACCCGGGACGAGTTTTCCAGGCCCCGATTGCCAGGGTCTCGCGCGCCGTGGACAACAAAACGCGCACCATGCCTGTGGAACTGGACGTGCGAGACTCACGGGCAGAACTTAATCCAGGCATGTTTTGCGAAGTGTCCTGGCCGGTGCGCCGTGATTACTCCACGCTGTTTGTCCCTGCCTCTGCCGTGGCCAACGACCTGGAGCGAGCCTTCGTGATTCGCATTGAGAATAATAAGGTCAAATGGGTGGACGTGAAGACCGGAGCCAGATCCGGCAACCTCATCGAAGTCTTCGGCGACTTGAAAGAGGGCGACCAGGTGGCGATGCGCGGAACAGACCAAATACGTCCCGGAGCCACGGTGGCGCCTCACTTGGTTGCCTCACCGTAGCCCGCGCGGCGGCGGAGCGTTTGTGGGAACCATCCTGAAAAAGAAAAGGGGTTAACAGGAGCATGAGACCTCTCTTCCAGTTCTTGTTCAGACCAACGCGCGGTGCGGCCGGCGTGGCGCTGATTCGTCTTGCCGTCGGCTTGATATTTCTGACGCAGGGCATCCTGAAGTACATTGACCCCAAGATGGGAGTGGTCCGGTTCACGCGGATTGGATTTCCGCATCCCTATTTCACCGCGCATTTTGTGGGGACATTTGAGATTGTCTGCGGCTTTCTTGTGATGCTCGGGCTTTGGACAAGGGCCGCAGCCGTTCCGCTCTTGGTTGTCATCTCCACCGCGATTGCCACCACCAAGGTTCCTGAACTGTTTCGAGCCGGCCAAGGATTCTGGTTCATGGTGAGCGATGCTCGCACCGATTTCGCCATGCTCTTTTCGCTAGTCTTTCTGATTGTCGAAGGCGGGGGAGCGTGGTCATTGGACGCACGAAAAACTCTCGATCCAGGGGAAAACCCGCCGAGGTGAACAAGATGAAACTCTGCGTTTGCGTATTTGCGCTTACGGCCGTGGCTTGGGGGCAAGTGCCCCACCAGAATCACCCCCCTTCGTCCGCGGAGTATGCGAAGGTGCTCGAGGACCCATCGCGCGATGCTTGGCAGAAACCGCACGAAGTGGTAATGGCGCTGGGTCTGAAACCTACAGACACAGTCGCCGACATTGGCGCGGGGACCGGCTACTTCGCGCGCCGTTTCGCGATGCACGCCAGCAAGGTCTACGCCGTCGATATCGACCAAAAGTTGTTGGCGATTGCGAGCAGCAAAGCGCCCGCGAATCTGCAGACGATTCTTGCCGCACCCGATGACCCGCGCCTTCCGCCACGGTCAGCGGACTTGATCTTCTTTTGCGATGTGGTTCACCACTTAGGGGACCGTCCGGTGTACTATCGAAAACTTGCCAATGTGCTGAAACCGGGCGGGCGCATCGTAGTCATTGATTTCTACAAGAAACCGCTTCCGGTCGGCCCACCGGAGTCGATGAAGCTCACCGAAGAGGAAGTCATTGCGGAATTTCAGGAGGCAGGTTTCGGCCTTAGCAAACGATCCAATATACTGCCCTATCAGTACTTTCTGTTCTTTGACAGACGCTAGCGAAGAAAAGCAAGCAGGTTATTCACGCGCCGGGTGGTCACATTAGTAGAAGGTAAGAAAAGGCATCCTATAATTAGTTAAGGCATCACTTAGTTCACGGTTCCAAGGACTCAACACCCTCTTATGACCTCAGAAAGGTCAACGAACCCTACACCTGAAAGCTCCGCACCCCCCGGCAGCTTGCAGAACCACCGATGCCCCCGAACGATCACTCGATGGTCATTGCCACTCCGGTATACGGCATAGTCAGAACCGACTTCGACCAAGGCGAATCCCGACTCTCTCAGGAGGGCGTCGCACAGGCCAGCAATCGAGGCTGCTCTCCGCTCATCTTCGGCGCGGAGAGGAGAGGTTTGGGAATCAGGTCGTTCTGAGGGAAAGTCCTTATCCGCAACTCCGGGCATCGGGGCGCCTCCTCGTGCCGGACCCTCACATATCTATATCGTACACCTCGGAATAGGATTTTCAACTCGGAACTCCAAATCGCCACCGATGTTCTATTAGTTAGCAAGCCATAGGTAGATGGCCATTAATACGCTAAACACGCACTTGACAGTAGAGCCAGCACTTACTTCGCCAGATTCTTCTCGCTGCTTCTGACCCTCGGGCCTGCAGCTTCGATGATGCCCAGCGCTCAGAGAGTTCCAGCAATACGGGTGACAACGTGCGGGTGATAACGCCTGCGCAGCATCAACCATCTCGTGGTATTCTCTCTCGCGAGTGCTAACCCTATGAATGTTCTGCTATTTGGCGCCACCGGCATGATTGGTCAAGGTGTTTTGCGCGAGAGCCTCCTCGATCCAGAGGTGCAAAATGTCCTATCGATAGGGCGTAGTTTGACAGGACAACGCCACCCCAAGCTACGCGAATTCGTACACACTGATTTCCTCGATTTCTCTGCCCTCGAGCCAGAGATCGAGGGGTTTGACGCATGCTTTTTCTGCCTCGGTGTCTCCTCAGCAGGCATGTCGGAGGAGCGTTATCAGCGCGTCACGTACGATATCACGATGGCAGTCGCACGCACGCTCGCGAAACTCAACCCGGAGATGACGTTCATTTATGTGTCGGGAATGGGCACAGACAGCACGGAGCGCGGCCGGGTGATGTGGGCGCGGGTGAAGGGCAAGACCGAGAATGCTCTGATGAAATTGCCGTTCAAGGCACGGTATATGTTCCGGCCGGGATTTATTCAACCGTTGCGCGGGATTCGTTCGAAGACCAGGCTGTACCGGGCATTTTACACAATTACCGGACCGATTTACCCCTTAATCAGGGCGCTCTTCCCGAGGTATGTGACAACGACGGAGAAATTAGGACGCGCCATGATCAAGGTCGCCAAGCAGGGTGCCCGGAAATCAGTGCTGGAAAACTGGGACATTAACCGCCTTTGAAAACGCCAGCGCCGAAACGGCGCGCTCAAACCTTCGTTCATCCAGGGACGAGGCTTTGCGGCTGCTTTTGCCTCCGTTACTGAGGCCGGTTCTTCCCGATTATCGTTGCTCGCGCCGGCGCCCGTTACTGAAGCACGGACGAATCCCCATGGCTTTCTAGCCAGTCGCGCAGCCCCTTTACGACGCGGGGGTCGAGTTGCGTGCCTGAGCAACGACCCAATTCACTCAGCGCCTCACTGACCGTGCAGGGGTTCTGATAACGCGAACCTCTGACCATACAATGGAAAGACTCAGCCACAGCCAAAATTCGGGCTCCGAGGGGGATCTCTTCGCCTTGCAAGCGGTCGGGGTAACCATTGCCGTCGTACCGTTCGTGGTGGTGACGCACGATTCGCGCAATCCCTTTCTCTTTCAATGTCTCCAGGATCTTCGAGCCCCAGGCCGCGTGGCTCTTCACTGTTTCGAATTCCTGCTCCGTTAGAACCGTGGGCTTACGCAGCACTTCCTCGGGCACACTGATTTTGCCAATATCATGGACAATCGCCGCCAACGTGATATCTTGAATCTCCGCCTCAGGCAGACCCACCTGGTTAGCGATCTTGGTCGCCCACCAAGAGACCTCCTCGCAATGGCCGCGTGTGTAAGGGTCCTTGGCTTCGATCACGAAAGCCAGGGCCTCGATAGTGTCGAGGAGCGGCGTTGTCCTCTGCTCAAACTCTCGCTGTAGTGCGCGCACGCCCGCATCGAGTGCCATATATTCCTCCCTCTGCCCTCGCCCTGCTAGGCAGGGGCAGCCTGTTCTTCCCGATTTGCTCGCGGAGCTCTATCCCGCCTGGTCCAAGAACGAACTCTCCCCCTTGGGACCTCTGATCTCTATCTGTATTTTCGGCTGAACGAATTGATGAAGTGAGGGAAATTACTGACGACCCTTCACCGGGCAGCGGGGACTGGAATCTGCTGGGCTGCCTTTCACCGGCAAGGAAAGAAGCGAGAGCTCACCGCCTCCACCTGGTGGGGCGGATGCCAGAGCTAACAGAATTATGGATCACTGGCCCCCGACGGACTCCGTCTCTGAGGTCCGAGTCCTAGGCTGGGTGCGCGCGTTGTTTCCGCGTTGAGGAAAGCCAAACTGCTGCCTGTGCACCACCATGCAAGGTGGTCGTCATTCCAAGAGCCTCCCAGGCAGCGTGCCCGTGGAAGCCGGGCACACTTCCGCTCCAAAACCGGAGAACGATTCCGTTTTCGAGTTGATTAATATCTGTCCAGGGGCGGAACACCGCCCGGGAATGGCTATTGGATCCTGATTACCTTTTTAGCAATCAGCGCGTCGACTCAAGAACTGAACGCACAGCTATTTCCGAGTGTTGGCCTCAATCTTCTCTAAGATGGCCATGAGCTTATTCGTTTTGCGAATGTAAATCGTGGGTACATAAATCGCGAGCAGAGCAACGACCACAATACTTGAAAAGAGCACGGTCACAGACAACTCCATAGTAGCCTCCGGCAGAACGAGAATCGAATCTTGCGGGATATATATACAACGACTGAGCGGCTTGAGCAACAAGTAAATTAAGGATTGATTTGCATGGCGCGCGGTCGTAACAAAGCAAACACGACTTGAAGTGGTTCTTGTCGAGCCAGGAACGCACCTGCCGCCCCTTCTTGTGCCAAAACCGGGAATGATTCTCGCCTGAAAAGTGCGGGGGATCAACGGTACTAAAGTAAGGTATCGAACGATAAGGTGTGCGCACTTCACAGCACGCCATATTTCAAGTACACCTCACGAAGCGACTTGCCCTCGAGGAGTTCCTTACGGGAGAGATCCTCTTTCTGCACCTTTTCTTGCGCCTTCACTAAGACCGCCTCTTCAACCTCGTTGGGCACCACGACGATGCCGTCAAAGTCAGCGAAGATCAGGTTGCCTGGCTTTACCAGTACCTCGCCGCAACGGATGGGAACATCATAAGCAACAACCATCCCGCGTCCCATGGAATCAAGAGGGCGAATGCCGGCATAGTAAACGGGAAATCCCATTTCGATGATTCGGTTGCAGTCCCGGACCTGGCTGTCGCAAACGCAGCCTACGGCGCCGTTTCTTTTCGCTACGGTGCTCATCAGTTCACCCCAAGGCGCGTTTGTCCCGGCATAATCGGTTGAATGTACGACCACGTCCCCGGGTCTGAGCGAATCCACCGCCTCGATTTCAAGTCCGTAAGGATCAACCTCGTTGACGTAGTCCGTCTCCATCCAGCGAAGGGTCCGGGCGTGGCCAACGAACCCGCAGTTCTTTCGGTCGGGTAACAAAGGGCGCAGCCGATGGTGCATGGCTTGGTTGCGGTAACCGAGGCCATCCAGGATGTCGCACACCGCGGCCACGTAAAGATTCTCGCGAATGAACTTTTTGATTTCAGTGTCGCTGGCAAACATACGCGGCACCCCCTTTCGCACAATCGGGTGGTCGGCAGATCGGGTGAACAATTTGCGATTTGGAATTTGTGATTTGTGATTGGTGATTGAAAACGAAATCACAAATCACAAATCTCAAATCACAAATCGTTCGACCGATCACCCGATTTCTATGACTCGCTAAAATCAATCATGATGGGCCGCTCGCGGAACCCGCGGGTTCTGATGGCGCAGTAAATCAATCCTGCCGTAAACCAGACTCCTCCGGTGATTTTAGCGGGCGTTTTAAGGCCCAGCCAAATCCAAAGGCAAAACACAAATCCGATGAGTGGCATTACAACGTCCGCGAACCATCGCCGCTTGCGGCCCGACTGTTGCACGATGGCAAACTGCCAGAAGGCGGCAAAGTTCACTCCCATGAACGCCAGGAAAGCGCCGAAATTCAGGATCTCACCTGCCTGCTCGTAACTGACAAACAGCGTCCCAATATACGCCACGATTCCGATCAACCAGATGTTGCGGGTAGGCGTGTTACGCTTGGGATCAAGGTAGGCAAAAAGCTTGCGCGGAACCACGTTATCGCGTCCCATGCCGAAGAGCAGGCGCGCCGCACCTACCTGGCCGGTGAGCCCCGCGCCGATCGTGGCGAGGATCAACACCAAGCCCAAGGCCTGAAAGAGGAGCGGCCCTCCCACCCGGCTGGTCACATCCATGAAAGCTGTCTCGGTGTTATGGAAGGTCCTGTAGTCGGG
>Ga0181538_10003094_pt1 | contig 16595 bp, 12 predicted proteins | sample PEATcosm2014_Bin_40_FD_119773 | JGI IMG/M metagenome (GOLD analysis project Ga0181538, IMG submission 119773) | Peatland microbial communities from MTU Mesocosm Facility, Houghton, MI, USA - PEATcosm2014_Bin23_30_metaG | ecosystem: Environmental > Terrestrial > Soil > Wetlands > Peat | place...
CAGATCGTGGAAGATTCCATCGCCAGTCTTTTGAAAAACATTTTTTCCGGGAAGAGCCCTGCCACGGCCGCATCTTCCAACCCCACAACCCAGTTGGCATTTCAAAGCGCGTTGAAGTCCGCGGGGATAACACCTCTGCAATTCCAGGGCGACTTCAAGGCTGCCGTTCAGGACGCCCAAGACGGCTTGGCACACCCGCTGCCCACGGGAACGACCTTAGACGTCACCGGCTGATTTGGATCGCCGCCGGGCAAGTCAGGGCCGTTGCTTCTTCGACATCGTTACCACGCGGAGATTCAGGGCCCAAAGCAACGCCTCGATGTACCGGAGGCCGAGTTGTCGAACGCCGCGGAGAAATTCGTAAACCGCGGATTGCGTGAGCGTCGGGCATTCTTTGCTGGCGAGTTTCCACAGTCGATAACGGCTCATTTGCCGTCGGCCCAACTCACCCAGGATGGCCGAGCGAATGGGGCCCGGGGGCGGCTTTACAATTTTGCCCTCGGCATCGCGAACGATCCGACGCGGCTCGGTCGCTGGATTGGCACGCCCATTTCGGCGGGCCTGAAAATCGGAACGGGCAATCGCGCGGCGGAGACGCACGAGATCGGCCTTCGTTGCCGGTGCTATCTGGTCGGCGGTTTTACGAACGGTTCCGCCCGTGAATCTGTCCGGCATATCGTTTCCGCTCCCATGGGGTCGCGGCGCGCGCGCTGATGATTCGGGTGATCGAACCTTCGTCATCCTCGCGCTCGGTCCAGAAAATGCAGAGTACGATGCCCCGGTCTTGCGGGTGCGAGCCGATCGTTCGATACCGATCTTCCTCGTCGCTGTGCTCATCGTCGTGCTCCTCGATCAAATAGATTTCGGCGTTCTCCTGGGCGAGCACGGTCGCTGCTTCGTCGAAAGACGCTCCGTGGCGGCGGACGTTCAGCCTGGCCTTTCGCCGGTCCCATTCAAACCTCCAGTGCAGCCTCATTGGACCGCTCCACCGCCATGATACTACCGATATCGGTAGTATTCAATGAACCGAATAACGTCATCGTCGGCGCGCCCGGTAAATCTCTTCCAGCCGATCCACGTGGGCGTCGAACGATAGTCGCGGCCGCAACGCCAGACACGCCTGCCGCATCTTTTGCCGCGTATTGGGATCGAGAAGATTCGACATGGCCCTCGTCAGCGCTTCCACGTCCGCCGGATCGGGCAGAACGTATCCATGCCGTCCGTCCGTCATGATTTCGCAGGCGCCGTTGAAGACGGTGCTGATGACCGGCAATCCCATGGCCAGGGCTTCCAGGGCGACCAAACTGCAAGAATCGTGGCGGGTTGGCAGGACGAAGAAATCGCAAGCGGCGTAGAAATCCACAGTGGAATCGGTTTGGCCGGCGAAGATGATTCTGTCTTGGACGCCCAGGCGTTTGGCCTGTTGGCGGCCGCGCGCGGGGTCGTCCTTGCCCACCACCAGAACGAACGGAGCCGCGTCCGGAGACGTTTTGGCCACATTCGCCGTCGCGGCGACGACCTCGGCCAATCCCTTGCGCTCAAAATATTGCGCGATCATCAGCGCCGTCGTCGCTTCGGTGGGGATTCCAAATCGCTCGCGGATCGTCTTTCTCGCCGCCGCATGACCGGCCGGATCGAATCTCCCCAAGTCGGTCCCATTGAAGAGCGTCACGAGTTGATCGGAGATGTCCGGATAATGCCGGAGGACGATCCCTTTCACATAATCGGAAAGACAAAGGACGATCGGCTTTTGCGGGCCGTGGATTAACGCGTCTTCCACCTGCGCGAAAAGGCGGCGTTTGCGATTGAGGCGGTTGGCCAGCCGGGCCAGCGCCCGCGTGGCGCCGGGCGCCCGCGAAAGGTGCGTTTGCAGCGCCGCCTTGGCCATGCCGGCGTGGGGATGGTAGAGGTCGCATCGGCGGACCGGCAGCATCGAATGCACCAGGTCGTATTTCCGCCCAGCCAGATGCGCGTCGAGGTGATTGAGAAACTCCACATATCGCCCGGCACGGGTTGGCGATCGGGCGGCGATGGATACGAAGTTGACTCCAGGGATTTCCCGCCCGAACCGCGTCGAGAGCAGGTCAACGCCATGCCCTCGCGCCGCCAGTGCCGCCGCGATGTCGGCCGTGTAGCGTTCGGCGCCGCCTCGCTGCTCTTCGCCGCGGAAAATGACCAGGGCAATATGCATTGTCCGATTTCCGATACCGGGTTATATCTTATCTCATGAGTTCCCTCACCCAATCCAACGCGTGGAAGGCCCTGTCGGCCCATTACCAGCAGATTTCTTCGGTCCACATGCGCGACCTTTTCGCGCAGGACCCAAAACGGTTTGAGAAATTCTCCCTGCGCTTCGGCGACATTCTGCTGGATTTCTCCAAAAATCGCATCACCGATGAAACCTTGCGGCTCCTGCTGGACCTGGCCCGGCAGGCCAAAATCGAGGACTGGCGCGACCGGATGTTCCGCGGCGAAAAAATCAACGTCACCGAGGGCCGGGCCGTCCTGCACATTGCCCTGCGCAACCGTTCCAATCGCCCGGTCCTGGTCGACGGCCGGGACGTCATGCCTGGCGTCAACGCCGTCCTGAGCCACATGCGGCAATTCTCCGACGCCATCCGATCCGGCCAATGGAAGGGATACACCGGCAAGCCCATCACCGACGTCGTCAACATCGGCATCGGCGGCTCCGATCTCGGCCCCGTCATGGTCACCGAAGCGCTCAAACCCTACGGCAAGCCCGGCCTGCGCGTGCATTTCGTGTCCAACGTCGATGGCACCGACATCGTCGAAAAACTGAAAATCCTCGATCCCCAAACCTCGCTGTTCATCATCGCATCCAAGACGTTCACTACTCAGGAAACGCTCACCAACGCCCAGTCCGCCAGGGATTGGTTTCTCAGAGCTGCAAAGAACGAGTCCGCCGTCGCCAAACATTTCGTCGCTCTTTCCACCAACGAAAAGGAAGTCACCAAATTCGGCATCGACAAGCGGAACATGTTCGAATTCTGGGATTGGGTCGGCGGCCGATATTCGCTCTGGTCCGCGATCGGCCTGTCCATCGCCGTTTACATCGGCATGGATCATTTCGAGGAGCTTCTTTCCGGCGCACACGCGATGGACGAGCATTTCCGCACCACTCCGCTGGAAAAGAATCTCCCCGTGGTCCTCGGCCTCCTCGGCGTGTGGTACAACAACTTCTTCGGCGCTCAGAGCCTGGCGATCCTTCCCTACGATCAATACCTCCATCGTTTCCCCGCCTATTTCCAGCAGGGCGACATGGAATCCAACGGCAAGAGCACCGGCCGCGACGGCCATTTCGTCGATTATTCCACCGGCCCGGTTCTCTGGGGCGAGCCTGGCACCAATGGCCAGCACGCCTTTTACCAGCTCATCCATCAGGGCACGAAGCTCATCCCCTGCGATTTCCTCGCTCCTATCGAATCACAAAATCCCCTCGGCGAGCATCACGCCATCCTCCTGTCCAATTTCTTCGCCCAGACCGAAGCCCTCATGAAGGGCAAGACCGAATCCGAAGTTCGCGCGGAACTGGCCAAAATGGGAGTCACCGGACCCGAGCAGGACAAGCTCGCGCCGCACAAGATTTTCGCCGGCAACAAGCCCACCAACAGCATTCTCTTCCAGAAACTCACCCCGCAAACCCTCGGCTCGCTGCTGGCGCTGTACGAGCACAAAATTTTCGTGCAGGGGATCATCTGGAACATCAACAGCTTCGATCAGTGGGGCGTCGAGCTTGGCAAACAGCTCGCCAAGGCGATCCTGCCCGAACTCCATCAGCCCGGCGAAATCTCCGGCCATGATTCATCCACGAACGGTCTGATCAACTATTTCAAAGCCCGTCGCGGGAGCTGAGCATCGATGAGGTTTACATTGGGCCACGGGAGGGTTTTTGACGTTACAGAGTTGGTTTGGCTGACGAAGATTTGGGCGGTTCAGGTTTTGGTGATCAGGTCTCCGTCGTCGGCGTTCGTCATAGAACAGCAAACATGAAAAAGGCCTACGTTCACGGCTACGATCATCGGGAAAACATCCGATTGCAGGACCAGGCGTCCACGCTGGTCGAGTTGCTGCACTCCGACACCTCCTATCCGACTGGAAGCCGCGTTCTGGAGGCCGGTTGCGGCGTTGGCGCGCAAACCATCACCCTTGCCAAGAGCAGCCCCGATGCCTTGATCACCTCCGTCGACCTGTCCAAAGCTTCTATCGCCGAAGCCAGGAAAAGAGCAAAGGCGGCTGGTCTGACCAATGTCCAATTTGAACGGGCGGACATTTTCAATTTGCCGTACGGGCCGGAATCCTTCGACCACCTCTTTTTGTGTTTTGTCCTGGAACATCTCTCGCGGCCGGTCGATGCGCTGCGTAAATTGAAAAGCCATTTGAAGCGGGGCGGCACGATCACGGTCATCGAAGGCGACCATGGCTCCGCCTATTTTCATCCTGACAGCGAGGCGGCGCGCCGGGCGATCCAGTGCCAGGTTGAACTATAGCGGCGCGCCGGCGGCAACGCCATGGTGGGCAGGGAGCTTTACCCATTGTTGCGCCGCGCGGGCTTTGGCTCAATCCATGTATCCCCCCGAATGGTCTACGTCGATTCCAGCAGACCTGAACTGGTTGAAGGGTTCACGAAGAAGACCTTCACGGCCATGATTGAGGGTGTTCGTCAATCGGCAATCAAGGCTGGAATAATTGAACAAGGTGTCTTTGAACGAGGAATCAGGGATTTGTACCGGACAACAGGCGCGGATGGAGTGTTCTGCTACACGTTTTTCAAGGCTGTTGCTCGAAGGAGTCGTGACGCGGTATCAGCGGGCAATCACCGGCGCAAGCAGAGGGAGCCGACACTTTGAGATTCTCAGCCACGATTCACCGACGAACAGACTGATTAATCAGTTCAAATCGCATTGCCCAAAGACGTTAGACGCAGTCGCGAAAATCGATTCGGCGGGCCACGGAAATATCACATTTTTCCATCCGCAGTAATATTGAGACTGAGTCTCAATCCCAGTAATATTGCCGCTAAAGGAGATGAATCATGAAGTGCGGCCGCCATCGGAATCGACCTTTCGCTATCGTGGAACTGCTTGCGGTTATTGGGATTATGGGCATTGCATTCGGGGTACGGCTTCCGAATCGGTGCAAAGGCCGTCGGCAGGCCCTGTTCATTCAATCCATGTCGATCTTAGCGTCCTTAATCGTTCTAGCGTCTGCCGGTTCGGCGTTGGCGGATGACTCCGTCACCGGACCATCGCTCGCTACCCCATCATCCGTTCCCGCTCCGATCAATACGCGCTACGGCCCGTTCAATTTGCTCGATGATCGCAGCGTCTACGGCAAGGACGTATTCCCGGAGCCGTTTCTGGTCGACGACTCGGATTTGGAATCCGACGAAGCGCGTCTCGATTGGTTCCACGCGGAAGGTCCGGATCAGGGCAGCGACGTGATCACCGCGGAAGTCGAAAAGGGATTTGGGTTGCTCACACTCGAACTGGAAGTGCCGTTCGAACGCGATACGTCCCTGGACGTCGATCCAACCACCGGCGTGGCCGCGCACTCCTCCGTGCAGGCTTTCGACAACGTCTCGCTGGGCGCTCGCTGTCCCCTCTTCCAATATGTTTCCAGCGACGGATTCATCGACACCACCGTCGGCACGGCCATCGAGGTCGGCGTTCCAGTGAACTCGCCTCTCAGCAAGGACATCGAAATCGTCCCCAAAATTTTCGATGATCTGGCGATCGGCGAGCATTTCACCGTGCAGACCATCGAGGGCTATTCAACGCTCCTCGGCTCTGGAAATGACCGCAACCTCGAAACGTTCGAATATGGATTCGTCTTCGGCTACACCCTCCAACACCGCGAACTTCCATTGCCTGACGTCCAGCAGTTCATCCCAGTTCTTGAACTCCAGGGAGATACAGAGTTGAACAAGGACACCCCCGGCCACAACAGTCTTTTCGGAAATGCGGCATTTCGAGTCAACCTCGACGCCATCGGCGACGTTCAGCCGCGACTCGGATTAGGATATGTCTTCCCGATTGACAAAGGCGCTCGCCAGGATTTTCATTGGGGCGTGTACACGAGCCTGGTCTTCGAATATTGAAAGGTCGCCCCAATGAACGTCAATCGACGCGAGTTTATCGTTTTGTCCGCGGCCGTTGCCGCCGGATGCGCCGCCAATGTGCCGATGCATCTTGAGCCTGCGTCCATCGACGCCGGACCGGCATCCGACTTCGCCGCCGACGGCGTCTATTCCCAGTTCCGCCAACAGGGATTCTTCGTCGTCCGCAACGGCAACGACCTGTTCGCCATCTCCTCGATTTGCACCCATCGCCGCTGCAAGGTTGCCGCCCAGCCGGATCGCTCCTTTCATTGCCCGTGTCACGGTTCGAGTTTCGATCCAAACGGCAAAGTCACCCACGGCCCGGCCATATACGATCTTCCCAGGCTTCCGACCGTCGTTAACGCTGGCGGCCATCTGGTCGTTGAAGCCGCCTCCACCTGACGCCGGTAACCCATGGAAATCCGCGCCGCGCAACCGCAGGACGTTCCGGCCATTCTGCCGATGGTCGCCAAAATCTGCGCTCTTCACGAGGGATGGGACCCGGCCAAGTACGGCTTCATTCCCGAGCCGCAGGAAAGATACCGCCGCTGGCTCACCAGCCGCACCGGCGATCCGCGCAGCGTGTTTCTCGTCGCCGAGCGCCAAGAGCGGCTCGTGGCCTTTCTCATCGGCACCATCGAAGAGGAAATCCCCATCTATCGCCTGAAGGAATTCGGCTTCATCCACGACCTGTGGGTGGAGGAGGAATATCGTCACGAGGGCATCGCCCGTCAAATGGTGATGCTGGCGATCGAGCGATTCAAATCGGCCGGCGTCCGGCAGATTCGCCTGGACACCGCCTTCGCCAACGAACCGGCGCGAAAGCTGTTTGCATCCTGTGGATTTCGCGTCAGCACCATCGAGATGCTGATGGAAACATGACGGATTGATGGATCAGGACTCTTTGCAAACCGCGTTGGAGTTTCACCGGGCCGGCCGGCTGACGGATGCGGAGGCGATCTATCGCCAGGTCCTGGCTCAAAATCCGAACGAAGTCGATGCACACAACAACCTGGGCGCCGTTCTCAGAGGCCTGGGGCGAATTGACGAGGCCGTTGAATCCTACCGCCGCGCGATCCAACTCAAACCCGATCGCGCCGAGGGCCATTACAATCTCGGCAATGCTTTGAGGTTCAAGGTTCAACTCGACGAGGCGGTTGATTCTTACCAGCGTGCGATTGGGCTCAAGCCCGACTATGCCGAAGCGTACAACAATCTGGGACTTGTCCTGGCGGAGCAGGGACGACTTGACGAGGCCATCGCCGCGTGCCGATCGGCGATACAACTCAAACCGGACAATTCAGACAACTACGTCAACCTGCTGTATGCCCTATATCATCATCCGGACTACGATTCCCGCCGTATATTGGAAGAAACCCGGCAGTGGGCGCGGCGGCAGGGGGCCGGTGCTCCAACCGACTTTCCGACCCGCGATCGAACCCGCGAGCGATTGAAGATCGGCTACCTGTCGCCATTTTTCGGTATGTGTGCCGATGCGCATTACATTTTCCCGCTTCTGGCCCATCACGATCGAAAACAGTTTGAGATTTTCTGTTATACACGGGCGATGCGCGACGATGAGTTGACCGATCGGTTGCGGCCCCACTGCGATCACTGGCTCGACATCCGCCGGCTTGGAATCACGGAATCCGCCGAGCTGATTCGCGGCCTCGGAATCGATATCCTCGTCAACATCAGCAGGCCGGCGGACGACTGTCTACGGATCATGGCCAATCGGCTCGCCCCGATTCAAATCACCTGGCTCACCTTCGCCTCCTGCACCACCGGGCTGGAAACGATGGACTACCGAATCTCCGACCCGTATCTCGATTCGGTCGGGACGGATGAACATTGCTACGCGGAGAAAACCCTGCGTCTGCCGGAGACGGCCTGGTGTTACGATCCACTGCTCGATGCTCCGCCGGCGACGCCGTTGCCGGCGTCAGCCAATGGCTTTATCACCTTCGGTTCGCTCAATCGTTTCAGCAAAATCAATCCAGCGGTCACCGCAGCATGGGCGGAAATCTTGCGGGCTGTTCCCAACTCCCGCCTTCATATCCTCGCCGTTTTGGGCAGCCCCCGGCAACGATTGCTCGATCAATTTCGCCAACTGGGCGTGGAGCCCCGGGGAATTGAGTTCATCGACAGACAAACTCGAATTGAGTATCTGAAGCAGTACGGCCGACTCGACATCACCCTGGACACATTTCCGTTCTCCGGCCACACGACCGCGTTGGATTCACTCTGGATGGGCGTCCCGGTGGTGACATTGTCGGGCCGCACGTCCGTGGGCCGAGTTGCTTGCAGCGCGCTGCACAACCTTGGCCTGTCGGAATGGATCGGGCAGACGCCGAAGGAGTATGTCTCGCTCGCTGTTCGACTTTCCGGGGATGTCGCCAAGCTGGCGGAACTGCGAGCCGGCCTGCGGCAGCGAATGCAACAATCCGCGTTAACCGATGCCTCCCGGTTCGCGTATCAAATGGAGGAACTCTACCGTCAAGTTTGGCGGCGATGATGCATCCGCACAACCGCGACGTCAAAACCCGAAAGGATCATGTCTCCATTGACGGCCCGGCCCGTGAGAAGTTCCTTGCCGGCGGGAAGTCCGGAAATGCGCTGCGGGTTCGAACTGTGGTTGAGCGCGATGACATACCGAGTCTTGCCCGCCACGCGATGGATGATCTCAACTTCGGGTGGGGCCGACAGCGGAACGGTAAGGTCTGCCGAGGCGATCAGATGTTCAATAAGCAGATCGATTGCCGGGGCGGGGCAGTAGCCGGCGATGTAATAGACTTTGCCTCTGCCGAATTTGTTGACGGTGATGGCGGGGGAATCGGAAAGAAGGGAATCGCCGGCGAGCCAGCGGGCGACGGATGCAGCGGCGGCGGGGCGGAGGCGTTCGACGAACGTGGACATAGTGATCGGTTGGCCATTGATGATGCGGGCGGTGCGGGTCTCTTTGGAGCTTAGGGTTGTCCAATCCTCAACCTCAACGCCGGCAAGCTTCGCCAGCAGCCCCGGCGGCGTTCGCGCGACGATATGGCAATTGACGTCCTTCAACCCAGCCTGCGCCCCGAGCACCAATATTCCCCCGGCCGCGACGTACTTTTCAAGCTTGTGAGCCAGTTCCCGCGTAATGATCTTCTGATGGGGAAGAATCAAAGTCCTGTAGGCGTCGAACCCAGAATCTGGCCAGACATAATCCGCGGGGACGTGCCGCAGCGCCAGTCCCCGCAGCCAGCGGGCGAATTCGGCTTCCCCGCTCCTGGCGTAGGTATTGATCCGGCGTTCGTTGGTTTCATTGTCAAAATCGCGAAGAATCGCGGCGATCTTCATCGGGGCCGCATCGAAAAAGTCCGCCGCAAGCTTGCGGATTTCCCGGCCCACGGTTTTGGCCTCCGCGAGCCGGCGGGTGTTCTTGTTGTCCTGATCGAGCAATCCATGCCAATGTTGTTCGGCTCCGTACGGGCAAGTCCGCCAACGGAAAAAGTTGAGGAGTTTGGCGCCGTGGGCAACGGATTGCCACGCCCACAGCCGCAACTCGCCGGCGCGGGGCGTGCGCTGTAGATAGGTCATCTGCCCGCCCGGGCCGGATTGTTGCTCGAGGATCGCGTAGGGAAACGAAAGGCTCCGGGCCAGAACCAGCGGATCGGCCCGGCTCGGCCAATCCTGGGCGAAAAGGGGATATTGATCGTGGCTGAAAAAGTCGAGCGGCTTGGCCAGGTCCGGGCCGTTGACATTGTCAAACAGCCCGTTGTGCGTGATGAACCAGCGTTTGTTCCGGCGGCGGAGAATATTCGCCTGCCGGCGCGCAAACCGGACGACCGTGTCGCTGATGAAGCGGGATTCGTCCAGAAGCTGCGTGGGATTGGGAGGCGCGCTGGTCGGGTGGGGCAGATCGAGCTGGTCCCAATCGGAATAAACTTGCGACCAGAACGCGGTTCCCCACGCTTTGTTGAGACGGTCCAGCGTCCGGTATTTTTCCCGCAGCCAGCGGCGAAAGGCGACCGCGTCGCTCGGGGCGTAGCTCGCGTCCATGTGGCAATTGAATTCGTTGTCGAGTTGCCAGCCGACGATCTGTTTTTCGCCGGCATAATGCTCGGCCAAGGCAGTGCAGATGCGGTCGGAAAGTTCGAGATACTTGGGCGACGTGTAATTGAAATTCCGTCGCGATCCGTGCCGCATCGGAACGCGCTGGAAATTCCACCGCAGGACCTGGGGGTATTGGTCGGCGATCCAGGCCGGGCCGCAATAAGTCGGAGTTCCAAAGATCACTTTGAGGTCGTACCGCCGGCAGAGGCCGATGACGTGGTCGAAAAGCTCGAATTGGAATTGGCCCTCCTCCGGTTCGAAATAGCTCCACGCTCCCTCGCCGATCCGGACGAGATCGAACCCGGCGTCGCGAATGCGGCGCAAGTCAGGCTCGTGGCGCGAGGCCGGCCAGTGTTCGGGGTAATAGCAAACTCCCAGGAGAAACCGGTTGATCATGGCGGCAAAGGATAATGGGCGCAATCAACGGATCAAGAAAACGAAACAGGGGCGGCAACGCGCCGCCCCCGGTTCGGTGTGGAAAATGTGTACGAAGTTGATCGCGGCGGGGAGGCCGAGCAGCCAACCCGGCGCGGCTTACCTTTCGCTGTGAATCCGCGGCGTCTTGGGCGTCGCCGGGCGCTCGAGCTTGCCGCTCAGCACGTTGGATACGGCCTGTTCACGCATCCGCGCGGTGAGTTGCAAAAGCTCCTTGTCGGTCGGGGTGGCCTCGAAAAGAGTGGTGCAGCCGAACATGCGCGCCGTCACTTCCTGCTTCTCCGTGATCGGACCGCCGATCATCGCCCACTTCTGGTTGGGGAACGCCGTCTTAAAATGGCGCAGGAAATCCCACGCGGACATGTCCGGCATATTCAGGCCGACCAGCACCATGTCGAAACTGACCATCCGGAGCATGTCGATGGCCCGGCGGCCGTTGTGCGCGGCGTGATAGTTCAACCCTTCCGATGGTCCCGTCGTTGCCGGGGGATCCACACAAATTCCCAAGACGGCGACTTGATCTTCCTGACACTTGAACATGGCGAACCTCGTGGTGAGATGTGGCTGGGATCGATTCACCGACGCGGCGTTCCGATCACCCTCCGTTGATACGCCTGTTTCAGAGCGAGATCCGTGCCGCGCGGCGATTTCAAAAAAAGATTGCGCGCAACTCGTCGCCGTCCATCGGCTTGCGAGGTCCGCCGCGTCTAGGTTCAAATTTGTCTACAAAAGGGGAAAAAAGGTTATTTTAAGCATTCCCGCAACGCGATTTTTGACCTAACTCCGGCCGGCGAAACGACGACGGGCAGAGCGGGTTATTTTGAGCGCGCAGAGTTGAAATGAACATCTTTTTGGGCGGCCAATGTCCGAGAAAAACGGCGGCATGGCGCTCCGGGAAACGTCTGCCGTCTGCAACGGCTCAAAAAAGGCGCAAAATCCGCGCGGCGGCGACGCGCGCACTCACTCGCATAAACATGCGGACGCCTTCGCGTTGACCGCCGGAGCCATCGGAAGTATTGTTCAGACCTCTCGGTTGGGCTAAAACAGACATTAGGATGGGCGATTTCGACCAGAGGGTTACATCATGAAATTAAAGCCGTTTGCCCCCGCGATGGCCACCACCGGCACCGGCCGTAGACGCCGCACTCGCCGCCGCTCCCGCGTGACTCTGATGGAGCGGCTTGAATCGCGAGTCCTTCTGTCCGGCGGTATCCTGTCGCTCCAGGGCAACTCCGCGGCGATTACCAACGGTGAAAGCAGCCCCAGCCAGAGCAACTTCACCGACTTTGGCCCGACCGCGGCCAACGGCAGCGTGCCCCTGACCCGCGGTTACACGATTACCAACACCGGCACGGGCGCCCTCGATACCACCCAGCCCACCGCCGTCACGATCTCCGGGACCAATGCCAGCGATTTTGCGGTCACCACCCAGCCGGCCGCGACGATCTCCGTCAGCGGCACGAGCACCTTTCAAATCACCTATACCCCGACCGCCGCCGGACTCGATACCGCAACCGTCACCATCGCCTCCGACGCTTCCAACGCCCCCTCGTTCACGTTTCATGTTCAGGGCACGGCCCTGGTCACCACCACCCAGGCCGGCGGCCTTCAGTTGGCCACGACCACGCCCGGCGCCGGCACAGCGACGCAGGACGGCGAACTCCTGGTCATGAACTATTCGGGGTTCCTTACCAACGGCACGGAATTCGATAGCAACACAAACGCAACCTTCGGCCACGTCCACCCCTTCGAGTTCAATCTTGGGGCGGGTTCCGTCATCAAGGGCTGGGACGAGGGCTTGCTGGGCGCGCTGCCCGGCGAATCCCGCACGCTGATTATTCCTTCCACGCTCGGCTACGGCGCCAGCGGAAGTGGGTCTATTCCGGGCAACGCGACCCTCATCTTCACCACAACCCTGCTCAACGTCGTGAGCTTGGATGGGCAGGTGAATTCCTCCAACGTTTTCATCGCCGATGGCGATACTTCCCCTAGCGCCGCCGATGGGACGTATTTCGGGCAAGTTGCCAGTTCCGCTCCCGCGGTCACCCACACTTTCGTGATCAACGAAGCCGCCGGAGGGCTTTCAAGTCTCCTGGCCACACCGGCTATCACCCTCAGCGGCGCCGACGCTTCGTCCTTCAGCGTGACTCAGCCAGTTATCAACGGCGGCGGCACCCAGGCAACTTTCACGGTCACTTACCCTCCGTCACCCGGGATTTCCACCGCAACGGTTACGATCAACAATGCCAATGCTGCCGCCGACAGCGACCCCAATCTCACCTTCGACGTCCAAGGCGAGGAACCGGGCACCGGCACCCTCACCCTCACGGGCAACTCCACGGCGATCAAAACCGGTGAAACCAGCCCCACCGAGTCCAATTTCACCGACTTTGGCGGCGAGGCCCTCGGGAGCACCACTCCCGTCGCTCGCAGTTACACGATTACGAACTCCGCCAGCTATGAGCTCGACTTGAGCGGTCCAATCACGATCTCCGGAGCAGACGCGAGTGATTTCAGCGTCACCACTCTGCCGAGTTCGACGATTGCCGCCGCCGCCAACACCACCTTTGATATCTCCTTTACGCCGGCTGCCACCGGCCTTCGCACGGCAACGGTCACGATCGCCAGCAACGATCCCAGCAGTCCGTTTACCTTTGAAATCGAGGGCACCGGAAATGACCTCACTGTCCTAGGCAACTCGATGGAGATCCTACCGGGTGAGAGCAGTCCCAGTCAGAGCAATTTTACCGACTTTGGCCCGACGACCGCCGACGGCACCGTGCCCCTCACCCGCAGTTACACAATCACTAACAATACCTCGGCACAGATCAAATTTGGGTCCCCCGCGATCACAATCTCCGGGGCTGACGCCAGTGATTTTGCCGTCACCACCGCGCCGGACTCGGCGATTTCTGCCAGCCCCGGCACGGACACGTTTGGCATCACTTTCACCCCGACCGCCGCTGGGCTGCGCACTGCAACTGTCACTATCGCCTCCAATGATGCGCAAATTCCCTCATACACCTTCGATATCCAGGGCACCGCCCTGACCGCCACCACGGAAGCCGGCGGCCTTGAGGTTGCCACCACCGCCGCCGGCAGCGGCGCGGTGAGCCAGGATGGCGACCTCCTGATCATGGACTATTCCGGATACCTCACCGATGGCACCGAATTCGACAGCAACATAGACGCATCCTTCGGCCACCAATATCCCTACGAGTTCAATCTCGGGGCCGGCCGAGTCATCAAGGGCTGGGACGAGGGCTTGGCGGGCGTGCAGGCCGGCACATCGCTCACGCTGATTATTCCTTCCAGCCTGGGCTATGGCGCCAGCGGCAATTCCAATAGCACGCCGCCAATTCCAGGCGGCGCCACCCTCATCTTCACCACTACCGTGCTCAACTTCGTGAGCTTGGCCGAGCAGGCGAATCCTTCTAACGGTTTCATCGCCGATGGCGATACTTCCATTAGCTCCACCGATGGCACGGACTTTGGAAAGCATGCCGCCACAGATGCGCCGGTCACCCACACTTTCGTCATCACCGACACCCCCGGCCCCCTTTCCAGTCTTCTCGCCTCACCCGCAATCACCCTCGCCGGCGGTGGCGCTTCGTCCTTCAGCGTGACTCAGCCAACCATCAGCCCCGATGGCACCCAGGGAACTTTCACGGTCACTTACACGCCATCGCCCGGAATCTCCACCGCGACCGTCACGATTAACAACGCCAATGCAACTTCCGACAACGATCCCAATCTCACCTTTAACGTGCAAGGCCAGAGCGAGGAAGAAGCTGTTGGCGCGGTCACGGCCGCAAATAAGACCGAAATCACCGGGTGGGCCTACGACCCGGTTAATCCCAACGAATCCATCAACGTCGAGATCTTCATCGACGGCGTGCTGGTCGCCACGAAGGTCCCCGCCGATCAGACGCTGGACAGTTTGCAGAACATCATCGGCTCCACCAATCACGGGTTCACTTATGGCACCCCGGTCCTCAGCGCCGGCAGCCATGCCGTGAGCGTGTACGCCATCGATACCACCACCGGGAATAACGATCTCATCGGCACGGGAACGATCGTCTATCCCACCACGCCGGATAGCCTTACCTTCACGCAACAACCGACCGATACGGGCGCTGGCAACGTGATATCTCCGGCGATTCAGGTATCCGCCATTGCGCCCGGCGGCAATAGTGCCGATACGTCGTTCAACGGCGCGGTGACCATAAATATTATGGAAGCGGGCACGCTTTTAGGAACCACGACGGTTGCTGCCGTCAATGGTGTCGCGACGTTCAGCGGCCTATCTTTGGATCAGGCGGGTAGGTTCGCGTTTGTAGCGAGCGCCGCCGGCGCCGATCCGGGATATTCCAGCGCGTTCGACGTCGCCGCGGGTGTTGCAACGCATTTGGCCTTTATCTACCAGCCGGCGTCGTTCTGGCAATATAGTTCGATGGCGAGCCCCGTTCTGGTGGCTTCGGAAGATCAATACGGCAACTTTGCGACGGCGGGCAGCGCGACGCGGATTACGCTGGGCGTTGCGTCCGAGCCCGCGGGAGCCGTGGTTTCCGGCCTCTCTACGAAAACCGCGGTCAACGGCGTGGCATCGTTCCTGGGGATCGCGGCGAATCTGCCGGGGATCTATGTTCTTACGGCCCGGTCCAGCTTATTGAGCTCCGCTACCAGCAAGGTCTTCGCGGTCGTTCCAGTCCCAATGTCAGAGCGATTTTCCTTCAACGGAATCCCTCTCAGTTCCGCGTCAATTGCCTTTCAGCAGTCACGAGACCCCTACACCGCCGAGGCTGCGCCAACCTACGACCAAGCCTTGACGGATCTCGTCGGCGACGTTGCGGTTTCGGCGGCCACTCCAACATTTGCCGCTTCGTCGTCCGTCGCGACTTCGGCGTCCACGGCTTCGCCGTTTGCCAGCGGGGTCTCGACCAGCGACTCCAATCTTGAATCTCAACTTCTGGACGGGGGTTCGGGAGACCAAACGCTTCTGAATTGACGGACAAAGATACGCGGGGCACGACGTCAGGCACCGACATTGAGCGGTTGGGCCTCGTCCCGGCGGCGAATTGCCGCGAGACAGACGCCAAAGGCCGTCGCCAGCAGGATCAGCGCCAGCGGCGTCGCGGTGGCCAACGTCGGCAAACGCAGCCAGGCGGGGTGCAAGCTGCCCAGGCGGCTCAGCGCAGCCAGGCTCAGACTCTTCTGTGAATAGGTCGCCACCATTCGGCCGAACTCGTCGAAGAACTCAACCAGGACGAAGCATGCCGGCATGATTAGGGCAACCCAATAACTGAGTCGAGTGTGCCGCCAGGCTAACGCGCCCGCGGCGACGACGGCCAAAAGCCAGGGGAGCGCCGGCGCGGCATACCAGGGCGCGGTGAAGCAGACTCCCCATGCGGCCATCGATTCCACCGCATGAACGCCCATCTCCGCCAGGACGCAACAGAACAACATGATGATCGCCGGCGCCGTCCAGGCGCGGCGAAAAACGCTTGAAGCTCCCAATCGCTCGCGGCGAAAGAGCCACGACATGGGCCAGCCCCAAAGAGCGACGAACAACAGGCCCTGGTAAACGAGGATAAACAGTCGTGGCGGAAGGAGAAAACTCCATCCGCCGACCCATAGCCCGCCATCCAGAAAACATTGCCGATAGGCCGTCCACCAAACCCACCAATGATCCCGTCGCAGCCAAACCAGGAGCGCCGAAATCTTCACCCCGTGGGCACGATTGTAAACCGCCTCCTGTATTGGAAACGGCACGCCAAAAAGCCGAAAACCGTCGATGACGCTCGGACTGATTTCGACGGCGACGATGAGGATAAAGTTTGCCGCGGCGACGGCGGCGCCCGACCATTTCGATTCCCGCCGCCACGCCATCGCCAGGAAACAAAGCAAGACGAACGGGACCAGGGCCAGGTCGGTCGCCTTGGTCAAAATG
>Ga0181538_10003098_pt1 | contig 16574 bp, 13 predicted proteins | sample PEATcosm2014_Bin_40_FD_119773 | JGI IMG/M metagenome (GOLD analysis project Ga0181538, IMG submission 119773) | Peatland microbial communities from MTU Mesocosm Facility, Houghton, MI, USA - PEATcosm2014_Bin23_30_metaG | ecosystem: Environmental > Terrestrial > Soil > Wetlands > Peat | place...
AGGCTGTGTGAAAAGTGCTGACATGAAATTCGGTAACGATCAAATTTTCGACATGACGAATTTTGATGAAACGAGCCGATGGATGGGATGGTCGAAAAATGAGTTTTCACACAGCCTCACGCTTCTCGTTGATGAATTTGGACGAACCCGCTTTCACGTCGCGCACCAGATCAGACAACGCCGCGTCTGGTCGCAGGCCGACCAGCAAATGCAAATGGTCGGGTATATTGTTTATGGCAATCAGCTTGTGCCTCTGCGCGGTGATGATGCCGGTGATGTATTTCTGCAATTCGTCATTGTGTTCCGGCGCGATGAGACTTTGCCGGCCTTCAACGGTAAACACGACGTGCAGATAAATCTGGGTGTAGGTATTTGCCATTTGAAATATGCCGCTCCTACGGAGCTAAAATTATTTTTGTTCTTCTACAAAGATTTCGGCCCTACGGGCCTTTCATTGCGCATTCGTTTTTCGTTCTTCCACATTCGTCATTCAGATTTTTTCTCACGGCACCGGCAGTTCATCAAAAATCTTCTGGATGATAATTTCGCTGGTTTTTTCCTCGGCTTCGGCTTCGTAGGTGATGGCCACGCGGTGGCGCAGCACGTCCATGCCGATGCTTTTCACGTCCTGCGGCGTGACGTAGCCGCGGCCTTTCAGGAACGCATAAGCCTTGGCCGCCAGCGTCAGGTTGATGGTCGCGCGCGGCGACGCGCCGAGCTGGATGAAGTCCTTCACCGCGATCTTGTAATGGTCCGGGTCACGCGTGGCGCAGACGAGGTCCACGATGTATTCCTTCACCTTGTCGTCCATGTAGATGTCGTTGATGACTTCGCGCGCCTTGAGGATTTGTTTCGCCTCGACGACGGCGCTCGCGATGGGCGTGCCGCTGGTGCGGGCCATGAGGTCGAGAATCTGCCGTTCCTCGGCGCGCGATGGATAGCCGATCTTGAGCTTGAGCATGAAGCGGTCCACCTGCGCCTCGGGCAGCGGATAGGTGCCCTCCTGCTCGATGGGATTTTGCGTGGCCAGCACGAGGAACGGTTCTTCCAGCTTGAAGGTCTGTTCGCCGATGGTGACCTGTTTTTCCTGCATGGCTTCGAGCAGGGCGCTTTGCACCTTGGCGGGCGCGCGGTTGATTTCGTCGGCCAGGATGAGGTTGGCGAAGACCGGGCCTTTACGCGTGCTGAAGCCGCCGGACTGCGGATTGTAAATCTGCGTGCCGATGACGTCGGCGGGCAGCATGTCCGGCGTGAATTGCAGGCGCGAAAACTTCACGTTAATGCACGCGGCCATGGATTTCACCGCCAAAGTTTTGGCAAGCCCCGGCACGCCTTCGAGCAGGACGTGGCCGTTGGCGAGCAGGCCGATGACCAGCCGTTCGGTCAGATAATTCTGGCCGACGATGACTTTGCCGAGTTCGTTAAACAGCGGATGCGTGAAAGCGCCCGCTTCCTTGACCGCTTCGTTGATTGCGCTGATTCCAGTATTCATTTTTGTGATTTTATTGACAGATGGACAATGAAGCCAGCTTCTGTGTTCAAACGAAAGTTAGTGGCACGGGCGTCCCGCCCGTTCTTTCCAGTTTAAGCGTTGTTTCTTAAGAAACACACGGGCGAGACGCCCGTGCCACTACTAAAACTTCGTTCGTGCCCCGGCAATGTCCCGTGCAATCTGGGCTTTCAGTTCGTCGAGCGAACCAAATTTTTGCTCGTCGCGCAGCTTTTCACCGATTTCTATTTCCAATTCCTGGTCGTAAAGATCGCCGGTGAAATCAAGCAGATGCGCCTCGACGCGGAGTTGCGACCCACCGGTCGCCAGCGTCGGACGGAAACCGATGTTGAGCGCGGCCGGTTGCGGCTTTTCCCCGATTTTGGCGAGCCCGACGTAAACCCCGTTGGGCGGCAGAACCAGGCCCGCCGCGTCAAGATTCGCGGTCGGGAAACCAAGCTTGCGGCCCACGCCATCGCCCGCGATCACGCGGCCGGAAATCGCGTAAGGCCGTCCGAGCATCTGGCTCGCGGCATCGAGATTGCCAGCGCGAATGGCTTCGCGAATGCGCGTGCTGCTGACGATTTGATTGTCGAGCGACACGGCGGCCAGTCCGTGAACGGTAAAACCCAGTTCGTCACCGAGTTTTTTTAGCAACGCGACGTTGCCGCTGCGCCGGTGGCCAAAAACGAAATCCGCTCCCACGCACAGGCTTTGGATTTTTCCAAGGTCCCGCGTGAGTCCGCGGATGAACGCCTCGCCGGTTTGCTCGCTAAAAGCGCGGTCGAAATGAATCAGCAACAGCGTGTCCGCGCCCAGCGATTCAATCGAGCTCAGTTTTTGTGGCAGCGAATAAATCAACGGCGGCACGCGTTCGGGCGCAACCACGGTGCTGGGGTGCCGGTCAAACGTGATCACCAGCGCAATGGAGTCGTGCTGCCGCGCGTCGGCAACGGTCTGGCGGATGATCTGCTGATGGCCGAGATGCACACCGTCAAAAACGCCGATGGCCAGGCAAACCTTGCGATTGCCGGGCTTCAATTCGTTGGCGGCATGGATGATTGTCATCGCGGGAATTGTAGCGGCATCTCGGAAGAGTGCCGCATTATTTTTAGATGGCGGCGCTCTGCCGAGACGCCGCCACGAAGTCACGATCCTGCCGCCAGCTTCAAAAACGGAGTCACCTTCTTCTCCAGTTCGCTTAACAACAAACACTTACCCGCCGCCCTCTTGTTTCCGCAATAACGCGTCCGCAGCTTCAGCCACTCGACTCAAAAATGGATCGTCCGGAAATGGTTTTGGCTCATGCAATTTTGCCAGCGGATTGTCGAGTATGAGATGCTTTATTTCCGGCACCGCCAAACCCAGCTTTTGACGCAATCGAAGAAAGGCAAGAATTTCAGCAGGATGAATCCGATCCAAGTTGGAATCATATTCATAACTCACCTCGTCATTACCGTATTGCCCTCTCTCCACGTGGTAATCACAGGCTCTGGTCAGGGCAGAAATGACCTCATTCAGGTTGTCGCTTGGCAACAGTTCCACCAATTTCTCGTAGAAGTCAACCCGCTCCATTTCAAACCCGCCAAAGGAAATGGATTGGCCCTGTGATTTCGCATACAAGTTGAAGATGAACGGGGTTGCCTTGGTGGAGTCAATTCCGTAATAAAGATTTTCCTTTAGGGCTAAAAGCATTCTCGGCAACAATTTATTCGCCTCTGAAAAATATCCTAAAGCTATGAGGCGGGCTAAAAATATGCCCGCTTCATTAAAATCAATCCTCCCCTGTTTTTCAGGCCGATGGTCAAGCGCATTTACCCTTATGAATATCTGATATCTCTTGAGACGATATTGCTGGGACTTAACAAGATAAGTCAGACTTTCATCGGGTTGATCCAAGACATTGGCCAGAGCGAGAACGGAAAATCGGTAGGCCATTTGCTTAAGATCAAATGAAACAGAACCAAGCGGTATTTCGTCCCCTTTTAAGAACAGCGCAAGTTCAGCCTGCGGGTCGGTCCAATTAAGTTGCTGATTAATTGGCTTCGCAAGCCAGGCTTTGGCTTCGTCGCTTATAGCTTTTGGTTTCCATTTTGCTTTTGCCATAATTACGCAAAATCGCAGTCTTAGCGCGCCACCGCCAGCTTCAAAAACGGGATCACCTTCTTCTCCAATTCCGCCGCCGTCAATTTCAATACATCATCCAGCTTGGTCGCGTCGGCCACGTCGAATTTGCCGGAAACACTGCGGCGGAGCGCCGCCAGATGCGCGCCACAGCCGAGTTTCTGGCCGAGTTCATGCGCGATGCTGCGAACGTAAGTGCCCTTGGTACAGGCGACTTTGAACTGGCCGAGCGGCGGCTCATAACTCGTGAACCGGCAGTTGTAGATGTGAACCAGCCGCGGTTCGCGCGCCACCTCAATGCCTTTGCGGGCGAGCTTGTAGAGCGGCACCCCTTTTACCTTGATGGCCGAAACCATCGGCGGCGTCTGCATCAGGTCGCCGATGAACGTGGCAGCGGCTTCGTTCAACTGGTCGAGCGTCAACGACGGCACCGGCTGGGTGGAAGTATTCTCGCCGTCGCAATCGTAGCTGTCGGTCGCCTCGCCAAATTTGATGGTGCCTTCATAGACCTTGTCGTCGCCCATCAATTTTTCGGACAGCTTCGTGCCGCGACCGAGCACGATGATGAGCAGGCCGGTGGCGTTGGGATCGAGCGTGCCGCAGTGGCCGACCTTTTTGATGCCAAACCGGCGGCGAATCGCGTCCACCACGTCGTGCGACGTGGGACCAGCAGGCTTGTCAATGAGGATGGCGCCGTCAAGCGCGGTAAAGTCTTGCATGGTAATATCAAGGAGCTTTTACAGTATGGTTGCTTTGATTGCGTCCAAACCGCGTCACAAATTTTTTCGGATTTGACGGTATCTGCCTCTTTTAACTGCTTCATCAAGTGGAATAGGCGGGACTTTTCCCGTCCAGACAAGCAATCCGGCCTTTCGCACAAGTTTTCCGCGAATCTCGTTTTTCGTTTTGACTGAAGCTTTCAAGACAGGCCGTTCGAGTTTTATTTCGCTGCATCCAACGCGCGCTTGATGGCGGCGATCACCTTGCGCTGGACGGACAGCGGCTGGCCGGGGATTCTTGCGCCCGCCGCCGCCGGATGGCCGCCGCCGCCGAATTGCGCGGCGATTTCGTTCACGTTCACCCGGTCGCTTTTGGAGCGGAGGCTGATGCGGGTCAGTCCGGGTTCAATCTCTTCAAAGACGCACGCGACGACGACCGGCTCGATGGCGCGGATGTGGTCAATCAGCCCTTCGGTGTCCGCGCTTTCCGCGCCGGTGCGGGTGAAATCGGCCTGCTTCAGCCAGAACCACGCAATGCGGTCATTGGCGGTGAGGCGGAATTTGCTGTAAACATGCTTGAGCAGCCGCACGCGGGAGAGCGAATAGGATTGGTAAACCTCGTCGCAAATTTTCGCGAGGTTCGCGCCGCGCGTGACGAGTTCCGCCCCGGCGTGAAACGTGCCGGGCCGCGTCGTGGAGTATTGAAACGAGCCGGTGTCCGTCGAAACGGCGGTAAACAGGCAGTCGGCAATCGGCCTGGTGATCGGCCAGCGCGCGACCTTTAGCAGGCGGTAAATCAACTCGCCGGTGGAAGGCTCGCGCGCGGAGACCCAGTTCACGTCGCCATAGCGCGTGTTGCTTTCGTGATGGTCAATGTTGATGAAAATTTTCCGGTTCGCGATATGTTTGCCGACCCTGCCAAAACGCTCGAAGCTCGCGCAATCGGTGGCGATGACACAGTCGAATTTCATCCCAGCCTTTGGCTTTTGAAACAGTCCGTCGGGGTTGAGAAATTTGTATTTTTGCGGAAGGGAATCCTCGTTCCAACAGACGGCTTTTTTGCCTTCGTTTTGGAGCGCCAGTGTCAGGCCCAGCTGCGAACCCACGCAATCGCCGTCGGGCCGGATGTGGCCGATGATGCAAAAGGTTTTGCTTTCGCGGATGACGTCGAGGATGCGATCAATGATTTTCGGATAACTTTTCATTGCTGAAAGTAGGGCAGGCGTCCCGCCTGCCCGCCGTCGGCGAAGCCGGCGGAAGCCGAAGGCGTTTTATCCTTTGGCTCGCGCTCACGCGCTCGCAGGGCAGGCGAGACGCCCGCCCTACTTTGCTGTCGTTGAAACGAAAATGGTTCATTCTTCGGAATCCTCGGAATCCTTTTCCGCCGGCGAGGTTTGTTCCAGTTCCTCGATGATTTGCAACACGCGGTTGCCGCGCACGATGGAATCATCGAAGGCAAATTTCAGCTTCGGTGTGTATTTCAGGACAACGGCCCTGCCAATGAACCCCTGAAGGCGCACGCGATGTTCGTTGAGCAATTCAAAGCCGCGCTTTTGCTGGTCGGGATTGCCGAGGATGCTGATGAAAACCGTCGCCGACTTGAGATCGCCGGCCAGGTCCACGTCGTTGACCGTGATCAGGCCGGCCTCGCTGACGTGAAATTCGCGGCGGACGGCCTCGCCGATTTCACGTTTCAAAAGTTCGCGCACTCGCTGGAGTCGAAGGGATGCCATGGGAAGTTGGGGTCTAGCCTCCGGCGTCTGGCGTCTGGGGCCGGGGGTTTGCGTCCGGCTTTTCCCCGGAACCCAGATCCGAGATCCAAGAGCCTAATTTCATAGTTTTGCCGCGACTTTCTCAGTCGTGTAACATTCAATGGCGTCGCCCACCTGGAATTCGCTGTAGCCCTCGATGCGAATGCCACATTCCATGCCGGCGCGTACTTCGTTGACCTCATCTTGAAAACGACGCAGCGATTGCGCGATGCCTTCGTAGATGACGTCCTTGCGCCGGCGCACGCGGACCTTGCCTTTGACGATGCGGCCGCTCGAAACCATGCAGCCGGCGACCGGCACACCCTTGGACAATTCAAAAATCTGCCGCACTTCCGCCGAACCGATGATGCTTTCCTTGACATCCGGTTCCAGCAACCCAGCCATGGCTTCCTTCACCTGATCAATCAATTCGTAAATGATCGCGTACAGCTTGATCTGCACGCCTTCATGCTTGGCCTTTTCGGCGGCGGTGCTGTCCAGCCGCGCGTGAAAACCAAGGATGACGGCGTCGGACGCGGAGGCCAAAGCCACGTCGTTTTCGGTGATCGTGCCGACGTCGCTGTGAAGAATTTCAAGCGAAACCTTGTCGGACTCAATTTTTTTGAGCGCCTCGACAATGGCCTCGACCGAGCCTTGCGTGTCGGCTTTGACAACAATCTTGAGCGCCTTGCTCTGCGCGGCCGCCAGCGAAGCGAACAAATTTTCCAGTGTGACCTTGGAGCGATTCTCCAAATCCTGCGCCTTGGTTACGTTGGCGCGCTGTTCGGCCAGTTCTCGCGCGGCTTTTTCGTCCTCCACCACGCTGAATTCCAAGCCCGCGTCCGGCACGCCGTTCAAACCCAGAACCCGCACCGCAACCGATGGCCCGGCTTCCTTGAGCCGCTGGCCCTCTTCGCTGATCAACGCGCGGACGCGTCCGTAAAACTCGCCGCACAGGATGATGTCGCTGACGCGCAACGTGCCCTTGCGCACGAGCACCGTCGCCGTCGGACCACCCGGCTCAACGCCGGATTCAATGACGTTGCCCTTGGCGCGGCGGTCGGGGTTGGCCTTGAGTTCGAGCAGTTCGGCCTGGAGCAAAATCATTTCCAGCAGTTTGTCCACGCCCTGCTTGGTGAGCGCGGAAACATCCACAAAAATCGTTTCGCCGCCCCAATCGTCGGGCACCAGCCCCTTATCCTGCAACTGCTGGCGGACTTTCATCGGGTTCGCGTTGGGATGGTCCATTTTGTTGACCGCGACCAGAATCGGAACTTTGGCGGCCTTCGCGTGGCTCAGCGCTTCGAGCGTTTGCGGCATGACGCCGTCGTTCGCGGCGACGACGAGCACGACGATGTCCGTGACGTTCGCGCCGCGCGCGCGCATGGAGCTGAACGCCGCGTGGCCGGGCGTGTCGAGAAAGGTGATTTGCGCCAGTTCATTTTTGCGTTCCGGGTGCGGCACGGAAATCGTGTAGGCGCCGATGTGTTGCGTGATGCCGCCGGCTTCACCCGCGGCGACGTCCGACTTGCGAATCACATCGAGCAGCGTCGTTTTGCCGTGGTCAACGTGGCCCATGATGGTGACGACCGGCGCGCGCGGTTTGAGCTGTTCCAGTTTGTCCTCGACGTCGAGTTCAACTTTTTTGACCGGCGCGTGGACCACGCCGCCGCCCCGCTCGCGTTTTTCCACTTCAAACCGAAAACCGTATTTCGCGCAGAGCTGCTGGGCGATTTTTTCATCAATCGCCTGGTTCACATTGGCGAAAACGCCCAGTTCCATCAAATCGGCGATGATCTTGAACGGCTTCTGCTTGAGTTGCGTGGCGAGTTCGCGCACGACAATCGGTGGTTTGATAATGATGACCTCGCCGGTCGCGGGCGCGACAAACTTGGGCGGCAGCGCGGCGGGCTTGGCGGCGGGTTCGCGAGCCGGCGGCGCGGCTTGACGACCGCCGGGCAGGCGCGGAGCCTGTCGGGTTTCCTGTCTGCCCGCAGCGCCCGGACGCGCCGGCGGAAGTTTGACCGAACCGGCTTTGTCTCCGGGACGAGGCGGGCGCGCCGGCAATTGAATGAACCCGACTTTTTCGCCAACCTTCGGTCCCGCCGGTTTGGGCGGTGGCGGCGGCGGTTTGGGCGGTCCAACGACTGGCGGCGGCTCTTCTTTGACCTCCGGTTTTGGCGGCTCCGGCGGCGGTTTGATGACGACAATGGGTTCGCTGGGCGCGGCTTTCGGCGCGGGCGGCGGCGACGGGGCGAGTTTGGCGGCGAGCTCGGGGTGGTCCAGGCAGAGCTGCTCTTCGAGGTACTCGGCGGTGATTTTATCGAGCGAACTGGACGGAACCTTGGCGGCGGCAATGCCCAGCGACTTGGCCTTGGTGAGAATTATTTTGTTCTCCAGGCCAAGTTTCTTCGAAATGTCGTAAATCCGAACGGGCATATGTTTCTTTCTTCACCAAACCGCGCCGGCCACCGTGCCGGCCCAAAATTTTCCCGGCGGCATTCATCAGGCCACCGCGGTGTCGGAATCATTTCCGCCAAGCTGAATCTTTCGGTGTTCGGCTTCCCCGCGCGCGGCTTTCAAAATTTCCGCCGCCTTTTCGCCGATTTGCGGAATGTTGCTCAAATCACTTTCATCCGCCGACAACAAATCCTCGATCCGCGTCAAACCGGCATGCACCAGCGCATCGGCCTGTTCGCGGGAAACGCCCGGAATGGCGGCGAGCAATTCAACCGCTTCGGCGACCTTTTCCTCAAAACCCTTGGTGACGACGACTTCGGCGTCAATGTTCACTTCCCAGCCGGTCAGCTTGGCCGTCAATCGCGCATTTTGTCCGCGTTTGCCGATGGCCAGCGATAATTGGTCTTCAGCCACCAGAATATGCACACGCCGGCTGGCTTCATCAATTTCAAAGCTCTTGAGCTTCGCGGGTGAAAGCGCGTTGGTGATGAACGTCCGGACATCCGGCGACCACGGGATCACGTCCACTTTTTCGTTGTTCAATTCGCGGACAATGTTTTTCACGCGCTGGCCGCGCATGCCAACGCACGCACCGACGGGGTCCACCTTGTTGTCGCGCGAATAGACAGCCATTTTCGTGCGAAAACCCGGTTCGCGGGCAACGCCCTTGATTTCAATCGTGCCGTCGTTGATTTCCGAAACTTCGAGCTGGAACAGTTTGATGACGAAGCGCGGATCGGCGCGGGACAAAATAATCTCCGGCCCGTGCGGGCCGTCTTCAACGGCCTTGACATAGCAACGGATGCGTTCACCGACCTGATATTCCTCGGTGGGCACGCGCTCGCGGTTCGGCAGCAGCGCCTCGTATTTGCCCAAATCCAGAATCACGTCTGAACGCTCGAACCGCCGCACGGTGCCGCTGACGATGTCGCCGACGCGGTCCTTGAATTCGGTGAAAATCAGCGCCTTTTCCGCCTGGCGGATTTTCTGCATGAGCGCCTGCTTGGCGTATTGCGACGCGATGCGGCCAAAGCCGGTCGGCGTCACTTCCTTTTCGATTTCGTCACCGACCTGCGCGTCGGGCTTGATGCGGCGCGCATCAAAGACGGAGATCTGGTCGTGCTTGGAAATGACCTTTTCCGAAACGATGAGTTTGGCGAACGCCTTGATGTCGCCGTTTCTCTGGTCAATTTCGACGCGCAACTCCCGCGCCGCGCCGACCGCCTTTTTGGCGGCGGACAGCAACGCCTCCTGAACCGCGCCGACGAGGACATCACGATTGATGCCCTTTTCGCGCTCCCAAAATTCCAGAACTGCCAAAAAATCCGCATTCATACGCTCGACGTTGTGCTTGTATCCGGCGAACAAAAAAGTCGGTAGATATGCATCTTCCGACTTTCGCGCGCTGGATGACCCAGCAAACTTTACCGTTCTTAAGGGATAGCTTAAGAAGTTAGCCTGTCCCCGTCAAGCGCAAACAAACCGCGTCAAATACTGGCAAAATTGATTTTTGCCCATTGGAAATCCGCTGATTCAATTGAGTTCGTCTCGTTCACCCGCGTTACCGCTTCACCGGCACGCGCTCGATGTGGCAGTCGGGATCAAAGGCCGGCGGGAGCAGTCAAGTTGAACTTCCCTACGGGCTGCCGGCGTCTTTCTGACATTCCTCTTCCAGAATGGCGTACCAGACGGAATTGGCCCAGCCGCCTTCGGCCGCCGGTTCGCTTTTCACAAACTCCCCCTCGCGCCGCATGCCCACGCTCGCGAACAGACGGCAGGCGGCCGTGTTCCGGCTGTCGCAACTAACCGACACGCGGTGCAGCTTGATGCCCCAAAAGCAAAAGCCGAGCAGCGCCTTCACCACTTCCAACGCGAACCCCTTCCGCTGATAATTCCGGTGCAAATTGATGTTCAGCATCGCCTGGGACGGTTTGGGAAACCACAAGCCGAGATGGCCGATGAGCTGGTGGCTGTCCTGGAGTTCAATGGCCAGCCGGAACATCTGGTTGGGCGTTGTGAGCTTGATCGTGCTGTCGCTTTCGAGCCAGCGCAGCACCTGCTCCTCCTCGTTCACCGCCAGGCCGTCCGTGTATTGAAGAAAATCCTCGTCGGACAGCAATTTCATGAATTGCTCCCAATCGTTCATGGCGAACCGCCTTAAAATCAGCCGGGGGGTGGTGATGAGGGTGGGAATCTTTTCGCCCGTTTCGCCGCCGGCCTCCGGCACGATGAGGCTTTCCATGCAGTTGGGACACTCTTGGGCGGAGCCAATCGCGTTTTCGGGAAAGGAAACCGGTTCGCCGCAATAGGGACACTTGAAATCGAGAAAGTTTTCTTCGGTGATCATGATGGTTTTAGGGTCGCACGCGGGCGAAATCATGCGATTTTTTCAACCTTTCGCCAACTTCTTTCAACCCGAACTCCGAAGTTACGAAAAACAGGCTCCAGTATGAATGGTACAATTAATGAAATAGCTATTTCATTAATTGTACAAATGGCATACTGACTTCATTCACGTCACGGAACATTTCGCAACCCCTCGCCCACCCCACCAAGCTGAGACCGGGACAGTCGCACTCCGCCAACGCAGAAATTCAACTTCGGAGTTCGGGTTCAACTCACGGTCATGCCGAGCAGAAATTCGATGTTGGTCTTGGTTTTCTTGAGTTTGCCCAACAGCAACTCCATCGCCTCGACGGGCGGGACGCCGGTGAGCGCACGGCGCAACAGGACAATCCGGTCCAGCTCATCCGGGTGGTAGAGCAGTTCCTCCTTGCGCGTGCCGGAGTGTTCGATGTTGATGGACGGGAAAATGCGGCGGTCCACCAGCGCACGGTCCAGATTCACCTCCATGTTGCCCGTGCCTTTGAACTCTTCAAAAATGACCTCGTCCATGCGGCTGCCGGTGTCCACCAGCGCGGTCGCCATGATGGTGAGCGAACCGCCTTCCTCGATGTTGCGCGCCGCGCCGAAAAAGCGCTTCGGCTTGTGCAAGGCGTTCGCGTCCACGCCGCCGGACAGGATTTTGCCGGAGTGCGGCTGAATGGTGTTGTAGGCGCGGGCGAGGCGCGTGATGGAATCGAGCAAAATCACCACGTCGCGCTTGTGTTCGATCATGCGCCGCGCTTTTTCGATGACCATTTCGGCCACCTGCACGTGGCGTTCCGGCGGCTCGTCAAACGTGGAGCTGATGACTTCGGCGCCTTTGCAGGTGCGTTCCATGTCCGTGACTTCCTCCGGTCGCTCGTCAATGAGCAGGATGAACAGGTAGGTCTCTGGATTGTTTTTGAGAATCGCGTTGGCGATTTTCTGCATGAGCACGGTCTTGCCCGTGCGCGGCGGCGCGACAATGAGTCCGCGCGTGCCCTTCCCGATGGGACAGACGAGATCCAGCACGCGCGTGCTCAATTCGTCCGCGGCGGTTTCCAGGATGAAACGCTTGTTCGGAAACAGCGGCGTGAGATTGTCGAAATGGGTTTTTTCCTTCGCCTTGTCCGGGTCCTCGCCGTCCACGCCCTCGACCTTGAGCAGCGCGAAAAACTTTTCCTTTTCCTTCGGCGGCCGGATCTGGCCGGCGATCAAATTGCCGGTCTGCAAATCGAACCGGCGGATTTGCGAGGGCGAAACATAAATGTCCTCCGGGCAGGGCAGATAATTGAAGCTCTGCGAACGCAGAAAGCCGAAACCTTCCGGCAGCACTTCGAGCACGCCCTCGGAAAACAGCACGCCCGCGCGTTCGGCGTTTTTCTGGAGGATGTGGAAAATGACCTCGTGCTTGCGCATCGTGCCGAAATTCTCCACGCCCAGATCCTTGGCCATGTGATTCAACTCGCTCATCTGCATCGCCTGGAGCTTGGCGATGTTGAGGGAGGTTACGATCTTGTCGCGTTGCGGGCCGCGGCGCTCTTCCGCCCGGGGTTCCTCCCCTTTGGGCTCTTCGGCCAGTTCGACCGGCGTGGAGGGCGGCTGCAAGGCGGCGGAACCGGACGGTTCGATGGCGGCGGATACTTCTGTGACCGGGCTGCCATTGGTCAATTCCGGCGATTTCACGGCGGGAGTTTCCGCCGGGATTGCCGCCGCCGGTTTCACTTTGGGTTTTCTGGTTGAGACTCTTGGCATAGATTAAAATTGGCTGGATTAACTGGATTTCAATTGCCGGATGTGACAGGCCGTCACGCATTGGACGCCCCGCGACCGGAATGGTTCAAACTGGGATGACCACCAACCGGAGCGTACCAAGGCTTTCGGGTCCTCAATACGGCAAGGGAAATTTCGCAGTCAACTCCCGGACACCTTGGCGCACCTTGGCCGCCGTGTCAAGCCGCCAAACCGGATTTTTCTTGTGCGATTTCCATTTGGGCGGGTGCTATAAGGTAAACATGACGCCCGATCCCGAACTGCTACGCCGCTATGCCGGAACCAAATCCGAGGAAGCTTTTGCCGAACTGGTGCGGCGGCATCTCGACCTCGTATATTCCGCGGCGCTGCGGCAGGTCAACGGCGACACCCACCTGGCGCAGGACGTGGCCCAGACGGTATTCACCGACCTCGCGCGCAAGGCCGCACCGCTCGCGCGCCGCGGCACGCTGACCGGCTGGCTTTACACCAGCACGCATTTTGCCGCCGCCAAAATCGTGCGGACGGAGAACCGCCGACGCGACCGCGAGGAAAAATTTATGCGCGAACCATCTAATAATACCGCGCAGGAGGTAGGGCGCGTCACTCCGTGCGCGCCGGATTGGGAAAAACTTCGTCCTATGCTTGATGAAGTCATGCACGAACTCAAGGAACCTGACCGTGAAGCCATACTGCTCCGTTACTTTGAAAACCGGCCGTTTGCGGAAATCGGCGGGAAGCTCGGCCTTAACGAAAATGCTGCGCGGATGCGGGTGGAACGCGCGCTGGAAACATTGCGGTCGGTTTTTCTGCGACGAGGTGTCGCGGCCACGACCGCGCTGGCGTCCGTGATCTCGGCGAACGCAGTGCAACTCGCGCCCGCCGGGCTGGCGGCAACACTCACGAACACATCGCTTGCAGCGGCAGGAACGGGAACAACACTCACCCTTTTAAAATTTATGACCCTGACCAAACTCAAACTCGGCATCAGCGCGCTCGTCGTGGCTGGCGCGGCGACGGCATTGGTGGTTCAACACCAGGCTCAAATCAAACTGCGCGAGGAAAATCAATCGTTGCGCCAGCGAATAAACCAACTGCAAACCGACAACGAAAATCTCTCTAATCGGGTTGCCACGGCGGGCCATTCCCAATCGCTTTCGGATGAGCAGTTGAATGAATTGCTCAGGCTTCGGGCTGAAGCGAGTGTGCGTCACCGGCAGAATGAAAATCACGGTAAGGCTCAATCGGACGCGCATCAGGCCAGATTGTCTCAAACGGAAGCCAACTTGCCCGCAGTGCTGGATGCGCCGACGGTTCCGCTTTCGCCGGCCGCAGATTGGGCGAACGTCGGCAACGCGTCGCCGACGGCGGCGATGCAAACCTTAAATTGGGCCATGTCGAAGCATGATGAGAATGCTTTTTCCTCGCTCATTGCCTGGGACGCTGATGCCAAGGCAAAAGTGGAAGCACTTTTTGCCGCTGCGCCGGAAACCGTCAGGCAAAAGTTCGGCTCCATTGACGGGGTGCTTTATGCGATGTTGTTCAGCCTTCCTCCCATTGCCGGTTTCGCCGTCGTCTCACAAAACATTCAGGGCGATGAAGACATGTTGATCGAACAGCATCAGTACCAAGACGGGCGAGTCCGTCAAAATCAAGTGACGTTGCATCACTTTGACGATGGGTGGCGGATCGTTTTTGGCGACGAGAAAACGATGCGTGGTTTTGATGCGACCTTGAAATTCGCCGCTGCCGCAAACGCAGGGCAACAACCTTAATACGGCAGCGGGAATTTCGCCGTCAACTCGCGGACGCGGGCGCGGACCTTGTGCGCCGCCTCGACGTTTTTGATGTCCAGCAACACTTCGGAAATCATGTCCGCAATGGCCGCCATCTCCGCCTCCTTCATGCCGCGCGTGGTTACCGCCGGCGTGCCGAGCCGGATGCCGCTGGCCTGGAACGGTGAGCGGGTCTCAAACGGAATCGTGTTCTTGTTGACCGTGATGCCGGCTTCGTCGAGCACATTCTGGCAGTCCTTGCCGGTCGCATTTTTCGCGCCCACGTCCACGAGCATCAAATGATTGTCCGTGCCGCCGCTGATCAGCCAGTAGCCGTTGCGTTTCATGCCATCAGCCAGCGCGGTTGCGTTCTTCAAAATTTGCTGCTGATACGCCTTGAACGTCGGCTGCAACGCTTCGTGGAAGCAGACGGCCTTCGCGGCGATGACGTGTTCGAGCGGCCCGCCCTGAATGCCGGGGAAAACCTGCGAATCAATTTCCTTCGCGTTCTTCTCACGGCACAAAATCAATCCGCCGCGCGGCCCACGCAGGGTTTTGTGCGTCGTGGTGGTCACGAAATCCGCATGCGCAATGGGGCTGGGATGGAGTCCCGTCGCGACGAGTCCGGCGATGTGCGCGATGTCCGCCAGCAGATACGCGCCGACTTCGCGGGCAATTTCACCCATGCGCTTGAAATCAATGATGCGCGGATACGCGCTGGCGCCGACGGTGATCATCCTCGGCTTGTGCTCGCGCGCCATGGCGGCGAGCTGGTCGTAATCAATCCGTTCGTCGTCCTGGCGCACGCCGTAGTGAATGATCTCGAAAAATTTGCCGGAGAAATTCGCCTTGTTGCCGTGGGTCAGATGCCCGCCGTGGCTCAGGTCCATCGTGAGCATCTTGTCGCCGGGCTTCAGCATGGCAAAGTAAACCGCCATGTTCGCCTGGCTGCCGGAGTGCGGCTGGACGTTGGCGTGTTCCGCGCCGAAAAGTTTTTTCGCGCGGTCAATGGCCAGTTGCTCGACCGTATCCATGTTTTCGCAGCCGCCATACCAGCGTTTTTTGGGATAGCCCTCGGCGTATTTGTTCGTGAGCACGGAGCCTTGCGCTTCCAGCACCGCCGGGCTGACAAAATTTTCGCTGGCGATCAATTCGATGTTTTCCTGCTGGCGCAAGCGCTCGTGCTCGATGGATTCGGCCACGGCGGAATCCACGTTGCGCAAACGCAATTGCGGCTCGGCCGAACGGACATCCATTTTGTTGACGCGGCGTTCGTGGCGCCCGCCCTCAAATTTGGCGCCGATGAACGCGTCGAGAATTTTCTGGCCCAGTTCCGGCGGGGTGTTTTTGCCGCTGAGGCAAAGAATGTTCGCGTCGTTGTGTTGCCGCACCAGCACTGCGGCTGGTTCATCGGCAACGAGCGCGGCGCGCGCGCCCGGCACCTTGTTGGCGGTCATGCTCATGCCCACGCCGCTCGTGCAAATGAGCAGGCCGAGTTCCGTCTGGCCCGTGGCAACCGCCTGTGCCACCGGCAGGGCAAAATCGGGATAATCGTCGCCCGGCTCCCTCGATTTGGCGCCAAAATCCGCGACGCTCAAGCCGCGCTGATGCAAATGTTGTTTCAGCACCTCCTTCAATTCATAACCGCCATGGTCCGCGCCGAGCGCGAAGTTTGTGACCGCCACGGGCTTGGCCGCATGCGGAGCCGACAAGATTTCGTGTTGTTCCATAAATTTCAAAAGTGACGCGATGCCCTGTTCAATCTGGTCGCGGCAATTCTCATACACCTCGTAGGAGCCGCCGATCGGGTCGCTGATGTCTTTCTCAAATTCTTCGAGCGTGTCGTCGAATTCGCGCAGCAAAAAGGTTTTTTCCGCCGCCGGCGGATACAGGAGCGTAATCGCGTCCGCGTGGCTGTGCGTCATGCCGAAAATGTAATCCGCCTGCCGCACCAGGTCCGTCGTGAGCATCCGGCTGCGCTGCCCGGAAATGTCAATGCCCAGTACGCGCATGGCCGCCACCGAATGCGCCGTCGGCGGCTGGCCGTCCACCGCGCCGAGTCCCGCCGAAAACACACGGAATTCCCCGCGTCCGGCCGCCGCCCGCCGGAACAGCGCTTCGGCCATCGGGCTGCGACAGA
>Ga0181538_10003101_pt1 | contig 16554 bp, 12 predicted proteins | sample PEATcosm2014_Bin_40_FD_119773 | JGI IMG/M metagenome (GOLD analysis project Ga0181538, IMG submission 119773) | Peatland microbial communities from MTU Mesocosm Facility, Houghton, MI, USA - PEATcosm2014_Bin23_30_metaG | ecosystem: Environmental > Terrestrial > Soil > Wetlands > Peat | place...
CCGGACTTTATCCCCGCCGCAAGCGATCCGGCGCGGATGGAATTTGGTGGGCCGCGGCATTTCAAATTTCCCACGCCGCGCCCGTGCGAAGTCGAGGAGAACAACATCGTGTATGGCCGGCTCTATCGGTGCGGGGAACGCTGGCAGGAACGACCGGTGATCATTCTATTGGATGGCTATCCTCCCGTCGGTTATCATACGGCGTTTCCATTGTTTGCCCGCCGGTTCAATCGGGCAGGATTCAATGTGGCCACTTTGGTCGCTCCCTACAATCTTCAACGCCGTCCGCGCCGACCCTTTGAAGAGAATTGTTTGGAGTTTGCGCGGGCGATGGCACAGAACGTCGCCGAGATTCGCTCGCTGACCGGCTGGCTGCTTGATGAAGGTTGCCCATCCGTGGCGCTTCTGGGTTTTTCGTTTGGGGGGTGGCTTGCGGGATTGACTGCGTGCAGCGATGCACGCATCGCCTGTGCCGTTCTGACTGTTCCCGGTGTGTGCATGAGGTACTACCAACCGGTCGTCTGGCGGCGGGTTCGGGAAGCGCTCCAGGCTCTGAGACCGGCACACGAAGCGATGGATACCACCCGGTTGAATCTGACCTTGTCCACGCCGGTCATCCCGAAAGAGAATATATTATTGATTGTAGGAATCCATGATTTGTTCGCGGAGGGGCAACCGTACGAGGAGCTTTGGCAAAAGTGGCAGCAGCCGGAAATCTGGCGATTGCCTCACGGTCACGTCAGCGCGCAGTTAAGGCTAGGCTTGATGGGGCGCGTGCTTCGCTGGCTGACACCGAGATTAGACAAGCCGTTTAGCCCCGACCGAAGAATGCCGCCTAACGAGCGGACTGGAGTGGACGCGGGATGGCGCGTCCTGTCCGCATTCGGACCTCAGCGGCCCCGCGCCACTCAGACCGGGCGTTGTTTTGATAAGAGCATTTATGAAAAGAATTACCACCCTTTTCCTCCCAGGCCTGCTTATGTGCGTGGCTATTGCAGTTCTTGGGTTCAGTAGCATTGGTCACGAAGGGTTCACTATTTGGCGGTGGGGCCTCTTTGGCTTGGCGGTGTTGTTGAGTGCCTTGCTGGTGGGGACCTTGCTGAACTTGGCTGTTTTTGCTCCTGTTTATTGGCTACTGGGCAGGCTGCACCTTAGAAGGTCGGAGAGAGGGACGGGAAGGGGTCGTCGTTAGAGGGTCATGTTTCTTCGGAAAGCGTTTGGCGCGCCCGCCAAACAGGGAATGGATACGCTGGAGCTGGTCCCCGGTGGTCTTGCCCTGTGCGAGGAGTTGCAGGTCTCGACGCCGCCCGGCCTTCTCTCTTTCCAGGGCCAGCGCCGGGTCAGCCACTTTGCCGTCTGGCACGATTCAGCGCCCAGACCACCCCCCACGGCCTGCCGGGGTTCTCGCCTGTCGGCTTGGCAGGGGATTTCGGGGGCCGTACCGGCAGTCGGAATGTTCGTTCGAATGACAGCGAACTCCACAAGAAGGGCCAGCAGTTACCGACTTGGCGTTCTCTGCGTGGGCGCTTGACACTGCTACCAACCGACGACTCGGTCTCCCTCTCCTCCTTTGGAGGAGAGGGCTGGGGAGAGGAGGCCGTCCCGCCGGGAGGCAGCCACCTTTCTTGTATGCCACCGCGTTTGTGCCCCTCTCCCAGCGCTCCGCTGGCGAGGAGAGGGAGAAACGCCCGGTGGCAGTGTCAAGATGCGCTCTTCTCTGCGTCCCAGGCGCCCGCCGCGCGACCCGGCGGTTGCTTCAATTTGAGGTTTGGGTCATTCTGCGTTCCGTTAGGAGAGGCTTGACGGCCTGGTGAGCATAGCAGGGACTCATGGCCCGGCGGCTCGCACTTACGTCGGGCGCTCGCCCTTCACCGGGATGACCGTCTTGCCCATAGTCGAACGCGAGTTGCGCGCCGCAGCGCGGCAACGCTCCACTTATTGGGTGCGGCTGGGCCTTGCCCTGGCGGCCATCTTCGTGGGAGCCGTCATCTTCATGCTCACCTTCGGCCTGCCCCCCGCACAGACCGGGCGTTACCTCTTCGAAGTGCTTGCCGGGGTCATGTTGCTCTACTGCCTGGCTTATGGACGACGTTCGACAGCCGACTGCCTGAGCGTGGAAAAACGCGAGGGGACGCTTGGCTTGCTCTTTCTGACTGATCTGAAGGGGCTCGACGTGGTGCTGGGCAAGCTGGTCGCTACTTCGGTGCGAGGGTTCTACGGATTGCTGGCGATGTTTCCGGTGCTGGCCGTGCCGCTTCTCCTGGGCGGGATCACTAGTGGCGAGTTCTGGCGGCTGGTCCTCGTACTGGTGAACACCTTCTTGTTCTCGTTGGCCATCGGTATCCTCGGCTCGGCTCTGAGCCGCGATCTCCGCCGGGCCATGGCTGCCAATTTTCTTTTGTTGCTGCTGCTCATGGCGGTCCCGCCCGCTTGCATGGTCACGCTCGGATACTTCATCCCCAGCCACCGGCCCATTCCCCAGTTGATGTTCTCCTGCCCGGTGTTTCCGTTCTATCTCTGCGGCGAAACCCAGTACCAAGCGGCTCGGGACCACTTCTGGTGGTCCGTGGCCGTGATCCATAGCCTGACCTGGCTGCTGGTGCTAGCGGCCGCGTGGATTGTTCCTCATTCCTGGCAAGACCGGCCTTCCCGCGCCGGGAAGAGCCTCTGGCGCGATCTCTGGCATACCTGGCGGCACGGACCAATCGCCGGGAAGGGCGCGTTCCGCCAGCGGGCCCTGGAGGCGAACGCGTTCTATTGGCTGGCCGCCCGCGCCCGGTTCAAACCGGTTCATGTGTGGACCTTCCTCGCCTGCATGGCCGTCTGGTGGCTGGTGGGACGACTGGTCTCCGGCAGCCTCTGGCTGGACCCCTCCGTCGCGGTCCTGACAGCCCTGCTGCTGAACTCGACCTTGAAGGTCTGGCTGGCCATTGAAGCCGGCCAACAGTTGGCCGAGGACCAGGGCACGGGAGCGTTCGAGCTGCTGCTATCCGTGCCGCTGGCAGTTGAGGACATCGTGCGCGGGCAACGGCTCGCGTTGCGGCGTCAGTTTCTGCGCCCGCTGCTGGCCGTCCTCGGCGTTGAGTTGTTATTCCTGCTGGCGGCGCCGCGGCGCGCTTCCAACTGGGAAACCCAAACCATCTGGCTGGCGGGGATGTTCATGCTGGTGGCTGATCTCGTCGCGTTGAGTTGGGTGGCGATGTGGCGTGCTCTGGTCGCGCGAAGCCACAACCTGGCCACCATCAGCACCCTCGTGCGCTTGCTGGTCTTGCCGTGGCTGCTCTTCGGGGTCGTCGTAGGCCTGGGCAAGGTTTGGTACGGCCTGGCGCTGGGCGAGTACTGGTCGCCAGGTTGGCAGTTCCAGATCGGCTTGTGGCTCGGGTTGGGGCTTGCCGCTGATCTTGTGTTTGGTCTAACGGCCTGGTGGCAACTGCGCACCCGCTTCCGCGAACTCGCACTGCGCCGCTTCAACCCCGCGCCATCACGCTTCGCCCGTTGGTTCGGCCCCGAGCAAACAACACGCCCCTTGCCTCAGCGCGCGGGAACGGCTGCCCAAGTCAGCCGCCCCGATGAACCGCAGAGGCGCGATGATCATAGGGCAGACGAGAGGGGTGCAGTCTCTGCACTCTCCGCAGTGCGGATAATAGCGCCCTCAAGAAAACCTCGCGTGCGGTTGGCGGTTGCCTGCTGCCTGGTCCTGGTCACCATCTGCTTCGGTTTCCTGGTCTGGCGACCGCGCGCCCATTTAGCGCCTGCGGTCGTTGTTTCTATAAACCAAAGCAACGGTCCGGTCCAAGTCTGTCCGAACCCAGGAGGCGTGCTGTTGATCCTTCCCGATGGCTCGCTGTGGCATTGGGGTAGGATAGGAGCGGCGGTCCGTACTCCGGCGGCTGCGCCGGAAGAGGTCGGCACCAACCACAATTGGCTGCAGGCCGCGGCAGGCTATAATCATTTGGTCGGGGTGGGCCGTGACGGAACGCTTTGGGAGTGGGGTCAGAGCGGCAGCAGAGTTGGCAAACCCGCCAGCTTCGGCGTCGAGCCGACACAAGTGGACACAAACTGCGACTGGATGAGCGTCGCCGCCACGACCACCTACACGGTCGCCCTGCGGACCAACGGTACCCTTTGGGCCTGGGGCGATAACTCAATTGGGCAGTTGGGTACTGGGCCGGGACCGAGCCAAATCAGGCCCGTTCAGGTCGGTACCAACAGCGATTGGGCTGCCATTTGCTGCCCGTGGAGCGGCACAATGGCGCTACGCCGGGATGGCACCCTTTGGGCCTGGGGACCGGTCCATGTGGTGGGATCCTGGGGGGCGACCGCAAACAACTTGCCGTTGCCCACCCGAGTGTGCCTCGAGTCGAATTGGACGGGCTTCGTCACCTGGGGTTTCCAGCCGTTCGTGCGGAACCGCTCGGGCGAGGTTTGGGAGCCATTCCATGCCGCTCCAAACCCCGAGGCTTCCGCCCTATCGAGTTTCCGGTTCATCGTATCCAACGCGGTCCCCGGGCGCTTCGCGGCCGCATGGTGTGGCGAGACAAGGGTCTGCGAGGTGCGATCTGACGGCACCCTCTGGGAACGGACGCAGCCGTTGAACACCTACGCCGCCACCCCGGTGGGCGAATGGCGCCGCCTTGGCAAGCGGTCAGACTGGCTCGCCCTCTGGGGCACAGGTGGCACCGCCTTGGGGTTGACGGCTGATGGCACTCTTTGGACCTGGGGAATTGACCCGGGCCGCAACCAGCCCGCCGATTTGCTGTCCCGGCTTAGGCTAGCTCGAACCCGGCTAATGAGCTTGTTTGGCCCAGGACCCAGGCCCCTGTCCGCAGGCGCCACTCCAGTCTATCAGGACCAACCGCGACCCTTGATGCGGTTGGTGTCGAGCAAATCGGTGCCGCCCGCCAGAGCGAGCGACGCGGGAGGAAGATAGGAGCGCGAGGCGCGAAACCCGAAGCCCGAATAGGACCTGCTCCGGTGGCCTACTTTGCTGAGCGGAGAGCAATTGCCTCGGGCTTCGGCGCCTGGCTGACCCGGCGTTTCTGAGGCAAGCCGGCCTGAATCAAATTCTAGCTATAATGCCAGGCGGCTGCTAGTTTGGATGCGGCAATGAATCTATGGGGTAACAAATGGACGGCTGAATGGCTGGAGGGCTTGGGTCGCGTTACTTTGCTAGCCAAAGAGTCCATCGCCTCGCTCCTGACGCTCAAGGTTGCGTGGCGCGACCTGCTCTACCAAATCTACTTCGTTGGCGTGAAGTCCCAGTCAGTGGTGCTGGTCACCGGCGCCTTCACCGGCATGGTATTGGCCGCGCAGACCTACCTCCAATTCCATAAGGTCAAAATGGACACCGCCACGCTGGCGGTGGTGAGTGTTTCAATGTGCAGTGAGCTCGGGCCGGTCCTGACGGGGCTGATGGTGGCGGGCCGGGTCGGCGCGGCCATCGCGGCGGAACTGGGCACCATGCGTGTCACCGAACAAATCGACGCTCTGCGCACGCTGGCCACGCATCCGGTGGACTACCTGGTCGTGCCGCGGTTGCTCGCCCTGCACATCTCCCTGCCGCTGTTGACTGCCGAGAGCATCGCCATCGGCATCGGCGCTGGCTATATTGTAGGGGTTTATTTGTACGGCGTTGACCCGACTTATTCCTGGTACAACATGCTGCGGTACACCGAGGCCGCGGAAGTCGCCGTCGGCCTGATCAAGGCGGTCATCTTCGGGGGGTTCGTGGCCCTGGTCGGCTGCTACAAGGGCTTGAGTTGCGGCGAGGGCGCCGAGGGGGTGGGGCGCGCCACCACCGAGGCGGTAGTGTATGCGTCGATCACTATCCTCATCTCCAATTTCTTCCTCACGCTCACTCTGGGCCAAATCTTCCATACGCTATGATCGAAGTCCGCGATCTCAAGAAGCGCTTCGGCACCCATTCCATCCTGGATGGCGTGAGCTTTCGGATCGAGAAGGGCGAGTCGGTGGTGATCATTGGCCGCAGCGGTAGCGGAAAGAGCGTGTTGCTTAAGCACCTGATCGGTCTGCTCAAGCCCGACGCCGGGCAGGTGCTGATTGAGGGAGAGAACATCGTCCCTTTGAACGAACGGGAGCTGCTGCACGTTCGCCGGAAGTTCGGCATGCTATTCCAAAGCGCCGCCCTGTTCGATTCCCTGACCGTGGCCGAAAATGTGGGATTTGCCTTCCGCCGCGAGCGCTCGTTGCCGGAAGCTGAAGTCCGCCGAAAGGTGGCCGAGGTGCTCGAGATGGTCGATCTGCCCGGCACTGAGGATAAGAAACCCTCCGAGTTGTCGGGTGGCATGAGAAAGCGGGTCGGCCTGGCGCGCGCCATCATTTACCAACCCCAGATCGTCTTGTACGACGAGCCGACGACCGGGCTGGATCCGATTGTGTCGGACAGCATCGACCAGCTCATTCTGCGCGTCCGCGACCGGTTGGACGTGACGACGGTAGTGGTGACGCACGATATGCGGAGCACGAGGCGACTGGGGCAGCGCATCCTGATGCTGCACAACCAGAAGATTTATGCGACCGGAACCCCGGACGAGATATTCAACTCGCCGGACCCGGTCGTGCGCCGCTTTGTTGAGGGCATTTCCGATCCGAAAGAACTCTATTTTTGATATGAACAAATCACGGCTCGAATGGAAGGTCGGCTTGTTTGTGTTTATCGGCCTGGTGCTGCTGGCAGCGCTACTGCTGGCGTTCAGCAAGGGCCTCACCTTCTTCCGTCCGCACTATGACATCTTGCTTAACGCCGCCACCGTTAGCGGATTGAAGCCGCGCGCCCAGGTGCTCATGTCCGGCGTCCAGGTGGGCACCGTCTCGGACATTCAACTCTCGCCGGACGGCAAGAGCGTGAACATCGACCTCCGGATTTACCAACAGTACCATATTTACAAGGACGCCCGCTTTGTAATCGAGGCATCTGGCTTCCTCGGCGATCAATACGTGGCGATCCTGCCAACGAAGAACGAGGGGCCGGTTTTCGGCCCTGGCGGCGGCGCAGCCAAGGCCGAAGCGCCGCTCGACATGCAGGAAATGGCCCGCTCGGCGGCCGGGTTCCTCGTGCATATTGATTCAGCAGCCACAAATATCAACAACGCCCTGAGCGATGCCCGCCGCACCGTTCTAAGCGCGCAGGCGCTCACCAATCTGTCCGCAACCTTCGATAACTTCCATCGCGCTTCCGAACGTGCCCAGTTTATCGTGGATAACGTGAACGCCCTGGTGGAAAGCAACCGCCCTTCCATCACCGTCTCGGTGAGCAACCTCTTGTACTTCTCCGACCAGATCAACCAGGCCGCCAGCGCAGTGCGGGAGTTGGTGGCCACCAACTCGCCGGAGATCAACGCCGCAGTGAGAAACGTTGAATCCTCCACGGCCAAATTGAAAGCCTTGCTCGATGGCGTGCAGGAAGGCAGGGGCCTAGCCGGGAATTTGCTTGAAAACGAGGAAATTGCCGCCAATGTGTCGCGAATCGTTGACAACTTGAGCATCACGACGAGCAATCTGAATCGCCTCGGCCTCTGGGGCATCTTGTGGCAACATAAACCGCCCAGGACAAACGACCACCCGTCGGTCTCACGGGCCCTGGCCTCTCCTAAGAATATTCCGGACTGATCTATGGCGCTTTGGGTAATTCGAATTCTATTCCTGTCCCTGTGCACCGTCGGGGGCTTCGCGGTTAGTCAGGTGCGCCCAGAGTTCGTCGGCGGCCATTATAGCGGTCTCATTGGCATGGTCATCGGTTTCGGCTTCGGTTGGCTAATGATCGCTCTCGACGAGATGCTCAAGGGCTTTTCGTTGCGCGCCTTTTCGGCGACTACTTTCGGCCTGCTCCTTGGCACGGTCGTCGCCTTGCTCATCGACCGCTCCGGCCTGTTCGAGAACGTCGAGGAAAAGCCAACCCGCTGGTTGATTCGCCTCAGCCTTTTCCTGAGCTTCGGCTACATCGGCATCGTCCTCGCCATGCGCAGCAACAAAGAGGACTTCTCCCTTATCATCCCCTACGTCCGCTTCGCGCCGCAAAACAAACCGGACAATCTCCTGCTGCTCGATACCAGCGTCATCGTGGATGGCCGCATCGCCGACTTGATCGAGGCGAATTTCGTCGAGGGGTTGCTCGTTGTGCCGCGCTTTGTCCTGAAGGAACTCCAGCAAATCGCCGATTCCAACGACCCCATTAAGCGCGCCCGCGGCCGCCGCGGTCTGGATGTGCTTAATCGCATCCAGCGCAACACGCGCAACGAAGTCAAAATCCATGATGGCGACTTCCCGGAAGAAAAGGAAGTCGATGCGAAGCTGGTGCGCCTGGCGCGCAACCTCGGTGCCAAGCTCTACACCAACGACTACAACCTGGGCAAGATCGCCGAGCTGCAGAAGGTCAATCACGTCAACCTGCACGATTTGGCCAAATCACTCCGGGTGATCCTCCTGCCGGGCGAAACCTTCTCCCTGCGCATCGTCCGCGAAGGCAAGGACAAAGGCCAGGGCGTCGGCTATCTGCCCGATGGCACCATGGTCGTGGTCAACAACGCCCAGAACGTGATCGGCCAGCAAGTGGAGGTGCAGGTCCAGAGCCAGCTCCAGACCGGCGCCGGCATCATCGTCTTCGCCGACCTGAAGCCGGTGAGCGTGGCGTGAGCAGTTACGTCGAGCGCACCAAACCATAGTCACATGCCCCTCGTCACCGTCTTTAACGCATTCAATCCCGCCGATGCTCAATTGGCGCGCTGCCGGCTCGAAGCCGCGCAATTTCACGCAGTCGTGACCCATGAGCTTTCGGCATTAAGCATGGACGGCTACGCGCTGGCCGCTGGGGGCATTCTCGTGCAGGTGCCAGACGCAGAAGCGGCTGACGCCAGGGAGTTTCTTGCCGCGGACCCGCCTCCTGATGAGTCCCAAAACGGCTAAGCTCCTAGCCCGATTGAAGCGGATTCTGCCGGCGGGCGAGGTCAGTTTCGCCGCCTCTGTGTTGGCCGAACATGCTGGAGATAAATGGTTCGCCGCGCACAAGCCAGACGTCGTTGTCCGGCCTCGCAACACTAAGTCTGTGTCTGCGGTGTTGCGCTACGCCAACCGGCACGGCCTCCCAGTTACCCCGCGGGGTGCGGGTCATGGCTACGTGGGCGGTTGTGTTCCTGTTCGCGGTGGCATCGTGCTTTCGTTGGCGCGCATGAATCGCATCAAGGAGATCAACGCCGCCGATTTTGTGGCTGTGGTTCAAGCCGGCGTTAACACCCAGAAGCTCCAGCAGGAAGTCGAGAAGATGGGCCTATTCTATCCGCCCGACCCGGCCAGCCGCGCGGACAATTTCATTGGCGGCAACATCATCACCAACGCCGGCGGCCCACGCTGCCTCAAGTACGGTGTCACCCGCGATTACGTCCTCGGCCTGGAGGTGGTGCTCGCCGACGGCACGGTGCTGCGGTTGGGCGGGCGCACACACAAGAACAAGACGGGATTCGAGCTGCATCGGCTGATCGTCGGCTCGGAGGGTCTTCTTGGCGTTGTCACCGAGGCCACTTTGAAACTGCTTCCGCTGCCCCCCTACCGCGCATGCCTCGCAATTGGTTTTGGCTCAATGCGCGCCGCCGTGCGCTCGCTCCACGCCATCCTGGCCGCCGGCTTCCTGCCGGCCGCGCTCGAGCTCGCGGACTCCTTTACGCTGGCCGCTGCTTTCAAGCGTACCGGGAGCGAGCGCCTGCGGGGTTGCCGTGCTCACCTGATCGTCGAATTGGATGGCCAGGAACGCTCCGTGCGCGGCGAACTCAGGCAACTCCGAGCACTCATCGCGCCCCAGAAGCCCCTGTTCGTTGAAATCGGCCTGGGCCAGGACCAATGCGAAGCCGTCTGGCAGATTCGGCGCGAATTCTCCTACGCCCTCCGTGACACCGGCCTCACCAAGCTGAACGAGGACATCGTCGTCCCCCGCAGCCGCCTGGAAGACCTGTTCGCTTTCGCCGCGCGGCTCCAGCGGAAACACGGCGTTGCGGTTGCCTGCTTCGGGCACGCCGGCGACGGCAATATTCACACCAACGTCATGGTCGATTTCAATCAGCCCGGCGCCAAACGGCGTAGCGAGGCTGCCCTGGACGAGTTGTTCCAGCAGGTCCTTGCCTGGGGCGGCGCGATCACCGGGGAACACGGTATCGGTCTGGCCAAGCAACGCTGGTGGCCGCTGGCCGTCTCCAAGGAAGTGCGCGAGTTACATCGCACTGTAAAGCGTGCGCTTGACCCCCGCGGGATTCTCAATCCCGGCAAGTTCGTCTAATCTCTATTGCGCTCCAGAAACCCCGTCCGTCTCTCCTGCCACCAGCACGACAAATTCGCCCTTCAGTGAGCGGCCTTTAAGCACCTCCAGCAACTGGGCCGGTGTTCCCCGCAGGTACTCCTCAAACCTCTTGGTTAACTCCCGCGCCAGCACTATCTGGCGGCAGGCGAACAACTCATTCAACTCGCCCAGCAGCCTCTCGACGCGGTACGGTGACTCGTAAAGCACCAGCGTCCCTTCATAGCCCTTAATACGCTCAAGTTGCTTGCGCCGCTGCCCCGGTTTATGCGGCAAGAACCCCATGAAATGGAATTCTTCGGTCGGCAGTCCGCTCGCCGTCAACGCCGCCACTAACGCGCTAGGCCCCGGCACCGGCTCAACGCGGAGGCCCGCCGCAATCGCTGCCTTCACTACCCGTTCACCCGGATCGCTGACCCCCGGGCTGCCGGCGTCTGTCACCAGCGCGACCTTCTCTCCGCGCTTCAAGCGCCCGATAATCTCCTCGCTCCGTTTCGCTTCGTTGAATTGAAAGTAGCTCAGCAGCGGCCGGGAAATGCCGAAATGCTTCAGCAACTGCCCGGTGCGCCGCGTGTCTTCGGCGGCCACCACATCGCACTCCTTGAGAGTGCGCAGAGCGCGCAGCGTGATATCCTCCAGGTTTCCAATGGGCGTCGCGACCAGATAGAGCGTGCTCGGCGTGAGCGGCGGCACAGATTGGCTCATGATCTCCTCTTTGCCTTCATCCTTCTGCCTTCTGCCTTCTGCCTTCTCCCGTCTGCCTTCCTACTTCGTAACACCCCGCTCACTTGCCCGAATGAACTGCACCAAGTGCTCAATCTCGGGCAGCGGCGGCAATTCGCTCTCGATGCGCGCCAGTGCGTTCGGAATAGCCAGCCCATCGCGGAAGAAGATCTTGTAGGCCTGGCGCAGCGCCGCTTGGGCCTCCTCGGTCACCCCGTTCCTTTCCATGCCCACCTTATTGATGGTTCTTGTCTCGGCCGGGTTGCCATCCACGATCATGTATGGCGGCACATCCTGGACCACCTTGGCGCACCCGGCAACCATCGACATCGTTCCAATCCGGCAAAATTGGTGTACCGCCGACAGCCCCCCCACCAACGCGCTATCCTCCACGAGGACGTGGCCCGCCAAGGCCGCCATCGAGACGATCACCCGATCCCCCATCCTCACGTTATGCCCAATATGACTGCTCGCCAGGATGCTATTGTGCGATCCAATCACCGTCGCCTCTCCCTCACTCGTTGCGCTGTGGATGGTCACGCATTCGCGTATCGTATTGTGGTCGCCTATCTCCGTCCGCGTCAGGCCGCCCTTCCATTTCAGATCTTGCGTCCTGAGCCCGATGCTGGCGAAGGGAAAGATTTCATTCCCCTGCCCCAGCCGGGTGTGACCATCGATTACCACATGGGAATGCAGCCGGCAACCCGGCCCTAGCTCCACGTGCTCCCCGATCACACAGTACGGCCCTATCTCGCAATCGGCGCCGATTTGCGCTCGGGGATGTATAATTGCCGTTGAATGAACCATATCGCTTTCCCTTTTCTGACTATCCGCCACTCACTGCCAATATATCAGCACCTGCCAGCCATTAGCCTTCAAACAGCATGAAAGTCACGGCCGCCTCACTCACCACTTCTCCACCTACTTTGCAGACACCCTTGGCCTTGCCGATCTTGCCGCGCATCTTCGTCAGTTCAACATCGATCACCAGCACATCTCCCGGATGCACCGGCTTGCGCCATTTCACATCCTCCGCCGCCATGAAGTAGGCCATCTTGCCCGCGTTCTCGGCGTTCCTGAGCATCAAGATGCCGGCCACCTGCGCCATGGCCTCCAGTTGCAGCACCCCGGGCATTACCGGATGTCCGGGGAAATGGCCCTGGAAGTACAATTCGTTCATCGTGACGTTCTTGACCCCGATAATATGATTGCCGTCGATCTTCGCCACACGATCCACCATCAGGAATGGATAGCGATGCGGCAGTAACTTCATCACGCCCTGTATGTCCATGGCTCCATCCTGGACCTTCGCTTCATCGAGCACGGCTTCCGCCGTCGGCGCGGCTTTGGAAGGGACGGAAGGCGGGGAGAACGCCTGCGCGGCCACCAGCGGCTTGCGCATTTGCGCCATGATGCGCCGCACCAGCTCGCAGTTCGCCGCATGCCCAGGCTTGACCGCAATCACGTGCCCCCGCAACGGCCGGCCCAGCAGCGACAAGTCCCCCACGATGTCGAGCATCTTGTGCCGGACGAATTCGTCAGGATAGCGCAGTGGCTCCGTCGTCAGCACCGCGTCATCGCGAATCACCACCGCGTTCTCCAGGCTGCCGCCTTTGATCAAGCCGTTGGTGATCAGGTATTCGATTTCCTCGTAGAAGCAAAATGTGCGGGCGTGCGCCAGCTCGCGCTCCCAGGTCGTCGGCGACAGCTCCACGCTGTAAAACTGCGTGAACCGCCCCTGCTTGTCCGCGCTGGTGCAGGAGATCTTGAAAGCCTCATCCGGGAAAAGCGTCATCACCGTCTCGCCCATCACCAGCTCGATGGGCGACGTCACCGTGTAGGGCTCCCGGCGGTCGTCCTGCGGGACGATCCCGGCGCTTTGGACCATTTTGCAGTACTCCCGCGCGCTGCCGTCCGCGATGGGCGGCTCATTGGCGTCGAGTTCCACTATGGCATTATCGATGCCATAGCCGGCAAACGTCGCCAGCACGTGCTCCACCGTATGCACGCGCGTATTCCCCTTGGCCAGCGTCGTCGAGCGATTGTTCTCGACCACGTTCTCCGCCTGCGCCTCGATCTCCGGTTTGCCTTCCAGATCCACGCGCCGGAATCGGATGCCGCTGTTCGGGGCCGCCGGCAGAAACGTCATGGTCACCCGGTTGCCGCTGTGCAAGCCGATCCCGGAATAGCTAGCGGGACCGTTAAGTGTTTGCTGTTGTACCACAACCCAATTAAACAATCGCTCCGCCCCCTTGGCAAGCCGTAGATACAGCCAGGCCCCGTCGCGCAGGGCTGCTTTGAAGTCTGACCACGTGCGGTTAAACCGATGCCCGCAGCCTTGAAACCCGAATACCGAAGGCCGAAACCCGAAGGAAATCCGAACTCCGAATCCCGAATCAACTGCCTTGCCCGCAGTCAAACACGCCCGCCGACCAAGCCCTCTTCGGATTTCAGACTTCGGATTTGCAGCATAACTCACCGCCTCCAAGGCGCTCCCAGGCTTACCTCCTCCCGTCGTACCACGTGTGGCACGCGTCGCGATTGCTCAGGATCTTCTTGTGTGAGAGCACGACCTTCAGCAGAAATCGGAAATGCTCTCGGGACGAGTAGAGGTGCATCTTGCGCGCCGATGTCACCAGCGGGTGTCGATGAAGTATCACGATGCGCTTCTTCCGCTCTCGCGCCAGACGCTTCAGCCGCCGACTCAAGTCAATCTCCTCGCCCGCGAACAGCTCATTATTGAAGCCACCCACCTGCCGAAATCCGGCCGCCTCGCAGAAGATGAACGACCCGGCGAGCAGCCTCCCGGTCCGGCTGATCCCGTTCCAAAGCCGCGCTATCAGGCTGCCGACTAGGTATTTCCCCTCCAGTCTGACTGTGCTGCCGCCGGCCAGGCACCGCCCCGCTTCAATCTGTCCGGCCACTTCGTCGAACAACTCCGCGCTCGGGTGCGAGTCCGCATCAATGAAAACCAGCCAATCCCCCGAAGCCGCCGCCGCGGCGCAGTTGCGCGCCCGCGCAATCTGATTCAGCGGCTCGAAGACCACCACCGCGCCACCTGCCCGCGCCAGCTCCGTCGTTCGGTCGGTCGAGTTGTTGTCACAAACGATGATCTCGGTCTCCCACCCGCACCGCGAGAACGCAACGGTGGCCGCCTGCACTTGGCGCAGCGTTTCACCAATGAGCCGCTCCTCGTTGAAAGCGGGGATGCAAACCGAGATCTTCAAGCGTGCCTGCCCCAGAGCTACTCCTTCGGGGCGGCTGTGGGCGGTTTAGCAGGGACTTCCGGCGGTGGCGCTGGAGTAGCTTTCAAGGACGCCAGCAGGTGGCGGTGCAGGCTCCCGGTGAACAGCCACCCGATGCCCGCCACCAGCAGAATCGCCAGCACCGCGGCTTTCACGCGGAACTGTGCCACCGCCGCGCTGTAGAACGGTATAAAGATGGCCTGCCCCAGACCCATTATCAGGGTCGTCACTACCAACCCCAACATTCCCCCTCCCAAGGCCCACAAAACCCTGTTCTTCCCGGCCTTGGTAGCCATCACCACGAACCAGCCAGCCGCCGCCAACGCCACCGGCCAGGGTATCCAACCAATAATATCGTTATTTTCCATATTCCTTCGACTCTAACTCATGCCACACCGTTCATCGCCTCAAATCGTTCCTTACAAAACTGTAATGCTCCGGAAAGCTTCCTGTCACAGTCACATCTCTCTAACGGGTATAAACGAAAACAAATTCGACACAATACTTATGCAAAGAATACTAGCTCAATTGAATGTTCGGCGGGTGACAATAGCGTTGGGCGTGGCGGCTTTGGTGGCCGGCTCCGCTCTCGCAGCCAGTCACCTGGATACCGTTAAACCCAAGACAGCTCCCGCCGAGGCCAATGTCGAGGTGGACGAAAGCCCCCTCCCGCGCGTCGCCGGCCCTTACACCAGCTTCGCGCCCATCGTGAAAAAGGTCGCCCCTGGCGTCGTGAAAGTAGTCGTGACCTCCAAGGTCGCGAATATCTCGATGCCGGAAGGCTTTGGTTCCAACGACCCCTTCTGGCGCCGCTTCTTTGGCGACCAGTTCGGCCAGCAGACACCTAACCGCCAGTTCAGCGTCCCACGCCAGAAGGGCCTCGGCTCGGGCGTCATCGTCACCAAAGACGGCTACATCCTCACTAACAACCACGTCGTGGATAGTGCCGAAGAAGTCAAAGTCACCCTCCAGGATGGCCGCGAATTCACCGCCAAAGTCATTGGCCGCGACCCCAAGTCCGATGTCGCCGTGATCAAGATTGACGCCAAGGACCTCCCGGTCGTCCCCATGGCCGATAGCGACAAGGTCCAGGTAGGCGACATCGTGCTCGCCGTCGGCAACCCCTTCGGCGTCGGCCAGACCGTCACGACCGGCATCGTCAGCGCCACCGGCCGCGGCAACCTCGGCATCGAAGACTACGAAGACTTCATTCAGACCGACGCCGCCATCAACCCCGGCAACTCCGGCGGCGCGCTCGTGGATGTTGAGGGCCGCCTCATCGGCATCAACACCGCCATCTACAGTCGCACCGGCGGCAATCAGGGCATCGGCTTCGCTGTCCCTTCCGACCTCGCCCGCAACGTCATGGATAGCCTCATCAGCTATGGCCGCGTCGCCCGCGGCTACCTCGGCGTCATGATCCAGGACGTCACGCCCGCGCTGGCCAAAGAGTTCAAACTCAAGGACACCGGCGGCGCGCTCATCGGCGACGTCGTTCCCAAAGGCCCCGCGGACAAAGCTGGCCTGAAGGACGGCGACGTCGTGCTCGAATACAACGGCAAGAACATCGTTGACAGCCGCCGCCTCCGGCTCGCGGTGGGCGAAACCAAGCCCGGCACGACCGTGCCCGTCAAAATCCTCCGCAACGGAGATAACAAGACCCTCGAAGTCACCGTCCAGCAATTGCCCGGCAGCGAGGAACTCGCACAGAACGACACCTCCAACGGCACCGACACCGGCACCCTCAACGGCGTCGGCGTCACCGACCTCGACCAGCAGACCCGGCAGGAGCTGAAGGTCCCAGAAAACGTTAAGGGCGTAGCCATCACCGAAGTCAAGCCCGACTCACCCGCCGCCGAAGCCGGCCTCAAGCAGGGCGACATCATCCAGGAAATCAATCGCCATTCCGTCAAGACCGCCGAAGAAGCCGTGAAGCTGACCGAGAACCCGAAGGACAAAGTGACTCTCCTGCGCATCTGGAGCAATGGCGGCAGCCACTACGTCGTCGTGGACGAGTCCAAAGCCGGCTGATCCCTTTCCGCCACACAAAGAACCCGCTTTGCAACGAAGTGGCGTTCCCCCTCTCCCGACCTGCCAGGGAGAGGGGCTTTTTAAATGGCCTCCGTTGGGGGGGCTTCCGCATTATGTCTATGCAGGCGGCTGGCTTCCGAAAGCCCGAGTTGCTGGTTCCGAATGCCCCCTCAGGACTGGAAGGCGATTCGGCTCCGCCAGAATGATGCCGGCGGCCAGAACACCGAGAAGGCCGCATGCTCCCCAAAGGGCGAG
>Ga0181538_10003103_pt1 | contig 16549 bp, 9 predicted proteins | sample PEATcosm2014_Bin_40_FD_119773 | JGI IMG/M metagenome (GOLD analysis project Ga0181538, IMG submission 119773) | Peatland microbial communities from MTU Mesocosm Facility, Houghton, MI, USA - PEATcosm2014_Bin23_30_metaG | ecosystem: Environmental > Terrestrial > Soil > Wetlands > Peat | place...
AATTAGCGCAATTCGCGGATAGATAATTGGGTGTGACTCAGGCTGGCCGGGCGGAGATTTCCAGCATCCGCTGAATGGGCAACCGGGCGCGGCGGATGATCTCGGCGGGCAGCTCGATGCGGGGCGCGAGGTATTTCATGCAGTCCCGCAGCTTCTCCAGCGTGTTCATCTTCATGTACTTGCACTCGCTGCACCGGCACGGGTCGGTCGGCGCGCGCATCACGTCGAAGACCGGCGCGCAGATGAATTCCTTGCCTGGGCATTCCTTTTGGAGCCGATGGATGATCCCGGACTCGGTCACCACGACGAATTGCTTCGCCGGGCTGGATTGGCAGTAGGTGATCATCTTCTCCGTCGAGCAGACCGCATCGGCCAGCTCGCGCACCTCGTGCAGGCTCTCGGGATGCACCACCACCTTGGCCTGCGGGAAAGACTTCTTAACGCGCAGCAGGCTTTCCCGCCGGAACTCGACGTGCGCGTAGCAGTTGCCCTTCCAGAGCGTCATCGGCCGGCCCGTCTGCTCCATCACCCACTGGCCTAGGTTCTCATCCGGGACGAACAGCAGGTCCTTGTCTTGAGGCGCGGCCTGGACGATTTTCACGGCGTTGCCGCTGGTGCAGATCACGTCGCTGAGTGCCTTCACCGCGGCGCTGCAGTTGATGTAAGTGATGGTGTAGAAGTTGGGGTTCATCTTCTGAAACTCAGCCAGCTTATCCGCGGGGCAACTTTCCTCGAGCGAGCAGCCGGCGTCCTTGTCCGGCAGAACGACGATCTTGTCTGGGCTTAGTATCTTCGCCGTCTCCGCCATGAAATGAACGCCGCAGAAGACGATGACGTCAGCCTTCGTTTGGGCGGCTTGCTGGGACAGCCCCAGGGAATCGCCCACATAATCGGCAACGTCCTGAATCTCAGCCACTTGGTAATTGTGGGCGAGGATAACCGCATTAAGCTGCTTCTTGAGAACAAGAATTTCGCGTGCCAGCGCATCCGCCCGTGCAGGAGCCAAGGGCACCCGCACTGGAAAGCGATCGACGCCAGGCGGCAATAGTAGAATCGATTCGGTCATCGAGAAACGTTAGCGCCAGCCGGAGAAGGCGTCAATCGAAGCTAAGGTTGGTGCCTTAAATAACCTTCAGCCCCCGAATCCTCCAACCCTGCGTGCGACCGTCCTGCGGACCACACCGTAACCTCGCCGCAGCCTCCCTGTAGTCACACTAACCCGGGGTTAGTGTGATTACGGGGAGGCTGCGGCGAGGCTACGGCGATGTGACTGGTAGGCGACGCTACTGCCCTTGATTATCCCAAAAGCAGCCCGATTCGTACCAATATGCGCCGTGGAGGATATAGGGACAGAAGATGACCGCGTGCCTAACGGGTTCCAGCCTCAGTGGTGTCCCTTGAGTTGGGGCATGGGAATCTTCGCTTCTCCTGCCCTGCAGGACCTCCCGAAGGCGCTTCCTTCAGCTCACGGTCTCAGTTTCTTACTTGCCAGCAGCGCCTCTCTGCCCACCAGATACAAGAACAGACTTAGCACGATAAACGGCAACATCGCCAGCCAATCCGCGTTCGGGCCGGCGAAGAATGGATTGTGTGCCTCGGCCCATTTTGTCAGGCCCGCACTGAAGTCCCCAAACCCGCCTTCTATGAAAGCAATGAGAATGCCCGCAATCGCCCCGCCGGCGATGTACCCGCTGGCCAGGAGCACCCCCGGACTTTTGTCACCCTCGGCGGTCAATTCCTCTTCCGTCAGCTTGTGGGCCCGCAACGTATGGCGCAGCCGTTTGTCCACGAGCCAACGTACCAGCCCACCCACGAACACCGGTGCGGAGGACGATATGGGCAGATACACTCCGACCGCAAACGCCAGCGATGGGATGCCGCTCAGCTCGAGCACGATGGAGATCATCACGCCGAACAGCACCAGCGCCCACGGCAATTTCCGGTCGAGTATGCCCTTGACGATGTAACTCATGAGCGTGGCTTTGGGCGCGCTGAACTTCCGCACTTGCGTGCCATCGGGCCGAGTCGTGTATTCGCCGTTGATGCCCGGGTCCACCAGCCATGCCGCTTTGCCCGTGTCATCCAGCAGGAACTTGTGGTTGTCGCCAGTCTGCGCATCGGGTTGGAACCAAACAAAATACTTCCTGGGAGCAACCTCTTCGGCGTGAGACTTCAGCCCGAGCAATCCCTGTATCTTCCCCCTGAACCCGCCGCCTGTGGGGTAGAACTCGGTCTTCAGCCCGGCGAGATTCTCGGAGGGCACGCGCAGGTCCGGCGCCACCTGCGCTGCGGGGACATAGGTCCGGGCGGTGGCATCCAACTCGAGCAAGATCGGTCCCAGCACCAACGCGCTAGCGGCCGCGCCGGCCAGAATGGAAAGCTGCTGATAACTGGGAGTGGCGCCGAGCAAGAAGCCGGTCTTGAGGCTCTGGGAGGTGGCCCCGGCGTTCGAGGCCGCGATGCACACGATCCCGCCCACCGAGAGCGCCGTGACGTAATACGTCCCGCCCGTCCAGCCCACGAGCAGGAAGATCAGGCAGGTCAGCAGCAAGGTAGCGACCGTCATGCCGGAGATTGGATTGGAAGAGGAGCCGATCTCGCCCGTCAGGCGCGAGGAGACAGTGACAAACAGGAAGCCGAACACCACGATCAGGGCGGCGCCCAGGAGATTCATGTGCAAGGTGCGCGCGGCCAGGATGGCCAGCATAAGCGCCACGATGCCCCCACCGACAAACTTCATGGACAGATCCCTCTCGGTACGCGCCATGGCCGCGCGCCCGGTGGCTGCCCGCCGGAAATCCGTTACGCCCGCCCGGATGCCGCGGACGATACTGGGCAGCGAGCGCCCCAAGCTGATGATGCCACCCGCCGCCACCGCTCCGGCGCCAATATACAGCACGTAGTCGCCGCGGATATTGTCGGGGGACATTTCGCTGATGAGCTTCTTGCCCGGCACAACAATTGTCGTCATGCCCGCGCCGAAGAACTTGATGAGCGGTATGAGCAGCAAATAGGACATGACTCCGCCCGCCATCATGATCGAAGAAATCTTCGGGCCGATGATGTAGCCGACGCCAAGCAGTTCGGGGGAGATCTCTGCTGAAATCGACCCCGCTTTCAGCGGCGCCCCCAGCACCTTCTCCGGCACATCCTTCCATAGCCGGAAAGCTGACATTAGTGTCTTATAAACCAGTCCGAGGCCGAAGCCGGTGAAGATCGTGGTGGCGTTGAGCGCGCGCTCTGGCTGGCCGCGCCGTTGGCCGTCGCGGATGGCGGCCTCCGAAGCCATCGCGATGGATTCGGCATTCGCCCCGGCTTTGAGCACTTCGGCACAGGCCGTGCCTTCGGGATACTTGAGCCGCCCGTGCTCCTGCACGATGAGCGCACGCCGCAGGGGAATCATCATCAGGATGCCCAGCAGGCCGCCGAGCAGCCCCACGAGCATCACCCGGCCGATCTCAAGGTCAAACCCGAGAATCATAATCGCCGGCATGGTAACCCCGAGGCCGAAGGCGATGGACTCGCCGGCAGACCCAGCGGTCTGGACGATGTTATTCTCGAGTATGGTGGCGTCGCGTCCGCCCGCCTTGGACCACAGCCGAAAGAGCGCAAGCGAGATCACACCGACGGGGATGGAGGCGCTCACAGTGAGGCCGACCTTGAGGACAAGGTAGAGCGACGAGGCGCCGAAGACCATGCCCAGCAGGGTGCCGAGGATGATGGCGCGGGGCGTGCATTCGCGCATGTTTGCGCCGGGCGGTATGTAAGGATTCGGACCGGTGCTGGAGCCGGTGGTCGATCGGTCTTCGCTCGCCATAAGCTGCGGACTCTTCCGCAAAAACCCGCCCGATGCTAGCCTAAAGTTGGCAGAGCGGCCCGAGCGCGCTCCAGGAGCGCGGAGTTCCTACGGCCTATGCCGCGCGAGGAAACCTTGCTCGGTCCCCGCCAAATCGGCCCGCCGTTGCCGGGCAAGGACTTCGCCATATACGCGCAGATCACGGACCAGCATCTCCAGCCGCTGCTTAAGCGCGTCGCTGGCAATCTTACCGTCCTTGACGTCGATGTTCTCGGTGAGCGACACGCCATAAGGCAGCGTCCAGGCGTAACATTGGCGGGCCACGGTGCGAAGTTGGTCGATCGCCGTGAGCCCCTTCTCGTGGGACGCGACGACCGCGGCGAACAGCTTGCCCGCAAACTCGTGCCAGAAGTGGTCGAGGAAGTTCTTCATCGCCCCGCTGATGCCACCATGGTAATCGGGTGAACCCAGAACAATCACATCTGCCCGGTGCACTCGGGCCTGCAAGGCGGCGTAGCCGGGCAAGTCGTGCGCGGTGTCCGGGTTATAGAGCGCGAGCGGCTCCTTCTGGAAATCGAGGACATCAACGGCGCAACCGTCAGCCTGGAGTTGTTTGGCGACGTGGCGGACGACGACTCGCGTCACCGAATCGCGTTGCAGGCTGCCGACAACCGCCAGGACGTTCAGGGGTGCATCCTTCATTCTAGCCCTTTGCCGGACCACACTGCGCCTGTTGTCGCAGGGCGTGGTCCAACAGCACGAGGGCGGTCATCGCCTCGACGATCGGGACCGCGCGCGGCAGCACACACGGATCATGCCGGCCCCGGGCTTTCAGAGTAGTGTTCTTGAGCTGAACGTTCACCGTGTCCTGGTCGTGCATGATGGTGGCGACAGGTTTGAAGGCGACCCTGAAGTAGATGGTTTCGCCGTTCGAGATGCCGCCTTGTATCCCGCCGGAGCGGTTGGAGGTGGTATAAACCTGGCCGCCTTTCGCGCGGAACGGGTCGTTATGCTGCGTGCCGGTGAGCAGGATGCCGCCGAAGCCGGAGCCGGTATCGAATCCCTTCGACGCCGGCAGGCTCAACATGGCCTTGGCCAGGTCGGCTTCCAGGCGGTCGAAAACCGGCTCGCCCCAGCCGGGCGGGACACCGCGCGCGACCCCCTCGACAATGCCGCCGACGGTGTCACCGGCTCGGCGCATCTTCTCGATGAGCCGGATCATCCTCTGCGCCGCCGCCGGGTCGGGGCAGCGGACGATGTTGGACTCGATGTCTTTGGCTTTGACTCTTTCCGGGTCCACGGTGGCCACGATGCGCTGGACCTGCTGCACGTAAGCGAGGACTTCGACGCCATAGCGCTCGCGCAGAAGCTTTTTGGCAATGGCGCCGGCGGCGACGCGCCCGACCGTTTCACGCGCGCTGGTGCGCCCGCCGCCAGGCCAGGCCCGGATGCCGAACTTGGCCTGGTAGGTGTAATCGGCGTGGGAGGGCCGGAACTTGGCGGCCATTTCGCTGTAGGCCTCGGGCCTCGCGTCTTCGTTCCTGACCCACATGGAGATCGGGGTGCCGAGCGTCTTGCCTTCGAAGGTGCCTGAGAGAATCTGCACGGTGTCACTCTCCTTTCGCGGCGATACGATCTTCGATTGGCCGGGCCGGCGGCGGTCCAAGTCCGGCTGGATGTCGGCTTCGGTTAACGGGAGCCGTGGCGGGCAACCGTCCACCACCACGCCGACTCCGCCGCCATGCGATTCCCCCCAGGTGGTGATGCGGAAGAGATGCCCAAAGCTGTTTGCCATGCGGGTAGGTTGCGCGAAAAGGGGGCGATGGTCAAACCTGGAGAGGGCGCATCTCGAGGGCGCACTTCTCCTTGCCCGCGAGCATGGCGGCTTTCCGGATTTGGCGGCTACAGCTCCCAGCCCTTGCGCGGCTGGCGCCGGATGAACTGGGCGGCTTCGGGAGCATTCGAGGCGACCATTTTCGGGCCGTCCCATTCGAGTTTCTTCCCCACGCGCAGCGCGACGCAGCCGAGCAGAATGATCTCCGTCAGGTAAGCCGCGATGTCGAAATTCGAATAGCCGGGCTGGCCGCCTTTGCAGGCCGCAATCCATTCCAAGTGATGCCGCGTGTCGCCGGAGCTAGCCTGAAACGCATTGCGCGGAATTGTCTGCGGAATGGTCTTGACGCCCTCGTGACTCTTGCCGTCCATGAATTCCTTTTCGTCCTTTAGCTTGACGAAGAATTGAGCGCCGTAGTCGTCCGGCGAGAAGAGCGTCCCTTTGTCGCCGAGCAGCAGACAGCCGCTGCCAGGAACTTTCTCCAAAAACTCCTGCACATCGGCGGTGACCTCTTTGGGCGGCTTGTTGCTGCCGTCATGCCGGTAGGGACTGTTCGCAAGCGGATTGCCCCCATCGAACCACCAAAAGGTCACGGGCGGCTGTCCCTCGCGGGCCGGGAACTCGAAGCGAATCTTGGACTTGAGCGGATACGTCTCCTTGTTAATGGAGGAGCACTCCGCTTCGACCGCCACCGGGAAGCCGAGCTTGAGTGCGCGAAACGGCATGTTCGCCGTATGGCATGCCATGTCGCCCAGCGCCCCGGTGCCGAAATCCTGCCACCCGCGCCAGTTGAAAGGATGATAGACTCCTCGCTGGGCTTGGCCCCGGCCTTTGCCTTTGCTTGTCGTTTCCGGCGCCAGGCTAGCGGACTGCTGCAATTTGAAAGGCCGCCACGCCGCCGGGCCGAGCCACAGGTCCCAATCCAGGTTCGCGGGGACAGGATCCTCTCCGGCTGGCCGATCCATGCCCTGGGGCCAGATCGGCCGGTTGGTCCACACATACACCTGCCGCACCGGGCCGATAAAGCCCGCTTGCACAACCTCGACGGCACGGCGGAGGCCGTCCTCGGCGCTGCCTTGATTGCCCATCTGCGTGGCGACCTTGTATTCACCGGCGAGCTGGCGCAGCAGCCGGGCTTCGTAAATCGTCTGCGTGAGCGGCTTCTGACAATAAACGTGTTTGCCCAGGCGCATCGCCATGCTGGCGATCGTAGCGTGGAGATGGTCGGGTGTGGCGACGATGACCGCGTCCAGTGACTTCTCCTTCTCGATCATCACGCGGAAGTCCTTGTAGAGCGTGGCGCTGGGATAACGCTGGTGCGCGCCGGCGGCGGCTCGCTCGTCCACGTCGCACAAGGCGGCGATGTTCTCGCTGGCGCAACAGCCGATGTCGCTGGCCCCTTTGCCGGACACGCCCACCACACCAATGTTGAGCTTGTCATTGGCCGACAATCGGCGCGGTTGGGGTTGGGCGTAGTCCGTCAGCGCCGTGGTGCTGGCGGCGAGGGCGGAGTAGTAGAGGAATTGGCGGCGGGAGATTCTGGACAGCGGAGTAGCGATGTGCTTAGACATAATTACTTGCCACTGAGCCTGCCCCCTTCGCGGCCAAAAGCAATCACCAGTTTCTGCAACCGGGCCAGTGTCTCAAGGGTTCAAGCTCACACGGTAGAAGCGAGCCGCCGAGGCGGGCGCGGTGTCAATCGCGTAAGCTACCGGCCCGGTGGTCACCAGGTTGGTCACGGGGAGCCAGTTTGGACTGCTGAGGCTATCGGCCGATTCCAACGTGTAGCTGCGGCCGATGAGCGCGGTCCAACTGAGCCGGAAGCCGTTGGTGGCGGGTGCAGCGTTGAGGACGTATGGCGCGATGTTCGCGTCGGGTGTGAAGGCCACGCCGCGATAAAGCTGGTTGGGGCCGGCGGTGACGAGCGTAATGACTGGGGAGGCAGGTCCCGCATCAACGAGGGTAACCAAGCGGTTGGTCGCGGATTCGGCGGTGGTAGCGTAGAGCACCGGGCGCGTGCCGGAAAAGTCCACAGCCAGACCGCGGGCGCCGGCATTCGTCAGGCCGGCAAACACGTAGCTCAAGGCCCAATTCCCACCTCTGAGGTCCCAACGCTGCACACCGCCCTTGCCGGCCAGCGTGTCGTCGGCGACGTAGGCGGTAGTGAGATCGGGACTGAAGGCGAAACCAAACGGGCTGCCGTTGGTGCCGGGTGCGAGGACCAGCGAGGGCGGGCCGTCCGAAACGGTGGGCGTGCCGCTGAGGCGCCACACCCCGGGGGTCCCGGAGCTGGTGCTGAAATACAGATTAACGCCGAGTTGTTGAATGACGCGGGTGTTGTCCACATTGGTTTGCACGGTGGCCGGCGCGGCGTCACCGAAGTAGAACGTGCCGCTGTTAGCCCCGGCGCCCCAGTAATTGCCGCGCCCATCGCTGGTGCCAGAACGGATGTTGTTTTTGCTATATTGATTCGTGGTGACGCCAACGAGCGAGAAAGTGCCGGCGAGGTCGAGCGCGCCCAGGGCGCGGGGCACGTTTTTGGAGCTGGAACTGGCCAGAGAGGAAGTACTGTTGGTCAGAGTGATGTGGTAGCCGGCGAGCAGAAGCAGGCGGCCGTCCGCCGAGCGGGTCAAACCGCCTTCGGAGGTGGCACTGCCGCTGATAATGAGGGCGTTGGTGGCATTGTCCGGAACGGCGACCGAACTGAGGAACGTGCCATTAGTGCTGAACTGGTCGAGGAAGACAGAGTTGCCGTGGCTGCTGAGGCTTTCGGCGCCGTCGCCGACGCGGAGCACCGCGAGATTGCCGGCCAGGAACTGCTGGGCGCTGTCGGCGGTGTAGCTGTTGCTGGAAACGATCGAGCCGGCGCCATTTCGCAGGATCAGCGGCGAGTTGCCACGCGGGCTCAGGTAGCCGCCGCTCGGGCCTTGCACGTAGAGATTCTGCCCGGCGCTGGGGCCGTTGGTGCGGGCCCGGAAGGCGTTCACGCTCGGCGAAAGGTAGAGCGACTCGCCGGCCGGGATGACCGTGCCGCCGCGGAATTTGTAGCCAATCGCGCCGGTTACCTGCCAGTCAGACACGTCCACCGCATAGGAATTCGTGTTACGCAACTCGACGTATTGCTCGTTGAGATTGCCGCTGAGCGGGCTGTAATCCCACGAGGCGAAATCGACCGTGGCGTTCGCCGGCTGCGCGCCGGGGATGGGGTCGCCGTTGAGCGTCGCGTTGGTGCTGGTGTAGAGAAAACTGCGGCGGCCGGCAAGATGCACGGAAATGGTCCGCTCGGCTTCCGTGCGCAGGATGCTCAAATTGGTGTTGCCCCAGGTCGGCCCCCACGCAGCGAAATCCAGGATCGCGTCCGACGGCGTGATGTTGGTCGGCTGCATGAGGTCCTCGGCGCGGCGGATGATGGGTTCCAGGACAAGCTGGTTCGAGGGCGTGCCGGTCGGCATGAGGATGGTGTCCATCAACGTGCGCAGCCGGCGCAGATACATCTGGCGGAATTCGGGCGTGCTGAAGAAAAGGTCGAAGAGCCGGTTCGAGGGCTTGCTCTGCAGGACCAGGTCGTAGAAGTTCAGCACGTTCGTTTGGTAAAGGATGTCGCTGAAATAGCCGATGCTGTCCACCCAATTGCGGCCCCAGCTCAGGTCCACATCCCACGGCAGGATGGCCCATTCACCCGTGCCGTCGTTGTCGTGGAAGAGGTAGTAATTCTTGTGGCCCAGGTCTTGATTGCTGGTCAGCGCCATCGTGGCGAAGTAGCCGGCCACCTGCGGCAAATCCAGATTGTCCCACGCGTAGGTGACGCGCGTAGCCTGCGGAATGCTCTCATCCAGGCTATTGATGAACGCCGTCAGGTCGTCGGTGCCTTCCCATTTGCGGGTCTTCTTTTCGTTGCCCGACGCGCTGCTCATGTTGTTATACATCTTGTAGAGCGCGTCGTTTGGGTCCAGGCCGAGACGGCTCAGGAAACACTCGTCCCCGTCCTCGACCATGTCCTCAAGGCCGAAGAACGCTCCGTTGCGCTGAACCCGCACGGGGAACGAGAAATGCCCGTAGGCCTCGCCCAGCGCGACCGCTTCGTAAGTGAGCGTGGTGTGCATTCGCATCTTGTCGCCGTAATTGCTCAGCAGCCGGATATGCTTCTCGCGCGAGGCGCCGGCCTGGTAAAGGAGTTGGTGGTCCTTCGGCAGCGAAATGTTGTAGCTCTTCTTTGGCCAGCCAATCGAGGACTGGCCGTGCAGACTGATCGAGAGGTTGTCGTAGAGCTCGCCCAGATAGAACATCGACCCTTGTGTGCCCGTGGTGGTGTCGCCCGCGGCGACGTTTTGCACGAACAGATACACCACCGGCAGGAGCGTCTGAATGGTCGGGTCGGCCACGACTGTCCCGAGGTACTGCTGCGACTCCAGCGCGTCGGGAAAGATCGGCCAGCGCGACAGGTTGCCCGCGGCATCCGTGGCCGTCACGTAATAGCGGAGCAACTGCCCCGGCAAGGCGACGCCGGCCGGGATGACGCCGGTCCATACCCCGTCACCCGCCGCCGCGTCACCGTTTGTGCCGGCGTCGTTCATGGGCGCAGTGGCCTCCGTGTCGAACATGACACGGTAATGCAGCGTGACGTTCGTGATAGGGCTGAAGGCTTGCGCCACGAGCGAGGTAACCATGAGTGAATTGTTGCTGAACAGAACCGTCGATGTGTGCCCCGCGCCGGTGAGGATCGGGCCCCAGTCAGCGGAGCTGAGGCCATTCGGCCCGCCGGGCGTCGCCTGGGTGAAATATCGCCAGGTCGTGCCGGTGTCGGTGATGGTCTGCGAGACCAACTGCGCTTGCAACAAGAAGTCCGTGTTGGTGGCGGCGACGTTCAAGCCTTGGATGGCGAGCACGTTCGCGCCCGCCTGGAGATAGGGCAGGGCACTGTCCAGGTTGAAAGGAATCCACTTCACCGCGTCGAGGTCCAAATGACGCTGCGTAGCCGCCGAATTCCACGCGAGCATGGCCGGCGCGTTCGAGCTGGCGACCAGATGGCCGTTGAGGTAGGCCGCGAAGCCGTCGTCGAACCGCACCTGGAGCATCAAGCCGGTGAAGCTCGACGGGTCGGCGACCGTGAACGGAATGCGCACGTATGCGGTTGCGTTGCTGCCGTACATCAGCGACTTCACATCCGTGGCGATGTAGGGCGTGTAATTCACCTTCTCCGCGTTCGTGGCAACGAGCGCAGCGAGTTCGTTAGTCGCCAGCGCCCGGTACCAGACGGCCACCTCGTCAATCTGGCCGGTGAAATAATTCCCCGTTGGGTCCCAGACGCCGCCGCCGCCGATGTTGAAGTCGAATTCCGAGTCGCCAAAGGTCGCCGGATTCGCCGCCGAGCTAGCCACCTGCTGGCCGTCCACGAATAATGCCAGGGTCCCGTTGCCGCCCACCGCCGCGACGTAATGCCACTGGTTGAGCGGATAGGGCCAGGAATAGCTGGTCTGGCCATACACCGTCCAAACGTTGAGGGTCGTGGGGTCGATGAAGCCGAACTCAATCGTGTCGTTCTGCCCGAACAAGCCGGTGCGGTTTCCGGGCGTCGCCATGGGCTTGATCCAGCCGGCGATGGTGAAGGCGGGCAGGTCGTCCAGGAGTTGATAGGGCCCGTTGACGTAGGCGTCGGTGCCGTTGAAATACGGCGCGTAGTTGTTGGTCTCAAAGTAGCCGAACTGCGGCGGGCGCGGGCCGGCGTCGGCCAGCACGATGTTGCCCATGTAACCGGCCTGATCTTCGACGCCCTCGCTGCCCGAATTCACCGCCGCCGGGCCGTTGGTCTCGTTCAAGCGCCAGTAAGCCACGGGCTGTGTGTCGAGCATCTTCAAGTAAAAGGATTCCTCCTCCGGATCGTAGAGGCCCGTCTCGTAGCCGATGCCGTTGGTGCCCGTGCGCCAGCTCGTGGCCGCGAAGCCGGGCAGCGTCCACGTGGCGTCGTCCGCGGCATCGGCCGGGATGCAATAGACGATCGAGGCATTGCTGGCGATGAGCGTCGTGTTGCTGATCAGCATCTCGATGCCGTAGGAGACATCGGGAAACTGCGGCGGGAATTGCGGCGAGAACTCCGTGGCGATGGTGCCGTTCGGGTCCGTCAGCGAGAGGTATTCGCCGGAGGCGTCGAGCTTGAAGTTCGTGTGCAGCGGCGCGCCCGGCACGCGGCGGTTCTTGCCCGAGGCGAACACGACCATGAAGCTGCCGGAGGCGAGGTTGGTCGCGGGGAAGAGCCACTCCGTGGGATTGCCCGCGCTGTCGCTCAAAGCCCAGTTGAGCAGGTTGACGCTGGCGCCAGACGTGTTCTGGATCTCGATCCAGTCGGAGGTGTCGCCATCCTCGTCATACAACGTCTGGGTGTTGCTCGCCATGAACTCGGTGATGCGCACCTGGGCAGGAGCGGCAAGGGTCGCAGAAGCGAATAAAAGGACTGCCAACTGAAATTGAGCTAATCGCATACAGCAGGCAACGATACTACCCTGTCAGACCAACCCTGCAAGCTATGTTGTGCAACCGGCCAGGCGGCGGAACCAGGGAAAGAACAGCGAAGACGCGAAGATGGGCAGTACGAATGGAAAACTGCAAGCGGTCTCACTATTGAACATGCCATGCCTTCTTTCCGTCTTCGCGTCTTCGCTATTCAAAATAAGGAGCCAGCACGTTCCTCGCGACCTTCAGCGCCTGCTTCCGTCCTTCGAGTGTCTTGCCGAACGTGTCGTCCTCGACCTCGATGCACACTGGGCCGTCATAGCCGACTTCGAATAGGGCCGCCATGAACCGAGCCCAGTTGATGTCGCCCAGCCCGGGGACCCGCGGCGTGTGCCACTCTTTAGGGAATGCGAAGATGCCCACTTCATTGAGACGGCCGGCTTGGATGGTCATGTCTTTCGCATGGAGATGGAAGAACTTATGCTTGAACTCGCGCAGCGGGCTAAGCGGGTCCATCTGCTGCAGGACAAGGTGTGACGGGTCGTAGTTAAGGCCGAAGTTCGGGGAGGAGATGTCGCTGAACATTCGCCGCCAGATGACAGGCGTGGTGGCGAGGTTCTTGCCGCCGGGCCACTCGTCGCGCGAGAAGAACATCGGGCAGTTCTCGATACCCACTTTAATGCCGTGATCTTCCGCAAACGCAATGATCGGCTTCCAGGTCTTGAGGAACCGCGGCCAGTTTTCATCCACGGTCTTCGTCCAGTCACGGCCCACGAAGGTGTTGGCATTCTTGAGGCCAAGCTTCTCGGCGGCGAGGATGACTTGCTTAAAGTGAGCCACCACGCTTTTGGAAATAACCGGGTCCGGATCAAGCGGATTTGGATAGTAGCCGAGGGCCGAGATGCTGACGCCGTGCTTCGCGCATCGGGCGTTGACCTCATCGGCCTGGGTGTGGGTGAAGCCAGCCACGTCAATGTGCGTGACGCCGGCGAACCGGCGTTCGGCCCTGCCGACCGGCCAGCACATGACCTCGATGCACGCAAACCGCTCCGCAGCGGCGAATTCGAGGACCTGGTTGAGGTTAAGTTCAGGCAGGATGGCGGTGACAAATCCCAGTTTCATGATGTGATTAGTTGCTGATCCTTAAGTGTGCCGATGGACGACGTGCGCCGCCATCTAAAACTTCCAGCCCGCCGGATGCATTTTCCGCTTGAAAGACACCCGGCAACAGACATCACTAGAGGCCGACAATTATGCATGAGTTAATTATCCGCCGGGAGCCTCTCAAACCCGCGGGCGCCGCGGACCTTGTCCGGGGGCTGGTCAGTCAAATCAGTGCCTCTGCGAACGAAGTCACGATGAGAAGAGCGACGCGCCGATGGTCAATATTGACCGTGGCGGCGTTGGTGGGGATGGGTGCCCTGCCGCAAGACACCGCCAGCGCTGCCAGCGCGGCTGACCGGCTTGGCTGGCAGCTTTCCATTCATGCTTACACCTTCCGCAAGTTCTCGATCTTTGAGTGCATTGACAAGACGGCCGCGCTCGGCTTGAAATACATGAGCCTGTCCGGCAGCGTGAACCTGGACGGCACAAACACGGTCACCACTGTCAAACTCTCAGATCAGGACGCCGAGGCGATCCGAACAGCGGCAGCGGCCAGGGGCATCAAGCTGGTGAACATCGGCGTGGTGACACTGCCGCCCAACGAAGCGGAGAGCCGGAGAGTATTCGAGTTCGCCAGGAAAATAGGCATCGATACCCTGGTTGCCGAGCCCGAGCCAGCGGCCCTCGATACGGTGGAGAGGCTCTGCAAGGAATACAACATCAAGGTCGCCATCCACAACCATCCTAAGCCTTCGCACTATTGGAATCCGGATACCGTCCTGGAGGCCGTCCAAGGCCGCACCCCGCTCATGGGCGCCTGCGCCGACACGGGCCATTGGCTCCGGTCCGGACTGGACCCAGTGGAGTGCCTGAAGAAGCTCCAAGGCCGCGTCATCACTCTGCACTTCAAGGACCTGGTCCCCGACGAGCCCCAGGCGCAACCCAACGCCCCGGCAACCGGCAAGAAGAAGCAGAGTGAATCCAAGGCCATGCACGACGTGCCGTGGGGCACCGGCGTGGGCAACCTCAAAGCCCAGATGGCCGAGCTCAAGCGGCAGGGCTTCCACGGCGCCTTTGGCGTTGAGTATGAATTCCACTGGGACAACTCCATGCCCGAAATCGCCAAGTGCGTGGAATTCTTCAACGCCACCTGCTCTGATTTGGCCAAATCCCCCTAGCATGAACCTGGCTGGCGCCTTCGCAGTATCCGTTGAGAAGCAATCGCAGAAGATCGCCCTGTTCTGGGGCGAACGTGAGTATTCCTATACCGAACTGTGGCGCCTATCCACCTGCGTCGCGGAGCACCTCCAGCAGCATTTTGGCGTCAAGGCTGGCGACCGGGTGGGCCTCTGGCTGAAGAACTGCCCGGAGTTCATCCCTGTGCTTTTTGGCATCCTGCACGCCGGGGCCGTGCTGGTGCCAATCAACAACTTCCTCAAGCCCGACGAGGTCAACTACATCCTCAACGACGCCGGGATCGACGTGCTCGTCACTGACGCTGACCTCGGCACGCATCATCGCGCGCTGGAAGCGGCTCGACCCCAGTTGAAGCTGTTCCGCATTGAGCAATTGGAGAAACTGGGGACGGCCCGCGCAAACCTGCCGATGCCCGACTGCGCGGAGTCAGACCTAGCCGTGATCATCTACACTTCCGGCACGACAGGCCGGCCCAAAGGCGCGATGCTTTCGCACGGGAACCTGCTCCACAACGTCGAGAGCTGTCGCATTGTGCTGCAGACCGTGGCCGCCGACCGGTTCGCCGTGCTGCTGCCAATGTTCCACAGCTATATGCTGACCGTCGGGCTGCTGTTGCCATTGCTGGTGGGCGGGTCGGTGGTACTGGTCAAATCGCTGCACCCGGTGCGTAACGTCTTGCAGGAGATCCTCCAGCGGCAAGCAACGGTCCTGCCAGCCATACCCCAGTTCTACCGCAGCATGGTCAATGCGCCGATTGACGTCCCCTTGCCCTTGCGCATTTGCGTCAGTGGCGCGGCTCCGCTGCCGGTCCAGGTGCTTAAGGAATTCGAGGCCAGGTTCCACATCCCGCTCATCGAGGGATACGGATTGAGTGAAGCCAGCCCGGTTGTCACCAAGAACCCCCTCGACCGCACGCGCAAAGCCGGCTCCATCGGCCTGCCCATCCCGCACGTGGAAGTCAGCATCCAGGACGACACCGGACTCGAACTCGGGACCGGCGACATCGGCGAGGTGTGCGTGCGCGGCGGCAATGTTATGCTCGGCTATTGGCAGCAGCCGGCGGAAACGGCCAAAATCATGCGCAACGGCTGGCTCTTGACCGGGGACATCGGCTACCGCGACCATGAGGGCTATTACTACATCACTGACCGCAAGAAAGACATGCTGCTGGTCAACGGCATCAACGTCTATCCGCGCGAGATTGAAGAAATCCTCTACCAATACCCCGGCGTGAAGGACGCTGCGGTCATCGGCAAGCCCGACCCGCGCAAAGGCGAGCAACCGATTGCATTCGTCTCCCCGAATGACGGCGCAGTGCTGGAGGAGAAAGCCCTCCAGCAGTTTGTGCGGCGCAAACTGGCCGATTACAAGGTGCCTCGCAAAGTGGTCATCCTCCCCGCCCTGCCCCGCAACGCCACCGGCAAGATCCTGAAGACTACCCTGCGCGAACTTCCTACGGCGCCTTGAGCGGTTCGCCTGGTCAGCGACGCAAACTGTTTCAATTACAGCACTTCCACTGTATTCCCTGGCCTCCGATGCTGTGGGACGCTCTCGCGCTGTCGTTGTCTGGCCTGTAGCACCCTGATGTAGTCCTGGTGCAGTCCTCATGTTGATCTTGCAAGCACCTGTAGCTTCAACATTTGCGGTTCCTGGTGCCTCCCTGTTTTCGGTGGTGGATCAGCGTCCCTTATCGCTTATGCCTCCGTAGCGTCACCCTATGCTCGCCAGAGCCTCGAAGTAGTACCTCTGTCCCCCGGACAGAGGTACTACTTCGAGGCTCCGTCGAGGCTACGGGGGCGTGAGCGGGTTCGGGAGGCTGCTCCAGGCAATACTCCGGCAATAGCGAAGAGCCCATTTCCTGGCTTTGTTTGCTCTGCACCGGGGTTTTACGGCGCACCTGGAGGATTCCTCACACACCGTAATTTGAGATTGCAAGTTTCCCAAGCGAGCTGCATCATCAGGATCAGCAACCAGGCAAGATATCGGAGTCACCGCGTATATGGGCCAAATACTAAACCGCCGCGAGTTCATTTCTCATTCCATCCTCGCCACTGTGGGCGCCACTGTCTCAGCTTCCGCCGCTGAAGCGCCGTCCGGCCCCAAGGCAGCCAGCCCTGCGGCAGCCGCGTCAGCGATGCCGAAAGGACAAATCGGCAAACTCTCGGTGAGCC
>Ga0181538_10003110_pt1 | contig 16529 bp, 13 predicted proteins | sample PEATcosm2014_Bin_40_FD_119773 | JGI IMG/M metagenome (GOLD analysis project Ga0181538, IMG submission 119773) | Peatland microbial communities from MTU Mesocosm Facility, Houghton, MI, USA - PEATcosm2014_Bin23_30_metaG | ecosystem: Environmental > Terrestrial > Soil > Wetlands > Peat | place...
CATCCACGTGTTCGAGCAGACGACTTCGACCAACGACGTGATTGAAAGGCTGGCGCGCGACGGGGTGAAGGAGGGCGCCGTTGTTTTTGCGGAATCGCAAACGAAGGGCCGGGGCCGGCTCGGTCGCGCGTGGATGTCGCCGGCGCGAAAAGGACTTTGGTTTTCCGTTTTGCTGCGACCGGATTTGCGTCCACAGGAAACCACCCGACTTACCGTCACTTCCGCCACAGCTCTGCGGCGCGCGATTCAATCCGAAACCGGCCTGGACCCGGAAATCAAATGGCCGAACGACATTTTGATTCGCGGCCGGAAAGTCGCGGGTATCCTGACGGAAATGAGCGCGGAGCTGGATCGCGTCAAGCACATCATCCTCGGCATCGGCGTGGACGTGAACCTGGTCGCGAACGAATTTCCGGCAGAACTGCGCAAGACGGCCACATCGCTGAGAATCGAAGCCGGCAAGGTCATTTCCCGGCCGGAGCTGGCAACGGCCATTTTGCGCGAACTGGATCGTGATTACGCGCGCGTCTGCGGCAACTTGTTTGCAAACGTGGCCGACGAGTGGGAAGCGCATTGCACGACGATTGGCCGCGCGGTGACGATCCAAATCGGCGGGCGGCGCGTGAGCGGCCGGGCGGAGTCGCTGGATGACGACGGCGCGTTGTTGTTGCGAACCGAACACGGACATTTGGAACGCATCACCGGCGGAGATGTGACCTTGGAAAAGTGAACCGCAGATTGCGCGGATTTCACGGATTAAATTTCAAAATTGCTTTTTTATCCGCGTCATCCGCGTAATCTGCGGTTGAATGCTTTTGCTTTTCGACATCGGCAACACGAACACGCACCTCGGCCTGGCCAACGACGGGCGCGTAATGAAGCAAACGAATATGCCCACGTCGCTTTGGTTCGGGGGCGCGGCGGGAAAGCTGGTGAAAAAATTTGTGGGCCGTGCGAGCCTGGAAGGCGCGGCGTTGTGCAGCGTCGTGCCGCGCGCGACGCCGCATGTCCGCAAGACTGTCCGCCGGCTTTGGAATCTGGATGTATTCGAACTTACGCAAAAAACACTTTGCGGCGTAGGCATTGATTATCCGAAGCCGGACACGATCGGGGAAGACCGCCTGGCAAACGCCATGGCCGCGCGCCAGCGCTTTGGCGCGCCGGTGGTGGTGGTGGATTTCGGGACGGCGGTAACGTTTGATGTCGTCAATCGCGCGGGCAATTACGCGGGGGGCATCATCGCGCCGGGTCTGGCGGCGATGACGGATTATCTGCACGAGAAAACGGCGTTGCTGCCCCGCATCAAAATCCGCGAAGTCAAAACTGCGGTTGGCAAGAGCACGGAGCAGGCGATGCTCATCGGTGCGGTGCATGGTTATCGCGGGCTGGTTCGCGAATTGATCGCTGAGTTGAAGCGCGAATTGAAGGTGAAGCGTTTGCCGGTGGTGGCGACCGGCGGTTATGCGCGATTGATCGCGGCAAGCTTGCCCGAAATCATTGCGGTCGAACCCAATTTAACCCTGGATGGTTTGCGACTGGCGTGGGAGTCCGCGCACGTTCACGGTCATCGGTAATCGAGGGTGGCGAAGATTCCGTGGGCGGCAAACGTGTAATATTACCCTGAAAACATCAGGAACATATTTCCATTTCCGGTCTCTCATCTTCGATGAACGGGGAAGGCTTTTGTCACCTGACGTTGGCTCATGTTTTGCGGAGTGTCCTGTATGCTTTGACGCTGGGTGCTGCGCCTTTGAGCCGCGCCGCCACAGTCTGGACCGGCCCGCTGATGACTTACAATCAGCGATCACCCGACCCAACCCAAGCTACCAACCAGGACCGGATCACACCAGATGTCTGGCTCACCCGCGCGGCTTCCAAGGGTCTTTTTAACGCCTTTTCGGAGACCAACGCCACGGCTCTCAGCCCGACGAACACGGAATGGGCATTTGGCACGCTCGATAACTACGCCTCGCTTCACTACACCAACTGGCTGGCCTGGCTCAATGGCCAATCGCCCACCACCCTGGTCGGCCAATCGGCGGTCGTGCATCTCATTTCCGATGACATTTACATCTCCATTCAATTTACTTTGTGGGTTCCCATGGGCAGCGGCGGCTTTGCCTACCAACGTTCTACGCCGGCGCCGGTCAATCTTTCTGGAGCAAGGCTCGACAGCGGCCAATTCTCCTTTAATTACACCGCCGATCCCGGATTCGCTTATGTCGTCCAAAGTTCATCCAACCTGGTGGATTGGGTGTCGCTGGTGACCAATGTTGTTCCCGGCAGTCCGGTGCTGTTTTCCGACCCGTTTAATTCAACCGGAACAAAATTTTATCGCGTGAGCCGATTGCCCAATCCTTGATGCAGTCTTGATTTTACGCTGTTTTAGCCAGGCAAAAAAAATCCGGGAACCTAAACTGAATTGGAGCCTCACACCTGCGATGAAAACACTCAAATCATTTTCGGTTGTTTATCTGCGGGGAATCGTGCCGGCCTTGCTGGTGGCCGCCGTGCCCGCGGCACACGCTTCCACGGTTTGGAATGGACCAACCATTACCTTCACTCATTCAACACCGACCGGCAATCTTCAGGATCAATTGACACCGGGTGTGGCGCTGACCCGCAGCACCAGCGGGGGAGGATTGTATAATTCCGTAACGGAGAGCGGCGCAGTGTCCGGCATCAGCCCCAAGGATACGAAATGGGCCATCGGATCGCTCGCCAACTACAATACGCTGACTTACGGCGCGTGTCCCTTGGAGGCGGGAAATCGTCCGCCGAACTATGTGGGCACAACCTTTGTTGTGCATTTGACCAATGAGGATATTTACCTTTCTCTTACGCTTACTGCCTGGGGTGGGGCCGGCGGCGTCGGGGATAAATCCTTTTCTTACACACGCTCCACGCCGGCGCCACCGCCACCGACAATAAGCATCACCAATCCAGTTGCGGGATCGGTCTTTGCGGCTCCCGCAAACGTGAACATTTCGGCGAGCGCCACGGTAAGCAGCGGCACGGTGACCAATGTGCAATTTTTCACCAACGGCGTTACGTTGGGCTCGGTCCTGACGGCACCCTTCAGTCTTACCGCCAACAACCTGGCGGCCGGCGCTTACGCGCTTAAGGCGGTGGCGACGGCGGCAGGAATCTCCGCAACTTCCTCCATCGTGAATGTGTCGGTGGTCAGCCCGGTAACGGTCAATCTTTCCGGGGTAACGCTCAATAGCGGCCAATTTTCCTTCAGCTACACCGCCAATTCCGGACTCGCTTACGTTATTCAAAGTTCATCCAATTTGGTGAATTGGGTGTCTCTGGCGACGAATGTTGCTTCCGGCAATCCAGTGCCATTTTCAGGTGCGTTCGATTCAACCGTGACAAAATTTTATCGCGTGGGCCGATTGCCAAATCCTTGATCGGCCATCAAAAGCTGGACATAGCGGCCGGGCTTTGAGCAACGCCAGCCTTGGGGATTTATGGATATGCGCCTGTCAAAGGCAAAGCGACTGCACTGGCTGACCGGAATGGGGTTGGTTGCGGGCGCCGGGTTGTTCCTTTTTCTGGTCAATTCCTGTTCCACGCCGGAACGCGCGGTGGTTGTGCCATTGCAAATCGAAGGCGCCACGTTCGTCGGGGACAAAGCCTGTGCGGACTGTCACGAGAACATTACCCGGGCCTTTCCCGCCAGTCCACACGCCCGGCTGCATTTGGAAAGTGGCGGAATGGCCGGTCAATACGGTTGTGAATCCTGCCACGGTCCGGGCAGCAAACACATCGCCTGGGGCGGCCGGGGCGGTCTGGACAAATTCATCATCAATCCGGGCAAGGACCCGCAGGCCTGCTTCCAATGTCATTTGGAGACGCAGGCTGAATTTCATTTTCCCCAGCATCATCCGGTGCTTGAGGGAAAAATGAACTGTGTCCAATGCCACGACCCGCATGGTTTGGACATCATGAAACCGGCGGGCGGATTGGCCATGGCGCGGTTGAATGAAACGTGCGCCCAATGCCATCGGGAACAGACCCGGCCATTTATTTTTGAACACCCGGCCCTGCGCGAAGGCTGCACGGTCTGCCACAACCCTCACGGTTCCATCAACGCCAGGATGCTCACCGAGCCGGATTCCAACCTGTGTCTCCGTTGCCATGCCCAGGTGCCGGGGCCGGCCGCTTCCGGTCGCATATACATTGGTGGCCGGGATCATACCAGCAGCCTGGCCTTCGGTTCTTGCTGGACCGCCGGCTGTCATACTGCGGTTCATGGCTCAAACATTCAGCCCATTCTCCTCTATTGAATGGGAAACCGAACAACACGGCAAAGCTCGGGCACATCAGTCTGTGCCTGCTGACGTCGTTCGCCGGCTGCCGATGCGTTTCTGCCGCCGAAGTGGATATTTCCAAACTGCCACCGGCCGCCGCGGTACAGATTGATTTCGCCCGCGACATCCGGCCCATTCTGGAAAACAGCTGTCTCCGGTGCCATGGCCCGGAAAAACCAAAGAACGGATTCCGTCTGGACAACCGGCAGGCCGCTCTTAAAGGCGGTAATGAAGGCGTGGACATTCTGCCCGGCAACAGCGCCAAAAGTCCGCTTGTTCATTATGTTTCCTATCTGGTGGAAGACACGGAAATGCCCCCGATTGGAAAGGGCCAACAACTCACGACGGCGCAGGTATCGTTGTTGCGCGCTTGGATTGACCAGGGGGCGGTTTGGGACAAGGCCACGCTGACCAACAACCTTGATTTTTCCTTTTCACCAGTCCTCGGCGGAACGGCGGTCAGCGGTAACAGCCGGAAATTTCGCGAGCAATACTGGCAGAAGGAAGGTGTGAACGGCGGGGTGGAACAATTCGAATTGTTCGAACAAACCAGCCCCGATACCCGGCTTCTCCTCACCGGCCATGCGTTGCTGGACGATTATAAAATCGGCCTGTCCCTGGATCGGAATGATGTTGGATTCGTTCATTCAGGCTGGGAGCAGTACCGGAAATATTTCGATGATACCGGCGGTTATTATCCGGCTTTGGTTCAGCCGGCGCCGCGCTTGGACGAGGATTTGCATCTGGACATCGGCAAGGCCTGGGTTGATTTCGGACTCACTTTGCCGGACTGGCCGCGCCTAGTGTTGGGCTACGAATATGATTACAAGCTGGGAAACGAAGCCACCACGGAATGGGGCGCGGTGGGTACTCCCCCTGCCGTCGAGCGCAACATTGCCCCGGCCAGCAGGAGCATTAACGAGGGCGTCCAAATCATCAAATTCGATCTGACCGATGAAATCCAGGGCGTCTCGATTGAAGAACGGTTTCGCGGCGAGTTTTACAGGCTGAACACTGCCCAAACCAATGTCGCTTCCGGTCCGATGCCGCAAACCGTAAGCGAAGGCACCACTTATTTCCAAGGGGCCAACACCATCCGGCTGGAAAAAAAGTTCAGCGATTGGTTCTTTGGTTCGGCCGGTTATCTTTACAGCAAACTGAATGCAGACTCGTCTTTTGCGATGGCCGAACCGACGCTGTTGCAACAGGTGAACATTCCTCAAATCACACTGGAAAAGGAATCACACGTGGGCAACGTCAATGGCCTCATCGGCCCGTTTGACGGCCTGGTGATTTCCACGGGGGTGCAGGCTGAGTGGACCCGGCAAAGCGGTTTTGGCAGCGGAATCGTGGAAGAGGAAATTCCGCCGCCACCGTTCACGCTCATTCCGTTCAATGTGAGTTCGGATTACGACACGACTTCGCTTCAGGAAAACCTGGCATTGCGCTATTCGGGAATTCCCTTTACCGCGCTGTTCGCCGAAGGCCGGTTTGAGCAGCAAAACATGGGGCAATACGATCAATTTTCCGCCGCGCAGGACATTCTCAACAAGGCGGTTATCCTCCAGCACACGGCCTTTTCCAGCCAGTCGAGCGATCTCCGGTTCGGTTTCGATACCTCGCCCTGGCGCAGCGCGTCCTTCAGCGCCCATTATCGCCGTTACGAGGACGACAGCCAGTATGACAGCGACCCGCTGGTTCAACCCAGCCCGACCGCCTATCCCACGTTCATCCGTTCGCGCGAACTCATCACTGACGAAGTTGAGGCAAAACTCGTTTTACATCCGTCCACCCGTTTCAAAACCACCGTGTCTTATCAATACCACGCCGACGATTATGGCCTGAACACCAGTCCGTATGTCACGTTCGGCAACGTCATTTCCCCGGGTGGCCAACTGATGGCCGGCGAAGATCATTCCCATATTTTTTCCATCAACACGACACTGACGCCCACTCCGCGTCTTTACCTTTCCGCCACTTTTTCCTACGCGGTCTCCACGCTGGAGACGGCGGCTGACGGCTCACCGGCCGTCGTGCCTTATCGTGGGGACACTTACACCGTCCTTGCCGATGGCGCCTATGTTCTCAGCCAGACCACCGACGTGTTCGCCGGTTATTCTTTCTCTGAAGCGAATTATGGCCAGAATAATTTTGCCGCCGGCTTGCCGTTGGGCATTCAATATCAACAGCACAGCGCCCAAGTCGGGTTGACCCGCCGCTTTGGCAAGAACATCTCAGCCAAACTGCAATACCGGTTCAATTATTATGACGAGCCGAGCAGTGGCGGAGCGAACAATTATCGCGCCAACTCGGTTTTCGGCGTGCTGACCTTCCGGTTTCGGTGAGCGCTTGGTCCTTTCAAAAAATCGCGGCGAAAGGGCAACCCATCGGAAATCGGGCGGATTGAACCCCGGTTTCTCCGATTGCGGTGATTGGATACCTCCGTCTTCCCGTGTTGGCCGCGTAGGGCCGAAAGGCAATTTCATCGCCCCGAGGCAAACCGCCCAAGTCTTTGAAATCCTTCACCTCGAACAGCATGGTCGCGGCGGCCAGGTAATGGGAATTGGTTTTGCGGGTGATAACGACCGTATTGCCATCCGGATTGAGTTCCTTTACCAGGTCTCTTGCCAGGAACACCCGCGCGTTCACCGTTTTCCCGCCCGGCGGGGGAAGGGATCCGGCGAATTTGACACCGGACAATATCAGCAGCCACAAACCGAATGACAATGCGCTGCTGAAGATTTACCGTGCTCGCATGTTTTCTGGCCATAAATGACTGTTTCGACCGGCTCCCGAAGTCCGCTGGCGACGAATCATGGATTCGGCCGCGGCCATCATGGCGTCGGCAAAAAACGATTTTTGGCGAAAACGTGATGGACATTTGTTGATGAGATGGATAACAGCGGAGTTTGTTCCCACAAATCTCAAGGGAACAATTGACGTTCTGCGGGCTCTTAACTTCAATGTGGCGATATGGCTGAGGCCGTGGAGTTTGAGACGCTGGTGACTTGTTATTACGAGCCGCTTTACCAGTTTGCCTTCAGTCTCGCGCGGAACGAAGCTGACGCCTGTGATCTCACACAACAGACCTTTTGCATTTGGGCGGCCAAAGGCCACCAATTGCGGGACACTTCCAAAGTGAAAACCTGGTTGTTTACCACGCTTCACCGCGAATTTCTCGGTGCGCGCCGAAGGCAAACGCGCTTCCCGCACGTTGAATTGGAGCACGCTGCGGCGGAGCTTCCCGTCGTGTCCCCGGTTTCGGCCAACCGCCTCGATGCCGGACAAGTGCATGAGGCGCTGGCAAGGTTGGACGAAATTTATCAGGCGCCCGTGGCGCTGTTTTACCTCCAGGATTGTTCCTACAATGAAATCGCCGAAATCCTTGACGTGCCACTCGGCACCGTCAAATCGCGGCTCGCCCGCGGCCTCGGACGATTGCACGAACTGTTGACTGGCAACACCGTCGGCGCGCAACCTCAGTCCCCTGAATCGTGAACCACGACGAAGCCAAAACCGTTTTATTGCTCTACCGGCCTGGCACGGCGGACGCCGACGATCCACAAATCGCCGAAGCGCTGGCGCTGGCGCAGCGCGATCCGGAACTGGCCGGGTGGCTGAAGGAGCATTGCGCGCGGCAGGAAGCGTTGCGCGCGAAATTCCGGCAAATCACCGCGCCCGCCGGGTTGAAGGAACAAATCATTTCCGAACAGGCGGCGCAGGAGAAAATCATCCACTGGCGACGGAACGCGGTTTTTGCGGTGGCGGCGGTCATCGTCGCATTGGTTGCCCTGGCGCCGCTCTGGTTGCCGCCCCGGCCGAATTACGAGGCGTTCGCCACTTACCGGAACGGGATGGCGAGCATCGCGCTGCGCGGCTACGGCATGGATTTGACAACAGACAATCCGGCATCCGTCCGCGCCTACCTTGCCCAAAACCACGCGCCGGCGGATTACGCTCTGCCGGCACCGTTGGAAAAAGCCGCTATGGCTGGCTGCGCGATTGAAGAGTGGCGGGGGACAAAGGTTTCGATGGTTTGTTTCCGCACCGGCAAACCATTGCCGCCGGGGGAACAAAGCGATCTTTGGCTTTTCGTGATTGACCGCTCCCGGGTGAAGGACGCGCCACCGGCCGGGTCGCGCCAATTCGTTCAGGTCAGCCGGCTCCAGCTGGTGACCTGGACAGAAGGCGACAAACTCTACATGCTGGGAACGACCGGAGATGAACAAGCCTTGAGGCGTTATCTGTAAGCCTGACCGGCCATCAATTCTGGTCCACACTCATGTGTTCGAGTATCCAGTTGAAATCCGCGCGCTGATTGGCGGGAATGTCGATAGGAATGTAGGGGACATCCGGCCGGACCGGGTAGATGGTGCTGGGGACCAGCCAACGATGCAGCGCACTATGTCCATCGGCAAACGAAAATGCCGTTGCCTGATTGTGATAGGTGGCCGGCAAATCCAGCCATTCGGCATTGTTGTAAACCGGGCCGCCATAGGTGCTGGTGCTGCTGCTCGCGTATTCGGTGGATTTGTTGAGATAATATCCATCGTCAATGGTATTCGGATGTTCGTCCAGAAACACAAAAATTTCGACGGGTTGGGGGATTTGTGTGATTTTGAAAAACTGAGTGTAATCGGGATTGTTGATATTGAAACCGTTGGTGGAAAAATCGCCCGCGTCACCGACCATCGCGTTCATCGAATAACTGCGGATGCGCCCGTCCCAGCCGGCGCCACTTTGCATCGTGCTCAACACATTGTCGGACGGGCAGCGGTAAATTGTTGTTGCGCTGCTGTAAGGCCCGAGGCTGGCGTCGGTGATGGTGGCCAGATTGGTGTTGTCCGGACTTAAATCCCAGGTCATGACGTTGTTGACCCAGTTGAGCGGCGTTCGTGGTCCCCCCTCAGTCATGCCGAGATTGTAAGGCAACTGGTCGTCGTGGTCATGGGCATAGAGTTCCCAGGCCAGGAGAAGTTGCCGGGTGTTGTCCAGACATTGTATGCCTTGCGCCTGCATGCGCGCCCGCGAGAGCGCCGGGAGCAAAAGCGCCGCCAGCACCGCGATGATGGCAATCACCACCAGCAGCTCAATCAGGGTAAAGGCCCGCCTTCCGGCTTCGGTGGCAAACGGCGGAATCCGTGAAACGCGCGAAACGGTCATGGTCCAAACTCACTCAATCCATCATCAAAGATGTCTAATCGCCATAATTACGACAACTTTTCATCCATGTCAATGCCGGAGAAGGTTTGGGGGCCTTGCGTCCCCGGAATTCCACCATTGCCCCGCCGCGCCGCTTTCCCCAAAATCCCGCGCCTATGGCCAGCGGTCGCAGACAATATCCGTTTCATTTGATCGAGCCCAAATGGCAGCAATTTTGGAACGAACAGCAGACCTTTCGCGCCTTCAATCCGGGTGAAACCATACCGGACAGGCATCCTTTTGCCCAACGCCATCAACTTTCCGGCAAGGTGGTCGCCACGCAGTTGCCACCCAAATTTTACATTCTCGACATGTTTCCCTACCCGTCCGGGGCGGGTTTGCACGTCGGCCATCCCGAAGGCTATACCGCCACCGACATCCTCGCCCGCTACAAGCGCGCGCTCGGTTTCAACGTCCTGCACCCGATGGGTTGGGATGCCTTCGGCCTGCCCGCCGAACAATACGCTGTCAAGACCGGCCAGCACCCCCGTCAGACCACCGAGGCGAACATTGCCACGTTCAAACGGCAGATCCAGTCGCTCGGCTTCAGCTACGACTGGTCGCGCGAACTCGCCACCACCGACCCGGATTATTTCAAGTGGACGCAATGGATTTTCCTGAAGCTCTACAACTCGTGGTTCAATCCGGAAACGAACAAGGCCGAGCCGATTGAGACATTGAAATATCCGACGGAGTTGGTATCGCAGCCGGTGGGGCGAGCATCCTCGCGAGCCGATTCCGGGGACGGCTCGTCAGTAGCCTCGCCCCACCAAGACATCGAATCCGCGCGCCGCGCGTATCGGGATTCCAAGCGTCTCGCCTACGTCAGCGAACAACCCGTTTGGTGGTGCGAACAACTCGGGACGGTCTTGGCAAACGAAGAGGTCGTGGACGGCAAGAGCGAAGTCGGCGGATTTCCTGTAATTCGCAAACCGATGCGCCAATGGATGCTCCGCATCACCGCCTACGCCGAGAAACTGCTCACCGACCTTGACACGATTGACTGGAGCGAGTCGCTCAAGGAAATGCAGCGAAATTGGATTGGGCGAAGCGAAGGAGCGGAAGTGGATTTCCAAATTGTTGGGACGAGTGAAAAAATCCGCGTTTTCACCACACGACCAGACACGTTGTTTGGGGCGACCTACATGGTCGTCGCCCCCGAACATTCGCTCGTAGAACAATGGTTGAAGAAAAAAGTTCACATTCCGTTTACTTGGCCTGCAGGCACACGCAAAAAATGGAAGGGTGGCGCAAAAACGCCGGTCGATGCAATTACGACTTACCGGTTGTCTGCCTCTGGAAAGAGCGATTTGGAACGCACAGAACTGGCGAAAGAAAAAACCGGCGTTTTTACAGGTGCCTATGCCGTCAACCCGGTCAACGGCGAGTGGATTCCCATCTGGATTGCCGACTACGTTCTGGCCAGCTACGGCACGGGTGCGATCATGGCTGTCCCGGCACACGATACGCGCGACTTCGAGTTTGCCACCAAATTCAATCTGCCCATTGTGCAGGTTGTTCAACCGGACGACCCCAAGACTGACTGGCGCGGATTTGTGGGCGACGGGACTTCGGTGAATTCAACCGGCCCGGAAATTTCCATCACCGATTTGCCAACACCAAAGGCCAAAAAGAAGATTACCACCTGGCTTGAATCAAAGGGTCTCGGCAAAAAGACCGTCAATTACAAACTCCGCGATTGGCTATTCAGCCGCCAGCGTTATTGGGGTGAGCCGTTCCCGATTGTCTGGAAGAAGGATGCCGCCGGAAATCTTTATCACGAGGCGCTGCCTGAATCCGACTTGCCGGTCTTGCCGCCGTCACTCACAGATTACAAGCCCACCGCCACCGGCGAGCCGCCGCTCGCCCGTGCGAAGGATTGGGTGAATTTGCCCGACGGCTCGATGCGCGAGACGAATACGATGCCGCAATGGGCCGGTTCCTGCTGGTATTATCTGCGCTTTCTCGACGCGAAAAATTCAAACGTACCTGTCGGCAAGGAAGCTGAGAAATACTGGATGGGTTTCCCAGAACCGAAATCCCAGACCCCAAACCCCAAATCCACGCCCGGCGTGGATTTATACGTCGGCGGCACCGAACACGCCGTGTTGCATCTGCTTTACGCCCGTTTCTGGCACAAGGTGCTTTACGATCTCGGGTACGTCTCGACGCCGGAACCGTTCTTCAAACTTGTCAACCAGGGCATGGTGCTGGGCGAAGACAACCAGAAGATGTCGAAATCGCGAGGCAACGTGATTCCCGTGGACGTGCCTGTGCAGGAAGTGGGTACTGACTCGCTGCGTCTTTTTGAAATGTTCATGGGGCCGCTCGAAATGGTCAAACCGTGGAGCACCCGGGGCGTTGAAGGCGTTTATCGCTTTCTCGGCCGCGTGTGGCGGTTGTTCGTGGATGAAAAAAGTGAAACAGAATTCGAGCAGGCGGAAACAACCGAGCCGCAAAAAGGCGCAGAATTGCTCAACAAAATCCAACTCAGCGGTTCGATTCAAAATGCCGAACCAGCGCCCGCACAGTTGAAGACCCTGCACGCATGCATCAAAAAGGTGACGGAGGACTTGGACGGCTTGCGCTTCAACACGGCGATTTCCGCGCTCATGGTTTTCGTGAACGAGGCAATGACGTGGGAGGCGAAGCCCATTTCGGTGCTGCGTGATTTTTTGATTTTGCTCGCGCCCTTCGCACCGCATCTCACCGAGGAGTTGTGGAAAAAATTGTCTTCAGTCCACAGTCCACAGTTGGCCGTGACTGGGGACAGTGGACTCCAGACTGGAGACTCGTTGTCCTACCAGCCGTGGCCCAAGTTTGATCCAGCCCGGCTCGTCGAATCCGAGATCGAAATCCCGGTGCAGGTCAATGGCAGGTTGCGCGACGTCATCAGAGTCCCGGCCAACGCCGACAACGCGGCATTGGAAGCCGCAGCAAAGGCTTCGGAGAAAGTTCAACAATTCATCGCTGGCAAGACGATCAAGAAAATCATCGTCGTTCCCAGGAAGCTGGTGAACATTGCCGTGGCGTAAAACAAAATTTTGAGTAGTAGCCGACGTCAGTCGGCTCAAATCTTTCCAGTCAGAGCGGACTCACGTCCGCTGTTACAAGTTCAGGTTTTTTCCCCGCTCGCCAACATCGTCTGAAAATGCGGCGGCTGTTCCTCGCGGGCGACCACGCTGATTTCGATTTTTTTGAAGCCCGCCTCCTCCAGCCAGCGCTGCAAATCACTTTCGGCAAAACCCGGCCAGCGGTCGCCGTAAAGTTCATGTGCCTTCTCGAAATTGTGCCGGAGCAAATCAAGGATCATGATTTGCCCGCGCGGGCGAAGGATTTTGCCAGCGGCGGCAATCGCCTGTGCGGGAACCTCAGCGTGATGCAATGCCTGGCTTAAAATCACCAGGTCAACGCTGTTCGCTTCAATGGGCGGGTTCTGCAAATCGCCGAGGCGGAACTCCAGATTTTTCAACCCGTTCTTTTTCGCCTTCGCCGCGCCGAACGCGACGATTTTTCCCGAGTTGTCCACGGCGATGACCTTTTTGCAGCGGCGTGCGAGCAATTCGCTCAACAGGCCTTCGCCCGCGCCGAGGTCGGCCACGACCAGCGGCGGTAGGATGCGCAACAGCAAATGCCCGAATGCCTGCCACGAACGCCCCGGGCCATAAACACGGTCGAACCGCCCGGCAACCTGGTTGAAATAGACCTGCGCCTGCTCGCGGCGGCGGTTCAACACGCGCTTCAAATTGATCTGGTCGCCCGCGTACTCGGGCAGTTCCTTCGCGCCGCGGATAGCCAGTTGGATGAATTCACGTGCCGCGCCGTCCGCATCCGGGTCCAGCTTGTAGAACGTCCGTTTGCCGTCACGCCGCGATTGCACCAGTTCCGAATCCTGCAGCAGGCCAAGATGCGTGGAAATGCGCGACTGTCCGAGCCGCGTGATTTCCTGCAGCTCGTTCACGGAGAGTTCGTCCCGTTCCAGCAGTGCCACGATGCGCAGCCGCGTCGGGTCGGACAGGGCCCGCAATGATTTCAGGGTCGAGGACATGATTTCTCGTGCGCCAAAGATTCTCAAAAAACCGTTTGACGCGCGTCATTCTTGATATATCATCTTATCTTGATACGTCAATATGTAATTGGCGACCAAAACAACGCCTCTAAATTGAATGAGTAAAAATTTTATTTTTTCGTCGGAGTCCGTCGGCGAAGGCCATCCGGACAAGGTTTGCGACACCATTTCGGATTACGTGCTGGACGCCTGCCTGGCGCAGGACAAATACAGCCGTGTTGCCTGCGAGACTTACGCCAAGTGCAATCTCGTGGTCGTCGGCGGCGAAATCACGACCAAGGCCAAACTCGATTTCAACGCCATCGCGCGCCAGGCCATCCGCGACATCGGTTACACCCACGATGATGACGTTTTCCACGCCGACAAGGTGCTCATCATGAACGCCATCACCTCGCAGTCGCCGGACATCAAGCAGGGCGTGGACGCGGTCAAGGCCGAAGGCAAGAAGAAGGCCGAACAAGGCGCGGGCGACCAGGGATTGATGTTCGGCTACGCCACGAGCGAAACGCCCGAACTCATGCCCGCGCCGATCATGTATGCGCACAAGCTCGGACGCGCGCTGACCAGGATCCGTAAGAGCGGCAAGGTGGCATGGCTCCGTCCTGACGCCAAGAGTCAGGTCTCGGTCCAATACGTTAACGACCAGCCGGTGCGCATCACTAACGTTGTCATCTCCACCCAGCACGCACACGACGTGAAGCACAAGACCATCGAGGAGTTCTGCATCGAAGAGGTCATCAAGAAGGTTTTACCCAGGCACATGCTCGACAGGAAGACGTTGTTCCTCATCAACCCAACCGGCCGTTTCGTAGTCGGCGGGCCGCAGGGCGACACTGGTTTGACCGGGCGCAAAATCATCGTGGACAGCTACGGCGGCATGGGCCGGCACGGCGGCGGCGCTTTCAGCGGCAAAGACCCGTCGAAAGTGGACCGCAGCGCGGCCTACATGGGCCGGTATGTGGCGAAGAACATTGTGGCCGCGGGACTGGCGACGAGCGCGGAAATTCAATTCGCCTACGCCATCGGTTATCCCGATCCGGTCTCGGTTTGTGTAAACACGTTTGGCACCGGCATCGTGGCCGACGAGGAAATCGAACGCGCCGTCCGCGAAGTTTTCAGTTTCAAGCCCGCGCACATCATCCGGCAGCTCAACCTGCTCCGCCCGATTTACGCCAAGACCACCAACTATGGTCATTTCGGCAAGAGCGACCCGGACATCACCTGGGAAAAGGCCGACAAGATCAAGGACCTCAAGCGCGCTTTGAAATTGAACTGACACGCAACCCTCAACTTTCAACTCTCAACCATCAACTTTTGATATGCCCGCAATCAAACTTTCACCTTCACGCGCCAAAATTGCCAAAGTCAATGGCAACGGCGCGAAACACGATTACCACGTCCGCGACATTTCGCTCGCCGATCTCGGCCGCCGCGAGATTGAAGTGGCCGAGCAGGAAATGCCCGGGCTTATGTCCATCCGCGCCAAATACGGCCCGCAAAAGCCGTTTCGGGGCGTGCGCATTTCCGGTTCGTTGCACATGACCATCGAGACCGCTGTGCTGATCGAGACGCTGGTCGAACTCGGCGCGTCCGTGCGTTGGGCGAGTTGTAACATTTTTTCAACGCAGGACCAGGCCGCCGCCGCGATTGCGAAAACCGGCGTGCCGGTGTTCGCGTTCAAAGGCGAATCGCTGGAGGAATACTGGCAATTTACGCTCGATATGCTCACGCATCCGGGCAACCAGGGGCCGCAACTGGTCGTGGACGACGGTGGCGACGCCACCCTGCTCCTCCACAAAGGCTATGAAATGGAACAGGGCGACAATTGGGTCAACACGCCCGGTGACAGCCACGAAGTTTCCGTCATCAAAAATCTTTTGAAGAAGTGCGCGAAGGAACGTCCCGGCTGGTTCACGCGGGCCGTCAAAGACTGGAAAGGTGTCAGCGAGGAAACAACCACCGGCGTGCATCGGCTTTACCAGATGCTCGAGGCCAAAAAACTGCTCGTGCCGGCCATCAACGTCAACGACTCCGTCACCAAATCGAAATTCGACAACCTTTACGGCTGCCGCGAATCACTCGCGGACGGCCTCAAGCGCGCGCTCGGAGTGATGATTGCCGGCAAGACCGCCCTCGTTTGCGGCTACGGCGATGTTGGCAAGGGCTGCGCGCATTCGCTGCGTGGGTTCGGCGCGCGCGTCATTGTCACCGAAATTGACCCCATCAACGCGCTACAGGCGGCAATGGAGGGCTTTAAGGTAACGACCATCGAAGACACGCTCGGCGAAGCGGACATCTACGTCACGACGACCGGCAACTGCGACATCATCACCCTGGAACATATCCTCAAGATGAAAGACCAGGCTATCGTCTGTAACATCGGCCACTTCGACAACGAGATCCAGGTGGAACGCCTGAACAACGCAAAGGGCGTCAGCAAGGTGAACATCAAGCCGCAGGTGGACCGCTACGACCTGCCCGGTGACCACAGCATTTATCTGCTGGCCGAAGGCCGGCTGGTGAATCTCGGCTGCGCCGAAGGCCATCCGAGCTTCGTCATGTCGAACTCATTCACGAACCAGGTGCTCGCGCAATTGGATCTGTGGAAGAACAAGGACACTTACAAAGTCGGCGTCTATCGTTTGCCCAAGAAACTGGATGAAGAAGTCGCCCGGCTGCACCTCGAAAAAATCGGCGTCAAACTCACGAAGCTCACCAGGAAACAAGCTGATTACCTGGGCGTGCCGATCGACGGTCCCTACAAGCCGGAGCACTATCGGTATTAGCGCAGGACAGGCTTCCAGCCTGGGTCCAACCAATCGAGTCAGGCAGGATGCCCGACCCGCGTTGATAACGGAGAGGAACAAGTTTGCCTTTTTGCCGACACGGCCTTTACGCCCGCGCGCACCAAATCACAGTTGCAGTTTCCTCCGCCCGTGTTA
>Ga0181538_10003111_pt1 | contig 16528 bp, 15 predicted proteins | sample PEATcosm2014_Bin_40_FD_119773 | JGI IMG/M metagenome (GOLD analysis project Ga0181538, IMG submission 119773) | Peatland microbial communities from MTU Mesocosm Facility, Houghton, MI, USA - PEATcosm2014_Bin23_30_metaG | ecosystem: Environmental > Terrestrial > Soil > Wetlands > Peat | place...
GATCAGGGAATTCTTCAGATCCAGCGCGAGCGCCGTGCAGCGGGAAACGTTGTTGCCACTTGCGCCGGCGGTGAACAGCACGGTGTTGTTGTTCCCGGTATAATCCATCCGCTGAATGGTGTTGTTGGTTTGCGTGGCGCTGCTGGTGGTGTAATAAATCTTCTGGTTGACCGTGTCCAACGCCAGGTCGTTGGGTGTGTAGGTCAAACCGGCCTTGACCAAACTCAGCCCGGAGCCATCCAGATTCATGCTCCAGAGCTCCTGATTGCCGGCGTCCATCAGGAAGACCTTCTGGAGGGATGTATCCAGGGCGATGGCGGTGCAACGGCTCACATTGTTGCCGCCGGAGCCAGTCGCAGTGAAAATGGAAGTGTTGGCCGCGCCCGCGGGCGTGACGTGCTGGACCGAATTGCTATCCTGAGAGGCACTGCTGGTGGCATAGTACAGCGTTTGTCCCGATGCCCGCATCGCCAAGAGCAGCACCAGGGACGGCAGGACTGGAACCAGGAGTTGGCGATTTTGTGACATGCGTAAATGCGATCGCCCACCGCGATTGCGCGGTGAGCAGGAGTGCTCCATCATCAACTGCGCGACGGGAAAATGCCCGACAGCGCGATGATGAAATTCACACACAGGTAGGGCTGGATGTTGGCATGAGCCTGGCCGCCGCCCGCATTCCCAATCATCGCTGTGTTCATGGTGCCGTTCGAGGAAGCGTCGTAGTCCATGGATGTGCCGGTGGATTCGACCGCCGGATAACCATTGGCCGGGCTGGGCTGGGTCCCCCCTCCGGTGCTGCAATTGACACCATGGTTGTGGCTGGGAATCTGGCTGGTGAGCAACGTCACTGTCTCACTGCCGCCGTTCTCGCCTTGGACGTAGGGTGACAGTCCCGTTCCTTGGCCAGCATGAATCGGCACGCGGCTCCGGAGATCGGGCAGGGCGAAGGTCGAGACGCCATCGCCGCCGTAGGTGGTGCCCAACAAGTTAAACAGGGTCGCGTTCTGCGAAATTGAAAGCAATTGGCCGTTGCAAAGCGCCCAGTTTGCGGGCGCATAGTTAAAGCCTACCATCCTGATTTCACCAACAAATGGTTCTGACATATTTTTCCTATGGTTTGATTTTGTGAATGCTAGACATTTTGGACATGTTGATTCTGAACTTGGGGCCGGTTAAATACCGCCTGGTATTCTATTTTGTCCGGATTCCGGGTGAAAATGGGGAGGACCAGCAGCTCGAACTGGCCCAACTGGTCATGCTCGAACGTCAATGCCTTCTGTTCGAGCATCTCGCTGCGCCGCCCGCAAAAAATCAGGGAGAATTTTTCGAACTCCGCGTCCAAGGGTGGCCGCCGGCCATGCTGCGGACGTTTGGGATCGAGGCTTGCCGCCACCAACTCCAATTCCACCACCCGCGTAGGTGTGGCGTAAACCCGGAACCGGGTCTTCACCTGCGCCGCCAGTTCCGAAAAGCTCAAGTGGTCGATGGAAATGGCGGGCAGACCGAACCTGAATGATCCCCAGAGCGCGCTCATTGGCGCAACCGCCGCCGCTGCCGCCAAGACGGAAGACCTGACGATAAATTCCCGGCGCGTCTTCACAAGTTAATGATCATCAAAATCCCGCATCGTCTGCATGGTCGTGCGTCCAGATTTCCTTATACAATAACGGATTTTTCCTAATCGTCAACAAAAATGGTCTGCCTCCTGTGATCGCACTTGTTTAAAGGACTATTCTTGTCTAGAACACATCTGGGATCCGGACCTCTGAAGAGTTTGGGCCCAATCAACCGTGCCTGCCAGCATTGACACGATAAGACTGCGGCCCGAGCGGCCGGAGGATGAAACGTTCCTGCGGGAAGTCTATGCGGGCACGCGGAAAGAGGAAATGGACGCTGTGGGCTGGCCGCCTGCGTTGCGGGAGGCGTTTCTCAACTCACAGTTCAGCGCCCAGGCCCAGGGCTACCGCACCATGTTCCCCAAGGCCGATTTCCAAATCATTTTGTCAAATGGCCGGTCGGTCGGTCGCATGGTCGTCAATCGCGCCACGAAGGAAATCCTGTTGGTTGATATCGCCTTGTTGCCCGCACACCGCAACGCCGGCATCGGAACGGTGTTGATGCAAGGACTTTTGAGCGAAGCCGCGGCGTCCGGAAAGCCATTGCGGTTGAGCGTCATCAAGGGACAACGGGCGTTCCGGCTTTACCAACGGCTGGGGTTTAAGAAAACCGGCGAGTCGGACCTCCGCGACGAGCTGGAATGGCGGGCCGCCAATTGTGGCGCTGAACCTGATCGTGGGGCATGAGTTTGTGCCGCAATTCAATACCGCTTATTACATTTCAAGGAACATCGCAACTGCCGGCCCGGTTATGAAGACGGCGAAGACCTCGTGCCTATTCTGGTTGTAACCAATCCGGAGGTGGAGTGTTGGTATCACAATTTGAATTTGCCCCACTGGGTCGCGATTCGGGGAGCCACCGACCGCATCCATCTGGTCATTGATTGCGTCGTCAACGACAAGCTGCGGGAACTGCTGCTGGCAGCCGATGCGGTTGCGCCAAAGTAACGGGAGTCAGCCTGCCTGTCCCAATCGCCGGGCTTCCAACTCGTCGCAAGACGCGTTGAGCCATTGCCGGGCGATCCGCCGGATTCCCTCCGTCGCCGCCAGGTGTTTGGCCTGTGTGTCATCCTTGAAAGGCAACACACGGTTTTTGGCGTGAAATCGGGAAACGCAAGTCATGGCTTCAACGGCCTCCGCCACGCAGTCAACTCCCCAATACTTCATGAGGTCGGGCCAGACGATTCCGGGCAATTGGCGGTAATTGACGAGCTTCCCCCGCCCCTGTCGCGCTTGTTCCAATGCGGCTTCACAGATGCTGCCCAACACCCGCGCTACATATTCATCCAAGGCCATACCCTCAAGACGTTGGGCATCCCAGCCAAACAATCTGGGATCGAGCACACCTGGAATCATCTGAGGGCCCCTTTGTCTCACATGTGACATGAGCACTTCCACTGGCTCGCGATATATAAAAATCCACGGCACGCTAGGGAACGCCCGCTGAATCAATGGCAGGAACAGGGCATGCCAGCAATCGAACTTGATGACTAAATGTTTTTCCTCCGGCCAACGCTGCCGGCCCAGCGCACTCAACAGCCATCGCAACCACTTTATGCGCAATTCCTCCGTGGCATTCGTATCTTGAAAGTGAGCCCGCAATATCGCATCAACGGGGCTTGCCTCAGAAATCACGATGTTCCCCGGCACTGCCGCCAGCATTTGCGAGAGTAACGTCGAGCCGCAGCGCGACATGTGGAAGATGAATCCCGTCGGCGCCAACCCTGGCCGGTTCTCCGCCAGTTCCCCCAGAATTTCCAACGGCGTCTGATGGCGAAAGAGCAAATCCGCCGGATGACGTACACATTCGCCGATGGTTTGTTCGAAAAATGGATCAGTGAAGCGCCGTCCTCCCAGATAACCCCAGTCCACCGTGGGCTGCGCCTGCCGCCAGTAAATGCGCATGGGGGTCCAGCCATCGAAATCGTTCATCTCAAATCCACCTTTCAAACCAGGCGCGGCGGCGTTCCTGGACTGCCGCCCGTATTTCTTCGGGAGTCAACTCACAGCCCCGTTCCCGGCTCAATCTGACCGCGAGCGCGATAAAGCTTTCCAGATTAGCCGTCGTGCGAAGCTGCTCGTGAAGTTGCCGGTCCGCCAGCACCATTTGGCTGAAACGTTCCAAGCTTTCGCTAAATTGTTCCGTCGGCCTATTCATCGTTGAGCCTACTTAAACATTTCCTCTACCGGTCCCGCAAACACATATAGGAAGTCGTCCGTCAATTCGAATAACATCGCGAGCATGAAGCCGGAATTGTAAATTTATTTTAAGGGATTAAGGCATGACTGACAGTCAAAAACCTTCGGTGAAATCTTCAGTAAGAGAGTTAAAGCCGGTTAAGTCGAATAGTGAAACAGTTTGTTGAAATTGTTCGGCGAATCATGTAGTTTTTACCCGGAAAATGGGCATTTGCCGTCCGATTTGGACCGCAGTGAGTTTGGTTTCCATAGCGATGACCGCAAGCCTTGCAGGTTCAATAACTTGAGCTAAGCTTTCGACGCGCATGCGACCTTCAAATTCGATGAACCCATCGAGCGGCGCAGGCCGCAGATGGTTTGGCACAATCGTTTTATTGTCTTCGTGTTTGACCGGCTTGACCGGCTTGACCGCGCCCGCCACTGCGATCAGCGCCCCGGAACACTACGACCAGTTGGTCGAACGCTTCCGGGCCCTGGAAGCCAAGGAAGCCGCCTTCGGCCCGGATTACGAGCCGCTCTACCGCGCGGCAATCGCGTGGTACGAAGCTTGGGGAAACCACACGAATGATCCGGCCGACACGTACTTTGTCGCGCCCGATGAATATGCGGCAGAGTTCGCCGACGCGCTGGAGCGCGGCCACAATTACATCGGTGAGCACCTGGGCAGCGCCTTCCCGATGGCCTTTGAAACGAGATTGCCCGACGGGACAGTCGTCAAAGCGAATTATCAATTGAGTTTTCCCTCAGGTTTTCCGGAAACGGGGCGCAAATTTCCTTTGGTCATCGGCCTTCACGGATCCGGCTGGCTCGGTCACAAAATTTCCTACGTCCGCGGCGGCCAGACGGGCGGGCGCGTCTTCCAAGTAACACCGATCAACCAAGGCGGGCCGTGGAAGCTGGATTTTCTAAATGCGTACCTGGACGAACTTCTCCGGATTCTACCCGTCGATCCGGACAAGGTTTATCTGGAAGGCCACAGCCTTGGGGCCATGGCGACTTGGGATTGGGCCATGAACAACCCGGAACGCTTCGCCGCGATTTCTCCGCGGGATGGTACCGGCGCGGCTTTTCGTGCGGCCAGGCTCAAGCACATCCCCGTATGGGTGATCCACGGCTCGGAGGATGACGTCATTTTTCCGGCTTACGGCGATCAGATGGTGACCGCGCTGCGGGCGGTCGGTGGAACGGTAAAATACTCGCTGCTCAAGGGCGCTCCTCACAATTTGCCGCCTGATTTCGACGAACAGGCGGTTATTAGCTGGTATTTACGGCAAACGCGCAGTCACAAACCGGCCCCGGCGGATCCGTTGAACGCTCTGGACATCGGCGCCTTGGGGTTCTCCGAGACGGCCATTGTTACATTGCCTGGCGGATGGTTCTGGAAATCCGCAACTGTACCGAGGCAACCCGGTCCGGATCGGCGCTCCGCCAACAGAGATCTCGAGAAGTTGCTTTTCAGGAAAGTTGAGGATCGGGGTGCGTCGGTAGACGGTCCAATCCACCAGGAGATTGACCTGGAAAAACAAGTAACAACGCTCTGGTTGGCGATCCCGAAATCCATTCACTCGGAGGTGAAGGACGATCCCTTGATTATCAGGCTGGCGGATCGAAAAGCCGCCCGATTCTACTGTCGGGGGGACACTCGGACGGCCCTTGCTCGGGCAGACGAGGTCGCAGCGAAACTCAAAAGCGAAGGGAAGGATTTGTACGACGCAGTTTGGCTGACAACGCTTACGCCGCAGCAACGAGGTTCGAACCATATCGTTGAATGCTGGATCGAATTGAAATAATGCGAGCCCACGGCAAACGGTCGCCCCTGCGGAGATCAACCAATTGTTGATTTACCCTACTGTGCGGCAAAGTTAATTATGAGACCAATTTTCCAGAAAATTGGTTGACACTTTTTGTTTTAGGATTTGCTGAACGGAGATCAGTCCCTGGCGGCGGAGCCAGGCTTCCACGGTCACTCGCCAGAGCGTAGTGACGCGACGGTGATCATCCTTCGGCATGCTTCCAATCATTCGCCCAAACTCTTCGAGCAGCAACCGGAAAATCATTTGCTGCTCCTGCCGCGATGACCGCAGGTGTTGTGTCTTGAAACACCGGCCGAGCAATTGGTTTGAGCAGCACTTTCCCGCCGCAACTCCAACCTACCGCCGCGACTGCAAGCGGGGTGCATTCCGCGGTGCTTGATTCATTTAAAATCACCTCTCTCGATGATGCCTTGAAGCACGTCCTTGCCTTGGAGGACGGGAATGTCAGACCCGGGATTCGCCGGGTTATATTGTTTGGGGGTTTGGAATTTTAGGTTTCCGATCAGCGAAGCATAGGATGGCAGGAACAGGGTCGTTGCGGTGGTCTGGCCGTTGACCCGGGCTTCCCCGTCGTTCAGAACCACCACGGTTTTCATTCCGGGACTCAAATCGAATGTCACCTTGCGGCGGCTTTTGTCCGGCGCAAGAAATACCATCACACCTTTCTGGTGAGCAGATCCTTTCAATACGAGCGACCAGTGCTCGCCCCCGCCCTTCCGCTGCCAGGTCACTTGGAGTTTTTCTCCCTGACCAAAGGGCAGGACAGCGTCGAAGTGGTTCCACGCCGACGGAAGGGCCGGCATGAAGACCAGACTGTTTTCCAAGAGGTTGGGACGGAAGCCCAGGAAGTCCTGATATCCGTTGCGGGCAAATTCTGCAACACTCCAAGCTTGGGCGAACGTGCCGGAGGCATGAATTTGGCCATTCGCGTCCGGGAGCGCATCCAGAAGTTCGCTCATGTTGCCCACGGTGCCAAGGTAGAGAATCTGACCGGCCAGATTTTTTGCCAGACGGTAGGCCAGGTCTTGATAACCGAAGCGGTCGAGGGCCGTGACCGAGAATCCGGCATTCCAGCCCCAGACGGTGCCGTTGTGGTAGGCAGCGTCGAAGAAATAGTAGTTGTCGTCGTGGTGAAAGGGATGAAAGTAAGGATCGTTCTGACTCAAGGATGCAATGCCATAGGGAAAGAGCAGCTCGGAGACGGCATTCCGGGTCACCAGCGCCTCAATGTCACCGGCGGTGAGGCGGTCTTCAAATGGCACCGAAACCGTCATCAATTGATTCGGCCGGACCTTGACATCGCGGGTGCCGTCGGCCCGCAAACGATCGGCCATCACTCGCCCATCCCAGAACCTGGCCGTAAAATTGGTTTTTAGAATCTCGGCCTGCTGTTCCCATCTCCCGGCGGCAGCAGAATCGCCACTCTCATTCGCCAGCGTCACCCCTGCCTCCAGGGCAGTGAACCAAAGCGCCTGAATCTCGACCGCACGGTTGCCGCGGGCGGACCACGGCTTGTCGCCCTTGATCCGCGCGTCCATCCAAGTGTCGGCGTCGTCGTGAGTCAAGAACCCTTCTGCATCCACGTAATTGGTTATTGCGCCATCCAGCGCAGTCTTGACGACCGGATAAAGGTTCCGGGCGAACTCCTTGTCCCCACTATAGCGCAAATATTCATATGCCTCGCGAATCATCCACGGGGTTCCGTCGGTCGTGTTATAAATGATGTCCTCCAGCGAGCTCACCCGGTTGGGGATGCGCCCGTAATTCCGGTCCGGACCGAGATTTTGAAACCGGGCGAAATTTTCAAGCACCTCCCTGGCTTCAGTAAACGAACCGGAAACCAGCAGCGCGCCGGGCAGCGAGATGAATGTGTCGCGCCCCCAGTTGTTCTTGAACCACGGAAGACCGGCCCAGATGCCCTTGCCAAATTCCTCCACCACGAACAAATGACTGGCAGCCTTGGCCCACATCAGTGCCTTGTTGTATTCGGCGTCGTCGGTCCAGAGAAAACTTCGAGTCAGATAGTCATAGCAAGCCCGCATCTCCGCCTGGATGGGATCCGAGGCGGCGATTTCCGCAGCCTTATTGGCGGCCTCTTCCGCTGTGAAACCGAACGCGATTGTCACGGTTAAATCCTTGGCCACCTTCTGGCTGGTCACGCAGACCACCACGTTGTGATCAGAAAGATCGAGCACTGCCCCGGCTCCGACCGGGGCTGCCTCGAGCCCCGTGGCCAGGGTGAAGCTTTTGTCTGCGCACAAGGCAACGAAGGCCGGGTAAAGGTTGTTCGTCGGCAAAACTTTGGGTGAAATGACCACGGCCTGTCCAACTTGCTCGATCGCCATTGCGTCCCTTGGGCATTTCAAAAACGGGATCACGCCCAGAATTTGTGATTTGGCGGAATGCACGGCGACCGAGACGGCGTATTTGCCGGAATGAACAACCATTTCCTCGGAAATGCCATCCGGGTATTGGACCCGATCGCCACGCGGCAGAACACTTTCCAGCGCACCGCCCGCCGTCCGGTTGTTGAGTTTGCCCGCCACGAACGTGGCATAACCCGTGAACACCGCGGTATTCTTCATCAAGTAACCACCGCCCTGATGGTAATCGTGCGTGTAACCCTCGAAATATCCGGCGATATTATCACCGACCAAATACTGCCTTTTTTGACCTGGCATCACATTGATCGCAATGGTGTCAAAAAACGCCTTAGCTCCGGGTAATTTTCCCTGTCCTTGTGGAAGTGACACCGTTTTGGCTTTTATCACAGCGATATTGAAAACCGACTTGCTTGCAAGCGGATTTGAATTTTCGTTGGCGGCAACGAAGCCGGGAGAAAAATAAAAAACCAGCGCTACCAGGAATATTTTTATGACAGCATTTTTGCGCTGGTAAAATGCCGTTGCCCGGAGAATGAAGTTCATATTTGAAACCTAGAATAGTATTCCCCGAAAGGTTGGCAACCATCCAGTCGCACCAGCAGCGGTGCAAAGGCAACTGCCAGACGTGGTTTTAGAAACTCCAGCGGTTAAACGGATTTCACCAAAACCCAGGCAATGAATCCAAAACGATTCAACCCTTGTGGGGAAGGCTTGTTCAAAGTGACCGGAAGCAAAGCACCCAGTTCGGCGGTGGGCTCGACTTGCAGACGCTTCATGGTTTCCACCGTTTGATTTTCAGCATGCCGCCAAATTTCGCGGTACGTGTCCGCAACGAAAAATTATCGCCTGTTCAGCAGCACTTTTGGTCTTTGTGCGTGTTTGGTGGTCATTTGAAGATTACTGCGGCGGTGAATTGGTCAGCGGCACGACGCGATAAAATCCCGCAGGATTGGCCGGGGCGTTCGGATCGATGAGATCAATCGAACCTTGAAACACCTGATTGGTGCTGACGGACGACCAGCTCAAAAGGTCAGTCGAAGTATCAACCTCAAACCACGCGCCATCCGGCCCGCTGGCATTGAAATGGAAAGTGCCGTCGGGCAGGAGACTGCCATCAGGCGGCAAAACGGCCACTGGCAACGGCAGCGGACGAGGCCAGTAGTAGAGAATGATGGCCTCCGCGCAAGGCGGGAAACCGACGACATAATCCGGCAGGGTGTTCGGGGAAGGCGTCAGTTTCAGTATGACAGTCTTGGCGAGTTTGTTTGATCCGTTGTCAATCGGCACAATCGGAATCAGTGCATAAGCGCCGCCGGCGGGAATGTCCACATAACCGGGCAGCGCGACGTAATCCACGCCGTTGCTGGCGGTGCCGCCAATGTTGTAATTCACCGTCAGAGCTGACGAAGCATCGCCAAATCGGCGCACGGTGAACAACGCAGCTTTCGGGCCCCAATTGGTAAAATACTGCCAAGAAGGCGGCGGCCAATTCGACCAAGACGGCACTGCATTCGTCATGCCCGACCAAACCCAGAAACAGTTCGTGCCGGCGATGGCAACAGGGTCGGTGGCCACGATGTTCACAATGTCAGGCAGGTTCGTACCGTTGGCGGAAGACAAAATCGTGATGTTGACCGGCGGGGAAGTGCGATTCAGCGTCAAGAGCGGCTCAGCCACCAGGCCGCCGGTCGCCACGGCGGTCAAGGTATAGTTGCCTGCCGGCGGGTTCGACCACACCAAGCACCACAACGCACCCAGCCGGCCCAAGACGATTGGGCCCATGACGCTGGGCGACGCAAGCGATTGACAGACCGGGTGGTTGGCCGTAGAAAGCTTGATGCCGGAACCCAAATCGTTGGTTCCGTTGGCATAAAATTCCACGTTGGTGAATATCGCTTCCGAGCGCGTATAGGCGAAAATCGGAATGTCTACTGGCCTGTAGAACACCGCGTGGTTGGGCGGGCTGACAATGCGCACTGGCGGACCCAGGGTCGGACCAAAAATTGGATCTTCAACTTGGGCAAGACCGAGACGCGGAACCATCCCTGCTGCAAGCACGGCAATGAGAACATAGCCTGCCGCGAAGCGCAAAAAACACAACTTTTTCATAAGCGATGCCTTTCGATAAAGCTTTTGCGGATGCTTGTGGTTTATTATAGGCAGAGTGGAGAAATAGTCAAGCGTTTTAAGTAACGAAATGGTTACAAAGCTCTTTTGAATTTATAATCACTGGCGCTGTCCCACGCCAAAATACGCAAGCTAACTATTATCCTGTTCCCCGCCTCCCACATTTTTAATTCCCCACCCTTGCTTCCAAGAGGCAACGTGACGCGGACAGTTGCAAGCAGAAACGGAGCTGTTTGGCTGCGCGGTGAGTGGGCATCCGCAGGAATTGTTTGAGGACGTTGCCTGGGACACGTATTGCCCCGTCGCGCGACTAGGCGAGCACGTCGGCGAAACGGTGGTGACGTGCGGGCTGGTGGTGGAACAGCGGACGCATCACCAGATTACCGGTGAGCCGATGAAATTTCTGACGCTGCCAGACTGGACCGGCATGGTGGAAACGGATTTGTTCGCAGACTTACAAGAGCTACGGGCTGGCGACCGTGCGGCATCCGGTGCTAGAGGTCGAATCGAAAGTCGAGCCGTTCGAGAACGGGCGGGGCTTTTCGTTGCGAGTGGTGCGGGCGGGAAAGCCGAGGCAAAGGCAACCACCCACCAATGGAAAGCTTTTGCTTTGATTGTCCCTCATCGTTATGACGAGAATCCGACGATGACGAAAGTCGTCCCATCATCACCGAGTTCTGCGGATAGTTACTGGCTGACGCGGTTTGTTCTGCTGCGATTGCTGGGCTGTGTCTATGCCGTGGCATTCCTGGTCGCAGCGGAACAAATCCTGCCGCTGATCGGTTCACACGGACTCCAGCCGGTGCATTCGTATCTCGAACGGGTCCAAAACACTCTGGGTTCTCCGACCGCCGGGTTTGTGCGGCTGCCGTCATTATTCTGGTTCGATCATTCCGACGCCGCCCTGCAACTGACGGCGTGGGTCGGCTTCGCCCTGTCGTGCGTAGTCGTGGCCGGTTACGCAAACGCCATTGTGATGTGGCTGCTGTGGGCGCTCTATATGTCGTTCGTCCACGTCGGGCAGGACTGGTATGGCTACGGCTGGGAAATCCAACTACTGGAAACGGGCTTCCTGGCAATCTTTCTTTGCCCTCCGCTCGATGGCCGTCCGTTTTCAAAACGCGCGCCGCCGGTCGTGGTGTTCTGGCTGTTCCGCTGGCTCATCTTTCGCATCATGCTCGGCGCGGCACTCATCAAACTGCGTGGCGACTCCTGCTGGCGCGATCTGACCGCGCTGTATTATCACTTCGAGACCCAGCCGATTCCGGGTCCGTTGAGTCGCTGGTTTGACTTCCTGCCGCACTGGATATTAAAGGCCGGCGTACTGTTCAATTTCCTCGCCGAGCTGATTGCGCCGTGGTTTGCCTTTTATCCGCGCATTGCACGGCGCGTGGCGGGTGTAGTCATTGTGCTGTTTCAATTCTCTCTCATCCTTAGCGGCAACCTTTCCTTCCTGAACTGGCTGACCATCGTGCCGGCGCTCGCGTGTTTCGACGACGGTTTCTGGGCGAAGTTGCTGCCGCGCGCGTTGGTGAATCGCGCGACAACAGCCGCCGCGGCAGCGCAACCATGCCCTCCGATGCAACACACCGCGTTGGCGGTTGCCGTGATCATTGGCCTCTTAAGCGTTCAACCGGTGATCAACATGATTTCGCCGCTGCAAGTCATGAACACTTCGTTCGATCCGCTGGATCTCGTGAACACCTACGGCGCATTCGGCACCGTGGGCCGTGAGCGGTTAAACGTGGTGTTTGAAGGCACGGACGCCGAATTGCCCGACGCCCGCGCCGTCTGGAAAGGCTATCGTTACCAAGCGTTGCCCGTCGCACTGGACAAACGGCCTCCGCAGATTGCACCCTATCAACCGCGACTCGACTGGCAGATGTGGTTCGCCGCAATGAGCACGCCCAATCAGTATCCTTGGACGCTTAATCTGGTCTGGAAACTTCTGCACAACGACCCTGGCGCGTTGAGTCTGTTTGGTGGTAACCCGTTTCCCGAAAAGCCACCGCATTACATTCGCGCCACGCTCTACCACTACGAGTTCGTCCGGCCCGGAACTCCCGAAGGCAACTGGTGGAAGCGTGAAGAATTGGGATTGTGGCTGCCGCCGTTGTCCGCCAGCGACCCACGCCTGCTGAACTTCTTGCAACTGGCCGGGTGGCTGGAAGAGACAAATGCAGTCAGTCCCTAAGCTACGGACTGGCACCCGTGTGATATCCGGTGCTGGAGGTCACCGCGACGCCTGAGCCGTTGGAGAACGGACGAGGCCTTTCCTTGCGAGAGCTGCGGGCCGGGAAGCCACGCGCACGACCAGGTTGCTCAAGGAACCGCCAGCCGGAAGAACTGCTGCGGCCCGGCATTGCAGTTGGTGAAACTGAAATTAGTCTCGGTGTTGGCGACTCTTCCCAGCGTCGTCCAGCTTCCCAAAAGATTCGTGACGGCCTCGACGTTATAAACCACGTTCGTCAGCCCAACCCATTGAAGATTTTGCGTCGTGTTGGAAGCGGCCATAGCCAGCACCGGCGGCGGCACGCTGAACACCGTCCATTCCAATCGCACCACGCTGTATTCGGGAATGGCCACCGGATTCGTCACGGTCAGCGTCTGGATGACGACGTTATTAATTGCCGGCGGATTGGAATTCACCACGCTCGGATCGCTGCCGGCGACGAACGTCTCCAGAAATTGATTCGTCAACGCCACGCCATCCTCGATGATTTGCACCGGCGTGTTGGTTGCGCCCTTGTTCGTGAGCACCACATACCGCTTTCCGTTGCCGCCCTGATATGCCTGCGCGTAAATCGCCGGCATGGTGGTGACCCCGTTGGTATCCATCGGCACGACCGGGCAATTGGTGCCAACGGTCGTAGCATAGACCGCCGTGGAACGATTGATCGCCCAATACGCCACCGCTTCCGCGGAACCTTGAGCGCTTAAAAAGTAACCGAACGGCAGGCCGACGGTATTGGTGGTGTAGCCGCCCGCAGCGGCTTTGGTAACGGCATTCCAAAAATCGTTGGTGGTGGCCACGCCGCTGTTGTCCACCAATTGGTAGCTGCCGGCGAAACTCATGCGCGGGCAGGTGGACAGGCGCATGACCATCTCCGCGGCATAAATTCCGCCGTAGAGCGTGCTGGTCGGCGGATTCTGTCCGCCGTTGCCGTCGCCCAGCGTCGGATTAAATTCCGTGAGCAGGAAAGTTGTATTGCTGCCGCTGTCCTGGACCAGCACGTTGCTGACGTAAAGCGTGCTGTTGCTGGACAGGAAACTATTGTCCATCGCCATCAAATCGGCAAACGGAATGTTCGTCGGCAACTGGGGATAATAATGATAAACCACCGCGTCCCAGTATTGATTGGTCGCGCCGTAACGGGCCAACGCATTGTCCCAACTCATGCCGGAGCGCGACGGGTCGCTGAAGAAGACGGCGACGACGGCGTTGGAATCGGCGGCCTTGATGGCGTTGCGGTAAGGAAGCATTTTGTTGGCGTAAACCATGCCGTTGGTAAAGAACGGGTCGGCGCCACTTTGGAACAGGTAAGGTTCGTTGCACAATTCCCACGCGGCGACGTGAATGTGATTGCTTAAGGCGAACGCCGCGAAGGCGCCGGCATCGGCGGCGTTTGTGTCCGTGAAGCCGTTGATGCAGACGATAATTTTCGCCCCGCCGAGGTTGTCGGCCAGGCTGGCGAAATTCGTGAACCACACGCCGCCCTTGCCCTGAAGCGCCAGAACCGTGCCGGCGGTCAGATTGGAAGCATTGCTGTTCGGGCCTTGCATCAGGCCGATGGTGTTGACCCAATTTGTATCCGTCAGGCCGGTCTGCCAGTTGAACGCATCGCCGGTCGTCCCGGCGGGAAAAAGCAACCAGCCTGGTGAAAGCATCGCGGCGTAACGCTGCATGTTGGTGTCGCCATACTCCTCGCCCTTGCCCAGCAACTCAGTGGTGAAACCGGCGAAACCAAGGTTCAGCGATGTGGCATTCGTCGTCGCAAACGCCACCTCGACGTTTGTGCTGGTCTGGGCACGGATTTCCGGTGTGAGCCAGAAGCTGGACGACAGAACCAAGGCCATAAGAGCGACAGATTTCATGCGCGCTTCGATGATTGTCAGCCAATTTCGTGCCGATAATTACATATAACTCAAAGATTTTGGGCTTACGCTCCTGACAAAGGTAGCCTGAAAAACGGGGGATAAAGCATCCAACTCGGTCGCGGTCTCGACTCCCTTGATTTCTCCGAGTTTAGCCTGTGCTTGCATGACCACTTGATCGACTGGGGAAGAAGCGGCCAGTGTGCCATCGTTTAATGTAAGATTATCACCACTAACCTTGGAACCACTTCTTCGGTTGCCCGCGGCGCGTTGAGGGTGCGGGGATATTTCGCCTGGTTTGCGGTTCACCGCTGCCATCGCTCGGGCCAGCCGGTTTCCCAGCGGAAGTGTTGCGCGCAGTGGCTGGTGTTGGCGTAGCCCACGTCCCAACGGCCATCGCCGCCGTTCTCTGGCCAGTGTCACCGTTCATGACACCACGAACCTGTCGCCAATTTCAAGCGTGGCCGGCCGTGACGGCATCGAACGCGCGACAGAAATTGCCGCCGCCGACCTTGCCGATTTCTTCCGGCGTGAAACCTTGTTTTAACATGTGTTCCACGACGGCGTAATAGAATCCGACCTTCTGGTCCGCCCAGACTTGGTTTGTCCGCTCGCCGAAGCGCTGCCGCTTGCCGCCAAGTCCGCCGCCGGGGGCAGTTCCGCGCTGACCGCCATCGGGGCCACCACCAAATCCGTTAGTTCCTCCGCCCGGGCCGCCGAACCTATTGGGTCGTGGGCCGCCAGGTCCACCGAATCCGCCGCGGTTGCTGCCCGGCGTGAGTTTCGTGTCGGTGCCGATGCAGACGTGATCAATGCCGACAACGTGGGCCATCGCGCGCACGGCTTCGACATACTCGGCGGGTGAATCATACGAGTGGTCTTGCGAGAACAGGGGAGAATATCTGTGTACATGCTTTCAACGTTAATGACGCGGCCACAGTTTTCAACCGCCCGGGCACATCCATGACCTGCTACACTTTTAGGCCGTCGCTTACAGGTGATCAGATTACAGAAGGCCGCCTGCCCAGAGCTGCGTCGCATTCGTTTGATGTCCCATCTGTGTCTATGAAAGTCCCAAGGCTGCATAGACTGTTGACCGGTTACAGCTTAAATACTTTAGTCAAAGTGAAAGAGCAGAACTGCTGACTCGGCAATTTCGGGGGGGAATTACCGGGCGGAGCATTCAAGTATCATGCGGGTGGTCTTGTTATACGGGCAATGCCTGCTGGGAAAACGTTCTGGCGGATTGGCCTTGCGGATAACGAGCGGCGTCAATGTCTTCGAAGTCCGTAGCTTGATGCGGGTCCTTCCGGCGAGTTACAGCCGCCCTTGATGGTGCTGACAATGAGATCACCAAACGCCCAGTTGTGCAAACAGCTACACCGCTAAAATGCGAGCAGTGAGGAACAATGCCAGGATGGGCGCTCCGGTTGCCGATGCCAGGCAGACGGTGGGGGCAAGTTGGCTCTTGCCTTCCACGTTCGGGGGCACTCGATATCGCCACCAGTTCACAGAGGTGTCTGAACTGCCATCCATTTCCACCATGCGAAACGGACCAGCGGGGCAACTTGCAGGTTTTCACCCTCCAAGTTTGCACCAAACATTCGCCCGATCATGCCCAGCGGTATCCTGTGAGAAACTGCATCGTCAGGATGCCTCAGTTAAGGATTCCTCGATCGGGAAGTGGCTGGATAACCGATGAACCCCCGGAAGCCTGTGGAGAACACTCCATTACACCCAACTAAGACGATCCTTCTGGTCGACGACGAGGACAAAGATCGTATCACAACAAAGTGGTTTCTGACCAACTTCGGTTATGTGGTGGATTCCGCGCCCAGCGCAGAGCAAGCGCTCGCTCTATTCGATCCCAAAATCCATGCTGTGGTTGTAACCGATAATTCGATGCCAAGGATGAATGGTGCGGAGATGGCACACATCATTAAACAGCGGTCTCCGTCCACTCCCGTGCTCATGTACACAGGACAGGCGCCGGATGATCAGTCTTGTGTGGATCTGGTGATTCAAAGACCAGCTCATATGCTGGCACTGAAGAAAGGTGTGGACGAACTGCTTGCCGGACGGGGATGATGCGGGTGCAGCGAGACACCGTCCTGGGTTTGCGGACCAACGCTCCTCGCAAAAGTTACTGCGCCGGCCAAGAGGTTTCTTTGTGCAAAGACCTCGCCGGGCACGCGCGCAGGGGGAGCGAGCGATCGAACATTGCTTGGTCCCCGCTTCAAATCCGATCGGGCCCACGATTTCACAAACCCTTGTGAATAAAAGGGTGTTTGAC
>Ga0181538_10003118_pt1 | contig 16495 bp, 12 predicted proteins | sample PEATcosm2014_Bin_40_FD_119773 | JGI IMG/M metagenome (GOLD analysis project Ga0181538, IMG submission 119773) | Peatland microbial communities from MTU Mesocosm Facility, Houghton, MI, USA - PEATcosm2014_Bin23_30_metaG | ecosystem: Environmental > Terrestrial > Soil > Wetlands > Peat | place...
CCAGCGCGTCAGGCCCCTCTACGATTTGATCGATCGCGTGGCTGAGGCGCGCCGCCGGCGCATCTCCACCGGCGAACTGAATCGCTGGCTGGCGAACGTGGATCTTGGCCGAGGCACTTCGCCCGCGGCGCGGCGCGTCAAAATTTTCTACATCACGCAGGCCTCGACGTCTCCGCCGACTTTCGTCTTATTCACGAATCAAACGCACAGACTTCATTTCAGCTTTGAGCGTTTCCTCGAGAATCGTCTCCGGGAACAGTTCGATTACGTCGGCTCGCCCATCCGCTTTATGCAGCGCCTAAAAGAAAAAAGATAACCCGTTCTCAGTAGGACAGGCACTCTTGCCTGTCCAGTTTTTTCTCGCACGTGGAAGAGGACAGGCAGGAGTGCCTGTCCTACTGAGCGCCGCACCGCCCTCCTCGTTGACACTCTCTAAAATCGGCATAGGATAGGTACCAAATGAGCGCCACGAGCCCCCAGTACGAAATACCCATTCCCGCGGAGAGCCTCCTCAGCATCAGCGAAGTCAGCCGCCTGACCGGCACAAAGGCTTTCGTCCTCCGCTATTGGGAGACCGAATTCCCCATGCTCCAGCCGGTGAAGAATGACAGCGGCCGGCGCCTTTATCGCCGTGAGGACGTGGAGACCGTGCTGCGCATCAAGCGCCTGCTTTACGATGAAGGGTTCACCATCGCCGGAGCCCGCCGCCACCTGCGCGAACAGGACGCGCCCGCCGGCAACGGTTCTTCCCCCCCGGCCGCGCCCGTCGAGCCGCTGGCCGCAGTGCAGCGCAAGACATTGCTCGATTTGCGCGACGCGCTGCGCGCTTTCTTGACGCTGCTCGAAGGCGAGTGATAATCTGAATTTTGCCGATCGGGACGTGGCGCAGCCTGGTAGCGCGCACCCTTGGGGTGGGTGAGGCCGCTGGTTCGAATCCAGTCGTCCCGACCATAGTTTTAGCCCAGGAGCCGGAAGAACCCCCTTCGATCCTGCACCGGAGACCGCTGAGTAGCTCTGTCGTTCGACGTTTATGGCGCACATTCTGCTTACCAACGATGACGGCATCCACGCTGAGGGCTTGCGCGCCCTGCTTGCCGCCTTTGAGGGCCTGGGCACCATCAGCGTCGTCGCGCCGCATATGGAGCGCAGCGCCGCCGCGCAGTCGCTCACGCTCCGGCAACCCATCTTCTGGGAGAAGATCGCGGAGCGCGAATGGGCCGTTGAAGGCACGCCCGCCGATGCCATGGTTCTGGCCCTGCACAAGCTGCTGCCCAACCGGCCTGACCTGGTGGTCTCCGGAGTGAATCGCGGCGGCAATCTCGGCGAGAACATCTATTATTCGGGGACGGTGGGCGCGGCGATGGAAGCCACCATCAATCACGTTCCGGCGATTGCGGTCTCCGTCGCGCATCGCGGCAAAGGTTTTCTGTTCGATCACGCGGCCAAGTTCGCGCGCGAACTCGCGACGATGGTGCTCGCCGATGGCCTGCCCGAAGGCGTGCTGTTGAACGTCAATGTGCCGCTCGATTGGAAAGGCCCTGTGCGCTTCACCAAGCAATCGCGGAAGGTCACGCGCAACGTCCTGCAGGAAGGCGTGGATCCGCGCGGCCGGAATTTTTTCTGGTTGCACGAACAGTTGTCGCCCGAAGGCATGGACCCGGAGAGCGACTACGCCGCAATCTATGATGGGGCCATCTCGATCACGCCCCTGACGCTCGACCGCACGCATCCCACGTCGCTCAATCACCTCTCCCATTGGGCCAAAGCCTTAGAATTACCCGCCGCGAAGTAGCCGCCAACTCTTGACCTTCTCGAGCGGCGATCTTGCCCACGGCGCTGCTTGCATCAACGCCGTTTTGCCTCCATTCTTCATTCCATGGCTCCCGCAATTTCGGCGACGCTTCCGGCGCTCATCGAATTTGGCCGTGAAATCTGCGCTTCGCTGCCGAACTCTGAGGCGCGGGAGTGGCTGGTGACCAACGGCATCGGCGGCTTCGCTTCCGGCACGATCTCCGGCCTGCTGACACGCCGCTACCATGGCCTGCTCGTCGCGTCGCTCGAGCCGCCGGCGGGCCGCACGCTGCTGGTGACCAAGATCGAGGAAACCGCTGGCTACGCCGGGCAGAGCTTTACTCTCGGGGCGAATCGCTGGCGCGGCGGCGCACTCGATCCGCAGGGCTGGGTGAATATCGAACGCTTCCGTCTCGAAGGCACGATTCCCGCGTGGACGTTCGCGCTCGGCGACGCTCGGCTCGAAAAGCGCGTCTGGATGCAGCCGGGCGCCAATACAACTTTTGTGTGCTATTCACTGACCCAGGCCAGCGCCCCGCTCGAACTTTCCTTCAAAGTTCTTGTGAACTATCGCGACTACCACGGCGCGACGCACGCGGGCGATTGGCGCATGCAAATCGAGCCGGTCGCGCATGGCTTGCGCGTCACTGCGTTCGACGGAGCCGTGCCGTTTTATCTTCTGAGCGACTCGGTAAGCGCTGCGCCCGCGCACGAGTGGTATCGCAATTTCGATCTGGCCCTGGAACGCGAACGTGGCCTCGACGATGCCGAAGATCATCTCCTGGCGGGAATATTCACGGAGACGCTCACGCCGGGGGCATCGCTTACGTTTGTTGCCAGCACCGATTCCAATGCGAGCCTTGACGGTCCGAAGGCGCTCGCGGAGCGCGCAACGGCCGATCGCGCGTTGCTGGACACTTGGAGCAACGCCGCTCCATCGCTCACAAAGAAAGCTCCGAATTGGGTGCGGCAACTCGTGCTGACTGCCGATTCATTTCTCGTCGACCGATCTTCCGCAAGCGCCGGCGGTTCGCCTGGCAAGAATTCCGTCATCGCCGGCTATCACTGGTTCTGCGATTGGGGACGCGACACCATGATCGCGCTTCCCGGCTTGACGTTAGCTACGGGCCAGCCCGGGATCGCGCGCGCGATTCTGCTTTCCTATGCGCGCTTCGCGGATCGCGGCATGTTGCCCAACACGTTTCCCGATCGCGGCCAATCGCCCGAATACAACACCGTGGACGCCACGCTCTGGTTTTTCGAGGCCGCGCGGCAGACATTTGCCGCCACTAAGGATCTCTCGATGTTGCAGGAACTTTTCCCCGTGCTCGCGGAGATTGTTGATTGGCACGTTCGCGGCACGCGCTATCAGATTCACGCGGACCCTGCCGATGGTCTTCTCTGTGCCGGGGAGCCTGCCGTGCAACTCACCTGGATGGACGCCAAAGTGGGAGACCACGTCATCACACCGCGCATCGGAAAACCCATCGAAGTGAATGCGTTGTGGCTGAATGCTCTCGTAACGATGGCGGGATTCGCGAACGCGCTCGGCCGTCCGACGGATCGATATACCGAACTCGCTCGCAAGGCAGTGGCGGGATTTGCGCGTTTCTGGAATCCGGAAACCGGATATTGTTTCGACGTCCTCGATGGGCCTGAGGGAAACGAAGCGGCGTTGCGACCGAACCAGATTTTCGCGGTGTCTCTGCCGGAATCGCCTTTCGCTCCGGAGCAGCAGCGCGCGATCGTGGACGCGTGCGCGCGCGAATTGCTCGTGCCGGGCGCTCTGCGAAGTCTCGCTGTGCGCGAGCCCGGTTATTGCGGACGCTATCTCGGCGGCCCTGCGAAGCGCGACGCCGCCTACCATCAAGGCACGGCGTGGGCCTGGCTCATCGGCCCATTCGTCACGGCACATCTCCGCGTATATCAGGATCCCACTGCGGCGATGTCGTTTCTCGAGCCGTTCGCGTCACAAGTCGAAACTTATGGACTTGGTTCGCTCGGGGAAATTTGCGATGGAGACGCGCCATTCGCACCGCGCGGCTGCATCTCGCAGGCATGGAGCGTCGCCGAGGCGTTGCGCGCGTGGACGGCGGCTGCGTCGTTCAGTGGCGTTTGGAAGAAAAAATCCGGCGGGAATCCAGCGGTGAACCCTGCTCAGTCGCGCGAGCGCAAGAAACTTCCGCCGGAGAGAAGCCCGCGCAAACCGAGCAAGAGCAAGCGCGGCTGACTCAGCGCGATGTGCCACAAGACGCGCCCTGCCTCGTCGCGCGAATACTGGCTGAGCGAGCGCCGCGTGGAATTGTTCATCAAGTCCACGAGCCGGCTGTAGTCGGCTTGCTGGAAGGAATGAATCGTCTTGCGAATCAGAAGATGCATGTCGAGTTCGCGACGCAGCGCGCGCAACTCGCGGCTGTGGCCGCCATCGAGAATCGCTTCGCACGCGCCGAACGCGCCGCGGAATCCGGTGACGATGCCGCCGACGGTGGTCACTTTCACTTGCGACGCCGCGTCGCCCACAAGGAACACGCGGCCAGATCCGACCTTGCGCTGCACCGGCACCCAACCGGAATAGACGGGGATGCGCGCGCCCTGAAATGAGATGGGCTCGAGTTTCCGTTTATCGAGGAATCGTTCGAGGCAGCGCCGGGTCTGTCCGCCTTCTTCGCCGATCAAACCGAGAGCGGCGCGATCGGGCGACTCCGGAATCAGCCAGTAGAAATACGGTGTGTCATCCGGAACAAACCACACGCGCACCGAATCCGCCGGCATGTCCGACGGCATCTTGACGACCGCCTGAATCAGCGGAACTGTCTGCTGCTTCGGCCAGCCCGCGGCGAGCGCCACGCGACTCTGCGCACCGTCCGCGCCGATGACTGTTTCCACTTCGACCTGTTCCTGCTTCGCCTCGCGGGCGGATTCCATCGTCAAGCGGACGCCGTAGCCGTTTCCCTCGAGCCCCACGAAGCGGCGCCCGAAACGAATTTCCGCTCCCGATTGCTGGGCCTCGGAGGCCAGGCTGTGGATCAGCCGCGAACGCTCGATGATGAGGTCCGGCCGATCGAGTGTAACGGTCGCGGCGCGGCCGTCCGTGAACAGCTCGAAACGATTGATTTCGTTTGCGACGGAGGACTCCGCCGCGGGACCGAGAAGGTCGCGCATGCGGCTGGTGACGATCAGGGTGCGAGCGGCGGGCGCGAGCTGCTCGGATTGCTCAAAGACCTGGACTCGCCGCCCGGCCCGCGCCAGGAGGCTTGCCGCATAGAATCCGGCCGCAGAGCCGCCGACGATGGCAACATTGCGCTCGCCGGGATTTTTCGGGCGCGCTCCTATGGTGTCTTGCAGCGGAACCTTCCCACGCCGCGGTTCTGTCCCAGATCCCCGATGCGGCGCAACGGTAGGGGATCTGCTGCGATCCGGATCCAGAGAATTCTAATGCCGCCGGTTCAAATCCATGCAGGCCGAGTGCGTCGCCCCCGTATCAGAGCAGAAGAAAGACTTAGCAGCTGGAAAAGTATAGCCAATCGCCCAGTTTAGGCAAGCCGGAAGCTGTGCGAACCTGGAGAGGGAAAGAGAGGGGGGGAAACTAACGTGCTTTCTGGCGCTCGTACGGCGCCTTTTCCAACCACGCCACGGCTCCGACCGCGATCAATGCGAGACCTGCCGCCAGCGGCAGGACGATTGCCTGGGGAACCCGGCTTACCAGCAAAGCCGATGCGCCGGAGAACGCGCCCAGGCCATACAACGCCAGAACGGCCCGGCGCTGCCCCATTCCGAGATTCGAGAGGCGATGAGCCGTGTGATCTTTTCCCGGAGTCGTGAACGGGAGCAACCCGCGGCGAGAGCGTGAAATCGAGATCAGCGTCGTATCAAAAACGGGAACTCCCAGAATCAAAACCGGCACCAGCCAGGCCTCATGCAAAGGGGCAGTGGGCCGCAACTTCAAGGCTAGCGTCGCCATCAAGAATCCTAGGAACATCGCGCCGCCGTCTCCCATGAAAATTTTGGCGGGATTGAAGTTCCAGCGCAGGAAACCGATCGCGGCGCCCATCACGGCTGCGGCCATCGTGCTGACCAGCAATTGGCCGCTCTGCAGCGCGAAGATCGCGAAGAAAAGTGAAGCCACCGCAGCAACGCCGGCGCACAGGCCGTCCATGTGGTCGAGGATGCTGAATGCCGCCGTCACGCCGACCACCCACACCAACGTCAAAGCCGTATCGGTCCAGACACCGGCCCGGCCGTGAAGGAACGTGGAAAACACCTGGGCGCGAACACCGGAAACCAGCAAGATCACCCCGGCGCACGGCATGGCGACAAACAATTTAATCTGGTGATGCAGGAGGCCGCGGTCATCGAGAAAACCGACAACGACGAGCAGCGTGGCGCCGGCAAAAATGCCCACCACTTCGCTCCACGGCTGGCTCCCCATCGAAACCACAATGGCGAGCACCACACCGGAGTAGATCGCCAGGCCACCGAGCAGCGGCACGGGCTCCAAGTGAACCTTTCTCGGGCCAGGGCGGTCCACCATGCCCACACGCAAGGCGAACTGGCGCACCGGCACCGTGAGGCAAAAAGACGCCAGCAATGCGACCGAAAACGCGAGCAATCCTGAATTCAAGACTCCCCCTGCAATCGAATCAACCTGCGACCGAGTCAGCGCGTAGTCAGCATGCCGCCCAAACTCTTCTGAACTTGTGCGCGATCTTTCGTCTTGTAATACCAATCGATCGTGCGCTTCAGCCCTTCGCGGAACGTAAACTTCGGCTCCCATCCCAGGAGCTTCTTTGCGAGAGAATTATCGGCGACGCGGTTCAGCGGGCCGGTCGGCATGTTCGGAAGAAACTTGATCTCTGCCTTCTGGTTGGTGAATTCGAGGATCATGTTCACCGCGTCAATCACGCGAACGCGCTCCATCGTGCCGAGATTCACGGGCGTGCCGTCGTCAATTTTTTCACCGGCGAGGATCGTGCCGGAAACGATGTCGTCAATGTAGGTCCAGTTGCGAATCTGCGTGCCGTCGCCCCAGACCTCGAATGGATTTTGGCCGATGAACGCGCGGGCGATCATCGCGATGACCGCGTGATTTTCGACTCCACGCGGCCCGTAGACCGTGAAATAGCGGCAGGAGGCCGTCTTCAAGCCATGCTCTTTGGCGTACGCCTGCAGCGTGAACTCGCCCATGAGCTTCGCCCAACCGTAGGTGTTGTCGGCGTCGTTCGGCCCTTTGGTCAGATCCTCAGTCAAGTAAAGCATCTTGCCGGTGTCCGCCTGCAGAAAATTCGGATAGACGCAGCCTGACGAAGCAAAAACAACCTTGCGAACGCGGGCCTTCAACGCTTCCGCGAAAATCAGGCCGTCGAGAAAGAAATTCGACGCGCAGCCGGCTTGATGCAGATCCACGTAGCCGCGGCCGCCGTGATCGGCCGCGAGGTGAAACACCGTATCAATGCCCTGCATCGCGGCGCGAGCGATTCCCGGCTCGCGAAGATCGGCATGCAGGAACTCAACCTTGCCGCTGGCGATGTGTCCCGCAATATTGTCCAGGCGGCCGCTCGTGAGATCGTCCACGGCGCGGACGGTGGCGCCGCGCGCGATGAGCTGGTCAGCGAGGGTCGAACCGATAAAGGACGCTCCCCCTGTGATCAGGGCTTTCTTTCCAGACCAAAACGTTTCTGCGGCTGTCATTCGCTTGCGACTTCCTCCAGTGTGTTTATGAAGATTTGGAGCTGTTTCACCCTATCATAAAAAATCGATGCGGCACGCGCGCGCAAACTCATTTGTCCTAAGCGTTCAGGGTCGGCAAGCAGACTACGAACCGCACTGGCGACAGCTTCCGGATCATCCGGATCGGCGGATACGCCGCAGCCGGTGCGAGTGAGAATGCGCACCACGTCCGTCTCGCCGCGAGCGACGCCGAGAATCGGACGGCCCGCGGCGAGCAGTGGATACAGTTTCGACGGCACGACGACACCTTCAAGGCCGCACTTCACCGTCACAACGTGAAGATCGCCAGAGGCCAGGACGCTGGGAAGATCCTGTGCCGGGAAAAATGGCAGAAATCGGACAGCGCGGCAACCCGCGGCTTCCGCTTCGATCTCAGGTTTTCGAGCGCCTTCGCCGATGAAGACCAGGCCGACGCCTTCCGATTCGAGAAGGCGCGCGGCGCGAATTAACGTGCTCCAGGCGCCGTAGAAACCCAGATTGCCTGCGTGCACGAGAACGAAACGGAAATCGCCGCGAATCTCGCGCGCGATGGGATTGTCCGGCGAAGGCAGCGTCTCCGGGACAAACACGCCGTCGCGAACGATGGCGATACGCGCCGGATCGACGCCTTTGGCTAGAATCCGATCGCGCATGTCCTCGCCGAGCACGATGACGCGCGCGGCGCTGCGCAGCGCTTTGCGATGCATGCGTTCCCAGCGCTCGATCCATTTGCCGGGACGCACGATCTGGCCCCCGGTGGCCATGTCCGGATAGAGATCGCGGATGTTGTAGACGAACGGGCGTCCGGTGAGACGCGCGACGATGGAGCCTGCGATTCCCATGATGGGCGGATCGGTCATCGCCAGGACGACGTCCGACTGAATTGCGAGCGCGCGCGGAACAGCGAGCGCGAGGTACGTCATGTAATTGGACAGGCGGCGGCGCATCTGGAAGCGCGGAAAGGCGGTCGAGCCGACCCGCTCTATGACCAGATTGCCGCGCACCTCGCGCCGCAACAAGTAAGGCGGGTGGCGCTCGGTGGGATCGTACGATGGGCGGCCGCAGAGGACCGTGACGCGATGGCGCTCCGCGAGCGGCTCAATGAATTGCGCGGCGAGCTTGGCCGTGGCGGAAGTGTCCGGCGGATAATACTCGTTCAGGAGGAGAACGTGCACGCTGCGATCCGTGAAAAAGTTTGGGAGCGCCGGCGATTCCGCGCGTGGGCGCAAACGAAAGACAGAAGGCTCAGCGCGGCACCTCGGAACTGGGCGTGCCGCCGGGCTTGCGAATCAAAATGTCTCCAAGAACCAGCGCATCCATCTTCGTGCGCAGAAAACAATCAATCGCTTCCTCGGGCCGGCAGACGATCGGTTCATTGTCATTAAAAGATGTGTTCAGAACGACGGGCACGCCGGTGAGATTAGCAAACTCGCGTATGAGCCGCCAGTAGCGCGGGTTGGCCTGGCGGCTGACGGTCTGCAGGCGGCCCGTTCCATCCACGTGCGTGGGAGCGGGGATCACGCTGCGCTTTTCGGGACGCACGGAATAGGCGAGCGTCATGAAGGGGGATGGATAGGATTTCTCGAAATATTCCGCGGTGGATTCTTCGAGAATGGAAGGCGCAAACGGGCGAAAAATCTCGCGGTGTTTAATGCGCTGATTCAAAATGTCTTTCATTTCAGCGCGCCGCGGGTCCGCGACGATGCTGCGGTTGCCGAGGGCGCGAGGCCCCCATTCGGCGCGGCCCTGGAACCAGCCTAGAATATGGCCTGCGGCAACTTCCATTGCGGCTTCGCGCGCAATCTCTTCTTCCGGCCGCTCGAGAATTTCCATTCCGGATTCGGAGAGCCGACTCGCCGCAACGGCCTCGCGAATCCGCTCCGGCGAATACTCCGGCCCCCAGTAGGCGTGCTCCATCACAAAACTGCGCGGGCGGCGCAAGATCTGGTGATGAACGAAATAGGCTGCGCCCACGGCGAGGCCGGCGTCACCCGCGGCCGGTTGAATGAACACTTCCGTGAACGGCGTGCGCTCGAAGATCAGGCCATTCGCAACGCAATTGAAAGCGACTCCACCGGCGAGGCACACGGCCTTTTGCCCCGTTCTCTTGTGCAGCGCGTTGAGCATCTCAAAAAGAACTTCTTCGAGTCGCGCCTGCAGCGTGGCGGCGATATCACGATGACCCTGCTCGAGAGGGGCTTGCGGATCGCGCGTCGGACCCAGGCGCTCCGCCATGTAGGGAGAAAACATCGCGCCCAGCTCGGGCGTCTTGTCGGATTCGCGCCAGCTCATTTCCGGACCGGTGCGATGATGGATGAAGTATTCAAGCCCGAGTCGAAAGCCGACTCCGCTCGTGCTGCGCACGATGCGCCGGAATTCGTCCATTCGGGAGGGCTGGCCGTAGGCCGCCAGTCCCATGATCTTGTATTCATCGCCGAACTTCCGGAAGCCGAGGTATTGCGTGACTCCGGTGTAATACATCCCGAGGGAGTGGGGGAACGCAATCGATCCCTCCACGCGGATATGGTTTCCCTCGCCCACGGCCCACATCGTGCTTGCGAAATCGCCCAAACCATCAGCGGAGAGCAAAGCGGCTGACTCGAATGGCGAAACAAAAAACGTGCTGGCGAGATGGGCCTGGTGGTGCTCGATGCGATGAAATTTGGCGCGCAGAGTTTTCGGGTCGCAATCAAACGCTTCCGCAAGAGCCTCGGGAATGCCCACAAACCGTGCGAGGACGCGAGCGCGTTCGCGTGCAAACTTCGGCATGCGCATCGCGAAGAGGAGTTTAGTTCCCAGCCGCGCCCAGGGATTGCGCGGAATCGCGACGTGATCCACTTCGGCGAGGGTGATTCCGGCGGTCTCCAAGCAATAGCGGATCGCAGCAGCAGGAAATCCAGCGGCGTACTTTACGCGGTTAAAACGCTCTTCCTCGACCGCGGCAACCAGCCGGCCATCCGATACAAGCGCGGCCGAAGCGTTGCCGTGATACGCATTGATCCCGAGAATGTTCATGCAGCGAGTGGAAAGGCCCCTTTAACTAGATGGCAGCGCCGGCCACTCCGCCAGCCATGGCGCGGCTGGATTCAGGAGTGGGCACCGGCTCGACCGAAGGCTTGGCAAGATGGCGGCGCACCCATTCATTGAGGACGTAAAGCGCCCAGGGGCGCGCCCAATTGGTTTGTCCAACCAGAAAATTCTGCCACGCACCGCGCACCGCCTTTGGCACCAGGAGCGGCTTGAGCGGGTCCACGACTTCCCCCAGGCTCACTGCAACGCGCAGACCGAGTGGGCCATGCAGCCAGTGTTCCCACGGCAAAGTGAAGGTACGTTTCGGCTGATTAACGACCTCCTCCGGGAGCACATCGCTGAGCGCCTCGGCCAATAGAGCCTTCGGCTGATGGGCGCGATATTTGGCCGCAAGGGGCAGCGCAGCGACGAACTCGACCAGGCGATGATCCAACAGGGGCACGCGGACTTCGAGAGAGTTGGCCATGCTGACGGCATCGGTGTCGCGCAACAACGTGTTGACCATGTACGAGCGCATCTCGAGACAGGATACGGCCGCGAAGGAATCGAGGCCTTCGGCCATTTGCGCTGACTCAGCCATCCACGCACGCCAATCTTCGGCAGGATTGCGATCGCCGCCGGCGAAAACCGGCGGCAAGGAATGATCGAGAAGCTTCGAGCAGCGCTCCGGAGGGAAAAGAGTGCGGGTGAAAAAGTAGGCGTGCGGCAAGACGTCCGGCGAACGCCACAACGAAAGCGCTTTTCGCATGGCGTCCGAGCTCTGGCCGACGCCGGCAATCTTGATCGCGAGCGCGGCTGTGGCGGATCGAATTGGCTCGGGAGTCCAGTGGCCCAACTTGCGGAGGCGCGCGGCGCGCGGCGTTTGGCTAAAGGTACGATATCCGCCGAAGACTTCATCGCCACCCAGGCCGGAGAGGGCCACTTTCAAGCCAACTTGGCGCGCGACCCAGGAGACGAAGTAGGTGTTGATGCCATCCATCGTGGGCTGGTCAAGAGCTTCGATCGCTTCATCCACGCGATGGAGCATATCGTCGGCCGAGAGCATAAACTCCTGATGCGTGGTGCCGAATTGCTCCGCCGCGCGGCGCGCCATCGGGGCTTCGCTGAAACTTTGTTCAGGGAAGACGACCGTAAACGTGTGCAGATTCCCGGACTCCCGGCTGGCAAGCCCCGCCAGGGCAACCGAATCCATGCCGCTAGACAAAAACATGCCGAGGGGAACATCTGAAATCAGGTGGCCGCGAACCGTTTCCTCAAGCAGAGGGCGGAGCCGGCGTGAAGCCTCCGAGAAACTGGAAGCGGGTGGAAACTCGGGCTCGCGCGCCGCGGATGAAAAGTCCCAATAGCGCTTGGGAGACCCTGCAGGGCTTGTGACATCTTGAATGGCAAGCAGGTAACCCGGAGGCAACGAGAAAACGCCGGCGACAATCGTTTCCGGCTCGGCGACCGATCCGAAAAGCACATAGGACTCGACTGCGGAAGGGGAGATTTCGCGAGGAACCAATTCGCTCGCAAGCAAGGCGCGCACTTCCGAAGCGAAAACTAAGACGCCGGAGACCCTTGCGTAGTAAAGAGGCTTGATCCCAAGGCGGTCGCGCGCAAAAAGCATGCGGGCGGGATTCGTCCGGCCGTCCCAAATGGCGAATGCAAACATCCCGCGGAATTTCCTGGCGCAGTCTGCGCCCCACTCTTCATATGCGTGGACGATGACTTCGGTGTCCGAGTGCGTGCGAAAGGAATGCCCCGAAGAGAGAAGAGACTCCCGGAGTTCGCGAAAATTGTAAATCTCCCCGTTGAAGACCACTGCCACTCGGCCATCTTCGTTCCACACGGGTTGGGAACCGCCGGCGAGATCAATGATGCTCAGACGGCGCATGCCGAGCGCGACAGACGGGCGTTCGAGAAAACCTTCCTCGTCCGGCCCGCGATGATGGATCGCAGCCAGCATGCGGCGAACAGCAATCGCCGCTTCGTCCTTGCGCTCCGTGCCAACTACCCCGCAGATCCCACACATAGTTTTATTGACTGAAGAGTGTAGCGCCCGCCCTGTGAATTTGATCCCGGAACCTGACGCGCCGGATCCCCAACCGGCGGGAACCGTACCAGCCTAGCAGCAAACGAAAAATCAGGGCTAAACAAAAGACGACGAAACTCGAGAGAAAAAATGCAAAGGAATCGCGCTCCAGAACATAGGTCCAATTGACCGCTTCCTCCCAATTCGGCCAGATGCGGTTAAATATGCGGCGAAGGTGGATGTAACGGGAAAACGGAATGCGCGAAAGATGCACGTGCACGGCGCGCTCGTAGGTGTAATCCTGCGGATAGCCCGGCACTGCTTGCGTCGCCGCGCGAAACACCGCGGGATCCTTGAGTTGCTCGCGCGTCAAAGGCTGACCCTGCGCATCGCGGAAAATCAATCTGTAAGACGGATCCACTACGACCCAACGACCGTCCATCTCAACCTCGGCAACGACGTGCTTGCTGTTCAATTGCGGGTCGAGCAACAGGAGCCGGCGCGCATGAAGGCCGCTGCTTTCGGCGAGATTGACGAATGCGTTTGTAGCCGAGCCACAAACGTCGAGCAAACCCTGATAGTTCAGTGTGTCTACCGGATCGCGCACAGATAGAAGCGAGGATGGCGTCGTGGAATGGCGGGCTGGTCCATGGTCCATCCAGGAGAGAATGGCCTCAACCTTGGCTTCAGTCGTGCCCGAGGTGGGCACAATCGCGTCGGAGAAGCCTTTCAAATAACTGGTGGTGGAGTATTCCCAAACCGCGCCGTACATCAGGCAAAGCAGCGAAACAACAAGGACGACATCCGTCGCATACCACAAGAATTGGAAAAAGCGGCGGCCTCTCATTCGCGGTTCCCCTCTCCGAGAATGAGCGAATACAAAGCTTCCGTCTCCGCCAGGGGCTCTTCCCATCCAAGGGAAAGAGCCACGTCCGCGCAGCCGGCGCGCAACCGTGCGCGCAATGCGTCATCATCGAGGATGCGCCCAAGTGCCGCGCCAAAAGCGCCGCGCTCGAACGGTACCGACAATCCGGCGCGACCTTCCACCAACGGCGCTATCCCGCAGCGATCGGTTACCAACACGGGCGTTCCACAGGCCACGGATTCGCCCGCTGTATTCCCAAAATTCTCATTTTGTGAGGGGAGCACAAACACATCCGCATCCCGGTACGCAGCCCATTTAGCATTTTCATAAAGTGCACCAGGAAATAACACTTTACCACCTAGCCCCAGTTTGTTTGCCAGCGATTCGAGCGAGCGCGCGTATCCGCTTTCCTCTTCAGGGCCAGCCAAGACCAGGATCGCCGGAGTCTCATCGCCGGATCCCCCACGCCAATCGGCGAACGCCTCAATCGCAAGCTCAGGACACTTCTTTTGTACCAGACGCCCGAGAAAAAGAACCAGTTTCACATTAGGGGTGATGTCTAATCGCTTACGGAACTCCCCAGGGGCCGGGAACAGGCTGGGCACATCGATGCCGTTGCGTCTTACGACGATCTTGGAAAGTGGGATCCCGCCTGCTTCCAATTCGGAGCGCTCTTGCTCGGAAGTGGCCACGACCGAGTGCGCTTTTTGGAGCACGCGATCTCCAAAAAGTCGGCGATAAAGACGCTTCAACGGGATGTTGCGCACGATGGGCCGAAACATTCCCATGGGTTCAACGACGTAGGGCAGACCAGCGTGCGAACGAACGTGGGCAGCGACAGGGCCCAATAGATCGTAAAGACCATAAATGTGAACCATGTCGAACGAAGAAGAATTCTTGCGGCACCAGCGAAGTGCACCGCGATTCCAGGTAATCGCGCGGTAGCGGCCGAGCACGGGAAGATAGATGGCCTCGACACCATCTTCTATTGCGTGGATACCCCACGGTTCACGGACGGCGCCGATGCGCTGCTGCGTCGCCGGATCCAAACCGAGATCGGCTGTCAGCACCGTGACGTGGTGACCCCGCGCCGCCAAGCCTCGCGCCATTGCGCGAACCTTTACAGTGGGACCTCCCTTTTCGAGGAAGGGATAGTAGGCTTGGGTGACATTCAGGATGCGCATGCGGGCGAGCTGGCTCGCTGTCCAACGCAGCGTGAAACAGGGACCATAGTCACGGCTGAATTATAGCGAGCACATCGTCCAGCAACCGGCGCAGACGCTCGGCGAATGCGCCAAAGCGATACTCCTGCTGAACGCGGGCGCGGCCCCGTTCCCCCATCTTCGCGGCACGGCCAGGATCCGAGAGCAAAGACTCGATGGCCCGCTGCAAGGCGTCCAGATCCCCGTGCGGTACCAGGAGGCCGGAGATGCCGTCCTCAATCACTTCTGGCGTGCCGCCGTGCGCGCCGCCAATCACCGCTTTGCCACAGGCCATGGCCTCGAGAAACACCAGACCGAACCCTTCGCCGCGACTCGGCAAAGCGAAGAGAGTGGAGTGCGTGTAGCTGGCCATCAACTCGTCCTGCGAAACGCGCGTGAGGAAGTGGATGCGATCGGACACGCCGCGTTCCGCAGCGAGGGACTCGAGGCGCGGCCGGTCGTCGCCGTCGCCGATGGCCACAAGGGAAAGATCAGGCGTCGAGGAGAGGAGTCGGGGAAAAACGGAGATCAAATGATCGAGACCTTTGTATCGTTCGGCGGCGGACCAGCGGCCCACCGAAAGGATCACCCGGCCCGACGGAAATCCTTCCGGGAGAGAAAATGAACCGGATGCCGAAAGACGCTCCTCCCAATCGGGGTCCAATCCCCAAGGAAGTCGGACAAGTTTATTGCGCGGCACTCCTTGCTGTCTGGCGAGATGATCGAGTGTGTCCGCACTCGGGCCGGCTACGCGATCCGCTCCGGCGAGTGCGCGGCGACGCAGCAGGCCGAGCGGCGACCACACCTCGACACCATGGGCGAAAACTATGGATCGCAGCCGCGGCGCGCGCCACTTCATCATCGCCGTGATGGGGGCGATGTTGGGATGTAGCGCAACGACAAGTTCTGCCGCGGAGGCGGTACGCCAAGCGTCCAGAACAAATCGGGCCTTACTCCGGCCATAACCGTGGACAGAATATGGAACGCCGGAGAGCGAAAACGTCTGGAGGCCGACCGGATCATTCAGGCTTAAGAATCGGGTCTCCCAGCCGCGTTCCCCGGCGTAGCGCGCGAGCACAGAAGCAACGTGGCGTCCCGTGCGTTGCACGCCACCGGCGGGGAGTAGCTCAGGAAATAGTCCGACAATCACCAAGCCACCTCTATGCTCTCGCCGGACTGCTCCGGCGCGCACGGACGGCGAGGAGCGTCTGCGTCAGGAAATCCCGGACGGCCGCAGCATTGTTGTCCCAAGTCAGGGATTGAGTTGCGCGAACGGCAGCCTCGCCAACCCGCTGACACAGATCCGGGTCTTCCACGAGGCGCCGTATCAACGTTTCCAATCCGCGCGCATCAGTGGAATCCTCGAGAATGAATCCATCCGTGCCGTCGGTGATGAACTCCGAAACCCCCGCATGACGGGAAGTGATTACAGGCAATCCGCAGGCCATGGCTTCCGCTACCGGCAATCCGAAGGAATCCTCAAGGGAAGGACCTGCGTAGGCGTCCGACGCAGAGTAGAAGTGCATGGGATCCGTAGCGGGCGAAGCGAAATTCACCTGCCGTGCAATGCCGAGGGTTTGCGCCAGATTCTGGTGGGGGCGGCGATCATCGCTTCCGACGACGAGAATCCGCAGCGATGGAGACTGGCAGAGAGCTGCGGCTTCGAGCAGGCAACGAAGACCTTTCTTTTTCCAGTCGTTGCCGATCAGGAGCAACACAAAATCGCTATCTGAGAAATTGAATTGCGCGCGGGCTGCCGCGCGCCGCGAGAGACGCGCAGCAGGATGAAACAGATCGTGGTCCACTGCATTCGGGATCACGGCAACATCCGTGCGGCCGAAACAAGAGCGCAACTGCTCCGCAGCGAACTTCGAGACCGCGGCAAGA
>Ga0181538_10003124_pt1 | contig 16472 bp, 11 predicted proteins | sample PEATcosm2014_Bin_40_FD_119773 | JGI IMG/M metagenome (GOLD analysis project Ga0181538, IMG submission 119773) | Peatland microbial communities from MTU Mesocosm Facility, Houghton, MI, USA - PEATcosm2014_Bin23_30_metaG | ecosystem: Environmental > Terrestrial > Soil > Wetlands > Peat | place...
GCTGAAACTCCCGCGGATAGGCACGCAGCGCTTTTCCGTGCGCTTGCACGATGGCGTAATCTCTGCGCGCGATCGGTCCTGTCCACGCAGCCTGCGGACCGAGCCCTTCAAAATTATCGAGCAGCTGGCGCGTCAATGGTAGTACTGCTTGCATGGCGCGGCGGCGCGTGAAGCCAGAGCGCATGAGGATGCGCGTTGCCGCTTCGATGAGACCCAGCGCATGGCCTGCGACGAGTGCTCCGGCCGCGTGGTAGGCGGCTTTGCTACTCGCGTCGATCGTGACCGGGACGCCGCCCAACTGCCGGGCGATTCGCTGGGCGACGCGACGCGCCGGCGGAGCGCCTTCAACGGCGAAGATCACGCCCCTTAACTTCGGCACTTCTCTTCCCGTGAACGTCTGCATGGGATGAAGAGAACCGGTGGCTGCGCCGAGGCGCGCCAGCGGAGCCAGGACGCGGCTATCCAGCGCGCCGCTCGTGTGAAGGACGACTTTTTTGAATTCAGGGCTTGCAAGTGCAAACCCTGAAACCCGTCTTTTGCGATCTTTGCCACCGACTCGTGCGAGCCGCGCCGCCACTTGCGCGAGAACGTCGTCCGGCGTCGCAAGCAGAATAACATCTGCCTCGAACACATCGCCAGTTACCCGACCTCGCGGCCTTCCGTCGCCAATCCAGCGAACCGCCGCCTTCGCGTGCGCATCTGAGCGCGCCACCACGGCTCCAATGCGCCAGCCGAGGCGGTGAAGACATCTCCCGAGAGTTTTTCCTACGCGTCCTGCGCCGACGATGGAAATCGTGCGTGGCATTCTTAGGTGATAGCATAGCTGATTCTGTTCTTCGCCGGAGGAAATTGGAGTTGCACTTCTTCTTCACGGGTCTCCTTGCGTTAGTCGCGCTTCTCTGGATTGTTCAGACCGTCGAAATTGTGCGCGGCCTCCCTTGCCTGCCGAATCTTCGAGATACGGCTCCGCTCGAAACCTCGCGATGTCCCAGCGTTTCCATTCTCGTAGCGGCCCGGGATGAGGCAGCAAAGCTTCCCGGCGCGCTGGCGACATTTCTTGCGCAGGATTATCCGAACTACGAAGTCGTTGCCGTCGACGACCGTTCCGTGGACATCACGAAAACAATCCTCGAGGCTGCGGCACGCGCCAACACCAAACTGAAATGCGTCCGCGTCGATGTGCTGCCTGAGGGATGGCTCGGCAAGCCGCACGGCCTGCAGCAGGCGTACGAACACTCCAGTGGCGAGTGGCTTGTTTTCACCGACGCGGACGTTTTCTTTGCTCCCGATCTGCTTCGCCGGTCCGTGGGGCTCGCGCTGCAGAACGGATGGGACCACTTGACTCTTCTCGGACGCGCCGAAATGTACGGTTTTTTCGAGACGATCGCGATGACGTTCTTCGGGGTTGGCTTCGTCATGGGAACGAAGCCGTGGCAGGCGCACGATCCGAAATCGCGCGGTTACATGGGAGTGGGCGCGTTTCAATTGGTTCGGCGCAGCAGCTACGAAGCGATGGGAACGCATCGGCGGCTGCGGATGGAAGTGGTGGACGACATGAAACTGGGAAAGCTGATGAAAGAATCGAGGGCGCGCTCGGGTGTGGCAAGAGCGGGCGAAGCCGTCAGCGTCCACTGGCACGACGGCGTGCGAAATATCGTTCGCGGAACCACGAAGAATTTCTTCGCGACGACGGGATACCGGTTGGGGCTTACGTCGCTGCAGATCGCCGGGATCTTTCTGATGTCGGTGTTCCCTTTCGTCGCGCTGCCTTTCGAGCGTGGATGGGCGCTTCTCTTCGGGCTGATCGCCGTGGGGCTGCCCGTGCTGATCCACGCGGGAGCGGCCATCGAATTCGGTGTGTCTCCCCTTTGGGCCCTGTCGCATCCGATCGGGGCGATGATTTTTATCTGGATGCTGGCGAGGTCGACGATCGTTACGTTGCGGCAGGGCGGGATTATTTGGCGCGGGACGTTCTATCCGCTGGAGGAGCTGAAGCGGGGAGTGGTGTGACGCACCGCGATGTGCGTAGCTTCGGGACCGAAAAGCTGAACCACAGAGTGCACAGAGAAAAGATTGAGGGCACGGAGAACGGTTAGCGCGGGTCTGCCCCTTCTGCAATCGAGGCGCTACTTTTGGGGCCCGCGGCCTCGGTGACTGCCAGCAGATGCAGAGCTTGCTTCCGGGCCGGGGCCAGTTGGCGGGGCGGCGGCGGGAGTTGGCGTCGACGCGAGCGCGGGAGTCGAGGTCGTCGCGGGGATTAGGCCCAGGTCGCGCTGCCTTAGCGTGCGGATGCGGTCGCGCAACGACGCAGCGCGCTCGAATTCAAAGCTCTTCGCTGCCTGGCGCATTTGCGCCTCGAGTTGTGCGATGGCCTTCGTGAGCTGCTCCTCGTTCGAAATCTCGCCTATGGTAGCGTCCTCGATCGGAACGGTGACGTAGTCCGCTTCGACGATGGAGGCTAGTTGCATGTCGACCGACTTGATGATCGATAGCGGCGTGATGTTGTGCTCGATGTTGTACGCCTCCTGTTTCGCGCGGCGCCGGCTGGTTTCGCCGATGGCTTGCCGCATCGAATCCGTCATCGTGTCGGCGTAGAGAATCGCTTTTCCTTCGATGTGACGCGCGCAGCGGCCCATCGACTGAATCAGCGATGTGGCGCTTCGCAGGAAACCTTCCTTATCCGCATCGAGAATCGCGACAAGGGAAACCTCCGGCAAATCGAGGCCTTCACGCAAGAGATTGATGCCGATCAGCACGTCGAATTCGCCACGCCGCAAACTGCGAAGGATGCGCACGCGCTCGAGAGTCTCGATTTCAGAATGGAGATACTGGCAACGCACGCCCACTTCCGCGAAATATTCGGCGAGGTCTTCGGCCATGCGCTTGGTCAACGTGGTGACGAGAACGCGCTCGTTGCGCGCGGCTCGAACACGAATCTGTTCGAGCAGGTCGTCCACCTGGCCCTTCACGGGACGGACTTCCACCTGGGGGTCGACGAGCCCGGTGGGGCGGATGACTTGTTCGGCCACGACGCCGCCGGCCTTCGTTAATTCGTACGGTCCCGGCGTCGCGGAGACGTAGACGACTTGATTGGTGCGATGCTCGAATTCCTCGAACGTGAGCGGGCGATTATCGAGAGCGGACGGCATGCGGAAACCAAAGTCCACGAGCGTTTGCTTTCGCGAGCGGTCGCCGTGGTACATCGCGCGAAGCTGCGGAACGGTTTGATGCGATTCATCGACGAACAAAAGAAAATCCGACGGGATGTAGTCAAGCAGCGTGGGAGGCGCTTCGCCGGGCAAGCGTCCTGACATGTGCCGCGAATAGTTCTCGATGCCGTGGCAGTAGCCGATGGTGCGCATCATCTCGATGTCGAATAGGGTTCGCTGAACGATGCGCTGTGCCTCGACGATCTTGCCCGTGCGCTCGACTTCCGGCTTCCACCATTCCAGCTCTTCGTAAATGCTCTGAATCGCGCGCTCGCGCTGCTCGGCGGGCAGAACGTAGTGCGTCTTCGGGTAAATCGTCAGGCGCGTGACTTCGGCATCGCCCGACCGAATCTCGCCGGTGAGCGGATCGATCTTGCGAATGGCGTCGATCTGGCTGCCCCAAAGCTCGATGCGCACGGCGAAATCTTCGTACGGCGGATAGATTTCGATCATGTCTCCGCGCACGCGGAAAGTGCCACGGCGCAAGTCCTCGGCGCGGTCGTATTGAATTTCGACGAGCTTGCGCAGAATTGCTTCGCGCGCGATCGACTGGCCCTTTTCGAGCATCAACAGCATGCCGTAATACGCTTCGGGCGAGCCGAGACCGTAAATGCAGGAGACGGAGGCGACGACGATGACGTCGCGACGTTCGAAGAGTGAGCGCGTGGCGCTCATACGGAGCTTGGTGAGCTCCTCGTTGATCGTCGCTTCTTTTTCGATGTAGGTGTCGCTGGACGGGACGTAGGCCTCCGGCTGGTAATAGTCGTAGTAGCTGACGAAATACTCGACGGCGTTCTGCGGGAAGAATGAACGGAATTCGTGGAAAAGCTGGGCGGCGAGCGTCTTATTGTGCGCGAGAACGATGGTGGGGCGATTCACTGCCTCAATCACTTTCGCCATCGTGAACGTCTTGCCGGACCCGGTAACGCCGAGCAGGACCTGATGACGGTCGCCGTCGTTCACACCCCGAACGAGCTGCGTGATCGCTTGCGGCTGATCGCCTCGCGGCTCGTAATCGCTGGCAAGCTTGAAGTTCACTACCGGGGCTCCTCAGTGCGCAAAATTGCTGCACCTGAAAACTTCTATTATAGCGCAGGCGTCAATGGTCTGCTGCAATCCGCGGCCGGGGCAATCGAGGCCGTTTGTGGGCAGGTTCTGATCACTGCGTAAATCATGGACCATGCGAAGAAACCGCAGGCATAGGCCATGACTCAAAAACTACAGCGAGTGAATCAGGTAAACAACTAGGAAGTAGGCTGAGAAAACTAACTGCGTGCGCGCAACAAGATCAAATGTGCGGTAGGCTTCGCCCGGTTGACCTTCGTGTTCCCAAGTCCTCTCATCAAGGATTCTTCTGGCTAATAAGAGGGCTGTGAACAAAAAGCCTGAGCAAATGGCCCACACAATTAACTCAAACCGAAAGTCTTTGTCGAGACGCGTACGTGGAACCTGCATCAGAAGAAGTCCAAACGCGAGAATCAACGTGCCGAGAGTGTAGAACACCCAGAAAAACACTCGCTTTAGCGCAACAGGTTCCATGAATATCGCTCTGTGTAAATCCTAACGCCCAAAAACGGACACGATTCGGCAACATACTACTACTTGCATTTCGCGAATCCTATTCCGTAGGTGTCACGATGCCGGCTGCGCGGGTGCCACAATTAGGCTGATTTCTGTTTGCGTGGTGGTGCGGCCTACCTGGTGGATGGCCGAGCCGCTGGCGGCGCTGACGATTTCGTAGTCCATATCTTGCGTGGCGGTCTGACTGGAGCTGACCAGGAAACCGCTCACGAGCGAAACGGAGTTCAGGCTTTGGCCTGAGCCGGTCCATTTGCCGGAGGTGCGCAAGCCGTTGCGGCGGTAGTCGTCGGGAGTGGCGTCAGAATGCTCGGAGCCGCGGCGGGATATTTCGAAACGCGTGAGAATCACCGCGCAGTCTTCCTGGCTCTGCGCTGGCGGACCAGAATCCTTGGGATCATTCACACCTGCCGGCGCGGCGCAGGGCTCCTCGCGCAGGTAGCTCGATTCGGTTCGCCAGATGACATCCGAGAGCGGCAATCCGGTGAGCGCCTTGTCGCTTTTCCACTTCTGCCCGATCTCCACACGCTCACGCGGGACGCTGCCGGCGCTCGAGAGAACCGTGATCCACGAGATGGCGCGCTCAGCAGCCTCGCGGTTCGTGGTGATTTCCTCGAGTCCTTTGACGCTTGCGATTTGGCCGTCGGGGCCGATGGTGAACTCGAAGGAGCGGCCTTCGAGCTGGTCGATGCTATCGTCAAAGCTGCTGCCGAGCGGACTTGGCTCGGGAGCGGAGGCGCCGACAGCAGAATCCGCGTGCGATTTTTCGAAGGTGGCGCGAAAGCGAACGAAGTTGGCGGCGGTTTGCGTGGTCTGGAGCAGGGCCAGAACGTCCAGCCGCACGACGAAACTCGTCGTCTGCTTGAACGGCCCCCCGCCCTCGTTGCTCTCGACGGGAGAAATCGTGTGCTCGTTTGAGGTGGTGCGAGTTTCGATGCTGTAGCGCAGGGTGACGCCGGGCGCGAAATGCGGCACGAGTTGGGCGCGGCGGTCTGTGGTTCGCGCGAACGCGACGGAGAGCAGGATGAGGCCGAGAACTGAGGGAAGGCGCACCGCTGCGAAACTTGGCATGAAAGATTAGACGCTAGCACACCGTAAATCGGGTGGCAAATTCAGCCAAGGCTGTAAGAGAGCTGCAAAACAGGAACGGAATGTGGAATAGGAAGCCTAAGAAAGCAAAATCAAGAAATGAACACAGAGGTCACAGAGAAAAGCATGAGGACACGGAGAACACGGCAAGATCAAATGTGCCTCGGTTCTCAGGACCCGAGCTGCATTCAACACTCTTAGTGTTTGGTTTCGGCGGTGCGCACGGGCGCGGCAATCTTCTGAATCTGCGGGGAGCGCAACGTGCCGACGATTCGATATTCGTCGTCGGCTGGAACAGCTGTTTTCGCGATGCGCGGCGCTTCCGAGCCGCCCGAAACCAAACGCAGGCGGAAGTCGAGGTTGCGGCTGTAGTCGACGCTCCCGACGCCGTCCCAGTCCGAGCTTACGCCACGAAGCAGTAGATTCTGAAACCGAACTTTGCCATCGCCGCATGTAAACGCGGCCGAGGCACTGTGAAACACGGTTGTCTCCGGCTCAGTCGATGCAGCGGGCGCGGATTCCGGCAGGCTGATGCCTTTGATCGAGGCCCCGCCCACTCGCGCTGTTCCGCGGCATTCGAGCGAAGCCAACAAGTCGGAGCGGTTCGCGCCGCGTGCGTCAAAAGAAACTTTGGCGGAAGCCGAACCCGCAAACGCATTCGCGAGCGACGGAAATTGCGCGACAAGAGAGTGAAGGTCTACACCTGACAGATCGACAGCGAGTTCATAATTGGGAACTGCTTCCAATTCCGCGTCGAGAGAGCCTGCGACCTGGCCACCCTGGAACTGCCCCTCCACATTTGAAAACTCCCAATGACGCCCGTCGAGGCTCAAGTCCCCGCGAAGGCGCTTCACGACGAGAGGAGCAACTGTGAATTCGTCCACCGCAAGCCGGCCGCGCGCACGAACGCCCTTGGGCGAGGCGTTTACGGGCGCGCGCGAATTCAAGAACGGAAGCATGCGATCGAGAAAACTCTGGCGCCAGCGAGGATTCAGCCATTGGTCAAGGTTTGACGCGGAGAGTTCGTCGGCGGCCAGCGCGAACTGCCATCCATGCGCCAAATCGTGGTCGAGCGTTCCGCTCCAGCGGGCCCCGAAAGCCTGCGCGGACGTCAGCGTCACGTGGGTGGCGGCAGGTTTCAGCTCGGCACGGCCGCGAATCTGCTCGACGGGCAAATTCAGGAATTGCGCGTGCAACGACGCTCCGGTAAACGCAGTTCCCCATTCGACGATTCCCGCAAACTCCGAATGCCATGGACGACGCGTGCCCTGCCAATGAAGGTCGCATCGCACGGGTCCGGCGGTATCCCATCCTCGAGCCAGGTTCCAGCCCAGTTGAGACGCCGCCGAAATCACGTCTCGGGCTTGAGGCGCGCTTCCCTGGATGTGGGCGCTAAAATCGCTTGCATCCGGCTTCGCCACGCCGTCCACGCGAAAAGAGCTGGCGAGCGTGCCAAACGTCACCGCGACCGGCGCAAGAGTGAATCCCTTCGCGTCGTAGCGGACTGCTATGGGACCGGCTCGAACTGGCGCGCGAAGGCGGCTGCCGATTAGCTCGGCGCGGGGCAGGTCGAAGGTTCCCGCCTCAATCCGGGGCGGCCAATCGCCAAGGTTCAATTCAAGCTTTGCGAAGCCATCGAGCGCGATATTGTCGGAGATGTTCGGATGAAAGGCGCGCGCCCACGCGAGAACATCGCTCAAACCGATCCCCGTAGAGACGACCCGGAGTTCGGTGCGCGATGCCGGCCCGGGTTGCGCCCAATCGAGCGCCCCGAGGATCTGCGCGCTCGAATGGGGACCCTCAATACGCGCGTCGGTGAACTCAAGCCGCGATCCATCCGAATCGAGTTTCGCTTTGGCAGAAATGCTTGCGGCCGGATTGTCGGCGCGAAGGGTGAGATCCCAGCGATGGAGTTGCGCCAGGTTCGCGTTCCCTTCCATCAACCACGAATCACCCTCGGTTCGCGCCGAAACAGACAAGTCCAGACTGCCGCGGACGCCGTAGTCATGGCCTTGCAACATGCGGAGAACGTCGGTGATCGACGCTTGACTCCAATTAAGCTGCAGCTCCGCTGGCCGCAAACGCGACGACGTTCCGCCGACGTGACCTACGAGATGCAACGTTCCGGGCTGCTGAACGATGGCCGCGGCTCGCGACGGCGTTGCAATCAAATCGATGTGCCAGCGGCCAGGACTCTCCGTTTCGAGCGTGCCGCGGATACCCGAGAAGGCGAACGGCAGCTTCTCATCACCGCGCTTGAAATTCACGCGGCCGTCTTCCACTTCAATTCTGCGAAGGCGAAGGAACGCCGGGCTCCGGAGCACCTGCCGTGGTCCAGTTGGGATGCTTGCCGGTCCAGTTGCGGGCACATTTGAGGGCCGCGGCAGCCATTCGGCCAGGTTCCAGTCTCCGTATGAGTTGCGGACGAGGTTCAAGCTGGGCCGCGACAGCGAGAGCGTTCCGAGTTCAAGGTGACCCGAAAGCAAACTCCGCCATTGAATTCGCGCGGTAAGTGCTTCGGCGCGGAGGAAATACTCTTCGCCGAAGCGAGGGTCTTCCGCCACCGTCACCGCATGCGCCTCGAGCGTTGGCCCCGCCCAAATGCTGAACTCGTAACTGCCGACTTCCACTTCTCGTCCGAATGCCGCGCTGAGACGCGACGTGAGCCGCCGTTTCAAAGCAGTTTGCTGGAGCAGCAACGAAATTCCCGTGTCCGCGACCCAAACTCCTACCAGCAAAAGCGCGATTCGCAACGCCCAACGGCGCCACGCGGGCCGCGGCGAGGCCGTCAATTCGGACGGTCTCGGCGACTCAGGCGGTTCGGCAAAGACAATCGGTTCTGAAAGCGTGTTTGACACGGCGAAAAGGTCCACTCGATGTGCTTTTTCGACCTACTCAGACTATGCGGGGCGGTCGGTTCTTGCAAGCTTTTCGGATTCAAAGGCAAAGGATTACGACGGAGGGCACGCAGAAAACCCGAAGGACACGGAGAAATCGAACCGAGACTGAAGCTCGAGGATGCTAGTGGACTTCGCGAAGCATTCGATGCCAGCGGGTGCGGGTGGGGAGATGCAGGACGGTTTCGAGGATGCCGTGCAACGTTCCGCTGAGGCCGCGATCGGCATAGTCATCCGACGTGGCTTGCACCGACCAGTAGATCACCATGGGCCGTCCCATCACGGCGTCGCGATCGACAAAGCCCCAGTAGCGGCTGTCCCAGCTGTGATCGCGGTTGTCGCCCATCACGAAATAGTGATTCTCAGGGACCACGAGATCGCCGCGATGCACGTAGTCCATAATTTGCGCGGCCCACTCGGGCCGCAGCCCAATCGCAACGGAATACGAATCGAGCGGCGGAAAGTTGTCGCCAAAGGGATCTCCGGCGCCCGCCTCGTGCACGACGTACGGCTCCACCAGACGGCTCCCGTTGACGTAGACCTGCTGATCAACGATCCGAATGCGGTCCCCCGGCAACCCGATGACCCTCTTCACGTAATGCGGGTGATCGTCGAACGGATACTTGAAAACCAGAATGTCGCCGTGCCGGACCGCGCGGTACGGAAGTATCTTTTCGTACCACGCGCCGCGCCCGCCAAAAATGAACTTGTTCACCAGCAGATGATCGCCGACGAGCAGAGTAGGCTCCATCGATTGCGAGGGAATCTTGAAGGCCTGCACGATGAACGTGGTGCCGAACAGTGCGATGAGGACGGTGACGAGCAGCGACTCAACATAGTCGACGAATGTGCCGCTCGATTGCACGCGCGCCGCCGGTGCCTGCGGCTGAGGCGGAAGTTTCACCTCTTCGGGTATGAATGTACTCGTTTCGGTTTCCATTCAGGCGATACCGTGGCTCGCTTCGAGAGTGTTCAGCGCGAGCATTGCCGCGGACTGCTCCGCTTCCTTCTTGCTGCGGCCTTCCGAAGCAGCGAGCATGCGGCCGGCGTGCCACACTTCCACTTCAAACGTTTTCTGATGCTCGGGGCCGGATTCGTTTCGGATGCGATATTCCACAATGCCTAAGCTCCGCTGCTGGAGCCATTCCTGGAGCGCCGACTTGTAATCCGAACGGCCCAGGCCTTCCACCTGCCCGCCCAAGGCGGGCTCGAGCAAAGTGCGTTGCAAGAAAGCGCCGGCCGCCGCCAGCCCGGCATCGAGATAAATTGCGCCGACGATGGCCTCGTAGGCGTCGGCCAGCAACCTCTTCTTCTCACGGCCGCCGGTCTTTTCCTCTCCCGGGCCCAGCCGCAAGTGGCGGCCGAGTTTGAGCCCGCGAGCGGCCATGTGGATCGACGACGCGCTCACGATCCGCGCAAGACCCTTCGAGAGTTTGCCGGAATCCCACTCTGGAAACGTGCGGCAAAGTTGTTCGCTGGCGACGAGTCCAAGGACGCGATCGCCCAGAAACTCCAGGCGCTCGTTGTCGATTCCCGCGGCGTTTTGCCGGTGCGATCGATGAGTCAAAGCGCGCTCAAGCCGTTCTGGGCGCTCAAAGGCGTGCCCCAAAATCTGCTCGAGCTGTGTGCGCTCCTCATCCGTCATGCAAGACCTCGACGACTATTTCTGCGGCGCCGCAGCTTGAGCCTTCGCCTTGTCGCCCGCCTGCTTGCACCGATCCGCCAGCCCGCCCGGAATCTGAGCGCACTTCTGGAACGCATCGGCCGCGTCGCTGAAGCGCTTCAGGCTGCCCAGGTCGAGTCCCATGATGAAGTAGTCCACCGGATCGGGTTGCGCGCTGTCTGCGGTTGCCAGTTGCAGCTCCTTTAGCGAATCGTCCACCTTATTCTGGCGAAAATAGACAAGCCCAAGGCCGCTGTGAGCCATCGATTCTTTCGATTTCCTCGCGGCGGCAAACTGGTCGTCCGTCAAACCATCAGGTTTGATTAGCGTGGGAAGCACCTCGAGGGCATGCTTTTCGTATCCCTCCGCTTTAGCGAGGCGACGGTCCGAATCCAAATCGTTCGGGTCAATACTATGCGGAATCACCCAGCCGATCAGCACGAGGACATCCACATTGTCCCCGTTCAGCGCCAACGCCTTGTCTCCGGCGGCATACATTTTGTCCATTTGCTGCTTGTTGTAGTACGCGCTTGTGAGACGCGAATAAACAATCAAATCGTACTTGCTCTGAGGATACTTCTTGACGAAATCTTCACCCGTCTCGATTTGCTTGTCGAAGTCGTCCAACTTCAGATCCGCGAAGTCCTTGTAAGCTTTCTCTTCCTCGGGATCCACTTTCGGAGCGTCGGCAGGCGTCAGGCCTCCCATGGGAGGTGGCTGCGCCTGGTCGCCAGGCTTCGCAGGCGGCGGCTGCTGTTGCGGCGGCTGCTGAGATTGCTGAGATCCGGTCTGCACCTGCCCTCGAGAGATGGGCGCGACTACTGCCAAAACTCCGAGCGCGGTTATCAGAATTCGCAACGCCCGGCCGTTCATTCGACTGTTCGTTGAACTGGTCATGTTCCTCCTCTTTCGCTCCCCGCGCGCGTCATGCAGGGACGCAATCGCGGGTTGCAAGATCATTGCGGCGTTCCGCCAGGCTGGGCAGCCGGCTGGTAAGCCGATTCTACGCCTCGCTGCGCGGCAACGCGCGCAGTCTCTGGAGCTCCCACCACCGCGAGCGCTGCGCGGTATTCCTTAATCGCGGCTTCGCGGTCGTCTTCCACGTCAAAAATGCGGCCGAGATAAATATGCGACCACGCCAGGAGGCCGGGATCGACGGCGTCGGCTGAAGTGACCAAGCCGACCTTCGACGCCTGCGTTACGACTTTCTCGAAATCCTGCTTCGCGTCGTCCGCATCTCCCGCGAGAATCGACGAAATCGCCACGCCGTACAGCGCTCGGGGCTGGTTCGGATCCTTCACGAGAACTTGTTCGAACGCCTTCTTCGCACCCTCGACATCTTTGAGCGCAATCGCCCGGTCGCCCTCCGCCAGCAAGCGGCCCTCGTCGAAATCGTCGCCGGAAGCCGAAGCGGCCTGGTGCTTTTGAACAGGCCTCGCGTCTGCCACAGCAAACGTTACACCCTGCAGGCGTTTTTGCTCCGCCGCGACGTCGATTCCCGCGATCAGTTCCGGGAAATAGTACGACATCGCCGGTCCGCCCTTCTCGAATATTTCAAGTTGTTGTATCAGCGGCCGCACGAGGATAAATCCGGATTGATCATCCTCCTTCAGCGCGGATTCGAGCTTTTCGGGCGAAGGCCGTTGCAGCCGCAACTCCACCGCCTTGATCACGCACTCATCGGTGAAGTTCAGGAAGTCGTCCTGATAATCCACCGGCAACCTGGGCGCACGAGCAGCGGTGTTCAGCAAAGCGCTCTTTGCCTCCACTTCCTTTCGATAGCGCAACGGCAGCGAGTCCAGCATGAAGTGCAAATACGCATGCTGAATGTCGGCGATGGGAAGCGGCGAAGTTGTGCCGACGACGATCGAGTAGTTGTCGCCAAAGTTCCGGAAATTCGTTCGCTTGCCGACCAACGGTTCCACGTCCACCGTGAAAGTGCGCCCGTGGGATGCCTTGAGCACTTCCCGCAGATAACCGTTCGTGACGGTGACGATCCGCCGCACTGGCGAATCGTATACGGATTGCGCCCGTTCATACTCCGGCTCGACGGCCGACCAGCGTGCAGCGAGATGCGCTTCCCGATAGAAATTCACGAGGATGTCTTGGAAGCTCTCGACGCTCAAGACTTCGGGAGGAAGCAAGTCGTGATCGTACAGAAACTGAAACTGCGGAGGCGGACCAGCCACGAGCGCGAAAGTGATGTACCGGGAGAGGGTCTCGCCGGAGTTCGCAAGCGCGTGGTCGCGGTAGAATTGCCGAAGAGCGTCGGTGGCGGGACCTTGCTGCTTCAGCAAGTCGGCGCGCAATTTGAGCCTGCTCGGCATTTCGGCAAGGGTGCTCTCGTCGGCATCGAACCCAGCCGCATCGAGTGCGCACATCGTGGCGAAAATCTGCTGGCTGGATTCGACCGTGATTCCCGTGTAGTTGGCGGTTTCCTGGGCGTCGGCGTTCGATCTTGCAGGCGAGCTTTCGGGCCAATTCGCGGCGCCGATTACGAGCAAACCGAAACAGGCCAGAGCGGAATATTTCTTAACGAGCCTTCGGATGGGGAAACTCCTCTACCTTTCTACTTCTCTTTGGAGCGAGGGCAGCGCCCGGCGGGTTGTATCGTGCCGCCGCCCCTTTTAGGGACTCAAGGTTGATCCGCCACAGCGAACAAACCGTCAAACCCAGCACAAACTCTAGCGAGCGGCTGGCGCTGAGTCAAGAAAACCGCAAAGCTCTTGTGAAAGACTCAGGGACTGGAGTTATCCGCGGACGCGCACTTCGCTAAAGCCCAACAGGACGCGGCCGCCGTCGGTGGGACGCCCGAAATTCAGCCGAGGCCGGAAACGAGAGAACAGCAGAACCTGATCGAGCTGCTGGTGCACCGCCGGATCGCTGGGGCCGGAAATGATTGTGTAGGAGACGACCTCGCCCTGCGAATTCAACGTCGCCTCGAGCAGCAGCGCGCCGGAATCCGGATGACCTTCGCCCGCCACGATGCCCGGCACAGCAAACGGCGCAAGGCTTTCGAGCTGGGCGGGCTGGACCAGGTTCAGCGGAAGATCGTTGGGCACGAATCCCACCGGCACGCCAACCAGAACATTCTGCACCAAGAGGGCGAAAACGACCACCGCCGTGACGATCCCGCCCGTCGCGGGGACCGCGAACGGCTGGAAGATGTTCACGAAAACGAGCTTCCAGCGCGACCAGGCGTGCTGCAAGCTGCCCGAAAAAGTTCGCACGTGCGATGCCTGAACGCGAATTCGCACGGCGAGGTCGACAGGCGCACTCACGGGTTGAACGTTCGCCAAACAGACCGAAAGCCGGCGAAACTGTTCAAGTTGCTCGCGGCAACCGGCGCAGGACTCGAGATGCTCGCGCACTTGAGAGTGATTGCGCGAGGCAATAGCGCCGTCGAGGTAACCGGGCAAATGACGCTCTGCCTGCTGGCATTTCATCGACTGTCTCCGTGCGCCTTCGCCGCGGCGAAAAGAACGTCATGAGCCGCGACCGAGGCCTCAGAATCCCGAATCTCCCGTTGAACCTGTTGGCCACGAACCGGAACGTCCACAACTTGCGGCTGAGGTTCGACCGCCGCCTCACTCTTCGCCGCGCGAAGGATCGGGTCCAAAATCTCCTTCAGCATGCGCCGCCCGCGCAGAATCCGCGACTTCACCGTTCCTACAGAAACTTCCAGGACTTCGGCGACCTCTTCGTACGACAGACCTTCCAAATCTCTCAGAATCACGGCGCTGCGAAAAAGAGCCGGAACCTCCCCGAGCGCTTTCCGCACCGTGGCCTGCACTTCGTGCGACGCGAACTGCTCGAAAGGCGTTGGCTCGGCACCCCTGAGGTCGAGCGTGCAACCGCTTGCATCTTCATCCGCGTCGATCGAAATCTGCTGCCGGTGATGACGCCAGCACCAGCGGCGATGGTTCAGCGCCTGCCGAACAGAAATGCGATACAGCCAAGTCTTCAGCGAACTTCCGCGCCGGAATCCGCGGATTCCGCGAAAAGCGCGGAGAAAAACCTCTTGAGTAACATCGGCCGCGTCGGCGGCGTCGGACAGAATTCCGTACACCAGGTTATAGACACCCGCGTGGTAATAGGTGACGAGCCATTCGAAAGCGGCGTCAGACCCCGCCTGAAGCTCGGTCACGAGAACCGCTTCGTCGCGTCCCCACGGTAAAGTTTGCGCTAAATCGGACATGCCTTGCGCCGCGCCTCCAGGCCGTGTCCTTACAAGGAGATTAGACACCGCCACCGCGCTCAAGTTTCGAGCATAGCAGAAAATCTCGGACCAGGTATCCCCCATAGGTACTGCCCTGGGCACGACATACCCCGATCCTAAGTGCTTTGGATGCTTCACGGGCGGGTGCGGTTGGCCAATTAGGCCCTCGGAGTGTGGGCGTTCAAAGTCGCACCCCAGTCCTGATGTCGACGGTGAAAAAGCTTCCGGCGCCCGAGAACGCAGGGGCGACGTCGGACGACCACGATGACAAATGGAAGCACATGTCGTAGACTGGCTCATCCGAAGGTGAGCGTAGCTCAGCTGGTAGAGCATCGGTCTGTGGCACCGAGGGTCGTGGGTTCAAATCCCATCGCTCACCCCAATTCTTCTTACCGAAAACAACACGCTTCCGAGCCCTGGTTTCTCTCTTACCGGCAAGGTTCTTTGGCGCAGTCGTCGTACCCACGTTGCTCATTTCTTCGGCGGAATCAGAAGTGGGCGGGCTAGCCGAGTACGATTCGGATGTTGTGAATGGCCCCGTCGTCGGCGAGCGGAACGCTGGCTGAACCTGCGAGGATTTTCCCGTCTAACTCCGTAAGCGCCACGCCGCGCGCAACGCCCGAGGGATTCTCCACGTTGATTTTGTAAATCGCGGAGTGATATCGAAACTCGATCGAATAGGACGGCCAGCTTCGAGGTATGCAAGGATCGACGCTGAGGAACATTCCTCGCACGCGAAACCCGAGAATCCACTCCAAGCCCGCTCGATACAGCCAGCCGGCCGAACCCGTATACCAGGTCCATCCTCCGCGACCGACGTGAGGCGGCTCGGCGTAGACGTCGCCCGCCACTACATACGGCTCCACTTTATATCGCTGCACGTTCGCGCGGGAGTTCGTGCGATTGATGGGGTTTACCATCCGGAAGAGTTCGACGGCCTTGTCGCCATCGCCTAGCGCTGCGAAGGCGATCAGCGTCCAGATGGATGCGTGAGTGTACTGTCCGCCGTTCTCTCGGATTCCGGGCAAGTAACCCTTTATGTAGCCGGGATCGTGCGTGTCGTGATCAAATGGCGGAGTCAGCAGCAAGACGAGTCCATCCGGCCGCCGCACCAGTTGATTGTCGACAGCGTCCATCGCTCGCACTGAGCGGCCCCTCTCCGCGGCTCCGCTGATGATTCCCCACGATTGCGCTATGGAGTCGATACGGCATTCGGCATTTTGGGCCGAACCCAGCGGCGTTCCGTCATCGTAATAAGCGCGACGATACCATTCACCGTCCCAGCCTTCGTGCTCAAGAGCGGCCTTGAGCGCGCTGACGTGCAAGCGCCACGTTTCCGCACGCTTGTGCTCGCCACGTGCGTCCGCCACCTTGGCGAACTCCCAAAGAACGGTGTGCAAGAACCAGCCGAGCCAGACGCTTTCTCCTTTCCCATCCTGACCCACACGGTTCATGCCGTCGTTCCAGTCTCCTGTACCCATCAGGGGCAAGCCGTGGCTGCCGACGGAGAGACTGTGGTCCAGCGCGCGCGCACAGTGCTCGAATAGCGTCGCTCGCGTCTCTGAAACGCGCGGCTGAAAGTAGGACTCCTTTTGCCCGTCGAGCAGGATGTCACCCTCGATAAACGGAACAAGTTCCTCCAGAACCGCCGTATCGCCCGTCGCCTCGATAAAGTTGATGACGGCGTAAGGCAGCCACACAAGGTCGTCGGATATTCTTGTGCGTATTCCCCTGCCGGAAGGCGGATGCCACCAGTGCTGGACGTCGCCTTCGACAAATTGGCGGGAGGCGGCGCGAAGCAAATGCTCGCGCTCCAC
>Ga0181538_10003129_pt1 | contig 16452 bp, 10 predicted proteins | sample PEATcosm2014_Bin_40_FD_119773 | JGI IMG/M metagenome (GOLD analysis project Ga0181538, IMG submission 119773) | Peatland microbial communities from MTU Mesocosm Facility, Houghton, MI, USA - PEATcosm2014_Bin23_30_metaG | ecosystem: Environmental > Terrestrial > Soil > Wetlands > Peat | place...
CCCGGCGACATCGTCGCCACCGGCACGCCCGCCGGCGTGGGAGGCCCCCAGGGCATCTTCCTACGCGCGGGCGACACAGTCGAAGTCGAGGTCGACCGCCTGGGCACACTCACAAACCACGTACGCGCGGAATGAGCGCGGATCAAGGAGCCACCGGCAAATGAACACGATCATCTGGATCGCGCAGGGCATCCTGGCAGCCGTCTTCCTCGCCGCCGGCCTGCTCAAGCTCACCAACACCCGCGCCGCGCTCAAAGACAAAACGCCCTACGTGGAGGACTTCACCGACGCTCAGGTGAAGACCATCGGCACGCTGGAGCTGCTCAGCGCCATCGGAGTCGTGCTGCCGGGCGCCCTGAAGGTCCTGCCGGCGCTCTCGCCGATCGCCGCGTGCGGCCAAGCGCTCACGATGATCGCCGCCGCGGCGACGCTGATACGCCGCGGCGAACATGCGCACGTGCCCCTGAACCTCGTCATCCTCGCCCTCGCCATCTTCGTCGCCGTCGAGCGATTCGGCGCATACGCGCTCTAGCGCCGCCGCGACGCGGACGGCGCGAGAGGATCGGCCGGAGGAGCATGCAGTCGCGCGGTGACCGCCGCCCACGCCTCGCCGCGCGGGTCGATGTGCGCGCGGTGGCGCCCCGCCTGGCCGGGAATCTCGACGAGCTCGACCCGGCCGCCGGCGAGGAGCGCGGCGCGCTCGTAGACTCGGCTGAGCTTCACCGAGACGGTCTCGTCGAGCGTGCCGTGGACGAGCAGCACGGGGACGCTCAGCGGAGTGGCCTCCATCGGATCGGCCGCGGCGTAGCGCTCGGGGAGATCCTCGGGCGAGCCGCCCATCAGCGCGCGCACGGCGCCGCCGCGCCAGCGCTTGTACGCGCCGGCGAGGTCGCACACGCCGGCCTGGGCGATCACGTGCGTCAGCCGCACCAGCGGCTCGCCGTCGAGGGAGCCGGGGGCACCAGCCGGCAGCCGCTCGCGACCGGCCGCCCACAGCGCCAGGTGCCCGCCGGCGGAGTGTCCGAGCACGCTCACCCGCTCGAGGTCCAGCGGGGCGTCGAGCTCGGGGAGTAGATCGATCGCCGCGGCCACGTCCGCGAACGTCGCCGGCCAGCCGCCGCCGTTGCCGACGCGCCTGTACTCGATATTCCACACCGCCCAGCCGCGCCTGAGCAGGTCGCCGGCCAGGCCGCGCATGACGATCCGCCCGTAGCGCGCCGTCCACGAGCCGCCGTGGATGAGGACCATCACCGGGTGCCCCGCGGGCGCGTGTCCCCTCCGGCCCCCGGCAGCGCGTCCCGATCCGGCGGGCAGGTGCAGATCGGCGCGCTGCGAGCGATCGGGGCCGTAGCTGACCGTGCGCCCTTGTCTGAGGAAGTTGAGGATCAGGCGGGTGCGGACCACTGTGGCGCAATCGTGACAGGGTTCCCGTCGGCGGACCGGATTTCATGTGACGGTCGTGGTTGGAGGGCGCCACCCCGTCGCATGCACCACATCTCCCGCTTGCTCAAGCGTTTAGGAGACGTGCGAGCAGCGCCACCGCGGCGTCAAGCGTCCGCGTAATGCCGCCGCCACTACTGGCGATGAAGTGCTCCACCTGCAGGTTGACCACCGCCCCCTCATTGTCGCCCGTCTGACGGACATCCAGCCGCAGCCCGACGATTGGCTTGCCTCGGGACGCGGCGAAGCCGATCTCAGCGGCAGTGCCCGAATCAACATCAACCCCGTCAAGAACGGCGAGCAGCCCGTCGGCGAGGTCGATCATCCGAGCGTTTGCTGCTCCCAGGCGTCTGTTGATGGTCAGCAGCGCCTGTATCCGCTGCTCACCGGCTGGCAGCGCGTGCGCAGCCTCAAACTCGGATGGCGCATCGGGGTCTGACCAGGGATCCAGTGGCTCAATGCCAACAACACGAACGGCCGGAAGGAGCACGTCGCGGTAGAAGGACTCGGTAGTCTCGGAAAAACCGAGGGGACTGGCAATGTAGGCGGTCGCCACGGCCGTGCCGTCAGGCGAGGAGCGCCGAAAACGACGCGGTGGCACCGCTACGACGGCGAAGGAGCGTGCTGACTGCTCCCGCGAGATCCGGTGCAGCGATTTGGCCCGGGTGCATGACTTGCATTCTCTGCAGCACGGGCGCCAACGCGTGATCGGTGTACACGGCAAGGCGCCGGCCGCCGCGGGCACCCCACCAGCGACGGTTCTCAACCCACCAGCCACGGAAGCCCAGGCGGCTGGTGCTCGCACGCGGATCCAGCCGGAAGGTGCCGAGCGCAACTGGAGTGGCGAGGTGGGCTGCGACGGCTCGCGCCGCAGGCTCGTGCGTCACGCCGGCCGCGAGCGCGATCGCGTTGACGGCCGAGGCAAGCTGGGCGCTGCTGGTCGGCTCGCGTATCCCCGCCAAAAGGGGCTCCGGGATCAGCAACTCCGATGCGAAGTGATTGCACAATGACTCGCCGAGCCAGTAGTCGGCCTCGCGCCGTGGTCGAAACGCGGTCTCCTTCAGCAGCAGAAAGTGCCCGAGCTCGTGGGCGACCGTGAACCGCTCGTGATTGCTGATCGGCGCCGGTCGAGTGTGGCGACGCATCAGTACGACCTCCCAGCCACCACCCCGTCTCATGAGCGCGCCACGGCGAGCGCCGTCCGCTGTCGCGACGCGAAACCCGACGCCGAGTTCGCGACAGAGCGCGATGAGGTCGACCGGGAGACAGCGGTCGGCAGCCAACTCGCCCGCGAGACGCTCGAGACGGGTGCTCAGCCGCGCCGCGAGGGCCTCGCGGTCTTGGGCTTCTCCCCGATGAAGGATCTGATCGATGGCGCGCCTCCTGGATACTCGACGCTCGACTGCTCTCGATTGAGAGCCGGCTCCACGATGGGACGCCCGGACCAGGGAGAGCGATCGAGTTGCGCCATATCTTCGGCGATCTGCCGGACGGCATCGTCAGCCGGTCGCTCGTCCCATGTCGGCCTCCACAGCACGGCCTGCTCAATCATCCGACGCAGGCAGGCGAGCGTTCCAGCCTGCTCCAGTCGATCGTAAGCGGTTCGGTCGATAGCAAACGACACGCGCCACAGCCGGCGGAAACGCGCCTGCTGGGCGCTCAAATGGCCGCCGCTGATGTTTGGGTTGTGCGCGTCGAGCGACGCGAGCGAGTCGACGACCCCATTGAAGTAGATGCCGACTTCGGCGATCTTCGTATTCATCTCGAGCGGCGGGCAGTACATCACGATATCCCCTGGATTCAGGGCGAAGTCCTGCTCGAGCGTCCTGAGAGCGCTCAGCCTATCGCTGGCGGCTCGGCGAACGTCGGCGAGCCGCCTCTCGCCCTGGAGGCGCTGGTCGCCGCAGAAGCGATCGACGATCGCCTTTGCTGCCTCGGGACCTCCGGCGTCGTCCTCATAGAGAATGTGCAGGTCGCGGTGGAGTTCCCGCACCCGCAGGCGGCGGACGAGATCCACGGCGCCGTCGACGCGCTCGGACACGCCGGCGCTGCGGCGCTCCACGAGCTCGCGCTCGAACAGCTTCAACATCTCGAGGTCTGAGCATTCGAGGAGTTGCGGCGTCAACAGAGCAAGCGCGTCACTCTGCTCGCCATCCGGGAACGTGTCTCGGTACTCCGCGATCACTCGCTCGAGCATCCCCGATGCCGCGAGCTTGACGCGGTGAAACAAAGCGACCTCGGCCAGCTGGTAGCGACTCTCGAGCAGGTCGAGGATCGCCGTGACGGCATCTGGGCGGGGCCGTGGCGCACCCTTCAGGTTGATCGTGAGGCGGTCCTCACGTCCGAGCCCGCGGTCGCGAGTGAGTATCTCCATATAGTCGAGCAGGCGTGGGTCGAAGGCGCGAGGCTTACCGAGATGCAGCCAGTCGCGGTGCAAGTAGTCGATGAGGTCGGCGCAGATCGTGTTGCCGATCAGATCGCGGCAGACACCCATGCGGAACGCCGTGCCCGGTGTCGTCTCAACGCTCTTGTGGTCGCTAGAGGTCAATAGGACCAACAGCTCACTGGCCGTGATCACGTTTCCCGACTCATCGCGCTGCGCAGCGGCCTGCGCGTCGACCGCGTAGTTCTCGTCGACCAGGGCACGGAGAGGCTTGTAGGTGCGCCCGTGCCATCCGGTGCGGTCGAGGACCATGTTGATGCGCTCGTCGCCATCGTGGTGTGCGAGCAAACCGAGCTCGTCCTCAAGGGTGTGGCCCGCGGGGAGGTGGCCAATGTCGTGGAGCAGCGCCCCGAGACGCACAAACGCCACCTCTTGAGCGGAGAGCTCCTCTCCGCGCTGCCAGTGCTCGCTGGGTTCTGGCTTCCGTCGGGCCGCGTTGCGTTTCGTTGCGTCAGCCAACTGCGTCACGGCATGCAATGTCCCGATCGCGTGCTCGCCGCGCATATGGGTGGCGCCGCGGTAGACCACATTCGCCTGGCCTAGCTGATGAATCTCAAACAGCCGCTGGAAGGCGGGGTGATCAATAACCGCGAACTCGCGCGGGCTGAGTCGGACCATCCCGCTGATCGGTATGAGCGTCTCCTTCGAGAGCGCTGTCGCATCATCGTCCTCGGGCTCAAGAACGTCGACGAGGACATCGCCGGCCGCAACTGCTCGCGTGTCCATCGAGGCCGGTTCATCCGCACGGCGGATTGGCACCCCAACGTTGGTGTGCCTCGGGCCCGGCGACGCGTCCTCGGTCTTGCCGTCGACGGAGGCTCCGACGGCCTCGGTCTCCCCTGTGATGAGTTGCTCCTGCTCGCCGCGCTTTGCCATCGCTCAAGTCTAGGATGCACTCGCGTAGTCCAAGGTGACGAGCTATCCGGTGCATCAGAACTTGCGCCGCACTCGCGGACCGTCTCCGCGGACCGCCGGGCCGGCGCGACCTCATCCTCGACCCGCCGGCGCCCGGACCGGCCGACTGACGATCCGCCGAAGTCTGGAAGAATCCCCGCCGTGGACTTCGACCTGTCGCCCGACCATGAGCTGATCAGGCGCACGGTCAGGGAATTCGCCGAGGGCGAGGTCGCTCCGGTCGCCGAGGAGCTCGACCGCACGAAGTCGTTCCCGTACGAGATCGTGGCGAAGCTGGGCGCGCTGAACCTGATGGGGATCCCGTTCCCGGAGGAGTACGGCGGCGGCGGCGGCGACACGCTGGCGTACGCGCTGGCGGTCGAGGAGCTCACGCGCGTGGACTCCTCGGTGGCGATCACGCTGTGCGCGCACACCTCGCTGGGCACGCAGCCGATCTACGTGTTCGGCAGCGAGGAGCAGAAGCGCGAGTGGATGCCGCGGCTGTGCTCCGGGGAACGGCTGGGCGCGTTCGGCCTGACCGAGCCGGAGGCCGGCTCCGATGCGGGCAACACGCGCACGCGCGCGCGCCTGCAGGACGGCGAATGGGTGATCGACGGCGCCAAGCAGTTCATCACCAACGCCGGCACCGAAATCTCGGGGATGGTGTGCATCACGGCCGTCACCGGCGAGACGGCCGGCGACGGCGCCGGCAAGGAGATCTCGAACATCATCGTGCCGAACGGCACCGCCGGCTACGAGCCGGGCGAGCCGTACCGCAAGATGGGCTGGAACGCGTCGGACACGCGCCCGCTGAGCTTCAGCGAATGCCATGTGCCGGAGGCGAACCTGCTGGGACCGCGCGGCGCGGGCTTCAAGCAGTTCCTGCACATCCTCGACATTGGGCGCATCGGCGTAGCGGCGATGGGCGTCGGCCTCGCCCAGGGCGCGCTCGATGAAGCGCTGAAATACGCGAAAGAGCGCAAGGCATTCGGCAAGCCGATCTCCAAGTTCCAGGCGATCCAGGCCAAGCTCGCGGACATGGCCACCGAGATCGCCGCGGCGCGGCTGCTCGTATACAAGGCCGCGCGCGAGAAGGACGCCAAGCGCAACTTCACGCTCACCGCGGCCCAGGCGAAGCTCAAGACCGGCCGCCTGGCGGTGCGCTGCGCGGAGGAGGCCGTGCAGATACACGGCGGCTACGGCTTCATCGAGGAGTACCCCGTGTGCCGCTTCTACCGCGACGCGAAGATCCTCACGATCGGCGAGGGCACCGACGAGGTCCAGCAGATGGTCATCGCCCGCGCATTGGGCGCCTGAGGCCTGCTCCGCCACACGCCGGCTCCAGACGAATATCCGGCCAGCGCGAGCGTCATTCCGCATGCGCGCGATGTAGTCTTCGCGCCGTGTTCACGGGGGACATGTCGGTCGCAGGCTGAGCGTCGTCCGGTCACTGCTGGCGCTCGTCGCGCTTGTGCTTGCCCTCGCCGCGCTGGTGTTCGCGGCGCTCGTGCATGCCGCGCCCGCGCTGGCGGCCTCGGAAACGGTGATCGGCTTCGACCACTTCCCCGGCGGTGCCGCGGTTCCGACGGGCACGGTCGTAGAGGCACAGTGGGAAGCAGAAGGGCTGAAGCTGGGCACCTCCAAAGAACTGGGCGGGCCGTCACCGGGCTCGGGGGACTGCGGCGCGCCGACGGTCAAGAGCGAAACGGAAGCGCACGTACCCGCCGCCTCCTCGCCCAACTACGCGGTGCTGCCGCTGTGCCTCGCCGCGGGACCGCCCGTACACGGAACCTACGGCGCGCTGCTCGGACACCCGCGCGGAACGCTGTCGGTCGAGGTCCGCAACCTGCAGTCCACGCCAGCAGTGGAAGTGACGGTGATCGGATACAGCGCCGGCGGCACAGCAGTTGCCAAAGGCACCGGCAAAGCGACTTCGGGAGCCTGGACCACGATCGCGACAAGCCTGACAGGCGGAGAACAGATCAGCTTCTTCGTGATACGCACGGAAGCGGGGTCCGTCGGCGAAGTGGCGATCGACAACCTCAGCTTCGAATCGCCGCCATCGTCAGGCGAAGAACCCAAAACGACCACGACCGAACCGACCAAGCCACCGAGCCCCACGGCGAACGTCGCGCTGAGCACGCCGGAACCCACCGCAGGCAAGCCGCTGACGCTGAGCGGCGCGGGCTCGACGGCGGGCAGCGGCCACATCATCTCCTACGGCTGGGACATCAACGGCGACGGCACGATCGACACGAGCACGGGCACGAACCCGATCGCGCACGTGATCCTCACACCCGGTCCGCACACGATCGGGCTGACGGTGACGAACTCCAACGGCGAAAAATCGAGCAGTCGCTTCAGCCTGTCCGTGCCCAGCCTCTCCCACGTCCACCTCCCCGACGGCGGCGAAGGCAAATGCCAGCCGACCCTCGAAGTCGGCGACGCGCAGCTGCTCGCGGAATGCATCCAGAAGCTCCCCGGGGGCGGCTATGTGATCGGCGGCCCGGAGCTCGACGTCAACGGCATGATGCTCGTGCCCAAGAGCGGCGGCTTCATGAAGATCAAGACCGTCACGGACTACGCCCTCGGCGGCGGCACCGTCACCGAGCTCTACGGCGCCCAGGTGTACGTGGAGCTGCTGAACACGCCGATCGGCGACATGGTGCTGGGCGAACGCAACCTGGAAGCGGAACCGATGGACCTCGAAGTCCACGCCGCCCCCAGGTTGACGCTGCAGGGACCGCTCAACCACAGCCTCAGAGCGCCCGCACACGCCGCGGACGACGAACGGCCGTCGAAGACGCTGCTGATGGAGATCGGCGTCGGCCAGAAGTGCGAAGGCTCGGAAAGCAAGAAGGCGGGCTGCTGTCCGCCGTCCAACGTCAACACGGCGTGCGCCACGCTGCCGGGGAACTTCCCGCTGAAAGGGCAGATCGTCGTCTACCTCACGAACAAAGGCCAGGCGCTGTTCGACGTGCAGGTCGGGCTGAATCTGAAATCGGTCCAGTTCGAAGCCACGGGCGCCCTGGAGATCAGGGCGAACCTGGAAAAGGGCATCGAACTCCAGTCGCTGCAGTTCGAAATCGGCGAAGCGAGCCTCGCGCCGATCTTCAAAGTCAAGAAGGCGTCGTTCGCCTACTACTTCCCCGAATACGAAGAAGAATCGAAGCGCGACAGCTGGCAGGCGAAGGGCACGATCACGTTCGGCGAAGAAATCGTCGAACTCGAAGCCGAACTCTCGTTCAAGAAAGGCGAATTCCACTCCGCCGCGATGAAATTCAAAGCCAAGCCGGGCGTGCCCATCTACCCGGGAGTCGCGCTCAACGAGATCGGCGCGTCGGTGGAAGTGAACCCGCTCGCCTTCGGCGGCAGCCTCGGCGCCAGCATCGCGGAACTGCTCGAGCTGGAACTGGCGTTCAAGTTCCGAGAAGAAACGAAGACCGAACTCGGCTTCTTCGGCGGCCAGGGCAAGCTGTCGTACAAAGAAGACGAAATCGCGACGCTCGCCGCCGACGTGTACACGGACGGCTACATCGACGCGCAGGTGAAGTTCGACCTTCACTTCCCGTTCGACTCGGACGAACCGCTGATCAAGGTGCTCGGCGAAATCGGCTTCTGGGACGAACCGGCGAGCGGGCTGTGGCAGGCCAAAGGCTACGTGTACATGAAAATCTGGGAAATCAGCGCGGAAGTCGCGGGCCTGATCAACAACGAATACGCCGCCGGCTGCCTCGAGGGCGAAGTCCTCGGTGTCTCAGGCGGGCTGCAGGGGCGCTACCGCTTCTCCGACGGCAACATCTCCGGAGGCGTGTTCGCCGGCAGCCACTGCACCGACCAGCTCAAGCAGTACAGCGAGAAGCCGCTGAAGAAGCACAGCGGCGGCTTCGTCAAAGAAGAAGGCCTGCGCTTCCCACGGCGGCCGGCGCGCGCGCTGTCGGCGGGGCACGGGGCGCTCGGCGGCGCGGGCGCGACTGCGGCGAGCGCCACGGCGGGCGAAGGCGAATCGTTCACGCTTCCCAGCGGAACGCTCGGCCAGGAGCTGCGCATCACCTCGCCCTCGGGCACGCCCGTCGTGACGCTCGTCGGCCCGGGCGGCCAGACGTTCACGACGCCCCCCGCGCCCGGCCACGTCGTCGGCGTCCGCGAACAGTACACCGCGGTGGTCGCGCCCAACCACGACCAGGTGCTCGTGCTGCTGCTGCACCCGCAGGGCGGCGAATGGCATATCGAGCCCGCGGCCGGATCGCCGCCGATCTCCAAGCTGGAAGTCGCCGAAGACGTGGCGCCGGCGACCGTGCGCGTGCGCGTGAAGCACACGGGCGGGCACAGGTGGTCGCTCGCGTACAAGATCGGCCACTACGTGCCTGGCTCGAAGGTGCGGTTCGTCGAACGCGGCCGCGACAGCACGCACGTGCTGGGCACGGTCGCGAAGGCCAGCGGCACGCTGTCGTTCAGCCCGCAGGAAGGGCTGTCGCGGGCGCGCACGGTGTACGCGTACATGCTCGACACCGAAGGCGCGCCCACGCGCGAACTGACCGTCGGCCACTACACCGCGCCCGCCGCGTTCAGGCCGAGCAGGCCGCGCCACGTGCGCTTCGTGCGCCACGACACGACCGCGCTGATCAGCTGGGGCGCGGTGCCCGGGGCGCGCGTCTACCGCATCAAGGTCGTCGGCAGCGACGGGCGGCTGGAAACGCTGTCCCGCAAGCCGGGCAGCCTCAGCGTGACGGTGCCCAACGTGCTGCCGTTCGAGAGCTTCACCGCAACCGTCACCGCCGTGGGCGGTCCCGACAGGCTGCCGGGCGCCGCGGCCACAGCCAAGCTGCGCGCCGTCAAGCCCCCGAAGGCGCCCACGCGCAGACACGCCCGCAAGCATCGCTAGCCGCCTGCCGTCGGTGCGTCGGTAACGGCGTTGGGCGCGTGGCAGAGGCGACAGCAACTGAATACGCATAGATGCGTAACGCATAGTGGCGTATTTTTTTCTATGCGTCCTAGTGTTATGATGGAGAGATGGCCGGCTCCTCCACCGTCAACCCGTTCCGCTACGGCGCGCTCGCGCTGGATGACGCCTTCACGGACCGCGAGCAGGAGACGGCGGAGCTCAAGGCCGACGCCCTGAACGGACAGGACGTCGTGCTCTTCGCTCCCCGCCGCTACGGCAAGTCATCGCTGCTCTGGCGCGTCTCCCAGGAGCTGATCGCGGAGGGCGCGCTGGTGGCGCACGTGAACCTGATGACGACGCCCACCACCACGCAACTCGCCGAGAAGCTCGCCCGTACGATTCACGAGGACATCGCCTCACCGTTGTTCCGCGCCAAGGAGCGCCTGCGGATATTCCAGGGTCTGCGGATCCGCCCCACCGTCACGGTCGATCCTGAGGACGGCTCGCTGAGCTTCAGCTTCGACGCGGGTGGGCGCAGGGAGGACATCAACGCAACGCTGGAGCGGCTGCTGGAGCTGCCGGGGCAGCTCGCCGGCGAACGCAAGCGCCCGGTGGTGCTGATCCTCGACGAGTTCCAGGAGATCATGGACATCGACGCGGGCCTCCCGCGCCTGATGCGCTCCGTCTTTCAGCAGCAGCCGGAGGTCGCACACCTGTATCTGGGGAGCAAGCGCCACATGATGGAGCACATCTTCAGCGACGAGAACGAGCCCTTCTGGCGCAGCGCGAAGGAGATCGAGCTCGGCGTGATCGACCCGCAGCCCTTCGGCGAGTACATCGAGCGTCAGTTCAAGCGCACGGGCAAGAAGATCGCGTCGGCGGCCATCGACGCCGTCCTTGAGACGACCCGCGGTCATCCATACGCGACCCAGGAGCTGTGCTACTTCCTCTGGCAGGACACGCCAGCGGGTGCCACGGCGACCGACAAGCACGTCGCCGAAGCCGTCGCGAAGGTCCTCAACTCGGAGCACGCTCACTTCAGCCTCGTGTGGGAGGACGCTCCCGCCCATCAGCGCCTTCTGCTCAGAGCGTTGGCCGAAGAGCCCGGGCATCCGATCTCCGCGGACTATCGCCGTCGCCACGCGCTACCGGGAGCGTCGAGCGTGCAGCGAGCGCTGGGCGCATTGGAGAAAGCCGAGCTCGTCGGGCGTCGCAAGGGCGAGGCCTGGATCAGCGAGCCGTTCCTGGCTCAGTGGGTGCTTCTCAACGACGCATAGATTACGCGAGTCTGCGTAACGCATCACTGCGTAATGCCGAGAGGCATGATCGTACGCGGGCGAGACCAACCGCATCCCGCCCACGCACGTCGTCACGAAAAGCGACGCCCGAGACTAGAGCGTTTTGACCTCCCACTTTTCTTCGTCGGTGCTGCTGATCGTCATCGTCAGAACGGTGGGAGCCCCGTATGGATCCGGCGATTCCGGACCGGGCCTCCATGTCCTTCCTTCGTTGATGGAGATTTCCGTCAGAAGGAGCTGGCCGCCAGCCGACGGTTCTCCTTCGAACGTTTCCGTATGCTTGGACTCCATCGCGTTCGTCTTCGTGGTCACACCACCGAGAGAGCCCCGGATCCTGGCAAAAACTCCGTTGCAGTCGAATTCGGTGGCATACGTGTACCACGGCGCCGGGTTGATGACCGTCGAAACGACACCGGCTTCAGGTTCCACCAGTTCGGTGTAGAGCGTGACGGTTTTGACCACGCTCGGCGGCTCGCCAGAGCTGCTGCATTTCCCGCCGGCCGCTTTGCTCGAGCAGGATGTCAGGGTGAAGGTGACGTAGCCGGTTTTCCGTCCGGTGATCTCACCCGATCCCGTGCCGTTGCACGTCATGTTGAATTCGAGGCCCGGCGAGGACAGTGTCACCTTCTTCATCGTCGTCGTGAACCCCGGCTTCGGACCGGGACCCTGTGACCATTCGTACTCGCCCGTTTCGACAACTGGTTTTGTGCAGCCCTTGTCTGCATAGTCGCCCTTGTACTCTTTGTTGATCTTTGCAACCTTGACACATCTGCCGTATTCCGCTGCCTGTGCGGCGGATACCGTCGTTGCGCTAAGCGCAAAAGCGGCAGCCAGGCACAGCCCTACATACCCGAGACGTTTCATCCTCTTCGGCTCCTTCCGTTGCCTGTAGTTGTGCATCAGTGACTGTCAGCCGAACCTCCTGGACAGCTATGGAGCTCGGCGCGGCAAGAGCCATACCCCCATCCAAGTGGTCGTTTGGGCAACGTGCCCGAGCGGCAACCCCGTCATCGCGCGCGACATCATCACGCCCCTTCCGCGCATGGTGAACAAATTGTTTCTTGCACTCCGCGGCCGCACCGTCTTTGCCCCCGGGGCGCCCGACGAGCCGAGCGGCGAACCTAGCACACTTTGCGTACATTCCGTTACCCGATATTGGTGTGTGCTTTAGAAACCCTGCGTTACACGAATAAAGGAGTAACAAATCGGCAGACGGTGCGATCTATCGGCCGCTGACGCGCTTACAGAAGATTCACAACATTGTCACCGGCAGTGTCATCTATGTGCAAGTACCGCTCCGGCTCGGGTCGCATCAGCGCCTACATCTCGGTTACAATGGGTGGACGGTGTTCAAGATGCAGACAGGAGACGGCCATCACGGCCCCTACGGGGGGACGACTTCCGAGCGGGCCGCCTCCGACCACCTGACAGCATCATCGGAGGCGGTGCCGACCAGGAGCGGCACGGGACCGTCGCTGCTCGACTGCGCGCGCGTGTTCGCGCGCCAGCCCTCGCCCCCGTATCTGTTCGGCGCGGTCGCGCTGGCGCTCGCCGCGCGCGTCGTGCAGGGCCAGCTCAGCTGGCGCGACCTGGTGATGGTCGCCGGCCTGATCGCCGTGACGCCGTTCGTCGAGTGGGCGATCCACGTCTACCTGCTGCACGCGCGGCCGTTCACGCTGCTGGGGCGCAAGGTGGAGATCCTGAGCGCTCGCGAGCACCGCGCGCACCACGAGGCCCCCGGCGTGCTCGAGGGCGTGCTGATCCCCGTGTACGCGGTGCTCATCTTCCTGGTGGCGATCGCGGCGGTGAACTGGGCGCTGTCGTTCCCGATCCACCTGGTGCTCGGCGGCCCGCGCCTGGCGTACGCGACGACGGGCGTCGTGACGAGCTTCGCGATCCTCGCGGCGTACGAGTGGACGCACTTCCTGATCCACACCCCCCACCGTGCGCGCTCGCGCTACTACAAGGCGATCTGGCGCAACCACCGCCTGCACCACTACAAGAACGAGCGCTACTGGTTCGGCGTGACCTCCACGGTCGGCGACCGGGTGATCGGCACGCTGCCCGACCAGCGAACGGTGCCGCGCTCGGACACCGCCCGCTCGCTGCACGCCGAGCGCTGAGGCGCCGCGGGCCAGCCAACACGGTTCACTCAGGGCGTCAGAGGACCGCGTTGACCTCGAGCGGTTCTTCGCTGGCCAAGGTGGCGCCCAGCGTCAGCCCGACCCGTTCTTTGGCGCCGTTTTCGAGCGGCGTTGGCGTTTCTTCTTCGAAGCCTTCGGGCTTCTGCTTACCCTTGCTGGCCTTGTATTTCAGGGCCTGGGTGGCCAGCATCTTGTCCGGCTTGAGCGGGACGAGGATGCTCCCCGAAAGCGTCGCCGCTTCGGCACCGCAGCGGTATTCGATGAAGGGGCTGCGCGCCCCGGCCGGGTAGAGCGCGAGGGCGACCTTCTTGCTCGTTTTGGATTCCCAGCCGAGCGAGCCTTCGAGGGCGTCGGTTTCGATCACCCCTTCGGCATGACCGAGGGTCGCGCATTTCTGCCCGGCCGCTTCACAACCGGTGAATGTCATGTGTACGGCACCGACCGTTTTCGCGCCGGTGATCGTTCCGCCACCCGTCTCCCCGGTGCAGGTGAGCTTGTGCTTTGCTGAGGTTTCGAACTTCACGGCAGCCGCGGCGACCGTCGTGAAGGCCGCTTTGGCCGCGCCGGGCCTCCATTCGTAGGCACCCGATTCGGCCCCGGCACCTTCATCGCAGGCCGACTTGGCGTGATAATTGCTCTTGCCGGCTTCGTGTCCCGCCGCTTTCAGGCAGCGCCCGAATTCGGGTGGCTGGGCTCCGCCGCCGGTCGCTTCGACGACTGGGTGGTCCAGCACGAGCTGTTCGTGGAGGATCGTGACGATCGCGTATTGGCGCACTTCTTTGCCCGCGCCGCGGACGTAGGCGTCGGTGGCGGACGCGGGCAGCTTCGTGACGAGCGCGCCCGATGGGGTCCCGGAGATCTTTTCGGATTCGCCGAACGGCGTGTCGAGGGTCGGCGTTGAGAACACCTCGTACCCTTCGGCTTCGGGCACCTGAGTCCAATGTAGGTGCACCGCCCCGGGGGTGTCGGGCGGAGCGGTGGCTGCGTAGATCGTCAGCGGCGAGAGGATCGGCTGAACCGAGCCCGGTTCGGCCGACTGGCCCACGAACGCCGCGCTCGAGAGCGGCGCATTCAGCAGATGTTCGCTGTTGGCGTCGGGGACGAGGATGACTTTCACCCAGACCGACTGGCCCGGTTTGAGTTCGCGGACGATTTCGCTGGCGAACTGCTGCCCGGGCTGGAAGATGAAGTGTTCGTGCGGGTTTTCGAAGACCGCCAGAGACGCGTTGTAGAGCGGGATGTTCGCTTTGTCTTCGATCCCGATTTCGACGTGATACGGGCTCCCCTTGGTGAGTGCGGACTCGTCGGCCCGGGCTTTCAGCGACAGCGCTTCGACCCCCCAGACCTTGAGTGGGTTGGACAGGGCCGCCTGGAGTTCGACGGGGGCGCCGAACGGCTGGAGCTTCCCGGCGTAGGTGGCCGAAAGATTGTATTCGCCGGGCTCGTCCCCGCGGACGATCCAGGTCGCCGTGGCGCTCCCCCCGCCGGGGATGTCGGGCAACTGCTGAGTTGCTTCCTGCGCCTGCGGCGTCGGCGCCAGGCTCATGCCCGCAGGGACGTTGAGCGTGGCGCTGCCTTCGGTGATGGGAAATTCTTTGCCCGACAGGTTCTGCGTGACCATCGTGACTTCGAAGAACTGCTTCAGGACCGTCGCCTTGCCCTTGAGGATCAGGTACTGGATGACGGGATGGTTTTCGACCATCTCGGGCACGACGACGATGCGGTTTCCTTCAGCGCCCTCTGGGGGCGTCATTTCGCAGCCCGACGCGGCGCATTCCCAGGTCCCCCCGCCACCGGTGACGCCGAAGCCGCCGCCTCCTCCACCACCACCGCCACCACCACCGTTGCCGTTGCCGTTGCCGTTGCCGACGAACTGGCCTTCGGAGTTGACGGCCTCGTGCACTTCGACGGGCGGGACGGAGCCTTCCACGAACGCGAGCTTGACTTCGAATTCGTAGATGTTCTGGTTGGCCGGGTCGTTGGGATCGATGCCCGCCGCTTCGATCTTGGCCAGCGTCATTTCTTCTGATTTCAGGACGCTGCCGAGGACTTCGCCGCTTTCCAGCGTCACCTCTGCCGAGCCGTGGTGGTGCCCGTCCACCGTCGCCACCCCGGTCGCCGGGCGAAAGCCCTGCTTGTAGGCGTAGACGGTGTCCGTGCCGGTCGGGAGGTTCGCGAGGGTCGCTTCGCCGCTCCCGTTCGTCGCGGCTTCGATGCGGACCGATTTTGTCTGTTCGCCGGTTCCTTCCGAGCCGACGTAGAGAACCTCGGCGCCCGCGATCGGCGCTTCGGCCGAGTCCCTGACCGTGACGGTCGCGGCTTCGCTCGGCGGCGGCACGGCGGTCACCGTCACCGCAACGGTGGCGCTCTTCTCTTCTGCCCCGCGGGTGACGGTGAGCGTCGCCGTGTATTTGCCGACGGCGTAGTTGTGGTAGACGACCGCGTCCGCGGAACCTTCTTCGCTGTGGCCGTCGCCGAATTCCCAGCGGTAGTTGCTGATTTCCGAGGCCGGCGTACTGCCCGACCCGTCAAGCTTGACGGCCGAGCCTTCAACGGCCCAGGCGCTCTGGCCGGCGTCGGCCTGCAGGCTCACCGATTCGACGACACCGGTCTGTTTCGATTCCGCCGGGGCGCCTTCACCGGCCATGTTGAAGGCTCGCTCCTGAACCCGGAACGTTCGCCCGAGATCCGCCGCGGAGACTACGAAGGTCTGCCCGGTGGCGTGTTCGATCGGTTCGCAGCCCGTTCCAGAGCTGTTGCAGAGCATCCACTGGTCGGCATATTCAAACGCTTCGTTCGTCCAGGTCCCGTGGTGCAGGACGAGCGTTGCGCCCTCTTTCGCGGATCCGGAGATCGTCGGGGGCGCGATTTCCTCGGGCAGGGCCGACGGGACGCCTTCGGTCGCTTCGAGCGTCACGCCGGTCGCCGTGCGGATCAGCGAATAGTAGAGGCTCGGGCTGATCGTTTCGCCATTCTCCGTTTCGAACGATCCCGTGCGGGACGCGCCTTTGACGATCGCGAATTTCTGGCCGAGGCTCGCTTTGAACGAGTTGACCTGGGCGACTTCGAGGGCGCCGGCGAGTGTCACTGCTTCGCTCACCACCAGAGCGCCGAAGTCCGAGGTCCCGCCGATCGCCGTGCGGAGCCGACCCGCGCTCTGCTGAGTGTATGCGCCGGTGACGTTCGCCCACACGCCAGCACCAATCGAGAACAGCCCCTTGTTCACGATGTTGCCTTCGAGGTACCTGGGGCCACCTGCGCCGGCTTCAGCGGTGATCGTGCCTTTGTTCGTCAGGGCGCCGGAGGCGACAGCGAGCGCACTCGAGTAGCCCGCGTAGCTGCTCGTGA